>WPCJ01266943.1_pt1 | contig 59584 bp, 43 predicted proteins | sample 5399831 | NCBI WGS metagenome assembly WPCJ01 (sample SAMN12869470, study PRJNA574797) | sludge metagenome | isolation source: wastewater treatment of pH10 | place: China:Beijing | collected 2019-05-20
ACGTCAACAGGTACTTTAGCGATATACCTATAGGCTTCAATAACTAAAGCATCACCCGAAAGAATAGCACTATTTTCACTCCATTTTTTATGTACAGTCGGATATCCGCGCCTCAAATCGGCATTATCCATCAAATCGTCATGGACAAGGGAGAAATTATGGAATATTTCTACCGCCAGGGCAGCATCCAGAACCTCTTCCGGATTTTTACCGAAAAGATCTGCCGCCATCAGTGTCAGCAATGGCCTAAGCCGCTTCCCTCCCAGGGACAATATATATTCAGCAGGAGCAAACAGCGTCCTTGGTTGATAATCTTTCAATACTCTCCTGATGGAATCATCTATGAGTTTTTCAAAAACAGATATTTTATGTTTCATCTCGATAGATACAAGTAAAGAAAGCTGCTTTTGGGATTCAAAAGCAGCTTTCTTTACAATTTTATAATCATTTTAGTTCTGTAAACGGAACACTACCGGCAGTGTAAATCGAACACGTACTGCAGATCCACGTTGTTTTCCGGGTTTCCAACGAGGCATTTGCTGGATCACACGGATAGCTTCCCTGTCAAGTGACGGGTCTTGCCCTCGTACTACCTGCACGTCGGTGATGCTACCGTCTCTCTCAACTACAAAGTTACAAATTACACGTCCCTGAATACCGTTTTCCTGTGCAATGACCGGATACCTGATATTGTCGCTCAGGAACTTCATCATGGCAGCCTGTCCTCCGGGGAATTCCGGTTGTTCTTCCACCACTACGAAAATCTCTTCTGTCACCTCTTCCTGTTTCGGTTTCGGTGGTGGAGGTGGAATATAAACCTCTGTCTGTCTCTGAGTCTGGTCGTCTTCCGTCTTTATCTCCATTCGAGTATCCACCTTCTCTTCTACCACCACGATTTCTTCGGGTGCTGCTGGTTCTGGAGGAGGAGGGGGAGGGGGAGGTGTCGGATCACGACGAGTAATCTCGATTTCCTCTTCGGCCAAAACATCCTGAACAATGACATTTTCGTCAAGCTTCCGGGTTTCGGTCGACCATTCAAAAGCGAAGAAAAGGATAGAAACACCCAACACCAATCCCATCAGGATATATGTGCCTCGATGTCTTTCCAGATTCGCTTTCGGCGTTTTTTTTACTTCATCTTTGTTCATTGTGTCTCTTTTTTTATCTACTGCTTGTTCCTTTCACTCTGTTTAAATGCAAAAATAGCTATTTTTTTCTTCCGTACTGCAATTTATAAAGAAAATTGCGAAAAAAAGCACTTTTTAATTTCTTTAATTGCGTTTATCCACTTTTTCACATTTCTGTGATGTCCCTTTCACCATGCCGGTTTCTACTCTTTAACATTATGACGATTTATACCGGCCGGGGTTTAATGAAAGATATTTATTTTACCTTATATATATCTTTAAGGTTTCTGCCATATCCATCGTAATCCAATCCATAACCAACAATAAAATCATTGGGGATCTCAAGCGCGACATAATCTATATGGAGTTTCTGCCGCAATGCAGCAGGTTTAAACAACAAGGTGGCAACCTTTACCTCCAGGGGATTATATTTCTCCAATTCCTTTTTAAGCGCCACCATAGTATTCCCGCTATCTACAATATCTTCCACAATCACCACATTGCGTCCTTCGATGCTTTCATTCAAGCCCAGCACCTCCTGCACTTTGTTTGTAGTAGAAGTTCCTTGATAGGAAGCGAGACGTACGAATGTAATTTCACTGGGGATGGAAACCTTCTTCATCAACTCTCCGGCAAACATAAAAGCACCGTTGAGCACAGCCAGAAAGACAGGATCCTTCCCTTTCAGGTCTGAATCTATCTGTTCGGCAATCCGCTTTATTCCCTGTTCAATGATCTCTTGCTCAATAAACAATTCAAATTGTTTATCCTTGATGGTTATGACTTCTTTCACTATTCCGGATTTTTTTAAAGCGTCAAAATTACTACTTTTTATGATTTTACAAAAATGAAAATAGCTTTTTCAGCATTATAATGGATAATTCTCAGATAACCACGCCGGGAAATCAACATCATTCAGAAAAAGCATTTTTTCTTCACCGTTAAACACAGGGCAAACACGCATTTTTATTTTTTTTCGAATTGCTGAGATACAATCATATCCTATATCTGAGAGAAAGCGGGGAAACACTTTCAACATTTTGTAGAAAATGGAGCCAGTATTCAATTGAGAGAAAATAAAAGAAACCGCTTCTGATTTGGTCAAGAATTCCGTCTCATTTTTAAAGATGACAATGGAATTATAAGTCATCTTTTCATTAAAATGCAAGAATAAATCGTTGGCGAAATCCGATTGCAAAGACGCAAACCTGAAAACCCGGCCGGCATCTCTATCTATGATCCATTTCACCCAACGATGACAGACATCGCATTCTCCGTCGTAAAAAATAATAGGTTTCATTTTTCTATACAAAGATATCAAAGATGAACATAAAAACTGCTTACCAGGCCGGTAAAATCTTTAGTGTATTGGTGGCGGCTATTTTCAATGATGAGCGAACTTGTTTCTGTATGACCGGTTGGGCACATCATCAACTCAACCAATAGCCGTTTCGGTTCACTATCCGGCAAAGGGTATACAATAGTTTTCCGTTTCATGTAAAACAGATATTTCTCACACAAGGCGTCTAATTCCTCCCTCTTGTCGTAAGGGAGGATAAGGGAGAGCGTCCCATGGTTTTTAAGGCAGCCCCGGGCGGAAACCAATAAATCATCCAACGTCAGCGAGACGGAATGCCTTGCTCTTGACCGTCTTTTGTCCGGAGGTAAAAGAGAATCGGTAAAATAAGGAGGATTGGAAACAATCAGGTCAAAACGCTTCGAACTCCCCTGGACAAACTGCTGGAAAGCCAACAATTCTATGCCAATTCTGTCAGAAAAAGGAGAATTTCCTATATTCTCTTTCGCCTGCTCCACTGCACGTTCATCTATGTCGATAGCAACCACCCTTACCTGCGGGTTACGTTGCACTACCATTAAAGCAATGAGTCCGGTACCTGTTCCTACATCCAGTACTTCTGTCGCGTTTTCCACGCTGGCCCATGCTCCCAACAGCACACCATCAGTACCCACTTTCATTGCACATTTATCGTGAAAGACAGTGAATTGTTTGAACCGAAAATAAGGATTACTCATATTAATTGAAAATTGAAAATGATAATTGAAAGTTTCCAATTAGTAATTTCTAATTGGCAATTGTAATAATTTTGGCACGGATTTTGATCAATACTATTCAGTACAAAACCAAAAACAAAAGTAAACATTTTCTGTCTTTAAGACAGATACAAAATACAATGATGAATCCATTCAAAAAATATATGGCCCCTGAAGAGTACCCCGAAACAAATGTAATATCTTTTATTGCCAGCGATTTCGTTGACGGGAATCAGGAGATAGACGAATCTCAATTGGGGGAAACCCTTCCCCTGCTCCCGTTACGCAATACGATTGTTTTTCCAGGCAGTACACTGCCAATATCGGTAGGACGAAAAAAATCTCTGGATCTGATCAAATCGTTTGGAAAGAAACAAAAATACATCGGACTGGTATGTCAGAAAGATTCCACCGTAGATGACCCGGCAGAGAATGACCTCTATCCGGTCGGCGTAATTGCAGAAGTAATACGTGTTATTGAATTGGGAGACAACAATCTAAGCATCATAGTACAGGCAAGAAAACGGTTTGAATGGCAACAGGTCGTCCAAACCGAACCGTATTTGATGGCAACTTTCAAAATAAGGGAGTATTTGAAAGCATCGAAAGAGGATAAAGAATTCAAAGCAATCCTGGATTCCATCCGGGATTCCCTGCTTCACATGCTCCATATGCTGGGTGAACCGCCCAAGGAGTTGGTACAAACCCTCAGCAGTGAATCTTTTTCCGACATGCTGATCAGTTATAGTGGCACCAATTTACCTATTGATGCACATGAAAAGCAGGAACTCCTCAGCATTAACGATGAGAAAGAACAAGCTTATCGACTGCTAATGATACTAAATCGTGAGTCTCAGATACTGGAACTAAAAATGAACATCCAGATGAAGACCCGGGAAGATCTGAATCAACAGCAGAAAGAATATTTTCTCCAGCAGCAGATCAAAACCATCCAGGAAGAACTGGGCGGAAATACGCAGCAAATCGAGATCGATGAATTCAGGAAACGGGCTAAAGAGAAAAAATGGAGCGATGAAGTAGCAAAAACATTCGAAAAAGAGATACAGAAACTGGAACGCCTGAATTCCCAGTCGCCCGATTACTCGGTACAGTTCGGGTACCTGCAGACCATTCTCGAACTGCCGTGGGGCATTTACACCAAGGACAATTTCAACCTGAAGAATGCTCAAAAGGTGCTCGACAAAGACCACTTCGGCATGGAGAAAGTAAAGGAGCGTATCATTGAACACCTTGCCGTATTAAAACTGAAGGGCGACCTGAAATCCCCTATTCTCTGCTTATACGGCCCTCCGGGTGTAGGTAAAACCTCATTGGGAAAATCCATAGCCGAAGCGCTTAACCGTAAATATGTACGTGTTTCGCTTGGCGGCCTGCATGATGAAGCGGAAATACGCGGGCACCGCCGTACTTATATCGGCGCTATCCCGGGCAGGATTATACAAAACATACAAAAAGCCGGCTCATCCAACCCCGTTTTCGTGTTAGATGAAATAGACAAGATCGGAAATGATTTCAGGGGTGATCCTTCCTCGGCTCTGCTCGAGGTATTGGATCCGGAACAGAATTTTACTTTTCATGACAACTTCCTTGCCATCGATTACGATCTGTCGAAAGTACTTTTCATTGCCACGGCAAACAACCTCAATTCCATTCCGCAGCCGTTGCTCGATCGGATGGAGTTGATCAATGTGGGAGGCTATATCACCGAGGAGAAAATCGAGATTGCCCATCGCCATCTTATTCCCAAAGAGCTTCAGAACCACGGTATAGCAAAAGGAGCATTCACTATTTCCAAACCGGCCTTACAGAAGATCATAGAAAACTATACCAGGGAATCAGGGGTACGTGAACTGAACAAAAAAATCGCCAAGATCATGCGAAAAGTAGCCCGCAAGATCGCATCGGAAGAGCCTTATCCTAAAACGCTCAAAGTATCCGATCTGAAAGAATACTTAGGTATTGAGGAGTACAGCAGGGACAGTTACCAGGGCAACCAGTACGCCGGGGTGGTGACCGGTCTGGCATGGACTGCCGTAGGTGGTGAGATTCTTTTCGTGGAAAGTTCACTCAGCCGGGGAAAAGGCGCCAAACTCACACTTACCGGAAATTTGGGTGATGTGATGAAAGAATCGGCAATGCTTGCCATGGAATATATCCATTCTCATGCGCAGGAACTGGACATCGATCCGGAAATTTTTGAAAGCTGGAATACCCATATCCATGTACCGGAAGGCGCTATGCCTAAAGACGGCCCCTCAGCGGGTATTACAATGATTACTTCCCTGGCGTCGGCCTATACACAACGGAAAGTACGCCCCAACCTGGCGATGACCGGTGAGATCACCCTGCGCGGAAAGGTACTCCCTGTAGGCGGTATCCGCGAGAAGATACTGGCGGCAAAACGGGCAGGGATCAAAGAAATTATCCTTTGCAGGGATAATAAGAAAGATATTGATGAGATCAATCCTAAATATGTGGAAGGACTCACGTTTCACTATGTAAGTGACGTGAAAGAGGTGTTAGACCTGGCGCTTATGGATGAGAAGGTGGATCAGCCGAAAAACTTTTCAACAATAAAGGAGAAATCTCAAAAGTAAATAACGATTTTCAATTTTTTGATGACATCAGCGTATTCGATCGGCACGGAAGCCTCTTCGGATACGCTGTTTTTTTCATCTTTACATCGTGGTGAGTTTGATGGAAAAATAGACCAGGTAAAACAGGATAAAAGCAGCTCCCTGCCATCGGGTGATACGGGTGCCTTGCTTCATGAAAATCCATAATAACAGGCTGATCCCAATCACAAAGAGGCTGTCGACATAATTGATATCGGGCGCACTAATCGGCTGGATTAATCCCGCCACACCCAGGATCAACAAAATATTGAAGATATTCGATCCCACCACATTCCCTATCGCTATATCAGCCCGCTTTTTGACGGCCGCCACTACTGAAGTGGCTAACTCCGGCATACTGGTGCCTGCCGCCACAATAGTAAGCCCTATCATTGCTTCCGACATCCCCAGCCGCGCTGCAATAATTACTGCATTCTCGACCAGCAGATCGGAACCGTATACCAAACCCAGTAATCCTACTCCAATCAATAAAATATCCAATGTCCAATGCTTATTCAAACGGATCTCTTCCTCCAAATGCATCTCTTTTTCGCTGTCGCTATCCTGTGTTTTTATATTTTTCTTTTTTGAAGAAATCAAAAGATATACCGTATAGGAGACAAACATCACAATAAAGATTAAGGCCTCAATCCTCGAAATTATGGAATCAAGAAAAAACAGGAAAAACAACAATGCGGCCAATATCATCACCGGCACATCCAGTTTCAGCAACTGCCTTTTTACTGCCAACGGATAGATCAGGGCCGATAAACCCAGAATAATTCCTATATTAAAAAAATTCGAACCTAATACATTTCCAATTGAAAGTGCACTTTGCCCGTTCAAAGCTGCTTTTACACTCACCACCAGTTCCGGTGCACTGGTACCTACTGAAACAATGGTCAGCCCGATCACCAACGGACTGATACCGATACGCTTCGCCAACGATGACGCCCCGGAAACCAAACCCTCCGCACTAAAATACAAAATAACCAGCGAAACCAATAACCAAACAATCTCCATAATCTAACCTGTCTTTTTCTCAATTGGGATACAAATATAGTCTGTCATCCCGAAATATCCTAGCTACCCATAAAAAAACCCCTTTGTGCAAAAAGGGGTCTTTGTTCTTTACTCTTTATTCTTCCAATTATTCAGAATAAAATCTAAAATCCTTGAGTAACTCCTGAAGCCGCTTTCTGGCAAAAAATATCCTGCTCTTTACAGTACCGATCGGTAATCCAAGATGTTTTGCTATCTCTTCATATTTATATCCTGAAACGTGCATTGAGAAAGGCACCTTATATTCATCGGTAAAACTATTGATTGCCTTGTTGATCTCTTTGATCGTATAAGCTCCGTCAGGCGTGTCAAAACCGGAATCCTGCGGTAAATTCAGATGATACAGATTCTCTGTCTTGTCAATGATAGTCTGGCTCCTGACAATCTTACGATAATTATTCACGAAAATATTATGCATGATGGTGAAAACCCATCCTTTAAAATTGACATTCTCATAATATTTTTCCTTGTTATCCAGTACACGAAGAGTTGTTTCCTGCAACAGATCTTTAGCTTCTTCCCGGTCGGCTGTCAATGTCAATGCGAAGTTGAACATGTTATCCTGCAGCCCCAATAGCTGTTTTTCGAAAGAAATCTTTGTTTTCATAAGCGATGTGCTTTAGTTGTGTTAAATGATCGTTGTCCTTGCAAATATAAAGAGATATATTTAAAAACTACTCCCTTTATGCACCCAAAAACGATTAATTAGTGTTAACAAATACAGAATCATGCGAAAAATATTGATATACAGATAAATAAATAGTAAAAAAAGTGATTCTAACACCCTCGATAATTGATAAAAAAAATTTATAGTTCAAAACACAGAATAAATGGCAATAATAAATTCAGGAAAATAAGTTTTTTAGACTAATTCTAAATAATAATTTCATAACGAGGTACGAATATCCCATATGTTAATCCTACGATTTAACACAACTGGTTAATTATAGGGAACAAGCGGAAAATTCCATCCACTTGATTGTGCCATCCCTGTGTTATGGCATACAATTTGCATTAAAAAATGGAGAATGAAAAGTGAATAATGAAGAATGGAGAGTGAGGAGCTAATTTTTCATTCTTAATTCTTAATTTATAATTTATATATATGATACAAAAAGGACAGATAGGGGTAACGACTGACAACATTTTCCCCATTATTAAAAAGTTTCTCTACAGTGATCATGAAATTTTCATCCGTGAGATCGTGTCGAACGCAGTAGATGCTACACAGAAAATGAAGACCTTAGCCGACGTCGGCGATTTTAAAGGTGAGTTGGGAGATCTATCGGTACATATCTCCATTGACAAGAAAAATAAAACGCTTACCGTATCCGACCGTGGTATCGGGATGACCGCCGAAGAGGTGGACAAATATATCAATCAGATAGCGCTCTCTTCTGCCAATGATTTTCTGGATAAATACAAGGAGAACGCAAATGCCATCATCGGCCATTTCGGATTGGGTTTTTATTCCTCATTCATGGTCTCTAAAAAGGTTGAGATCGTAACCAAATCCTATAAAGAAGATGCACAGGCCGTAAAATGGTCATGCGACGGAACTCCCGAGTTCACAATGGAAGAGACTGCCAAAAATGACCGGGGTACTGACATCATTCTCCATATAGACGATGACAATAAGGAGTTTCTGGAAAAAAACAAGATTGAATCGTTACTCAAAAAATATTGTAGATTCCTCGCCGTACCGGTCGTTTTCGGAAAAAAACAGGAGTGGAAAGAAGGTAAATATGTAGATACCGGAGAGGACAATGTAGTCAATGATACTAATCCTCTATGGCGACAGAAACCGGCAGGCTTAAAAGAAGAAGATTACCTGAAATTCTACCGGGAGTTATATCCTCTTTCCCTGACCGACGAGCCTATGTTCTGGATCCATCTGAACGTGGATTACCCGTTCCACCTCACCGGTATCCTCTATTTTCCAAAAATAAAGAATAATCTGGATCTGCAACGTAATAAGATACAACTGTACAGCAATCAGGTTTTCGTGACCGATTCGGTAGAAGGCATTGTGCCCGAATTCCTTACACTGCTACATGGTGTTATCGATTCACCCGATATCCCTTTGAATGTCTCCCGCTCTTACTTGCAAAGCGACCAGAACGTAAAAAAGATATCAAACCACATTACCAAAAAAGTGGCTGATAAGCTGGAAGAACTGTTCAAGAAAGAACGTACCCGGCATGAAGAGAAGTGGGACAGCCTGAAATTGTTTATTGAATACGGAATGTTATCCGAAGAGAAATTCAATGACAGGGCCCTTAAATTTGCCTTATTAAAAAATACAGAGGCCAAATATTTCACTTTAGAGGAATACAAAACGCTTATTGAATCCACCCAGACCGATAAGAATGGAAACCTTATCTACCTCTATGCAAGTGACAGGCAGGAACAATACAGCCATATCGAGGCAGTAAAAGAGAAGGGTTACGATGTGCTTCTGATGGACGGACAACTCGATACCCACTGGATGGGACTTCTGGAACAGAAATCGGAAAAGACCCGCTTTGTGAGAGTGGATAGCGATACCATCGAACATATCATTGAGAAGGAAGAAGAAACAAAAGTGGAATTGACCGACCAGCAGAAAGAGAATGTGTCGGAAGCGGTGAAATCACAACTCCCGACAATGGAAAAAACAGAATTCAGTGTCGATTTCAAAGCCTTTGGAGAAACTTCCCGGCCGATTCAAATCACTCAAAACGAATTCTCAAGAAGGATGAAAGAGATGGCAGCCATGCAACAACAGATGGCTTTCTATGGTGAAATGCCTGACACATACCAGATCGTGCTGAATGTACAGCATCCGTTCGTCAAAGAACTGATCAATGAGAGCGAACAGAAGGATAAAGAAGCGCTCATTGCACAAGTTACATCCGACAAGCGGTTAAAGCAGATGATCGACCTGGCCCTCCTTTCTAATGGAATGCTCAAAGGGGAAGCATTGAGCAACTTCGTGAAAAGAAGTTTCGAAATGATCTGATTTCAGATTCAAGATTCAAGATCCAGGATTAACTGTGATTTCGGGCTTTGGATTGAGGTTTTGGGATTGTAATTCACACTCAGGCACCTAACCACCTTTCTACTTAGGCACTCTAATCATGGACCAAGTAAAAAACCGGTAAACCATACGGTTTATCGGTTTTTACTTTATCTTTGCAACAAAAAATTGTGCAATGAACAAAGCATACGAGGTGACTTTCTCTCCTTTTCGTGCTTTCACCCGTGAGGAGTGGAGCAAATTGGAAGAGCATCCCATGTTTCCTGTTTCCGATATCGATCTGACTAAATTGCAAGCACTCAATGAGCCGCTCACCCTCGACGAAGTGGAAGATATCTATATCCCCATGATCCGGCTGCTACAGATCCATCTTACCCACTATCGCAATCTGCACAACGAACGGGACCAGTTTTTCTCCAATACAAGCAAACCAATTCCTTATATTATTGGTATAGCCGGAAGTGTGGCTGTAGGCAAGAGTACCACTGCCCGGGTGTTACAGAAACTGCTTTCCATGACTCCGGAGCAACCGAAAGTGGAACTGATTACTACCGACGGCTTCCTCTACCCCAACGAAGAGTTGGAAAGGCGCGGCCTACTGAATAAAAAAGGATTTCCCGAGAGTTATGATGCCAAACAATTGCTGGCATTTCTTGCCAGCGTAAAATCGGGACGTGACACATTCGAAGTTCCCGTCTATTCGCATCTTTATTACGATGTGATGCAGGGTCAGATGCAAATCATAGAACGACCTGATATCCTTATCGTGGAAGGTATCAATGTATTACAGGTATCGCCCGGTAAAAAGATGCGGAGAAGAGTCTTTGTATCCGACTTTTTCGATTTCTCTGTATATGTTGATGCAAGCGAGAAAGATTTGCGTGAATGGTATATCGAACGGTTTAAAAAACTACAACAAACGGCTTTTCAGGATCCCAATTCCTATTTCCACAGATATGCCTCCTATTCGGAAAAAAATTTGTTGAAATTTGCCAATGAGGTATGGGAAGAGATCAACCTGCCCAACCTGCAACAAAATATTCTCCCCACACGCTTCCGAGCTGACCTTATCCTTGAAAAAGGAGAGTGCCACTTTGTCAGAGGTATCCGTATCAGAAAAATATAGAGATTCTCTTCTGATATAGTGGACCCGGAAATTAAAAAGATGAACCTCCGGGGGAAGTTCATCTTATATTCTAGGGTAAGTTTACATTTCTGATCAGAATGCCTTACGAATTCTCTCAGCAATCTCTTCGAATTCCTGTGGCGAAAGTTGTAACTTAGGATTGGCAAGACTCATGTCACCCTCTTTCTGGATAGGGATCAGATGAATATGCGCATGCGGAACCTCCAAACCGATTACCATCATCCCCACTCTTTTACAGGGAATGGCTTTCTCTATCGCCTTTGTCACTTTTTTTGCAAAAACTGCCATATCAGACAAAAGAGAATCATCCAAATCGAAGAGATAATCAATCTCCTGCTTGGGAACAACCAAGGTATGTCCTTTCGACATTGGACGGATATCAAGAAAAGCATAAAACCGGTCGTCTTCTGCAATCTTATAGGAAGGAATCTCACCCACGATAATTCTGCTAAAAATAGTAGCCATATTTAAATGAATGTGCTAATGAGTTAATTCCGATAATCGGAACAAGTAATGCGAATGTACCAATGAAACGATTTTTTAATCTTGAATCGATTTACACTGATATTTCAACAACCTCAAACGTCATAGTACCCGACGGCACTTTTATTTCGGCGACATCACCCACTTTTTTACCCATCAAACCTTGGGCAATAGGGGTATTGACGGCAATTTTGCCGTTTTTCAAATCAGCTTCACTTTCCGACACGAGCATATAGGTCATCAACTTGTTCGTTTTGAGATTCTTGATTGTGACCTTGTTCATAATCTGTACTTCGTCCGTACCAATGGCGCTCTCATCAATAAGACGAGCATTTGCAATAAGATTCTTCAACTGGGAGATTTTTGCTTCCAGCATCCCTTGCGCCTCTTTCGCCGCGTCATATTCTGCATTTTCAGACAGGTCGCCCTTATCCCTTGCTTCAGCAATCTGGCGCGATATTTCAGGTCTCTGCACAGATTCTAATTCTATCAATTCTTCTTTCAATTTCCGAAGTCCTTCTTCGGTCATATACGTTACAGCCATAGTTCTCTTTTTTTATACTTTAAACTCAACGTAAAGAAAAAGAATTCCGGCCTTTACTCCAAGACCGGAACCCCTTTTTTCCATGTTTATACTTTTTACAAAGATAACGCTTTATTCCAATCAGACAAAATTTTCAGGTATGTTTTACAACACCTTATCCAGTTCACCGGCTAATTGATCGTAGTTTTCAATCCGGGCTATAATGTCTCCCTCACGATTAATAAGAAAGGCCGTAGGTATTTGTCTCACATTATAGGTAGCCAATAAAGTGGAGTTGACCGATCTTGGATCTCTGACGGTAAGCCAGGGGAGATTGGCAGCCGATGTTTTCCAGAAATGTTCATCCGAGTCGAACGATACCTGATATATTTCAAAACCCTTCGATTGGTAGCGACCATACAGATTATTCAGATCCATATTGTGCTTCGGAGAAAAGTCGGCACTATACACGGAAAAGTCAAGCAAGACTACTTTTCCATTCAGTGAAGACAACGCCACTTTACGTCCATCCACCTCCGACAAGACAATATCGGGCAAGCCCGTTCCTTCTTCTACAGGTATATTTTCTAACAGTTTCGCTTGCTGTTCCTGCTGTCTTCTGGCCTTCAAGGCATTCATTGTAAACTCATAGAGGTGTTTTGTCCTTTCGGTATCAGGATAATAACGATTCCATGAAGTAGCTACAGCACCGAACATCGCATAATCCTGCCTGTTATAGGGATCAAAAATCAGCCAGTCGTTTATTTTCTGGAAAACAGCATAATAGGCCGTCGCACCCGACGGATTTCCCAGAATCAACTTCGTTACTGCCGTTTTATATTGCTGCAACGTGGTATCCAATTGTTCAATAAATGCCATATCATCAATCGATCCGGATTTGTGTTGATCCTCCAGCCCGGCAATTTTCCGTGCTGCATCCCGGGTAAGCGCATCCACCTCTTTCATTTGGTCATTGGTGGGCGAATTCTCCACAACAAACGAATTATACCAATCCGAAGCATCGGCACTGATATGGAGTGTCTCCGTAGAATCCACAGCAAAAACAGCAATCCGGTTCGTAATACGTAGTTGATAAAACTCCGGATTTTCAGGAGCCGGTTGCTTGAAAGCAAACGCCCCGTCATTCTTCAACACTGTCGAATCAAGTACGCTGACACCGGCCAAGCCACGATGTTCGAGATATAAAGTATCTCCTTCCGCAGATCTGATATTCCCTGTTACTTTAAATGTATCTCCCTGTTTACAGGAAAAAAACATCATGCCTATCAACATGAACGGCAAAAATCTCCTCAGTTTTTTCTTCATATATTATTCAATTGTTATTCGTATCCGGTTGTTGTCCAATTGTTGTTCAGTTGTTATCCAACTGTTATTCGTATCCGGTTGTTGTCCAATTGTTGTTTGAAAATTACGCACGAAGCGCAAACAACGGTGAAGCCGAATAACAGCGTAGCTGAATAACGCGAAGCGAATAACGGCGAAGCTGAAAAACAATAGAATTGAATTAACGTGTAACTAATTGCAAATTTACATGATTTTCTTTTGAAACGTGAATGTTTCGAATAATTATTACTTTGGATATCTAATAAATTATTTGACTTTGTCTTTTTCCTTCGCACCTCACCAAAACTCAAACAAGTTTATTTTTGGTTTCGGTTTGTCGTCAATTGTTTTGCCGAGCGTATAAAATGCTTAATGTAATTGAATCATTAAAAAGCCCATTTGCCTTGAATAAAATAAAGTAAAAATAATCTCATAAAACGAAGTATGCACAATAATGTAGATATAATATAATTAACACTCCTTATAGTTAAAAATAAATAAAAAAAACGTGCGCTAACCTATCAGCGTTTTTCTGTGAATTTTCAACAAAAAAAAACATTGTTCTGAAAATAAAAAAGTCTTATCATTGTATTCTATTTTGACACTATACTCAACAAAGTTACATACACTCTAAACTCATAAATAGCGTAATTGTAAGTAAATTATCTCTCCAAAAAAGAGGTATCTTCCCGGTTATATTAAAATCATATAATCCGCAAGTGAGGAGCATGATCAAACTATTAAATATAAATTAAATTCACATTTGAAACAAAACTAAATCAAATTGCATTATGGAGACAAAAAAACAAACAAAAAGTAAAGGAGTTTCAGCCGGTTTAATAATCCTCGGATGTTTAGCTCTCGCGGCTATTTTCTTTTTCGGTGTATGTGGTCATCCAAGCCATTTCGACGATAAAGGCCATCCTCTGCCCGGCAACGTTTTCGGCATCCTTTATCAGGGAGGATATGTAATTCCTGTTGTTATCACATTATTATTAACGGTTATAACTCTTTCCATTGAACGTTTGTTTGCATTGAACAGGGCTAGCGGTATAGAAAAGAACGAACGATTTGTCTTGAAAGTAAAACGGAAAATAGACGAAGGCGATATCAACGAAGCTACCAAACTTTGCGACGACCAGAAAGGCTCTATAGCCAATATCGTAAGGGAAGGACTGGTACGCTATAAAGATGTGGAAAACATCCCGGACATCACCAATGCCGATAAGGCCGAACTGATCCAGAAAGAGGTAGACGAAGCCACTACGCTGGAATTACCCTATCTCGAAAAGAATCTGAACATTATTGCAGCCATTTCTACTTTGGGTACACTATTCGGGCTGTTCGGTACAGTATTGGGGATGATCCGGGCTTTCTCGGCAATGGGACACGAAGGCGCACCCGACTCCACCGCTTTGGCCGTGGGTATCTCGGAAGCCCTGATGAACACGGCTTTGGGTATCGGCACCGGTGCCCTGGCCATTATCACCTATACCTATTTCTCGGGAAGGATACAGCAGATGACCAATGCCGTCGATGAGATCGGATTCGCCATCGGACAGTCGTTCGTAAAACGTCATGGCGGACTGATGAAATAATTATGAGTACTTATTCAGATCAAAGAAAACCATGGCCAAAATAAAAAAACATAGCATCTTTATCGACATGACCGCCATGAGCGACGTGACGGTACTGCTGCTTACATTCTTTATGCTTACTTCCACCTTCCTGCCGCAGGAACCTGTCAGGGTCACCGCCCCGGCATCCGTGATGGAGATCAAGGTGCCGGAATACAATGTGATGAATATCCTGGTCGATTTGCGGGGAAAGCTATTTTTGAACATCGACCGTCCCGAAGTGCGCATGGAAGCATTGGAGAAGATGTCTGAAGAATACGGGGTAACACTGAATGACAGGCAGAAGAAAGCTTTTATGGAACAGCCATTTATCGGTGTACCGATGAATCGCCTTCCCGCTTTTCTGGATTTACCTCTCCGGGAACAGGACGAGGCAATGCGGCAGTACGGCATCCCCAGCGACAGCACCAACAACCAGTTCATTAACTGGGTACAGAAAGTAAGGGAAATAGACAGTGAAATGAAGATAACGTTGAAAGCAGATCAATCCACACCCTATCCGCTTATTGAAAGCGTAATGAAGGATCTGGTAAAGATAAAGGCCAACCGTTATAGTCTGGTAACCGTGCTCAAAGGCGCACCGGAAGGGTTTTAATTTTAATTGATAAGATTATGGCAAGTATAGATACAGGCGGAGACGAAGTAAAAAAAGGAAAACCCAAACAGGAAACACTGCGCGTGGATTTCACCCCTATGGTGGACATGAACATGTTGCTTATCACCTTCTTCATGCTCGTTACAACGCTGTCCAAACCCCAGGTAATGGATATCGCGATGCCCTCGGACCAGAAAATTGAAGACGCGCTGGCACCAAAGGTGAAAGAGTCGAGAGCGATCACCCTTTTGTTAGGTGAAGATGACAAGATCTATTATTATCTGGGTAAACTCGATGAAAGCGCTTATAGCGATTATACCGTTTTGAAGGAGACGACCTACTCCTCCAACACGTCGAATGAAGGTCTGCGGAGTATCCTTCTGGAACGGAACGCAGAAGCCGTGAACCAGATGCGTGACCTGAAACTCGAAAGGGCTGACAAGGGTAACAGGATGTCGGAGGAAGAGTTCAATGAACGTTCCAGGGAGATAAAAGGCGATGTAGATGCCCTCACGGTGATCATCAAGCCGATGGCCACCTCCAATTATAAAAACCTGGTGGATGCCCTCGATGAGATGCAGATATGCAGTGTCGGGAAATACGCTATTGTAGACGTTACGGAAGGAGATTTTTTCCTTGTAGAAAACTACAAGGCCCAGGGAGCTTATAGTTCTGTGAAATAACGCCTTTCGGCCAATAAACACAAAGATACGATATGGATAAATTTATAAACTTAAACTCTCCGGAATGGTGCGACCTGGTATTCGAAGGGAGAAACAAAAAATACGGGGCATATAAGTTGCGTCAGACCTCATCCAGAAGATACCTTGTTGCATTCCTTATAATGGTGGCTTTTACAGCTATTATCGCTGTACTGCCCCAATTGTACGGAGTGGTGGAGAACCTGACACAAAAGGATCTCGGCCCCATGGAACAGACGGTCGAATTGTCGATTCTTCCGATTGAGAAGCAGGTTCCTGAAGAGATTATCAAAGAAGAGATTATAAAACAGGGAGAGATTCCTCCACCACCTCCTGCTTTGAAATCCTCCATACAGTTCATCCCACCGGTGATCGCAAAAGATGAAGAGGTCACCGGTAATGACTTTATGAAGACCCAGCAGGAAATACAAGCTTCCACCCTTCAGATATCTATTGCGGATGTCATGGGGACGGATGAGCAGCATGGAATAGATATCAGCGAGTTAAGCAGACCCAAAGTGGTAGTGGAAGAAAAGATAGAAGAGGATAAACCGCTCGAGAATGCAGAGCAGGCACCCTCATTCCCGGGTGGAGTGGATGCATTGAACAAATTTTTATCGGAGAACATTCACTATCCGATCATCGCTCAGGAGAGCGGTATCCAGGGCAGGGTGGTCATCAAATTCGTGGTTTCCAGAACCGGTGATATAATGGATGTCCAGGTTATACGTGGCGTGGATGCTTCGCTCGACAGGGAAGCAGTCCGGGTGGTGCAATCGATGCCAAGATGGATACCGGGGAAACAGAAAGGAAAAGCTGTTTCCGTCTATTTTACTCTTCCGGTTGAATTCAGGTTACACACTTAGTTTTCTTATTATTACTTATTATCTGTTCAACTATTTAAGAATAAGAAGGTGATTGGGCAATTCTGTATTGCTCAATCACAAAAATATAAAACAGCCTGTGTGTCCCAAAAAAGCAACAAAAAGAGAATAATATAAAAGTAGTATAGGGTAAAGAATAAAGTGTAAAATAATGAAAGAAAGAGGACAAACCGGCAATTATAAAAGAGGCTTTAAATTAATGTGGGGTATCATGATGGTCATTATCTACCTGTCAGTTTCCTATTTATTGGTATTTACTCCTTTGTTCCGGGGAAATATTCCGGTAGGAATAAGGATTGCCTTTGGTGTAATCTTCACTGTATATGGGATATTAAGAGGTTATAGATTATGGAAAGAATAATGAAATATACAAGGACGCCGTTTTTATTTTTCATCATCCTGGGTGTGTGTGTGCTATCTTCCTGCCATCAGAGGAAGATCCGATCCGACACATTGACCTCCGGTATTGCCCAGATGGCGGTAGATGAAAGTTTTGCACCTATCATCGAAGCAGGGATCAATGTGTTTGAATCGCTCAACCCCGATGCGGCCATCATCCCTGTCTATACTTCCGAGCAAAATGCTTACAATTTGCTCATGGAAGACAGTATACGCCTACTTATCGGAACCCGTTTATTAACCGACCAGGAGCTGGCCATCATCAAAGAGCGCAAGCAACGCGTGCGCAGCCAGAAAATCGCCATTGACGGCATCGCGCTCGTCATTCACAAACAAAACAAAGATACCCTCTTAACTATAAACCAGATAAGAGATATAGTATCAGGTAAAATAGAAAGTTGGAAACAAGTCAATCCCGACTCCCCCCTCGACAGCCTGACTGTTATGTTCGACACCCCCAGCTCGGGCATGGTTCGCTATATCCAGGATTCGCTCTGTAATAAGCTCCCTTTTGGAAAAAATGTAAAGGCCCTGTCTTCAGACAGCTCTTCAGTCGATATAACACGGGTAAACTCCCATGGCAAAGTGATTGAATATGTCGCTTCACATCCAAATACACTGGGATTTGTAGGACTGAACTGGATTGCCAATCCCGTCGACACCACAAATCTCAGTTTTATCGACAACGTGAACATTGTGTCCGTGAGCAGTGTAACACGGGCTACTCCCAACAACAGCTATAAGCCATATCCTTACCAATTGGCCTTAGAGCTGGCTCACCGGGAATCTCCACTTGAATTCCCAACAGGCGGATACCCGTTGATCCGTGATATATATATCATTATCACGGATGCTTCCGGCGGCTTACCCTCTGGATTCTTCAACTTTATCGCCGGTGACCGGGGACAACGGATCATACTGAAATCTGGCATTCTACCGGCAAACCGGCCAATCAGACTAATTCAGAGGACAGAAGCTCCTGAAATTCACGACTAAATAGTTGTGAATCCTGCCAGATCAACGTCTTTATTTTCAACATAAAAGGCGTTGGTCTAAGTACAAAAATTTTATCATCGTACTATTTTTTATATTACGGGATATATTCAAAAGTCAAAGTTGTAGATTCTTTATTCCTTATAAAAAGTAAATTAAACTTATGGATATATATTACCTATATTTATCCGGTATATTATCGGGTAACTTTTTATTATTCAAGGTTCAGGATATGGCCATTATCCTGCTGACATTGGATATACTGTCTTCTGATGCTTATCCCGAAAGAACGAACATGTATATCGGAATGATCCTGTTTCTGATCGTCATCGCTATTACTGTTATTTCTTTTGAACGGATGAAGAACAAACGTGCACTGCAACAAGCAGAACAACTACGTAATGATATTTTCACAAAGATTACCCATGAATTCCGTACCCCGCTTACCATTATCCTCGGATTAAGCAAACAGCTCCGGGAGCAGAAAGATCTCTCCATCAACAATTCACTCACCTATCTTAGTGTGATTGAACGACAAGGAAGATACCTTTCCGAGTTGGTCAACCAGTCGCTCGATATTGCTAATCTGTATATAGCCGACAAAACTATGGAATGGAAAACCGGTAATATTGTTGCTTTTGTGGAAATGGTATCGGAAACCTTCCGCCTCTATGCCGAACAAAAGGAGATCGATCTATACTTTTTCAGCGATGAAAAGAGGATTGAAACCGATTTCGTACCTGATCACCTCGATAAGATACTGTACAACCTTCTAACTAACGCCGTCAAGTACAGCGACGAAGGCGGCCGTATCTATCTTATCCTGGAAAGGAACAAAAAAGACAGGAAAAAGATAATTATCAAAGTGATTGACCATGGAAAAGGGATCAACAAGGAGATGCTACCCCATATTTTCAAATTATTTTACAGGTCTCCGTACGGAGGTACTGAAACACCTGCCGACAATGGAATAGGTCTTACACTCGCCAAACAATTGACAGAAATCCTGGGTGGAACCATCTATCTGGAAAGTGAAGAAGGGAAGGGATCAACATTCACGGTTGAATTACCTGTCCGGAAAAGTGAAAAACAGTTATTTCCTCACTGGAAACCCGAAAAGAGTACTTTGCAACCCATAGTAAATACCCCGGAAAAATTAAAATACGAGGAACTTTTCTCATCCGAGGCCAATGAAAACGACCTTCGTACAATCATTTTATTGGCGGAAGACAATAAGGATATCGCACTTTATATCCGTTCCATATTTCATCAGGAACAATACAACATTATATATGCCTCAAACGGGGAAAAAGCATGGAATATTATAAACCATAAGCAACTCCCCGATATTGTAATCACCGATGTGATCATGCCGAAAAAAAGTGGTATTGAATTATGTAAAGAAATTAAGGCGTCACCGCTGTTCAATCATATCCCCGTTATCATTATCTCCGCAAAAAACAGGGAATCCGATCTGATTGAAGGTCTAAAAAGCGGTGCTGACAGTTATATCCGAAAGCCCTTTCATCCGGAGGAATTGCAAGTACGTGTGGATAATTTATTAGGAAACCGTCAATTGTTAAAGGAAAAATATCACAGAACTGTGCTAAAAGAAGAAAAAGCAAGACATTGTAACGATATCCATACAAGCTTCCTGCGTCGTGCCACCGATATTATTTATCGTGAAATGAAAAATTCCGACTTCACTCCCGCAAAACTGGCACAGGAACTGGCTATCAGCGCTTCTCAACTGAATAAAAAACTGAATGTTGCCACAGGTTATCCCACCTCCGTCTATATCTTGCAGGTGAAACTGGATTACGCCAAGAAGATCCTTTCCACACAGAACAAAACCATCGGCGAAGTTGCAGCCGAATGTGGCATTTATGATGTGAATTATTTCTCCCGCGTATTCAAAAAGCATAATGGCATCACCCCTACGCAATTCAAGCGCCTCCCGCCAAAACACCCCTAGGGTCTTTTGCCCATCGATCATAAAAACGACAAAAGATATAACCCTATGTAGTGAAAAAAAATTCTCCCGCTTAAAACGGACATTAGCACTTTTATCTTTTTATCTTTCAACACATTTATATTTAAAATGCGCAAATTATGCTAATAATACCAAATGTTAAGGCGCGTTTAGTCCTATATTTAACAAAATTAATCCTAATCATCAGTTGTGAAAAAGTGTAAGTTTGCCACCAAAATATCAAAGTACGATCAAAAGACATCTTGATATTTCCCAACGTTTGGAGCATAAAAAATCGATACAGAATAAAGAGCTATCAGAGTAAATTAAACGATATACAGGCAAATAAAAAAGCTTCAGACGCAACTAAGAATGCAACATGCGTTAAAATAGGGACTACATACAATCTTCTTAGAGCGAGCGCACAAGGTTTTTCTTTGTTTTTGAATACTTTTTCGAAAAAACAAAGCAAAAGTGTTGCACACCTTATAAGAATTTACCACCCGGCAACGACAGTAAAAAATAACCAAACAGTAAAAATAGAGATTTATGAAGTACAAACTAATTCAAAAAGCCAATCCACGTGAACTTAAATCTCAACGCAAGTGGTATGCCAGCCCTGTAAAAGAGGGTACAATAAATCATTACCAGTTGAGCAAAGATATTGCCGCCAAATCGTCTCTCACACGGAGTGCAGTGATGAATGTGCTTGAAAACCTGGTGAAAGAAATACCTCATTACTTAATAGAAGGTTACAGTGTGAATCTGAACGATCTCGGCACATTGCGGCTTTCGTTTTCGAACGAAGGGGTTGATAATCCTGAAGAATTCTCATCCGAAAACATTAAGTGCGTACGCGTGATATTTACCCCCTCACCTAAGTTCAAACGTACTCTGTTGAGCGTGCAATACGAAAAAACGAAGTAAAAAGATCAGAATTACAACCAAATATTTTCTAAAGTTAAATTCATAAAAACGAACACAAATGAGAAAAATCTATTTTAGTCTGATAACAATAGCCATATTGTTATTCACAGCCTGCACCAACGACGTGCCGGGCAATGAAAAGGAGGTAGAGACGGGAACGTTGACAGCGACCATCTCTTTCGCAGCGAAAGCGTCAGGCGAGCTGAAATCTACAAGAGCTGCAGAATCGACAGCGATTCCCATAGTCGATTGGGATAACGTAAAACAGATACAGTTGTTCTTGTATAATGCATCAACCGGTGTAGTGGCCTATTCTAAAACGGTAACACCGACGACTGATAATAAGTTTATATATTCCTGGTCTGACGTTCCGGTGGGAACCTACCGGCTGGCATTACTTGCCAACGTGAACAGTGCTCCTACAAAAGATCGAATAGAAACATGGGTGGGTGCTGAAAAGGCCGGCTTCACCGATGCCAATGTTTTAGGGAAGAATTTTAACGACACCTATATTTATCCCTTAAGAAACGCGGATTTACAAATCGACCTGAGGGAGACAACCCTACCCGGAGAAGAAACTACTCCGGTAACTCATATCTGGAAACACTCTGACCTTCAAAAAACAGGTTATTTACCGCCTTCAGAAATATTTTCTGCATACAGTGAAAACGTTACAATTACAGCAGGCCAAACAACACAACTAACAGAAGATCAGGGAAAAGAATTAGAATTGCTACATGAAGTTTCGTTGCTGCGCGCCCGTATCAATAAAGAGGTAATACCCGATCAACCTGGCGGTATTGATAAGCCGACATTCAACAATGCTTCCGATTTTATCGCTGTGCAAACGCTTCCGGTCGGTTTTGGTTTAAAAGTAGATGATTTCGCAGGAGGTATATTCGATGCTGCTTCGAATAAAGGCAGGGTATTGGTCGGCTCGAAAGGTACAACTACCTATCGCACAGTAGATCCCCAGTCAGATGATAGGTATAAAGAAGGAATAATTATTAAAGATGACTTTAAATTATGGCAGGATATCCTTGTACTTCCCAACGCTGCAGAAAGTGAAGGTATAGGCAGGAGTGCGGATGCTGCTGTCGGCAGGAAATATTTTATTATTATCAGCGGAGCGGTGAAAAAAGATTATATATATGCTGATGGAACCGTAGCTAATAGAGATGACCAACCGGTTTACTGGTATGGCGAGATCGCCGGCGTATTTACCCGGAACATAATCCGTGAAGTCAATATGACCCTGAAAACGGCAGGTTATCCCGAGATTCCTCCTACACCGGTAGAATATGGCGGATTGACAATTGAACTCGGAGCACCGATAGAATGGGATGCTACCATCGAAAGAACCGATATTGAATCTTGATCTTTGGTTCAAAAAAATGATTGAAAGCAATAACAACTGAATAAACCCTTTCTCCTTTGCAATACCCCCTCTCTTGCAGGCGGGTATTGCAGGGAAAGAGGATTTTTATCAAGCCCGACCTGTTTCCCAATAAAATACAGGGACAATTATGATCAACAGATATATCGTCCATCTCTTCTCTTTCATTATCAGTCTCTTCTTCAGCCTGATCTTCTTCGCGTCATGTACTTATGACTATTTCGAGGACGAAACCAATTATGTGGTATATGCCCCGAAGGCGAACAGCGAACTGATGACCGACGAGTACCGGATCGAGGATATACGGATCTATATCTACAATGAAACGCTCGGGAAACAAAAAACGGCCTCATTCCCCTTTCAGGAGAACGCCAGGATGAAATTCGGGAATTTTAATTTCAGGTTGTACCCGGGGTCGTATTCCACCTATTGTTTCGCCAATTCGGCGGGGATCGACTTCTATGAAGCGGCCGTCCTGCAGGATGCCCTGTTTGGTTTGTCGGAGTCACCGAACAATGAATACCGCTATCCCGCTTCCTTTGCCGGTTTGTCGGCAGAAGTCAAAAACCCGGAAATCAAATACCCCGCACCGATAAAAACGGATACCGCTTATTTCAACCGGCGTTACAGCGGCAGGATTTACGTGTTGTTCGAAAGGTTGGCGGAAATCAATCCTTCACTGACCTATGCCAATATAAAAGAAGTAAAAATAGAGGCGACCGGGGTAGGCACCTGGCAAAGCCTTGCCTTGTTGACGGATTCCATCCATACGCGCTCGAGCAGATATAGCCCGGTGGACAAGGTAACGATGGAATGTACCCCCTACGAAAACCTTTTGGAAGGGTATGACTTCGGTATCTACGGTTACTTTTTCCCCTCGCTGCACGATGAAGGGGAAGGCAGCATCCCGATCACCCTGGCGATGGATTTTATCGGCCACGACGGCAATTCGATACACGCCTTCACCCTCAGTGTCAGGGATCAGGCAAAAAATGAAACGATCATACTCCACATGAATCAGGACATCTGGTTGAGGACAGACGGGCGCAGTACCTTTGTAGTGGAAATTGGAGCGCCCGAACCATGGGATCCGGGAATAGAGCCCGGCGGAGATGGATCCGGAGGCGATGAAGGAATGGGAATGTAAACAACAATAACTAAAAGATATATCTTGGAGATGAAACATTTTACGCGATACACTATATTATCGGTTCTCTTTCTACTTCCGCTTTTTGCCGGCCAGGGCCTTCACGCGCAAGCTATCAAGACCAATGTTCCCCTCACCCTCACCGGTAACCCCAATATCGGTATGGAGTGGTCGGTAGGACGGCAATTGACCGTCAATGCCGATGTCTTATGGGCGCCTTACCTGTTTAAAAAACACGAAGAAGTTTTCAGGGCATTGATAGGAAGCGTAGATTTCAGGTATTACATCAATCCCAGGTATTATTACACGAACGACTTGTGGGATGGATTTTATGTCGGCCCCTACGCGATGATGGGTAATTTCAATATCGGCCTGAAGAGAAAGGATGAAACCAAAACCAGTTACCGGCACCGGGGATGGGGTGTATCCAGCGGGATCACTTGTGGATATAAGTTTTACCTGTCCAGCCGGTTCAGGATCGATGTGAATCTGGGAGTAGGGTATGCACATCTCCAGTACGATAAGTTTGAGTTGGGCGGACAATTTGCCGATTTCCCCCTGGAGATAAAAAATACAAAAAGCTACATCGGGCCTACCAAGGCAGGAGTGCATTTAATTTATAATATTTTCAAGTAAAAAAACAGCCGTATGATGAAGCATTACAGGAAAATATCCATCAGTGCTGTACTGGCGATGCTCCTTGTGGCCCTCTTTATCCCTGAGGCGCAATCACAGGACGAAAGAATGATGGCGGATAGAGACAGGAGAGCGCGAGGCATTGAAGCCAAGGCCGATCGTAGATTCGCCCGGCAGGATTTTGATAAAGCGATGGAAATCTATGAAACGGCATTCAAAAACAACACATTGAGTCCCGCCTATTCAGCCAGATTGCATCTGAAAACAGCCCGGCTCTACCTGACTTTGCTCGAATATACGTCGGCAATACCTCACTACGATGCCGTGATGGCTTTGGACGACGTCCTGTTCAATACGGCCGATATATGTAATTATCTGGATGCTTTGCGCTTTTCCGGATCGAAGATGAAAGCGGTCGGCGTAGCCAGAAAATATGCTTACCGCGATGCATATAACGCCGACCGGCGTTTCCAGAATATTTTGCATGCGCTTAACTACGAAGAGGGGTTCCTGCCTATCGGCACTCCCGAGTTCAATGTATATGCGTTGGAAGAATTCAATACGGCCAACGCCGAATTCTGGATCGGCGAGGTACAGGATTCTTATTTCTATGCTGCCAGCAACAGCCGTTTTCATGACCCGCACAAGAAGTTTTACCACCGTTGCCAATACCTTCCGTTGAACACCGATGTGGGTGTCGCTTCAGGAAGGGGTGAGGGTCTCCTGCTCGACAAAATTCCCCAGGCCATGCAAAATGGCGCACTTACCGTGTCGAACAACTTGTCGGATATGATCATCACCGGCGTTCATTACGAAAAAGGAGGAAGTATCGCCATCACCGGGGAGGGCATCAATGCCTACCGGACAAAACTCTATTCCTCCCGTTACAATGCCAGACGTAAGGGTTGGTCGTCGTTTTCGGAACTCTTTCGCGGCAGGGAAGGGTATTCCTACTCGCATCCGTTCCTGTTCAACGACGATAAATCGTTGCTGTTTGCTTCCGATATGCCGGGAGGATTCGGTGGGTACGATATCTATGTCACACACTGGAATGAAGAAAAGAATGATTGGGGGTTGCCGGTAAACCTGGGCGCCTACGTGAATACAGCCGGAGATGAGATCACACCCTATATCTTTGGGAACACGCTCATTTTCGCCTCTAACGGACACATTGGATTCGGAGGATATGACCTGTATGGGGTAGAATATATATACGGAAAGGTTACCGTAGGAAGTTTAATGCATTTCAGTTACCCGGTCAATACCGTTTTCAACGATTTCAATATGCTCTGTATCGATCAGAACAGAGGTTATATTATTTCCGACCGTAATCCTGATAATAAAGACGACATATATTATTTTGAGCGTAATCTCAACTTCGGCGCATCCAATCAAACTTTCGGTTTATCGGGAAACCAGTTGCTTTTCAGTAATCTGCTCAATTTCCCGGCCGATAATCAGACTTCGGGAACACCCCGTGTAGAGGAATTACCTCAGCATACCTTTTCCGAACGTGTGTTAAGCCTATTCTTCGACTTTGATTCTTTTGTACTGAACAAACGGGCACTTGATGAATTCGACGCCTGGGTTGCCCGGGTAGATACCAGTCGTATAGAATCCCTTTTAATAGAAGGATATGCCGATGAATTCGGTGAAGAAAAATATAATATAGAATTATCGGAAAAAAGAGCCAATACGGTTGCCGGTCATTTGAATTCAGTCGGGATAAAAGTCAATATAGAGACTGTCGGGAAAGGTATGATACCTCTGCTGGCCGATTTAAAGAAAGAGGAACCCTTTGATAATCCCCTGTCAATCGTATTTAATAATAAGCCTGTGTGGTTGACGAAAGAAGCGAGGCGTGTAGATATAATAGCAACAATAAAATAAAAAGAAATAAAGGAATGAACTACAAAAAGAATGTGATCAGAGTAGCGTTTTCGGCGATGTTGTTTTTGTTTCTCTGCGGAAATGCCAAAGCGCAAATGATGCCGATAGTTTATGACAGGACGTACGGTAGTGATATGACATATCAGAATATCTGCCCGGTTTTGCAGGGCGAAGTAGCCCTTGTGGCAAACAGCGACCGGCAAACGACTGTTACCTGGGTGAAGAGGGACGGCGAGGTCTTGTTTTCTCAGGCGCTGCCTCAAAAGTTTACTGTTGTAAATAATGTGTACCATATTGGCGGTCAGAGACTGCTTATTATTGGCCAGTCACAGAATTGGTCGTCCCGCAGAACCGAAAAAAATGTCTGCGGAAGGGCAGTGATCGTAGATAATACCGGTACCATCCTTAATGATATTTATGCAGGGGATAACGGTAGCGAGTTCTTTTGTGGCGGACAATTGAAAGACGGAAATCTTATTTTAGGCGGATATGAACTAAGTGCCGCAGGTGCGCACCTGGGGATGTTGACCAAAGTCGATAAGACAGGCCAGTCGATCTATAAGTACGTTTCCGAGGAGAGCGGTCCTTGTATCGGCTTTGAAGTCTTAGGCAGCATGACCGAGTATGTGCATGCCGCATTCACCTCTTCCGAAAATACGGTATCTTCCATTGTAAGCCTCGACAGCAAAGGCCAGGTAGCGTTCATGACAAAATTCCCCGAGGAAGGGCTTACTATTAATAAAATGATTACCACGCAGGATGATTTCCTGTTCCTTATCGGGAACAGTTATGCAGGTGACGGCCGTGTCATTAAGATCCGTCCGGAAGGCGATATAGTATTCAACAAGCAAATCGTTCCCTCTTCAGCCAATGCAACCATTAACCATCTATACCTGACAAACGGAGGTAACGTATTGGTCGGTGGTAACGGAGGAGACGGTAAATGCTACTACTCTCTTTTACGTAACGACGGTACGGAACTACAGAAATATGTCGTTCCCGGATATATTTCCGGAATGGGGCTCAATATCGCTTCCGGAGAATCGGTGATTGCCAGTTTCGATACTGAACGTATGCGGGGAACCATTACCGGTTTGTCGAGGGACGGCCGTCAGATATACCAGCGGTCTTCCGACGGTAATTTCGATGAAATACAGGTCGCTTCCAATGGGATTTACCTGGCAGAAACCCTCACCGGCCGCCTTTGCATGTTATCTCCGTCGGGTGAATTATTATTCGACCGCTATGCTACGGAAGAAGGTAAAACCAATTTCGATGAAGTGTTGTTTGTCAACAACGGTGATATCCTTTTTAAAGGACAAAAAAACAGGCTTGTGAAAATAAGCCACGGGTTATACGTGTCTGATGTAAAGGTCAGTAAACCCGTAGACGGATATATCACTGCGATGTTCAGTGTAACCCTTACCGGTTTTCCCACTTCTGACGAGGGAACACCACTGCCGGTGCGTGTAGAGTATTTTAGCAAGGATGGAACGGCGAATCAAAAGGAAAATTATAGTCCTGTAAGGGGAAGTCTTTCTTTTGTTCCGTCAAGCGACGGTGCCGGGCGCTATATGATCAAACAGGATGTAGAGGTACCCATCAAAGCCAACAACCTGTTTGAAGGGCAAAAGATGTTCGAGTTGAACCTGGCCAATGTAGAACAGAGTTACCTGGTGAAACCTGTCGGTGTGGCATCTATAGAAGACCAGGAGGTCGTGGTAAAACACATCAATACCCAGAACGGACTGGAAGGGCAAAGAGATGTAGTGTATGAGTTGGGAATTTTTAAAACCAACGGGCAAAAGTTGATCAATGCCACCGGATCCGATATTATCGTAGAAGGATATTACGGTAAAGGTTCGGCTGACAAGCTGGATTACGATATGGGTGTGGCTCCGAGACTTGTTATCGGAAAAGGCGCTTCAAGTGGCAAGTTTAACGTAAATACCCTTGTCGATACCCGCTTCGAATTACCCAAAACAGTAGTGGTCGATTTTAACAAAATATTGACCATCAATGATGCATCCATCGGCTTTGAGGGCTCTGTACTGAGTTGCCGCGGATCAATCATCGACCAGCCAGCCGTACTAGCCATCACTTCGTTAGGTGACCACGGACGGATGAACAATATTGTTTCGGGATTTTACAAGATATCCCTGTTACGTGCATCCGACGATCACCCCCTGATCAATGCGACCGGTGCGGATATCGGTATTGTATGTTCTATCCTGCCACAAACAACGGCTGAGGAAGGAAAAGATTTCGTACTTACCAATATGCATAACTTAAGGATATTAGGTGACGGAAACCGTAGCGCTGTCAACTTGGACGGTATCGTGTTATTCAACCGGGAAAATACGGGATCGAAAAGGATCGCGATCGGCATCGACTCCATTTCCAGGCCTGATAATACACCTGAGATTATTGTATCACCTAAAATGGCAGCAGCCGAGTTTTCAATTATTGAATAAGACAAGAAGAGTAAAACAAGTGGGGATTCTCCCACAAGAAACCACCCACTTGTTTATTATTCATTTTACATAAAAAATATTCGATAAATCCATTCGGAATATAAACGTATCACAAAAAAATGAATCAACCCGGTAAATACATTGCATATCTGCTTCTCGGCTTGTTTACTGTCGCAGTTTTCATTTCTTCCTGCACGGATGGAAACGAACCGGAAGGTTTCAATCATACGAAGGATAAGATCTCACTATCCATATCTTTCCATTCTACGCAACAAACAAGGGCTGAAAACGGACTAAGAGGAACTGAGATTGATGAAATAAGCGAAAGCAAGATTTACAGCCTAGCGGTATTGGTGTTCAAAAACGGAAGCGATGAACTGGATGGGAGACAGTTCATCAATCGGACACAAGAACCAAAGGATGGTGGCTATACGGATTATAAGGAATTAAACGAAATAAAGGATATTGAGCTTACTGCCGGCATACGGGATGTGTATATCATATCCAACGCTCCGGACGGACATTTTAGCAGTGTTACAAACCGTACTGCTTTCATGGCGAAAGTGGAGGAATTAAGCGCCCAAGGGATGTATGATCATCCGATAGACGAGAGGCCGGAATCCGGCGATACTCCTATCGGCGGTGAGGAGCCGGATGATCGGTATACCAATCTGGTAATGACCCAATCCTTTATCGGGCTGCCTATCAACAGCGGTGCAGAAAAGCATTATCTGGGCTACACCGAAAATGGAGGCCGTCCGGATGGCGTAACTACCGGCACACCTCTTCTCAGGGATGGAAATCCTATTAAAGTGGAATTAGTACGACTTATGGCAAGGGTCGCTATCCAGAAAATAGTATTCGATCTTCCGGAGACGCTGACATTTGAAACCGGGAAAACCACAAGTAACTACAATCAGTATGTGGATACGGTATTCCTGATCAATGCCAAGACCGTTTCGTCCTATTTTCCGGAAGACAACGCGTTTCCCAAGCCTGCCGGTTCTTTTGGGCATGGGAATACCGTAGGGTATGATTTCCTGAAGGGTAAATTCTCCAATATTCCCGACGGAAGTACCTATGCCGCTTACCTGTATAAGCCAATCAATTTCACGAGATATGATATAACGGAAGATCAGGTCCCTTTATGGTTTTATGCTTTTGAAAACGGCAACAGCGGGATATCTCCCACCGCTTTTGTGATCGGGGTGAAATACCAGTATATAAATCCGGGTGAAAGCCAGGTGAAAAGAAAGAAGGTATATTACCTCTTGGTTGTCAACTCACAAGGAGGAGGCGCCACAGATAATCATCATCAATATATAAAGCGGAACAATCAGTATGGCATCAAGGTGACGATAAAAGGACTGGGGAGTTATATTACTGATTATCCTGCATTGAAAAGTGCCGCGCTTCCGGCCATGAATGTTCTTACGGACGCGGCAGAGGTTATGGAAATAGAGGAAACGGTCGGACCGAACCTGTTCCCTTGGGCGGGCGACGTATATAAAGAATCAGGAAATGATGAATAGAAGCACATTCAAGATACGCAGGCATTTTCTTTATCCAACAGCCGCTTTGCTGTTGGGTGCTTTCTCTTTTTCATGCAGCGACCGCAACAATATTGATACGGAAGAGTCCCGCATGTCGAGCCTGTCGATGCATATGAAATCGGCCGACGCGGCCACATTCGCCGCCAATACCAATATTTATATGTTCGATGCCGCCAATCTTTTCGTGGAGAAGAAGCTGAATGTGACACGTATAGACAACACGCTTTACACCAATGTGGCGGTAGGAACCTGGAACATTGTGTTATTGTCCTGTGACCACGATATCACCGGGAACATTCTCGTGCCGGCGCCCAAATCGCCGATGGGATCCGCGCCCATGTGGCAGACCCCCACTACTGGGGATGGCAATTTTCTCTCCCAGACTCCTGCAGAACTCAGGTATGTATCGCTGCCACCGGTGGAGATAAAAGAGGGTGAATTGACGGAGGTGAGCACGCTGTTATACCGCAATGTGGCAAAAGTGCAGGTGATCATGGAAAACTACGGTAATTTCGACGATATCACGGATGCGAATAAGCATATGGCGTATGCCGAACTCCTAGATGTTCCCACCACCCTGGCATGGAATGGCAAGTTATATCCTGATAAGAATTCGCCCGCTATTTCGGAAAAACCCATGAGGGAGAATTTCACCTTTAAAGCAGACGGCGTGGCCGATACGTTGAATTTCATCGTCCCCGCGCATCGGGGTACCGACGCTTTCATATCCCATCCGGAGAACATATTGGTCCGCAATCCGGCTGACACAGATACCACCACCCACAAGCTAAAGCTACGTGTCTCCATGCCATTGGGGAATAACACGTATTTTGGGCGAAGCGCAGCCGGAATCGAGATTCCTTATGTGCCGAAAGTCAACCGTATTATACAGGTGAATGTAACGTTTTACGGCAAGACCTCGTTGGACATTAAGATCGGCGTGAAGCCCTGGGAAGACTGGATCATTCAGGAGGAAGAATTTGAGTAATAACCGGATATGGCAGATGAGTATTCAGCATTGGATATGGTAAACAAAAGAAATAGGACTATGTTTTTTCAGAATGCAAAGAGTAGAGGCTGCGAAACGATAAGAAAGCGTTTTTTTTACAGGGTGCTTCTTATCGGTTTCCTTGCGATATTTTCTTTCTCATTATATGCACAGGACACCGATAATATGGAGTTCTGGTTCGTAGCCCCTGACGCGTCTATCTCACATGCCGACCGGCCAACATTTTTTATGATTACCACGAGCGATAAACCTGCTACGGTAACTATCAATATGCCGGCAAACTCCACTTATTTTCAATCCTTATTTACCGAGACAGAACGTACCATACCTGCTAATTCTTATTGGAAATTTGAGTTTTCGACTACCGCTCAAATGGATCTTATAGAGAATGCTTATACTTCTTCCGGTGCCCCTACCAATAAGGGAATCCGTATCACATCCACCGCGCCGGTTTCCGCGTACTATCAGATTGACGGAAATAATCAAAAAGAAATTTTCACCCTAAAGGGAAAAAAAGCATTGGGGCAGGCGTTTTATATGCCCTTTCAAACAGTATATCCCATCAGTGATAGGAGTGCATATAATAATCAACAATTTCGACAGATTCAGATTGTGGCGACGGAAAATGGCACCGAAGTTGTCATTCATCCGAGAACAACCAATGCTACATTTGCGAATACTTATAGGACTGATTGGACTTATTGGCCTGATCGCTACCCGACTACTATCGCAAGTAATTCTTCTGACACTCATAGGACAAGAACGCTAAACAAAGGGGAGACACTTTTGTGGCGTGAAAATGCCCGCAATACGCCAAATATAACGGGTACAAGGATTACTTCCAGCAAACCGGTGGCCGTCACTTATTTTGAAGATTGTGTACAGGATGGATCGGATGGGAGTGTCGATCCCATCGGCGACCAAATGGTACCGGTAGATAACCTCGGGCAAAATTATATCGTGGTCAAAGGGTATTCTTCCGGCGTTGCCAACGATCATGCCGGTATATTAGCCGTAAAGGAGGGTACTACAATAGTCAAGTGGCGTGGGGAAGGCGAAACTGAAGAACGGACAAGAACACTCCAACAAGGTGAATATTATCCTATACCTTTAGGAAAAGGAGACGATTCTCCCAAAGCATATTATATCATAACAGATGAACCGGTATATTGTATGCATCAATCGGCTACCGGTACAGAATTGGGAGGAGCCATCTTGCCCAGTCTTTATTCGATATCTGCACGCAGAATAGCTTTCATTAAAGGAGAAGACTCCTATGAGCGTAATGCCATGTTTTTAATTTTTAGGGAGTCAGCAAAGGACGGATTTAGAATGAATGGTAAAACATTTGCAGAATTATTTCCTACAACGAATAACTATGATCCTAAAAGTATTGGTTTTGACGATTGGATGTATGCCAAAGTAGATATTAAAGCTGTTCAACCGCTGAGTGACCGTGTTTGTGTAGTGGAAAATAATCAAGGATCTTTTTCTTTGGGGTACTTTATGGGATCGACAACACCTACCGCTTTATACGGCTATTTATCGGCTTTCGGGAGTTTCTCTTTCGGAAGCGACACCATTTACGCTTGCCATAGTCATACTTTCGATGCTCCTTACGCTCGAACATACAACTGGAAACTGCCCGACGGAACCTTCTCAAACCTTTCCAGATTTGAAACCACAAAAAGCGGGCGCTATATTTTGACTGTTGAGCAAGATCCATATACTATAATAGATACCACCTATCTTAAAGTACAAAACTTTAATCACATTCTAAGTGCACCGGAGCAGTTGCTTGTAGACAAGTCCTACAGGTTCACGATCGAGCTGAACCCACAAAAGGATTCGGATAATTACTTCAGGGCGAGGTACGAGTGGACATTCGGTCAGGGCGCCTCGGTTCCCACCTCCAATGCCCCTGCGGAGGAGGTGTTTTATTCGACCCCCGGAGAAAAAACGGTTTCGTTGCGAATATGGAATTATGCAAATTATCCGAACTTTGATGATTATGATGCGATTTGCGATACCACAATTTACCGGACAATCATAGTACCCGCCATCTCTGAGGGGCATGTGATGTACTGGAAGACCAACACGGCCAACAGCAACTGGAACGATGTGGACAACTGGGCGAAAGATGCCGCTGGAACGTACCCCCTGTCAGCAGTGCCCTCCAAACATACCCGTGTATACCTGCCTGGGAATGCGGTGAACTATCCTTCCCTGAAAGACGGGGCGGGCCATACGGACTGGTCGCACTACGGGCAGCCCGAGGCGAAGGAGATCATCTTCCGTTACGGGAGCGAGCTCCCCTACCAGCACAAGCTGAAGTACGAGAAGGCATACGTGAATTACAACTGGGGGTATTACGCCAACGATGGTGCGGACGCTAACGGACAACCGAAAAATTCATGGGAAAACGCGAAGAAACTGAAGCGTGACACCTGGCATATCCTCGCCGCGCCGTTGAAAAGCATAGCCTCGGGCGATTTTTCCCTTGCGGGGTATCCTTTTTCCTGGCAAAAGCGGTTCGAGGTGACTACTACCGGCAGTGTGGCAGAGGGAAATTTCTCCCTGACATTCCCCACGAACGACGTGCCGCTGGCGGGAAACAACAACGCGATCGCGGTAAGGATGGCGGGATACGGGAGTGCAATAGGTTACTCTAACCACAGAAACCTGGAAGGGCTGCACGGGGTAATCATGATTCCTTATTTCAAGAACAATACTGATACCGTAAAACCCTATTATCCCGCACACAACTACGACACCCTTTCCAGAAAGAGCTACTTCTACTACTTCGACACGAAGTCGCTGAAACTTGTCAATTCCCCCTTGGGATCGATGGAACGGGCGGACGAGGCGTACCGGTTCGTTTATGAGACGGCGGATAACGGACTGCCGGCCGACAATACATATATCATGCCGCTGAATACGCAAGGGCTGGACAGCAGCCGCGAGGTGATGGTGGGTAACCCGCTCCTGGCACCCCTCGACGCGGTGGTTTTTGCCGGTGAGAACACGAATGCGATAGTTTTCGACCAGGGTTACAAACTGCTGTCGGACGACGGGTCGACATGGCAACAGCACTATTTTACAGAGGGAAGTACAATCCCCGCCTGGAAGGCGTTCATCGTCACCCTGCAACGGGGGGCCTCGTCGCTGTGGTTCCCCCTGGAGGATATTCCCGCCCTTAAATCGGCCGCAGCATCCACTGCCCCGCGTGCATCGGATAATACGCACGTGGCAGCTGACGGCCTCTCGGTGCGGGTACTGAAAGGGGGGACTGAGCCGGCCGACGGTGCGATATTGCAGTATAACCGACATACGGGTAAGCCCGACATACGGAAAATGATCCTTCCCGATGGGCATCAGGTTCCGGAGGTCTTCTTTACAGGTTCTAACGGGGAACCTGCCAATCTGATCCAGGGCTATACGCCGGGACAGAAAGAGGTGTCCATAGGGGTAAAAACCTCGGACGTGCGCTCCCGCCTGTCGCTCGAGTTCGGAAACATGGCGGCGTTCAGCACCTCCACCGGCACAAGACTGATCCTGATGGACAAGCACCTGAACGTAAGGCAGGATCTTACGCGCAACCCGGTGTATCTTTTTACGCAGCGGGAATCAGGGCTTGACAGGCAATATGTGGACAGGAACCGTTTCGTGCTACAGTTGAGCGGTGAAACCGGAGCAATAGGACAGGAAGAGACGGAAGACGGGATCAGCATAGTATACCGTTCGGGCATCCTGAGTATCACGTCGGATGAAAATATCGACACCGTTTCAATATATGACCTGTACGGGCGACTGGTATTTTCAACCCGTTCAGTCAATCTTACACAATATACCCATCCTGTTTCCTTACAGGGAAAACTATTCCTGGTCAGGGTAAAAACAGCCTCAGGAACAGTCAAGGCAAAAAAAGTAATGGGTTATTGAAAATCCGTCGGTTTATATAAGATTATTGTGTCTTACAGATATTTTGAACAAACTATGCTCCACTCTTTGAGGTGCTGAAGTGGAACTTCGTAACGGAATGAACTATAATAAACAAAAGAAGAGGTGATAATGCAATTTCCATATTTAAAAAATAATAGTTGTTCAAAGAAGGGTATTCTTTGTAAAATACTGTTTTTGGGCTTGCTCATTGTTTTTTCTTTGTCCGTTTCTGCACAGACTTACACAGTCACCGCTCCGTCGCTGTTAATCAAGGACAAATCATACACGTTCTCTGTAAAAACACTCTTGGGCAACCCCTTAGGAACTGTGAATTGGAATTTTGGCGCAGGTGCGGAGCCGTCAACGTCAAATCAACCTACCGTCAACGTCAAATATGCAACGGCCGGCATTAAACAAATTAGAGTAGAGGTAAGACTACTGAGTGTTCTTGTGTTTAGTGAGAATAGACAAATATATGTCAGTGAAATGCCGGATAATATTGAAGAAATCGGCTGCTATATAGAACCGGAAAAGACAAACTGGCAACCTAAATTGAAAAGTAGAAGCGACGGAGTTACAGGTGAAGACAAGGTGCATATACTGGCGCAACCCTTCGTGGGGGATATCGATGGAGATGGTATATCGGAAGTCGTTACTACTAATAGAACAACTACTTTGTCGAGTTATACATATTCCAATAGAATATTGATTTTCGATCAGGAACTGAAATTAAAGAGATCCATATCAACACCTACGATGTATAGTAATTCCGCTACCCCCATTGTCTTATTAAGGCTCAACAAGAACGACACGGAGGCTTTGATTGTTATTGCGACCGCCGGCAATGTGGGTGGTAATCCCTCCAACCGTCGCTATAGGCTTCAGGCATACAAGCCTGACGGTACACTGATGTGGACTTCTAATGAACAGATATTCTCTACCACTAATAATAATGAGGCTTCCATATGTTTAGTGGCAGGTGATATCAATAACGATGGTATACCGGAAATCCTTGCCGGAGACCGTATCTTTAACGCCCAGACCGGGTTCTTGGTATCCAGCCTGCCTACAGGGAGTCGAGGGTTTAGAAATCTGAATTCGACAAATCCGACCTATATGCCTCTGTTGGCCGATATGGACAATGACGGTCAATTGGAAGTAGTTGCCGGAAATACAATCTATAAAGTAACGAATACTAATGGTAGTTTCAGAACTACAGGAAGTATACTTGCTCAGGTAACTACAGTAACTGACGGTTTTGTCTCGGTAGCTGATATCAATATGGACGGACAATTGGATGTGGTATTGATTAATGGTGCTACAGGGCAGACTGGCTCTGCTAAACCTAAATTGACAGTATGGACTCTGAAGAAGAATGGAACAACAATCACAGGAGAAATTATTGCCGGACCGGTAGAACCTTCGGACAACGGAGCCGGAGGGTCGAGGGTCTTTATTGGCAATGTAGATAACGATATTGAGCCCGAACTGTTTTTCTCTTATGCATCGAGGCTGGTCCGGTTTGATTATAATAAAAATGCTTCGCAAGTTGCAAACAAATTGCAACAGACATGGATTACTACAACCAGTGATTTATCGGGTGGAACCACGTTGTCGATGTTCGATTTCGACCAGGATGGGAAAGCTGAACTGGTGTACAGGGATCAGACCGACTTACGTATCATTGACGGATCAGATGGATCGAACCGGGAAACATTTCCTTGCTACTCTGCCACGCATTCGGAGTATCCGGTGGTGGTAGATTTCAATGGAGATGGCCATGCTGATATCCTGGTATCGGGAGCAGAAAATGAAGATGCATCGTGGGATCGACCGCCTGGCAATGCCGATGTCCGGATCTATTGGTTTTCGGGTGAAGACAATGATTGGGCGCCCGCCCGTACCGTGTGGAACCAACATGGCTACAATACTGTGCATGTAAATGAAGACCTTACTATCCCAAGGTATCAGTTAAATCCTTCCACGGTTTTCGCGGGACCGGATCAGATTATAGGCACGACAGACGATGTTTATCCCTACAATTGTTTCCTGCAACAACAAACATCCCTGAGTGCGGATGGCGTTCCTTTTTACAAGGCTGCAAAAGCAGAATTTTTGGAAGAAAATGTAGTATACGATTACAACAAGGATACCGACATATTGATTATAAGGAATATCACGATTAAAAACAGCGGCGATGCTGTTTTTACAGGACCCATGAAAATTACGGTGTATAAAAACCAAGTGGAGAATTCCCCAAAATCCTTTACCCGAGATTATCCAAATAATATAAATATTGGAGAAACTGTATCTGTTGATTTCAATATAGAGAATTTCAGTGCATGGTTGCCTGTGGAAGAACTGGTGATCCGTGTCAACGATGCGGGAGACGGGAAGTCGTTTCATAGAGTGTGCGATGAAACTGATGTCGAAAATACAACCGACGCATTCATGTATATTCCACTTGGTAACATAGCGTGGGCGGATGGTTATCGCAAGTGTGAAAATGGGAAAGTGGTATTCCAAGCGGATGAAAAATTTCACAACGATAAATATGATGTAAAATACAGTTGGTTTAGGCCTTCGTCCGAATCACCATTTTCCACCGACAGTATAGCAACGCTCACTGGTCTGCAATTAAGCGATGGGGGAAAATATGTTTTTCAAGCTGAGGTTAAAGAACACCTCAATGTCCGGGTTACATTACCTTATTTATCAGTCGCTCCGGTAGTGATGTATTGGAGGACAGACGCGGTAGACGGTAATTGGAACAATATACATAACTGGGCTAAAAGTGCTGCGTTGGGAGATAATATATCGGCGGTTCCTTCGGTATGTACCCGGGTATACCTTCCTGATAATGCGGCGAAATACCCTTCCCTAAAAGATGAGGCCGGGCATACAGACTGGTCACACTACGGGCAGCCCGAGGCGAAGGAGATCGTCTTCCGTTACGGGAGCGAACTCCACTACCAGCACAAGCTGAAGTACGAGAAGGCGTACGTGAGTTACAACTGGGGCTATTACGGCAGTAACCCGGCAAGCGGCCAGCCGCCTTATTCGTGGGAAAACGCGAGGAAACTCGCCCGGGACACCTGGCATATCCTCGCCGCACCGTTGAAAAGCATGGCCTCGGGCGATTTTTCCCTTGCGGGGTATCCTTTTTCCTGGCAGAAGCGGTTCGAGGTGACCACTACCGGCGGTGTGGCAGAGGGAGATTTCTCCCTGGCATTCCCCACGAACGACGTGCCGCTGGCAGGAAACAACAACGCGATTGCGGTAAGGATGGCGGGATACGGGAGCACCACAGGTTACTCCAACCACAAGCACCTGGAAGGGCTGCACGGGGTGATCGAAATCCCCTATTTCGAGAACAAAACCGTGATACCCTATTATCCCGGGCACAACTACGACTCCCTTTCGAAAAAGAGCTATTTCTACTATTTCGATACAAAGTCTCTGAAACTTGTCAACTCCCCCCTGGGAGCGATGAGCAGGGCTGAACAAGCTTACCGGTTCGTCTATGAGACAGGGAGTAATGAATTGCCCCCTAATAATACATATATAATGCCGCTGAATATTGAGGGACTGGGGAACACTCGTGAGATAATAATGGTCGGCAACCCACTTCTCGCGCCTATCGACGCGGGGGCTTTTGCCGGTGCCAATACAAATGCAATAGTTTTCGATCAAGGTTACAAACTGCTGTCGGACGACGGGTCGACATGGCAACAGCACTATTTTACAGAGGGAAGTACGATTCCCGCCTGGAAGGCATTCATCGTCACCCTGCAACAGGGGGCTTCAACCCTGTCGTTCCCGTTGGAGGAGATTCCCGCACTTAAAGCCGCTACGGTATCCACTACCATTCGTGCATTAAATAGTACGGGCCCGGCAGACAACACCCTGACTATGCATATACTGAAAGAAGGGGTCGAGTGCGGTGATCACGCCATACTACAAAATAATCAACATACAAACGATATTGAGATAAGGAAAATGATCCTGCCGGAAGGACACAAAGCGCCAGAAGTATTTTTTATGTCTTCCGGTCGGGATCTTTCCTATTTGATCAGAAATCTTACACAAGGCGAAAAAGAGATTCCAATAGGCGTAAAAACCTCTGATGTGCACTCCCGTTTGTCACTCGAATTCCGGAATATACATGCGTTTACCGCTTCCACAGGTGCAAAAGCGATCTTAGTGGACAAACACCTGGATATAAGGCAAGATCTTACCCGCGACCCGGTTTATCTCTTTACACAACAGGCATCGCGTCTGGATAAACAATATGTCGATAAGAGCCGCTTTGTGCTACAACTGGGTGGAGAAACCGGAACAATAGAACAGGATAATCCTGAAAACGGGATAAATGTAATTTACCGTTCGGGAATATTGAAGATCACGTCGGACGAAAATATCGACACTGTTTCTGTGTATGACCTGTATGGACAATTGGTGTTTTCGGCTCATTCAATCCATCTTTCCCAATATACCTATCCTGTTTCATTACGGGGAAAACTATTCCTGGTTCGGGTAAAAACGATTTCAGGGACAGTAAAAGTAAAAAAGATAATGGGAGATTAATGATTTGAGACTTGGGATTTAGGATGTGGAATTTCACGATTTAGAATATTTGATTTGATGACTTAATAATGTAAAATATGAGAACCAGATTGATTTTATTGACAGTAAGTGTTTTATTTACTAACCTCTGTTATCCGGGGAACATACAGGATAAGCAAAAGAATGAAAGAGGAAGTACAAAACAAAAAATCCAGGTAGAAGAATTTCACGACCGGAATACAGGTTGCAAAATACGCTACGAATATTATAGAGATGTTAACGGTAATAAAATCAAACATGGCAAATTTACCAGAAAATGGTCGTTGGAGAAAAATGATCGAAACCTGTGGTCAGGCTCGGAAAATATTACAGCCACATTTGTTGATGATAAAATCAATGGAACCGTAGTGATCAATTGTGAAAAGTTTAAGTGGAAAAGAAAAAGCGAATTCATAAAAGGGAAAGGAAGGCAGGTCACAATGGTACCGGTAGAAGCTTATGTGGCCCGTAATTTAAGATTAGAGGTCAAAAACGACACCTTGGCCGGTTCGTTCAATTTTGTATTGGGAAACTACAAATACGAAGCCATGGGCTCGGTCAACGAAAAAGGGGAAATGAAAGGGAAATATACGCTTTACCAGGTAAAAGAATCCGACGATCTCTTCAGGGATCTAAGGAGAGGTGAGCAGGAATGGGCTATTCTGGAGCAATACCTGTGCGATCCGGATTATACATACCAGGACGCAACCCCTCAAATCAAAGAAGTGCAGTTAGGCTACCCCGGAACCACAAGAGGAGAGCATTTGCATATAAAGATCCCTCGTTTACGACTGAGCATGAATCCATTGTAGATAAATATTCAAAATTCAAGATTCAAGATTTAAGATTTAAGAGGCAGGACTTCTAAAATTCAATAGAATAATCGTATGAAAAAATATACCCCGCTTAATTGTAGTCTGTTATTTTTTGTAGTAACATTTGTTTTTATAATTACAATTTCGCCGTCGTGTTCGACAAAGAAGAATCACCGGAAATTAGATATAGAACGGCTATTCATGCAAACCACGAAACCGGAAATCGCCTTTACGAATTCGGGAGGTTTGGAAGGAGTAAATGGCTCCCGATCCGTATCAGAAGAAGTAACGTTTTCCCAGTCTACCCGTAGTGAACTTGACAACAATGAGGTGCTCGCCAATGAAATGGATCGTTTAGATACCACTAAGACATATCGATTATCCGGCGTAGTGGTGAGAGCAAAGTCTAATTTCGCTACTGAAAGAGACGGCAGGGTGCATGTGGATTTTGATATTATCGCCCCGATAGACGTACTCGACCCGTACTGGCGGTTAACGTTCGCTCCTATGTTGATAGACGGGGACAGCATAACTCCGTTGGATACCATCTTTGTAACAGGCGAAGGGTTCAGGGACAAACAGATGGGCGATTACGAAGCATACCAGGATTTTTTGAATACGATCGTGGATCCGTCGGCATACGATTCCTTATTTGTTGACTGGAAGGCGCTGAACAAGGAAATTTACAAAGTGCAAAGACGCAACTACAACGATTACAGGCGTGCTTATGACCTGATGATGGACTACGATAATTGGAGGAAAATGAATGAAATGGAATTCCTCCGTGCACAAGCGGTAGCAAGAAGGCACAAAAGACATGTCTATGAACGTTATTGGCGACAATCGGAAAAAACAGCATTGAAATATTTGCAAAAGAATACCGATACACTGGGTATCTATAGTAAATATATGCAAAAATACGAGAAAGATTATACAGGTTACCTTAAAAGACAATTCTCTTTCGACTGGCTCCCTTCGATCACTCCCGATATAAATATTCACGCCCAGAAAGACAGTATAATGAGCCGGAGTTATATTCCGCGGAAATACAGGGAGATACATCTAAAAGGATTGACCCTGAGGGATATTAAAGCGAAGCCGTTTACAAAAGAAGATTCAGCAAGAATAGCCAAACATCATTATCTGATCGATGACATAGTGCTCAATGATATGAATATAGAGCGAAAAGGTGAAATATTTAAAGAAGTGGTAGAATTCCCTATCCCTGGGGAGGAAATGACCGGATTGAGACTGGATACGGTCATTACTGCTGAGTACGATTTCAGGTATCCCTATAAACAACCGTGGAAAATTGAGAAGAGCACCAAAAAATTGGAGGTCGTTTTAGCTGCGATGGTAGAAGGTATAGACAAGTCCACGTTCGTCTTTCCGCTGTCGGATACCCTGACATACTTCATCGCTTCGCTGGCTCAACTGGCCGATGAATCGCTGGTAACCGAACGAAAGATGCTTCATAAGAACATGGTGGATAATCAAAGTATTTATCCGGATTACCGGACGAGAAAATCCCATAGATTCAGGGATATCAGAAATCCGGAGATATTTGATAAGATAGTGGAAGCATATCAGATTTATAATAATGAAGCGGACCTGGTTGTCGACAGCATATCCATTCGTGCTTATACCGATCTCGAGGGGTTATGGCATGAAAACTACGAACTTTCACTTGAAAGAGCGAAAGAGGCAGCCGATTATTTAAAACAAAAGGGAGTAAGAAATCCGGTACCCAAAGCGGCGGGAGAAGATTGGCCTACATTGGCACGGCAAGTACAATCACATAGAAGTTTGCTGTACCGGCAAGCGATATTGGATTCCCTTACCAGTGCCATATACCCCGATATGACCGAAGAAAATATTAAAAGGGATTACCCGGATGATTATAAGATCATCAGAGATGAGATATATCCTAAACTTGTACGTTTTGATGTAACACTCCATATTAATCGTCCCGGTATAGAAGAAAACACTTTGCAGGAAACTTACCGTGAAGATTATGCCGAAGGAATAAAGTTGTTAAGAGAAAAGGAGTATATGCTTGCTTTAGAGAAATTGGCTAAATATGCCGACTACAATACGGCGTTAACATTAGTTTGTCTGGGATATAACGATAAAGCGCAGGAAGTACTGGAAGCATTGCCTGAAAGCGGTAGAAACGAGTACTTACTTGCCATTATCAAAGCAAGAAAAGATAATAAGAATGAAGCCGCGAAGCATCTTCAGAAAGCATGTCAGCTGAGTCCGGAATTATATTCCCGCACCAGATTGGATTCTGAAGTAAGGGAATTGGCCGATGAACTCAATTTATGGGATACGCTTAATAATTAGAACTAAGAAGTTAGAATTTTATACATATTATAAAACAACAATTATGGGAACAATCAGGTATTTATTGCTAACGACATGCATATTCATGTCATTCAACGGCTTTGCACAGTATCAACCCGAAGCAATAACGTCCGAATGGGAAATAGTTTCCCAGGGAAAATTACAGAAAAACCCCCGATTCAGGGACCCGATGATCACGGTGAGATTTATATATGAGAATGAGGCCCAATTTATGAACCTCTCTTTGAAGTATATGTTCACAGATGCCGTGTTTGAAGAAGCCATCCCCGTGGAATATTTAAAAAATGAAAAGCTTGTGGTCGAGACTGAAAGTGGCAAATACGAATTAAGAGCCGCCCGGTATGCAAAAGCCCGCAGAATGAATACCGTGGCGCAGAAGATTGCGGATATGAGGGTCGTATTCGAAGGAGACCTTTCTTTCTTAGCCAATAAATTAGTGAAGAAATTTGTCGTACAATATGCGCAGGGTTACCAAAATATCGACCTCAACCCTCAGGAAGCCGTTTTGTTGAGAAAAGCATATACTAATTTTTTAGCGATTATTCCGGAGCCTGCTCCCAGACCGGTATCACCACCGCATCGCCAAATACAGGAAGGAGATAAGACAGAAGATAAGAAGAGTGTAATAGACGAAGTCGACACCCAGCATACTATTCCTCAGAGAAAAGAGTCTATCGAAGAATTACGGCAACGAGCTAAAAAGTGGAATAGGTGACTTTTAGTTATGAATTATAAATTATGAGTTATGAGATTTTAGTTTTTAACTTTTAGTTTTATATCATATGCCCTATCACAGATTACCAAATACAGACAATGCCCGTATCAGGGCATTGAAATCGGCAATTGAAAAAGCAGCCAATACCGATTTTCCGGAACTCTCGTTCTCAGCGGATATTCTTGATGAGGCCAAAAGTTTGTTGACAGAGTTCGAACAGTTATCAGCCCGTTACCGGCAGTTGTACGACATACAGGTGAATGCCGGCCACTCTTTCGCTAAAACAACCCAGAACGCACGTATCTATATCTCTCATTTCATTCAGATATTGTATATGTGTGTGGTACGTTCCGAAATCAAAGAAGAACAACTGGATCTGTATGGATTGGGAAACGCCCGTTTAGTTATTCCTGATTTGACTTCTCCTGAACAACTGCTGGAATGGGGAGAAAAGATCATACGGGGGGAATATCAGCGTATCTCGCACAGCGGGGTGCCAATCTATAATCCTTCCATCGCCAAAGTGAATGTAATGTTCACCCTCTTCAAAGATGGCTATCAGACACAGAAGCTGCATCTGAAGGCTACTGCATGCGCCTTGCAGGAGGTAGCCGCTTACCGTGAAAGAGTGGATAAGATTATTTTTGAAATATGGGAAGAGGTGGAAAAGCACAATACCGGCTTACCTCCTGAAAAACAACTTGCCAGAAATCGCGAATACGGTATTGTCTACTACTAAGGAAAAGGAGAAATAACGGAAAAGAATCAGATTATTTTGTTACAATAACTCAGTCATCGTTTAAAAATATGAATAAAAAGTAATAAATTACACTCTTTTCCGGGAAACAGGAATGCCAGATTAAGGCAATTCCTGTTTTTTATAGTCCCGAATGCTCCAAGAAACCAAAACTTTATGTACCTTTGGGGGATTTTATGCAAAGAAAATAATAACTTATCATTTATGACGAATCCAATTGTAAAGCAGATCGAGCTGTCAGACGGACGCACGATTACGCTGGAGACGGGGAAACTGGCAAAACAGGCCGATGGTTCCGTCACCCTTCGTATGGGTGACACCATGCTGCTGGCCACCGTTTGTGCCGCCAAAGATGCAACCCCCGGAACCGATTTTATGCCGTTACAGGTTGAATACAGAGAAAAATTTGCCTCATCCGGGCGCTTCCCGGGTGGTTTTATGAAACGTGAAGGAAAACCTTCCGATTCAGAGGTGCTGACCAGCCGGTTGATTGACCGGGCACTGCGTCCCCTTTTCCCAGATGATTACCATGCCGACGTTTTTGTAAATGTAATCCTCTACTCCTCCAACGGCGAAGATATGCCCGACGCATTGGCCGGACTGGCCGCTTCTGCTGCGTTGGCCGTTTCGGACATACCTTTCAACGGGCCGATCTCGGAAGTACGTGTGGCACGTATCAATGGACAGTTCGTGATCAATCCTACATTCAAACAATTGCAACAGGCCGATATCGATATCATGGTAGGCGCTACCATCGACAATATCATGATGGTGGAAGGCGAGATGAATGAAGTATCTGAAGCAGAAATGCTCGAAGCCATCAAATTTGCGCACGAGGAGATCAAAAAACATTGCCGTGCACAGATGGAACTGACCGAGATGGCAGGAAAAACGGTAAAACGTACCTACTGCCACGAAGAGAACGACGAAGAACTCCGCAAACAAGTATGGGATAAATGCTACCAAAAAGCTTATGCTGTAGCCTCTTCACAGAATCCAAACAAACACGAACGGATAGAAGCATTCGAAACAATCCTGGAAGAGTTCATGGAAACGCTCCCCGAAGAAGAAAGAGAAGAGAAAAAATCTCTGGCAGGTCGCTACTACCATGCCGTGGAGAAAGAGGCAATGCGTCGTTGCATCCTTGATGAAGGAAAACGTCTCGATGGCCGCAGCTCCACTGAGATCCGCCCCATCTGGTGCGAAGTGGATTTTGTACCCGGGCCTCACGGATCAGCACTCTTCACGCGTGGTGAGACACAGTCGCTGACGACTGTCACACTGGGTACCAAATTGGATGAAAAAATTATAGATGATGTACTGGTACATGGTACCGACCGTTTCCTGTTACATTATAACTTCCCGCCTTTCTCCACCGGAGAAGCCCGTCCGCAACGCGGTACAGGCCGTCGAGAGATAGGACACGGCAACCTGGCACATCGTGCCCTCAAACGGATGATCCCGCAAGGATATCCCTATGTGGTACGCGTGGTGTCGGATATCCTGGAATCGAACGGTTCTTCCTCTATGGCAACTGTCTGTGCCGGCACATTGGCGATGATGGATGCAGGGGTAGCCCTTAAGAAACCGGTGAGCGGCATCGCCATGGGATTGATCTCGGAGAACAAAGGGCAGAATTTTGCCGTTCTTTCCGATATCTTAGGTGACGAAGATCACTTAGGCGATATGGACTTTAAAGTGTGCGGCACCAAAGACGGTATTACCGCCACACAAATGGATATCAAAGTGGACGGGCTCTCCTACGAGATCCTTGAAAAAGCACTGGCACAGGCCAAAGCAGGACGCGAACACATCATGGGGAAAATGATGGAAACCCTCTCAGAACCCCGTGCCGACCTGAAACCGCATGCTCCACGGATTGAAGTGATCGAGATCCCGAAAGATTTTATCGGTGCCGTAATCGGCCCGGGTGGAAAAATTATCCAGGGGATGCAGGAAGAGACCGGCACCGTCATCACCATCGAGGAAATCGACAACAAGGGACGCGTGGAAATATCTGCCAACAACAAAGCCTCTATCGATGCTGCCATGGCAAAGATCAAAGGTATTGTGGCCATTCCCGAAATCGGGGAAGTCTACGAAGGGACTGTCCGTTCAGTAATGCCATACGGTGTTTTCGTCGAATTCCTTCCCGGAAAAGACGGACTCCTCCATATCTCCGAAATCGAATGGAGACGGTTAGAGAAAGTGGAAGATGCAGGTATCAAGGAAGGTGATAAGATTCAGGTGAAACTGATGGATATCGACCCGAGAACCGGTAAATTCAAACTGTCACGTAAAGTATTATTACCCCGTCCCGAAAGGCCTGAACGCCCCGAAAAAAGCGGTAACCAGGGTATAGAGTATTAAACAGACAACATATTTATAGTAAAAGCGAGCCTTTTCCGGGTTCGCTTTTTTTGTGTTTTTCCACAATATAAATCCTGTTTATTGTTTGTTTATCTTAACTTTATCGTTTATTTTTGTACAAAATAGATAATTTAAAAACAATGAAAAAGAAGATCTACATCTCCGGGAAAAGAAGAAACACAGTCAGGGATCCTGAAGCTGATTATAAGGTTTCTTCCGAAACTAAATTCAGTACAAAAAAAAGAAAAGACAAACAACAAAAACTTTTCGATAAAACATTGACGCCGGAAAACTTCCCAAACAATTGTGTCACACTGGATATTTTTTTTAGTGACTTAGAAGATTATATCCACCGGAGTTTTACCTTACTCTGAGTGGAAAACAGTAAAACAAATCAATCCGAAAGGCAAACGACTATTATCGAAAAATAAACACTGGAATATTGTATTCCATATCTCAGGAAATTATGTCATAGTAGATAGGATTTTAGCATCCTCTATGATAAAATGAATTTGGAAACATCCTAACGCAGAACCCCAATAAAGATTGTTTCGGTCAAAATGAGGTATATTTAGAATCATTCTAATTTTGAGAATTTAAAACTTCATGGGCTTATTTTTTGTACATTTGCAACCTGAATCTTTGATTTTTGAATAAAAACACACTATTGGGAAAGGTTTTTGTATAATTTGCAACCTGCAAAAACCTGCTGAAGAATATGTACAAACAACTATTACTGGGAGCCGAAGCCATTGCGCAGGCAGCGCTGGATGCAGGAATATCGGGGGTATACGCTTACCCGGGCACTCCTTCTACGGAAATTACGGAATTTATACAACAGTCAGTACAGACCAACGGAGCAGAGGTGCGGTCGGCATGGGCGACGAATGAAAAAACAGCGTTCGAAGCCGCATTGGGAATGTCATACGCGGGGAAACGAAGTCTGACCTGCATGAAGCATGTAGGATTGAACGTGGCTGCCGATGCATTCATGAACGCGGCCATTACCGGTATACACGGGGGATTGGTAATAGCCGTAGCGGACGATCCTTCGATGCACTCGTCGCAAAACGAACAGGATAGCCGCGTGTATGGCAAATTCGCCATGATCCCTATACTGGAACCTGCCAACCAGCAGGAAGCCTATGATATGGTACGCTACGGATTCGACCTGTCGGAAAGGACGGAATTACCGGTGATGCTGCGTATCCCTACACGACTCTCCCACTCACGTGCGGCAATCATGCGCAGGGAACCACGGGAACAAAACGGATTGTGCCCTTCCGGAGATAAGGGAAAATGGATCCTTCTGCCGGCAAACGCCCGGAAAAACTACCAACACCTGCTCGAAAAACAACAGGAACTGGCAGCTTCCTCGGAATTATCGGATTTTAACCGGGTAACAGAAGGGGAAGGTCACACGGCTGTCATCGCTTTCGGTATTGCCTACAATTATGCCATGGAAGTGATCAAGTCGTACCGGCTCCATATCCCGGTGCTTAAAATATCACAATACCCCCTGCCTGAAAAGAAAATAAAAGAATTTGCAGAGAGATATTCCTCCGTGCTCATTGCTGAAGAAGGATATCCCGTCTATGAAGAACTACTGAAGGGATATTTCGGAAATGGGAAATTCCGGGGACGGTTAGACGGGGCGTTGCCCCGCACAGGAGAACTCTCTCCTAACCTGCTGGGCCAAGCGCTGAAAGTGGATACGGGGGAAATACGGACTGTGCCCGGGATCGTAACGGGACGGCCGCCTATGCTATGTAAAGGCTGTAGCCACAGGGATCTGTTCGACGCCATCAACCGTGTAATGGAAAATTATCCGGAACACCATGTCTTCGGGGATATCGGATGCTACACCTTAGGGGCGTTGCCCCCCTACAACGCCATCAGCACCTGTGTGGACATGGGTACGGCTATTACCATGGCAAAAGGGGCTGCCGATGCGGGAATACGGCCTGCCTTGTGTGTAATCGGGGATTCCACCTTTACCCATTCGGGAATGACAGGACTGCTCGATGCGGTGAACGACCGGTCGCCCATAACCGTCATCATATCCGACAACGGTACTACGGCAATGACAGGAGGCCAGGATTCGGCTGGCACAGACCGCTTTTACGATATATGCAGGGGAATCGGCGTGGAGGAAGAGCACATCCGGTTAATCGTACCATTGAAAAAAAACCTCGAAGACAACGTAAAAACACTGAAAGAGGAACTCGACTATCAGGGTGTTTCCGTGATCATCGCGCAACGGGAATGTGTGCAGACAGCGAAAAAAAGTGAAAAACGAAAAGTGAAAAGTGGAAAGTGAGAATTGGGATATCGGATTTGACAATCAATCTCTTTCAATCTGAATCAATCAAAAGGGTAAAGAATGAACAAAAATATCATTATTGCAGGTGTCGGGGGCCAAGGGATACTTACCATTGCGTCGATCATCGACCTGGCGGCAATGAACCTGGGACTGAACGTAAAACAAGCTGAGGTACACGGTATGAGCCAGCGCGGCGGTGCGGTGGAATCGCACCTGCGTATCTCATCAGAAGAGATCTTTTCGGATCTGATACCGCTCGGCAAAGCAGACCTGATCCTGTCGATCGAACCCATGGAGGCGCTCCGTTATCTCCCTTTCCTGTCGCCCGCGGGTGTTATCGTCACTGCAACCGAACCTTATAAGAATATTCCGGGCTATCCGGATGAGGAGACATTGCTAGAGACTATCAGGAAATCGGCCGCACACCTGCCGGTAGAAGCAGAGTCACTGGCCAGAAAGGCAGGAAGCCCGAAGACTTTCAATGTGGTTATGCTGGGAGCCGCTTCGCCTTATCTGGGGATAGGAGAAAAAGAACTGGAAAAAGCAATCGGATTGTTTTTTGAGAGAAAAGGAGAAGAAATAATCGATATGAATATAAAAGCATTCAGGCTTGGAAAAGAATATGCGTCGGAATAAGATGATTTGGAACCCCGAAAGGGAATGTGCGGAAAGAGAACAGATGCACGCGCTGCAAAGCAGGCAACTCTCTGCCATGATACAACGGATGTACGACCACGTGCCGTTTTACAGAGAACAACTGAAAGAGAGAGGAATTGAACCGGGCGATATACGGAGCGTGGATCAGCTGAAATTACTTCCGTTCACTACCAAAACCGATCTGAGGGAGAACTATCCGTTCGGACTCTTCACCGTGCACCAGAATGAGGTGGTACGGATACATGCTTCAAGCGGCACAACAGGAAAACCAACAGTGGTAGGTTACACCCAGCAGGATATCGATATCTGGGCGGAAGTGGTGGCGCGCAGCCTGACCATGGCGGACATCCACTGCGGCGATACCATTCAGATAGCCTACGGCTACGGCCCCTTCACCGGAGGATTGGGGCTGCACTACGGCGCCGAGAAAGTGGGAGCAACGGTCATTCCTATATCGAGCGGTAATACCAGGAAACAGTTGCAGTTCATGACCGATTTCAATGCCACCATCCTGGCATGTACACCGTCGTACGCAGCACATCTGGGCGAAAGCATCCTGAAAGAGGGTATCTCCCCGGAAGATGTCAAACTGCGGGCAGGCGTCTTCGGTGCGGAGCCGTGGTCGAACGAGATGCGCAGGGAGATAGAAAAATTACTACATATCAAAGCATACGACATTTACGGCCTGAGTGAAGTGATCGGGCCGGGCGTCTCCATGGAGTGCGAGTGCCAATGTGGGAACCATATCTTCGAAGATCATTTCATCCCGGAGATCATCCATCCCGAAACACTGGAGGTACTGCCGGACGGGGAAATGGGTGAACTGGTATTCACTACGGTAAGTAAAGAGGCAATGCCCCTGCTGCGCTACCGGACACGCGACCTTACACGGTTGCACCGGGAGAAATGCGACTGTGGGCGGACGCTGGTACGTATGGAGAAATGCCTGGGACGTACCGACGACATGCTGATCATCCGCGGCGTGAACGTTTTTCCCTCGCAAGTGGAATCGGTATTGATGGAGATGTCCGAGACCTCACCCCATTACCAACTTATCGTCCGCAGGGAAAACAATCTCGATACGCTGGAAGTTCTGGTGGAGATCGATGAGAAGAACTGGTCGGACAGCATCCGCGAACTGGAAGGGATCCGGCGACGCATCGATCAGAATATCAAAAGCTTGCTGGGGATCAGCGCGATCATCAGACTGGTGGAACCCAACAGCATAGAGCGTTCCGAAGGAAAAGCAAAACGGATTATCGACCATAGGAATAAGGGTGTGTGAGATAAATTATCAACCATTTTTGAATTCATTACCAAATCACCAAATTACCAAAATAATCAACAGAATGCATATTCAACAATTATCTGTTTTTCTGGAAGACCGGTCGGGAAGGCTTACGGGGTTAACCCGTATTCTGGCCGAACATGATATAAACATTACTGCGCTCAACCTGGCCGAGACAAAGGATTACGGCATTGTGCGCATGGTGGTGGGAAGGCCTGCACTGGCAAAGGAAGTACTGGAAAAAGCAGGATTTTCGATCGGACTGACCGACGTAGCCTGCGTGAACATACCCGACGAGCCGGGTTCGCTTTATCAGATATTAAAGATACTCACTGAAGAGAATATCAATGTGGACTATATGTATGCTTTTTCAAACCGTGATGTGGCACTGGCAGTCATCCGCACAGCAGATATATCCGCCGTAACCGAGGTACTGGAAAATAGAGGTGTGAAACTACTGTCCCAATGTGATATTTATCAGCTTTGAGCAGATTTCATATTCAAGATTCAAGATTCAAAATTCAAAATTTAAGATTTAAGTCCACACAAATTTGTAATTATCAACTGTCAAGTGTCAACTATCAATTATCAACTATGACCCGATTCTCAAACAGTGTCACTAATCTTCGCTCCTCAGAGATACGAGACCTGATGAGCCTCGCTACGGCTCCCGATATAATCTCTTTTGCCGGTGGTATGCCTGGAAATGAACTGTTCCCACTCGAAACGATCGACCGGATTTACCAATCACTCACCGAAAAGGAAAAACAGACAGCATTACAATATGGACCGACCACAGGATTACCTTCGTTGATGGAATCATTATCAGGCTACCTGGAAAAGAAAGGGTTACCGGTAAAATCCAACCGACTGATAATCACTACAGGAGCATTGCAGGCCATCCATATCCTTGCAAAGGCGTTTATTAATCCCGGAGATCCGATACTGGTGGAAACACCCAGCTTTATCGGGGCACTCTCTGCCTTCCGCGCCTACGAGGCAAACCTGATCTCCATCCCACTAAAAGAGGACGGAATGGACACCGAAGAACTCAAAAAGAAACTCAACTCCACCCTACCCGCTCCCAAATTCCTCTATTACACGCCCAACTTCCATAATCCTGCGGGAATTATCTACTCACGGAAGGTGAAGCAAGAGATCGTGGTCCTATTGAAAGAGAGAGATATCCCCATCATCGAAGATGATGTCTACAACGATCTCTATTTTTATGAGGAGGACCTGCCGGAGATGCAGTTGATCAAGGCGGAAGACCCGAAAGGAGTCGATGTTTGCTATACCGGATCATTTTCCAAGATCCTGGGCCCCGGCTTGAGATTGGGATGGATGCTGGTGCCGGAAGAAATCTACAGGAAATGCGAACTAATCAAACAATCGATCGATGCCTGCTCACCCAGCATATCGCAAGTGATTGCCGACAAGTTTATCAGGCAGGGAGATGTCTACCGTTATACAGCAAGTGTACGGCAAGAATATAAAAAGCGCGGATTGGCCATGATCGAAGCACTGAAGGCATCCCTACCGGATTATGTATCCTTTGAAAAACCACGTGGAGGATTCTATACCTGGTTACAGTTACCGGAAGGTTCCGACGCGGCCGCTATTTTGAAAAAATCAATTGAAAAAGGGGTAGTCTTTGTGACGGGAAAAACTTTTGATCCCGACGGGATTCAAAATAATTTTATGCGGGTATCATTTTGCAATACCGACGTGGAAACCATCCGGCGGGGTGTACCACTGATTGCCGAGGCTATTAAAGAAGTGTGCGGCCCGTGAGCCGCACACCATATGATTAATTACAATCAGCCGTTTTTATCAACCTAAAAACGAGATCAATACACCTGCCGCCACTGCCGACCCGATCACGCCGGATACGTTACTGGCCATACAGTACTGCAGGATATGATTCGACTTATCGTATTTCAATGCCATTTCATTGGCTACGCGCGATGCCATGGGTACGGCACTCAGTCCCGTAGCACCCACAAGGGGGTTGATCTTTTTCTTCGAGAACATATTAGTGACCTTCACAGCCACAATACCGCCGGCCACCGAAACGGCAAAAGCAAGGAATCCCCCTACAATAATACCCAATGTCTGGCCGGAGAGAAATACCTCCGATGTCATGGTAGCTCCTACAGTCAGCCCCAGGAATATGGTAGCCGTATTCATGATAGGACCGGAAGCAGCCTCCGCAAGGCGCCCTGTATTGGCACCGATCTCTTTCACTAAATTACCGAATAACAACATCCCCAATAACGGGGCGGAAGAAGGTACGAAAACTGCCACAACCACTCCCAGTACGATCGGGAAAATGATTTTTACAATTTTCAGATGTTTGATATCATGCCTGGGTGGGTATTGCTTATCCATCTTCTTCATATGAATTTTGAATTCCTTCTCGGTCATCAGCAATTTAGCCACCGCCGGGATAATCACCGGTACCAGTGCCATATAGGAATAGGCAGCAATAGCGATAGGGCCTAACAAATGGGGTGCCAGCTTAATGGTGGTATAGATGGCCGTGGGCCCGTCGGCACCACCGATAATTCCGAGGGAAGCAGCTTCCGGCAACGTAAAACCCATAATAACGGCGGCAAGCAATACCGAGAAGATACCAATCTGTGCCGCACCACCGAACAATGCGAGCTTCAGGTTACGCAGCATGGGCCCGAAATCGGTAAGCGCACCCACTCCCATAAATATGACAGGCGGTAAAATACCGGTCTTGATCAACGCGTAATAGAGGAAATTCATAATACCGTACTCGCCGGCAATATCAAGTAAATTCATATAACTGCCGTCGGCATGTTGCACCAGGGCATTATCCACTATTCCAAGCCCTGCTCCGGGCAGGTTGGCCAATAACACACCAAAACCGATAGGAACAAGCAGAAGCGGTTCATACTCTTTAAAGATACCGAGATACAACAAGACAAATGCGATTACCCACATCAAAATGGTCTCCCACCCTATCATACCGAATCCGGTCATTTCTGTCAAACTGGCAAAGATTTCACTCATTTCTTATACCATTTTAATGAGTACATCATCTTCGTCTACTGCAGTGCCGTTGGGGAAGCAAATCTCCGTCACTTTACCGCTTTCTTCAGCAGCCACGGCATTATAAGTCTTCATCGACTCGATATAACCGATAATATCGCCTGCCTGCACAGTATCCCCTACCTTCACCGCAGTTTCCGAAGAATCTTTGGTAAGGAAGAATTTCCCTTCCAGCGGCGAAACCACCTCTTTTACCTGTCCATTAGAAGAGAGTGGTGTCGCATTTACTGCGGTTGGTTGCTTTACAGGAGCGGTTGACTGAACGGCGGGTTGTGGCAGAGACGTTCCATCCCCGTTTCCGGGATAGGATATATTCACTACATACTCTTCATTATCAATATTGACGACCAGCGTTCTGGGTTGGAAACTATTGACATTGGTTGCCTCCGCTTTTGGAGGTACCGGAGCTGCCGATGCTTCTTTTTCTGCTTTTTTATTAGCCAATTCGGCTTCGAAGGACTTCTTGGCATCACCTGACTTATAGGCCCTGTATTGCTCCGGATGCATGGCTAATTCGAACAACTCTTCGTCGTCCTGTCCCAAATCCCAGTTATTATTCTTCATCTCTGCACGGAACTCATCCAGTTGATCAGGATAGAGTGCCTGCGGATCGCCGGTATAGAACTCACGACCCTGCTGTTTCGCCATCTCCACGATCTCCGGAGCCAGCTCACCGGGAAGTTTACCCGACTTACCCAGGATCATATCCCAGATATTATCAGCGATCATAGTCCAGCGTTCTTTGCCTTTTTCAAGCTGTAATACGTTCATCAGCGCCAGGTTCTTGACATACTGGCTGAACGGCGTGACAAGCGGTGGATACCCTATCTTGGGCCATACATAAGTTACTTCATCAAACAGTTTGATTAACAAATCGTCCTGCGTGAGTTTCGGCTGTCCGTGCTTCTTCTTCCACTTGTTGAGGGAAGAAAGGTTATTCTCCAGATCGGCCATCAGGCTGCCCATCATACCGCCGGGTAATCCTGGCGCGATCAGCAGTGAATTATTCAACCGGTTTTTTGGGTTGATGTAATAACCGAGAAAATCATCAATATACTTCTGTGTGAGAGAACGCACTTTCATATAAGCTTTCATATTGATCTCCGGCACTTTGAAACCGGCATCCTTAAGCATAGCCTGTACTGCCAGCACGTCAGCATGCCCTGTACCCCAGGCAAGCGGTTCCATACCCACATCTATATATTCCGCACCGGCATAGGCAGCTTCGAGGATGGAAGCCATCTGAAAACCGGGGCCGGCATGGCCGTGGTACTGGATAGGAATATCAGGATGTCTCTCTTTGATTTTTTTGATGATCTTACCGATGCTTGCGGGACGCCCCACGCCAGCCATATCCTTGACACAGATCTCGTCGGCACCCATTCCGATCAGGGTATCAGCCAACTCAGTGTAATATTCTACCGTATGAATCGGCGATACCGTCAGGCTGAGCGCAGCCTGGGCAATCATCCCTGCCTCTTTGGCGAATTTAATGGAATTCTCTAAATTACGGGGATCATTCAGTCCGTCGAATGAACGGGCAATATCGGTTCCCTGTTTCTTCTTCACCCGGAACATCAGCCTGCGCACATCAGCCGGTACCGGGCTCATACGTATTCCATTCAATCCCCGTTCCAGCATATGCGTTTGTATACCCGCATCATTAAAGGGCTGCGTCCATTCACGTACGGCTTTGTTAGGGTTCTCCCCGAACAGCAGGTTGATCTGCTCAAAGCCACCGCCGTTTGTCTCCACCCTGGCAAAACAACCCATATCAATAATTGCAGGAGCTACCTCCGTGAGCTGATCTACAGTGGGAACATATTTACCGGACGATTGCCACATGTCCCTGTACATAAGACTGAATTTTATCTCTCTTCCCATATTAAAAATGTATTTTTTGATTTATTTCTTCTCTATGGATTCCACATTGGCTTTTCCCTGTGTCACCACATCTACGGCTGCCACAATGGCTGCAAGTTTCTTAGAATGAACCCTCTTTCCTGCAGTACCTCCGTTCCCGGCTTTACCTGCCGTCGGATCTGCCACCGGAATAAAACGATTGGTGAGACGAATCACTAAATTACCAATCACTACAACCAGCCAAAGAATAATAAAGACAGTAACCATTCCTACCACCAATAGGCCTAATGCCGTATTCAGATTTTCCATATATACCTTTTTTTAACCCAAAAGATGACAACCTAACAAAATTAAATTGAAAGGATTAGGGCAGATTTAACACAAGAATGTAAATTTCGAATTCCAAAAATACGAAAAATATCTGATTTATTGCACAAAAAACTACACTTTGCGCAATTTTAAGGATTGTTTAACGTGATTTTAATATCCTCAAGGAGCATACAACCCGGGGTATATGTATGCTACCAAACCGGAGACATTGGCACATTGGTACATTGGCACATTAATTTCAATATTCGTCTTTACTGTGATTGAACTTCATCAGTTTCACCAGTTCTACCACAACAATAGGCACCAGAGAAAGAAGGCCTACATAAAGCCAGTGAGTGCCATCCATCGCCGTTACACCAAAAATTTCCATTACGCCAGGTATCACCAGTACAGCAAATAGGAGTAGAGCCGACAAGAAGATTGCTCCTAGCAATGACTTGTTACTGAATATACTTGTTTGGAAAGAAGAACGTCTGTTGGAATGCAGATTGCGTACATGTAACAATTGCGAAAAACCCAGTACGGCAAAAGCCATAGTCTGTCCTAAAGGTTGACCTCCATCCTTAAAGCCAATAATATAAGCAGCCAATGAGATTAGGCCGATAGTAGCTCCCTGGTAGCCTATTCTGCGGATCATCCCTCTGGTAAAAAATCCCTGTTTGGGATCCCGTGGTTTACGCGTCATCACATCCTTATCGGCAGGATCCATACTCAATGCCAGCGCGGGAAGACTATCCGTCACCAGATTGATCCATAATATAAGGATAGGAGTTAACGGATTACCGATATTGGCAATAGAAGCGATAAAGATCAGTAATACCTCTCCCACATTGGCCGACAGCAAAAACTGTATAGCCTTTAGTATATTGTCATAAATACGGCGTCCCTCTTCCACAGCGCTTACGATGGTCGCAAAATTATCGTCCGTCAGGATCACGTCCGATGCTTCTTTGGCTACTTCAGTACCCACCACTCCCATCGATACTCCGATATCGGCCTGCTTAAGTGCCGGCGCATCATTTACCCCGTCACCCGTCATCGCCACAATATCAGCATGGGATTGCCAGGCCTTCACTATCCTCACCTTGTGTTCAGGGGCTACACGCGCATATACCGAATAGGCCTCTACGTCTCGATAAAGCGTGTCATCGTCCATCTCTTCCACATCGGTGCCGGCAACAGCTTTATCCCCTTCATTGTAAATCCCTATCTCACCGGCAATAGCGACTGCTGTCACCTTATGGTCACCGGTGATCATCACGGGACGAATCCCGGCTGTCTTGCATTTTTTCACTGCTTCCACTACTTCGGGGCGGGCCGGATCAATCATACCGAGCAGCCCCACAAAGATGAGATCCTTCTCAATCGTTTCCGCATTCACCTCATCAGGGAGGGTTTCCATATCTTTGTATGCAACGGCCAGTACACGTAATGCCGACTGCGCCATCCGTTGATTTTCTTCTTTGATGGTCTCACTATCTTCTTCGGTAATGGGACGCACTTTTCCGTGGATAAGTATCTGCGAGGAAACCGCAAGTACCTCATCCAGTCCCCCTTTCAGGTTTACACGGAATTTCCCGTCCTCCATACGGTTGATGGTCGACATTCTTTTCCTTTCGGAGTCGAACGGCACTTCTTCCACACGGGGGAAGCGGCTGTCCAATTCATTTTTATCCATTTTCAATCCGAGAGCAGCAGCCACAATAGCAGTTTCCGTAGGATCTCCGGCAATCTCATGTTCTCCACCTGACAACATTTTAAGATGTGCATCGGTACAGAGCAAAGATGATTGCAGCAACATCTGCTCATCGCTATCAAGTTCTTCGGGAAGCGGTGGATTGCGGAAATCGATGCGGTTACCACCTGTCCATCCTTCCACGACGGTCATTTTATTCTGTGTAAGCGTACCTGTTTTATCGGAGCAGATCACCGTGACACTCCCCAATGTCTCTACTGAAGGCAATGTACGCACGATGGCGTTCAACTTCACCAGGCGCTGTACGCCAATAGCCAATACAATAGTGGAGACTATCTGCAATCCTTCAGGGATAGCCGCTACTGCCAGGCTGACAGCCATCATCAGCATCTCTAACCAGTGATTGCCGTACAAGACGCCTATAATAAATATAAAGACACAGATCCCCAGCGCTACATAACCCAACACTTTACCGAGTTGTCCGAGACGTTTACTCATCGGCGTTTCCGTATCCTGCGTATTTTGGAGCATATGGGCTATCTTGCCCACTTCGGTTTCCATTCCGGTACCGACCACCACTCCTTTACCACGTCCGTACGTTACAGTACTGGTAGAAAAAGCCATGTTATCCCGGTCACCCAAAGGAAGTTCTTTCGCCTCCAACACTTCCTCACTCTTCTCTACAGGTACCGACTCACCAGTGAGAGCCGATTCCTGTACTTTCATATTCACCGCCTCTATCAGACGCAAATCGGCAGGGATAATATCGCCTGTATCCAACACCACTATATCGCCGGGCACAATTTCGGTGGATGTGATCTCTGTCACCTGTCCTTCCCGTAACACTTTCGAATGAGGTGAACTCATCTTGTTCAACGCATCCAACGACGATTGTGCCTTTTTCTCCTGTACCGTACCGATCACCGCGTTAATCACCAATATCGCCAGTATCACAAAAGCTTCTACCAATCCTTCGCCCTCCATGACGCCGATCACTCCCGACACGACGGCAGCGATAAGTAAAATAACTACCATGATGCTCTTGAATTGTTCAAAGAACATCATCAGGAGTGTTTTCTGTTTTTGGGATTGGAGTTGATTGGGGCCATACCGGGTAAGCCGTTCTTTCACTTCATCTTCCGAAAGTCCTCTATCTGATGAAACTTTTA
>WPCJ01197186.1_pt1 | contig 59254 bp, 40 predicted proteins | sample 5399831 | NCBI WGS metagenome assembly WPCJ01 (sample SAMN12869470, study PRJNA574797) | sludge metagenome | isolation source: wastewater treatment of pH10 | place: China:Beijing | collected 2019-05-20
CTGCGGTAGCCATAGTGGTGTTGATGGATGAGAAGAGGATTACAACACCCGCCACGACATTATATATGCCGAAATCTTCAATTCCTAACGTATTTAAAACAACTCTTGAAGTATAAAGAGATACCGACATTGTCAGAATCATTCTGAAATACAGCATCAGAGTATTCTTTGCTATACGTTTGTTATTTTCACTAGTAGTTGTCAAATTCCAAGTTTGTAGTTAAATTTTGTACTTGTCGTCTTTATTAAAAGATAATCTAGTGCACAATTCGTGAGTACCAGTCACATTTTATTTATGAGATAGTATTCTGTTTATCTGTAGAATAACAGTGATTGGGATATTATGGTTGTCCTTTTTAATATCATAAGAAGACTATTTTACCTCGCCTTGTTTTATATTTCCAAGGATATCCCGAAAGAATGGAAGTGTCAGTACCCAAACTATAGATAGTACCAATCCTAATATTAATGATAGAGCTATAGTTCTTGCTCTTTGAGGTGCACTCTTGTTTAAAGGAACTATCACTGGATTAATAACCGTTAATACAGGCTTTGTTTCTTCTACAGCAAGTTGTGCTTGTTCGCGTTGGCGTGCCAGTTCATTATAAATGGTAAAAGCAATATCATATTCGCTTCTTAATTGTGTCTCCGTTGCTCTGCTTGTCGCAGTTATCAGTCCTCTGTTTGCGTCTTGGAATACAGCTAAGTTAGCTTGTTTCTGGAGAAAATCTTTTTGAGCTTTTTGATAGCTTTGCTCTACAAACATCAAATTTTCTTGTACAACTTCTGTCTTATAATTAATTACGTATTTCTCAAGAGTTTTATGTAATTGTTCACTGACTTGAGCAGCAGCTAAAGCTTCAGGAAAAGTATATCCTAATGTAATAACTCCTTGTCTTGAGTTATATTCATATTGAATGGCGTTTTTAATGGCATTATAAACTCTCTGCTCCTGATGGGTGATTTTGATAATACCACTACTATCTGGAGTAATGGGTATGTTGGAATTTATTTGTTGTTTACCTTTTGGTTGAAAGGTTGATATAATAGTGCGGGGTAAACTGATAGTATACTTTCGTATTATAGAGAGTCGGTTATTCTCCCTATACTCTTTATTTGAATAATATTCATAAAGAGTGATTTCTTTTCCCTGAGATTTCTCAACAGTTATTGGAACCTGCATAATTTCTCGAACAAAAGGCAAGCTATTGATAATTTGAGGGTACATTGAAGTGGATATACTCCCTTCATTTACTATTGTAGCACCTAAATTTACACCAGCCAAGGCGGCGATTCCTCCCAAGTTTGCTGATGATGTACTTTGCCTGCTACTTTGTGGATGAATTACGCTCACTGCAGTATATTGGGTAGGTGACATGTACGCTATAAGAGTCCCCAATAATAGAGTAACTCCAGTAACAACAAAGATAAATTTGCGTTTTTGCCAAAGATTACGAATTATATCTTTCAAGTCAAATTCATCAGACATGTTATCTTTATCATATTTAATTGCCGGTTCATTTAAGTTAGTGCTACTATTATCCATGAAAAGACTATTTTATTAGATTAGATATAAGTAACGCCATTGATACCACAGAGGTAGAAAGTCCCAGAATTCCCTGTAATGACATCGGTTCCCTATCGGGTTTCTCGGGTACCACAATTTCGCACCCAGGTTCTATTTTCGCCCATCGTCCTGTGGCGACCTTACCGTTCATATAGATCACAAAGGGTTTACTTTTCATTGCCAGTCGTGAATACCCTCCTGCCTGACGTACATAACTGTCGAGGCTCATCCGTTTGTTGTAATTTACCGTATTGGGGTACATCACCCCTCCCGAAATCTTCACCGTATTGGTCAATTGGGGGATGGAGAGAACATCACCATCTTGTAAGATTATATCGTCGGCTCCACCCGGATCTTTCAACGCTTTTTCCAAATCGATCCCAATATTCTGTACGGAAAGATCAATGCTATTGATAAAAGTGGAGTCACTCTCCATCCTGGCCTGGGTCAGTAAAGCCTTGCGACCTCTCTCTATCTCTTCGGGCGTAGACTTGCGCAATAACCTTGCGCCTTTGGCATATGCGTATTCGGTCAGCCCCCCTGCTCTTTCTACTAACGAAGAGAGACGCTCATTCCGGGTCTTTTTGGCATATCGTCCGCCGAAAAGCACTTCTCCTTCTATAGTGACATTATTCTGGGGTTCATAACCGGGAGAACGGCGTACCACAATCTCATCGAACGGTTGTAGTACGAAGTTTGGATCGTTCGAAATAATCTCATCATTTTGCAGCGTAAAAGTATATACTTCACTCATCGTGGGTGGAGTTGTGGTACTGGCAGGATCCTTGATACGCCGATACACGTCAATCCGCGCGGTGGAGGCTTCCTCACTCAGTCCGCCTGCCTGAAGGATCGCATCCTCTATACGCATATTCAGGGCAAAAGGATAGCTGCCGGGATCGCGGACCGAACCGTCTACATATACCGTGACACTGTCTTCGAGTGAAAAGATGGAAGGAATATGGAGCCGGTCATTCTTTCTTAAAGAAATATCCGGAATACGGTTATTAAGTAGGGCATTGAGATCGAAAGATTCCATAGTCTGTCGCAGATCATCCTGCTCTCGATAGAGTAATATTCGTTGCAGGTAAGCATCCCCCGTAGGTCCTAGAGCGACATCTACCAGGTCACGGACTGTTTTGATCCGGTCTCCTATGGCATATTTGCCGGGACGTTCTATGGCTCCGGAGATTTCTGCCATATTGGAGAACTTCTCGGAGATACTGTCAACATCGATCTGGTCACCATCCTGCAGTTTGAAGCTCGCGTATTCGGGTTGATTAACGGTGAAAGCTTCCATTTCATGAATACCTCTTCTCAGCACCGAAACATTAGCCCGATAGGCATTACCGTTGAATCCTCCTGCAAAACGAATCAGATCCTGAAGTGTTTCATCTTCTCTCACCTCATACCTCATAGGGCGCCTGATCTCTCCGGTGATTTGTGCTAATGCACTGTAAGGTTCTACCATCACAATATCACCCTCTTGCAGATTGATGTCATTAGTGTTATTGCCTTTCATCAGATACTCATAAAGGTCTATAGTTGCGACATTTCTACCGGCCCGGAAGATACGGATATTGCGAAGGCTTCCTATGGTAGATGGACCTCCCGAGACATAGAGCGCATGAAATGCCGATGCAAAGGAGGATAGGGTATAAGTGCCGGGTATCGCTACTTCGCCCATCACATTTACCTTGATAGTGCGTACATTACCTACTGAGATGGCGAGAAATGTGCCGGGAGTAGGCGAGTCGAGATCGGAATAAATAGAAGAAAATTCGTTGCGTATTTTCGATTCAGCTTGTTGTACATTGAGACCGCTCAACATAATCCGTCCCAATCCCGGAACGACAATATAACCGTCGGGAGTAATGGTGTAATGTACATTCAGTTCGGAATTACCCCATACATCGATAATCACTTCATCCCCGGGACCTAATACGTAGTTGGCGGGGGTAGGCATGTTCATGTTGGGAGAGAAAGTGAGGTTTGTTTTAGAAAAGAAATTTTGACCGTATACCCGCTCTTCGGGAGGAGTTTGCAGCATTTCCGGAATAATGAGGGGTATTTCTGCCGTATCCCGGAGAATAACATTTGACAAGTTGTCTTTGGTCTTTATATTTTCATTTTTGAAATCCTGATTGTTTTCGTATTGGGCACGGATACGTTGGAGTTGCGTAACAGTAATCCCTTTTTTATTCAATTCCATCAGCATCTGTTGCTGCGATAACCCCGAGTTTTCATATTTGCGTAACTCTTGGATCGCCTGCTCATCACTCATTTGTCCGAACAAAGTGCCGGTCAGGAATAACAGTATGGTTAGCAAGCCTATAAATTTATACTCCCTCTGCATAATAATTCCAAATTTTTTCGTTGATAGTCGGTGGTCGATCATTGAATTAATGACAAAAATAGTGGTTATTTTGATAACCTACAATAATAATGTAATAATAGCATGGTTATTTTCTGCGTCCTGTAATCAGCCTGAACAATCCCCATTTTTTCGTTTTTGTTTCAGACAGAGGCGATTGACCAGCCATGATTTTTAGTACATTGGTATCTTCGGCAGTCGCTTTAACAGCGTTGTAAATGGTACCCCAGTCGGGAAGCCCGCCCAGATTGCGATCGTCGATAAACATATCGACGCTTAGCTTACGTGAAACTTCTTCTCCCAGCTCTTTATTTTCACCCCGGTAGTTCTCATTTTCCGCGTAGAAATAGAGCCCCCGTTGAGCACAGTAGTCGATGGCATCCTGTAGGAGGCGACCGCGGCGTACCGTCCATAAAATCAGTTTATGGCCGTCCTTTTGCATCTGCAGAAGCGTCTCAATAGCAAAAGGAATGGGTTTGCCGATGTCTGGATAGGTATGTTCCACAATAGTACCGTCGAAGTCGATGGCGATGATCATGATTCTGAATGTTTCATATTGCGGTTACAAATATAGTGAAAGCCGAGAGAAAAGCCAAACTTGTTTGAGCTTTTCCGAGACGCATCCTATATTCTCGAAAGATACGAAAAAAGCATTAACTACAGTATCTTTTCTACCATGGCGGGACTGATTTCCACTTCGGCGCAACCCAACTCCCGGATACGGATAGCGATCCTGGATGTGCCCTCCACCGTGATTAACTCTCCTTCAAGGCCTGAAAGCGGCCCTTTAATCACACGCACTTTCTCACCCGGTTGCAGGTTGCCGGCGCTGAAACTGACAGCAGTGTCGGAATGGTCGAGCATAAAGCGGAAGCGTTCCATCTGTTCCGCAGGTATCTCTGTAGGACTATGTTCGCCGCGTAGTGTCAGATAGCGTAGTATTGAAGGATGGGTAATGATACTACGTTGTTCTTGGGTATCTACACGCACGAAAATCATCATGGGGATGAGTACCCGCTCTACTTTCTTTTTACGGTCGCTCCATTGTCACACTTCCTCCTGTACCGGCAGGAAGTTCTCAATACCTATTGCCGTGAGGTGGTCGCGTACCCGCTTCTCGTGGTGCATCTTCACATAAGCTGCCAGCCATCTTTTTTCTACCATACTTTCCGGTTATTTTATTCTTTACTATCTGTTTTAATTACCTCCCAGTAACCTCCTTTGGCAGGGCCTATACGCCTTATTAATCCTAACTCTTTCATTTTGTTGGTGTTATTTATGACTGCTCTTCGGGATATTCCTATTTGATTAGCTATTTGATCTATCGTGATTTTGGAATTATTCCTCATGAGATTGAAGATGTGTTTAGAGTTTTCGGTGAAGTTTTCGGTGAAGTTCCCCACAGTCTTACCCGGTGCATTTGGTGTCAGGGGAATTCTCACAGAAATCCCTTCTCCTCTGGCTAATAATTGTGGAATGTTGATGTTCATTTGCTTCTCAGTTTTCTGTTACCTAATCGCCACGGATGAAAATACTCAACCTCATCACGGGTAACCTTATTTTTAACCATCAATTTCTGTTCCCGAAATTAGTACTTTTTCCATTCATAAACAAAGATTGGTGTGAAATGTGCGTTGCTGGTGTTGCTTAGTCATTTTATTTAATCCAAAACTGTTAACATTTTAAAATTGATTGCCAAAACGTCTCTATTTGTGCTAATTTTGCATCCGCTTCGTGAAAAGAGAGAGAATAATAACGACGATTGCCAATTCTATTATGCACAAAATATTTCCCCTGCTGATTTTGTTTTTAACCGGGACAACAGGGCTGTTTTCATCCGAGCCGCCGGCGACGGAAGTGAGGGCAGTCTGGTTGACTACCAATTACGGGCTGGACTGGCCACGTAACCGTACCAATGTTGAAGTACAAAAAAGGGAGCTGATAGAGATACTGGATAACCTGAAGAAACACAATTTCAATACGGTACTCTTTCAGGTGAGAGGCAGGGGAGAAGTGCTCTACAACTCACGTATCGAGCCGATGTCGACGCTTATTGTCCCTGCCGGGCCGGGACGTCCTGCGTTCGATCCTCTTGCATTTGTAGTGGAGGAATGCCACAAGCGGGGATTGGCATGTCATGCCTGGGTAGTTACTTACCCCCTGGGAAATGATCGGCATGTGCGCAGCTTAGGAGCAAGGTCTGTGACGAAAAAAAATCCTTCCATCACCAAAAAATTTCAGAGGGAATGGTTTCTCGACCCGGGAAATCCGCGTACAGACGACTATCTGCTTTCAATCGTGAAAGAGATCGTCTCCGGTTATGATGTGGATGGGATCCATTTTGATTATATCCGCTATCCGGATAACAGGGGACGTTTCCCCGACGATGGAATGTACCGGCTGCATGGCAAAGGGAAGACGCGGGATGAATGGCGCAGGGATAATATTACCCGCTTTGTGACGAAAGCGTACGACCAGGTGAAGGCGTTGAAGCCGTGGGTGCAGGTGAGTAGCGCCCCGCTGGGACGATACCGGGCCTTGGGCAATAACGGAGGGGGATGGACTGCATTGGAGACAGTATCGCAGGATGCCGGTAAGTGGATGATGATGGGAAAGCATGATGCGATCTATCCGATGATGTATTATAAGGAGGGACTCTTTTACCCTTTTGTGGACGATTGGTTGAAGCACAGCAACAGCCGGATCGTGGTGCCGGGGCTGGGAGCGTATCAGATGATCGAGTTGGGATGGTCACACCGTGATATACTGAACCAGGTGGATTACACCCGCCGGAGAGATACACATGGACAGGCTTATTTCCGTGCCGATAACGTGCTCTCCAATACAAAAGGTATCTTGCGGGAGTTGCAGGAGTATTACAAATACCCGGCGAAATTGCCGCCCATGACTTGGCTGAGCGATTCCATTCCCGACAGTCCTTATGACCTGCGGGCGGAGAAAAATGAGGACGGTGTATTTGAACTTTCATGGGAAGAAAACGGTGAAGAGAGAGTGACTTATAACGTCTATCGGAGCGAAAGCGATACACTTAGTCTCGATAAGGCGGAAAACCTGATGGCGGTAGGACTGCGGGAGCCACGGTTCCACTACCGGGCGGAAGACAATGACAAGGCTTATTACTACTATATTACCACATCGGATGCATATCATAATGAGAGCGGGCCGTGCATTCCGGCTTTCTTCTACCACTCGGAGACGGAGAAATGAGTGAAGAGTTAAGAGTGAAGAGTGAAGAGTGAAGAATGAAGAATGAAGAATGAAGAATGAAGAATGAAAAGAGATTTGTTGATTTAACGATTTTGAATTTTTAAATCTTAAATCTTGAATCCTTGAATCCTTGAATCTTTGAATTTTGAATTGAAAAAGAGGTGGAAAATCGAAAAAATAGAATAATTTTGTAACCTATGGATGGCGCTCAAAAATTGAAGCAACAGGTAAGAAGTGAGTTTATGGAGTATCTGACACTCCATAAGCACAGAAAAACACCCGAACGGTTTGCGATTCTCGATCATATCTATTCTACCCGGGGACATTTTGATATGGATTCTCTGTATAATTCTATGATTGAAGTGAACTTCCGGGTGAGTCGTGCTACGCTTTATAATACCATTCAACTGTTGCTGGATTGCGGGCTGGTAGTGAAACACCAGTTCGGGGCAAATATATCGAAATACGAACGTGCTTATGGTAACGAAAACCATGACCATCTTATCTGTACGACTTGTGGAGAGGTCCGTGAGATGACCGGTGATTTGCTGACGCCTGTCCAGCTCAAAAAGATCAGGAAGTTCAAAGTGAGTTACTATAGCACTTATATCTACGGCACATGCAGCAAGTGCATCCATGCCAAACGGATGGAACTGAGGAAACTGGCACGTAAGACTGATACAAAACAGAATAAAAGCAACGGTAAACAAGATAAAAAATGAAAGTTGATGTACTCTTAGGGCTCCAATGGGGCGACGAAGGTAAAGGAAAAGTAGTTGATGTGCTTACACCTCAGTATGAGGTGGTGGCGCGGTTTCAGGGTGGACCCAATGCAGGACACACGCTGGAATTCGAAGGGGAGAAATATATCCTGAAATCGATCCCGTCGGGAATTTTTCAGGATGGAAAAATAAATATCATAGGAAACGGAGTGGTGATTGATCCGGCACTCTTTAAGCAGGAAGTGGAAGGGTTGGAATCTTCAGGACACACACTCACCGACAGACTTTTCATCTCTAAAAAGGCGCACCTGATCCTGCCGATGCACCGCCTGCTGGATGCGGCTTCGGAAAAGGCGATGGGCGATGCAAAAATCGGTACGACGGGACGGGGTATAGGCCCTGCTTATACCGATAAGGTCGGACGCCACGGATTGAGGGTCGGAGACCTGTTCCACAATTTTGAGGAGAAATATCGCAATGCAGTGCTGCGACACAAGGAACTGCTCGACCATTACCGGTTGGAATATGACCTGCCTGCCCTCGAAAAGCCTTGGTTCGAGGGAATTGAGAAGATGAAGGAGTTCACAATTATCGACAGCGAACATTTTATTAATAAACATCTGGCAGAGGGTGGTTCGGTGCTGGCAGAGGGCGCACAAGGATCGATGCTGGATATAGATTTCGGTTCATATCCTTTCGTAACTTCATCCAATACTATTTGTGCCGGTGCCTGCAGCGGAATGGGAGTAGCTCCCGGACGGATCGGCGAGGTGTACGGCATCTTCAAGGCTTATTGCACACGGGTAGGCAGCGGTCCTTTCCCTACGGAACTGTCAGATGAGGACGGGCAACGGTTACGCGATAACGGTAACGAATATGGTTCTGTAACAGGACGTCCGCGCCGTTGTGGATGGATCGACCTGGTAGCGCTGCGGTATACTATTATGCTGAATGGGGTTACGAAATTGGTAATGATGAAGAGTGACGTGCTGGACAGCTTTGAGACAATCAAAGCCTGTGTAGCCTATAGGGTGAACGGTGAAGAGACCGAAGACCTGCCTTATGACATCTCGGATGGAATTGAACCCGTTTATGTGGAACTTCCCGGGTGGCAGGCCGATATGACAAAGATGCAGTCGGAAGATGAATTCCCTGAAGAGTTCAACAATTACCTGACCTTTTTGGAAACGGAATTGGGAGTGCCCATCGCAATCGTATCACTGGGTCCCGACCGCGCACAGACAATTATAAGATGACTCCTGCTTTATATGGAATTTCATAAGGGTGTCCCTATCGGATGCTCTTTTTTTGAACTTACTTATAACTCATCTTACCGCTCTTTTATTATCTTGGCTAATTTAGGCATGGTTTTTGTTTTATTATAGTAAGAATCCTGTTCGTGCATGAGGCGGAGGCTATGAACTTTTACCGTCTCCGAGATGTTCTAGGAAGTGAAAAGTGAAGAATTAAGAATTAAAAATTAAAAGTGAAGAATTGGGAATTAAGGGTGAACCATATTTATTAAATCAAATGAAATAATGGCAACAATCTGGATTATATTTATTGCAATTGCGGTGGCCGGCTGGATCGTACAGGGTACGCTGCAGAGCCGATTCAAGAAGTATTCAAAAATTCCCTTACGCAACGGGATGACGGGGAAAGAGGTGGCGGAAAAGATGCTGCACGACAACGGGATCTACGATGTACAGGTGATCTCCGTGAGAGGGCGGCTGACAGACCACTATAACCCGTTGAATAAAACCATCAATTTGAGTGAGCCGGTATATGGATCTTATAGCGTGGCGGCTGCCGCGGTGGCAGCTCACGAAACGGGACACGCCGTCCAGCACGCGAAAGGATATGCACCCTTGAAAATGCGTTCGGCACTGGTGCCGGTGATTTCGTCTACCTCCAAATGGGTCATGTGGGTGATCCTGGCCGGTATTATCCTGATCCAGACCTTCCCCATGCTTCTCTGGTTCGGAATTGCAATGTTTGCACTTTCCACACTCTTCAGTTTTATCACACTGCCGGTGGAAAAGAATGCTACCAACCGTGCTCTCCGTTGGCTCAGCAGCGCCGGTATTACCGATGCAAGTAACCACAATCAGGCGGTAGATGCCCTTCGCTGGGCCGGATACACTTATGTGGTGGCAGCACTCAGTTCCCTTGCTACATTACTTTATTACATCATGATTGCTATGAGCAGAAGATGATCCATAGTTAAATAATTTTATTTTGGTAGTTCTATAGGAACTTCCATCAAAAGGATTTCTGAATCCTCCAATGCTTCAAGAGGGAAGTGGTCGGTATCCCAAATACCATAACCATCCCTCTTGTTCAGTATTTGGTCACCCACTTTGGCTTTTCCCCGGATGACGAAAATATAGACGCCGTTCCCCGGTTTTTTGAGGTTGTATTCTTTTGATACACCACTGTCGAAATGGGCCAGGTGAAACCATGCGTCCTGATGGATCCACAATCCTTCATCTTCTTTGTAGGGAGAGATGATCTGTTGGAAGTCATTGGACTTTGCAGAATCGGCGATATGCATTTGCTCGTACCTTGGCGTGATGCCTTTCTCACGAGGGAAGACCCATATCTGTAACAATTCCACAGGCCGGTCGCTGTTCGCATTGAACTCGCTGTGGGTTACTCCTGTACCGGCAGACATCACCTGTATATCCCCATTGCGGATTATACCGCCGTTACCCATGCTGTCCCTATGCTCCAAATCGCCTTCCAGCGGTATGGTGATAATTTCCATGTCGTTGTGGGGATGGGTGCCGAAACCTCCTCCCCCTTCTATATAGTCATCATTGATTACCCGAAGCACACCGAAATGCATCCTCGCACGATTATAATAATTGGCAAAACTAAATGTATGTGCAGATCTTAGCCAGCCGTGATTGGCGTATCCCCGGGAGGAAGCCGAATGATAAATAGTTTTCATAATTAATTTTGGTTGATTGGTGTTATTTATGAATTAACAGCTGTTTTGCATGAATTGTTTAGTGTACCGTACAATCGGTAAGATATTGTAAAGAGGAGGACAACAATTGTTCTCTTTTTTTGTTTATCTGATGGAGCGTCTAACTTTATTAAAGGATTACAAATGAAGACGATTTTGATTACAGGCGGATCGGGAATGGTGGGCAAAAGGTTATCGGAACTGCTCATCGGGAAAGGATACAAAGTGATCTGGTTAAGTCGTGAACGGTATGTGAAGGCGCAGATTCCGCGCTATCGCTGGGATTACCGGAAAGGAGAGATCGACAGGGAGGCAGTGGAACAGGCCGACGTGATTGTTCATCTGGCCGGATCAAACTTAGGTGATGGCTCCTGGACGCGGTTGAAGAAACAGAGGATTGTAGAGAGCCGTGTGCAGACGGCAAAGTTGTTGCTGGAGACAGTGAAAAAGATGGATAAGAAGCCGGAGGCATTTATCTCTGCTTCTGCGGTCGGTTTTTACGGACAGGAGACGGGAGAGAAGATATTCACTGAGGAGGATAATCCCGCATCCAGTGATTTCCTGAGTCGTACCTGCCGGAAATGGGAAGCCGAGGCTTTCAGGTTCAGAGATGAACTGGATATACGTACTGTGGCGCTGCGAACGGCTTTTGTGATATCCAAAGATAGTGAAGCTTTCGGAAAGATGGTGTTGCCGACACGGTTCGGATTAGGAGCACCACTGGGTTCGGGCAGACAATACCTGAGTTGGATCCATATTGAGGATATTTGCCGCCTCTATTTGAAAGCGGTAGAAGATAGTGCAATGCAGGGCGTTTATAATGCGGTCGCACCGGAATTTATCACCAATGCCGGGTTTATGAAGACGCTGGCCAAAGAAATGAAACGTCCTTTTCTTATGCCACCGATACCGGCTTTTCTGCTGCGGCTCTTTATGGGACAGGCAGCCGATATGGTATTGTATGGCAGTCGCATCTCATCACAAAAGGTGATCGATGCAGGGTATGAATTTACTTATCCTTCGGTAAAAGAAGCAATAGAGGCTATTCTCTTGAGAATGAAAGAAAAGGATGAGAATCCGAAAAAATGAAAGATGACCCGGTTACTGAAAAAGCATCGATGAACCAAATGGATAAGACGAAAACTTTGAGAGAAGTATACCGGCACCCGTTACTGACTGAGGAGAATCTGACGGTGATCAGCGATATGCATACCAAAGTGGTATTTTATAAAGGGGATTTTTTTCTGAAACGCGATGAGAGATCAAATAGTTACCTGATCCTTGAAGACGGATTAATGCGGTCGTTTGTCTATGATTACGACGGGAATGAGATTACGACCGACTTTTTCTCCAACCAGGAAGTAGTCATTGAAGTGTTGTCACTGTTTCAACATACTCCTTCCGAAGAGTATATCCAGGCATTGACAGATTGCGTCTGCTGGAAGATCGATCTGGATCGGTTTGAGATGTTATACCACTCCATCCAGGGATTGAATGAATGGGGACGGGCATGGATGTCGGAGCAGCTTTTTCAGTCGAAGCAACGCTCGGTAGAGATGATAACTCAAACAGCTACACAGCGTTACCTGAAGTTGATTAAAGAAAAGCCCCAGGTAATCAGGCAAGCCCCACTAAAGCAGATTGCGACTTATCTGGGAATCACGGACACGTCTTTGAGCCGGATCCGAAAAGAATTAACCATAGGATAAGTCCGCTTACTTTTTCCGTTAGCCATTTTGTGGTATAACCTGAATTTGTGCACTTGTAAGGTTTTCTTGTCATAGGATAAGTGTTTTAAAAAACCGGCATCCTATTTTTGTAATTATGGAATCGTTCAATTAGATTAGAACATCAATCTAAAACAATAAAAATCATGGCACAGCAAAATCATCAACCCATTTACCCTTGCATTTGGTGTAAGAATAATAATGCCCGCGAGATAGCGGATTTTTACGTATCCGTTTTTCCCGACACAAAAATAACGGATGAAAATCAGTATGTGAATATTATTGCAATAGGCGGTCAAAGGATTATGCTGCTGAACGGTAATGCGGAGACCACTCCCAATCCTTCTATTTCGCTGATGTATATGACTACGTCGGAAAAGGAGGTGGAGGACCTGTACGCAAAACTGACAGAAGGCGGAAGCACTTTGATGGCACTCGACAGTTACCCGTTCAGTCCGAAATATGCCTGGGTGGAGGACCGCTACGGTGTATCGTGGCAACTGATTGCCGGTGAAGTAAAGGATATCATTCAGAAAGTAGTGCCTACGATGATGTTTACTGGAGATAACAATGGCAAAGCAGAGGAAGCTATGCGCCTTTACACTTCGCTTTTTCCCGAATCGGAAATAAGAGGTATACTGAGATACACCGGAGAGGAAGGTGAGACCAGGGGAAACATCCAGCATGCCGAATTTGTAGTGAATGGTTACCTGATGATGGCTATGGATAGCTCTTATCCACATGCATTTAATTTCAATGAAGGGGTTTCACTGGTAGTAGAATGTGATACCCAGGAAGAGATAGATCACTACTGGGACGGACTTACTGCTGATGGCGGCAAGGAAGTTATGTGCGGCTGGCTGACGGACAAATACGGTGTCAGTTGGCAGGTCACGCCGAGTGAGTTCGAAGAACTAATACTCAAATCACCCAAAGTATTCGAGGCGATGTTGAAAATGAAGAAGATGGATATCGGCAAACTGAAGGAAGCAGCGGAATCGCCCGAATAATTTCAATTACATTAGACTATTTTTCGCTATGGCATAGCTCAAGCAAGCTTGGCTCTGCTCATTTAGCTTAACGAAATAGTTCATTATATATAATCACTTAAACATTTAAAAATCATGCTTAAATTAGATCCGTACCTCAATTTTGACGGTACATGCGAAGAGGCTTTCAATTTCTACAGATCCGTGTTTGGCGGAGAGTTTAAAGGTGGAATCATGAGAATGAAAGATGTGGAGGGAATGGACGTGCCCCAGGCTTTTAAAGACCGTGTAATGCATGTCTCATTGCCTGTCGGTAACGATCTGCTGATGGGGTCGGATACGATACCCGGTATGGGCAATCCTTTTCAAGCGGGGAATAATAACTATATCAGCATCACAGCCGACAGTCGTGAGGAAGCTGACAGGCTGTTCAACGGACTATCGGTCGGAGGTGAGATCGAGATGCCGATGGAGGATATGTTCTGGGGCGATTACTTCGGCAGTCTTAAAGACCGGTTCGGGGTAATGTGGATGATCTCCAGCCCATCAGGACAACAGATGATGTAATTCCCCCAACTTTACTTTTTACTTATCTTATATAATCGTCCTTCATCCGTTACGGCATAGAGTGCACCGTCGTTACCGTCGGCCACATCACGGAAGCGGTGTAACAAGTAATTAGAAATACAGCAAAAATGGCAATCACAGTGCAGCGAAAATGGTAACAAGAGTACAACAAAAATGGTAACAAGCATGCAGCAAAAACGGTAACAAGACTACATCGTTTTTAATAAATTAATTTCACCTTCGCATCATAATTTAAAATGCGAAGGTATTATGACAGAGAAGGAAAGAAAATTATTAGACCGTTACATTATGCATGACACCATTCACAAGCTCTATCACGATCAAGGCAAATCGATGCGATGGATCGCCGATTACCTGGGTATAAACTTCAGAACCGTCACGAAGCACCTTTCGATGGACCGAAACGAGTTTCAAAAGCACTCGGAGAGTATAAGCAACCGCGAATGTATTCTTGACCCCTACAAGAATTTTATCGTCGAGCGTCTTACCCAGTTTCAGGATACGCCGGCCGCGCAAATGCACGACTGGTTAAAAGAGAACTATCCCTTTTTTCCTGATGTATCCCCGAAGACCGTGTACAACTACGTCATGAAGGTCCGCCAGGAATACAACCTGCCAAAAGTAAAGCCCGTCAAAGGCCGCGAGTACGGGCCTCTTCCCGATACTCCACCGGGAAAATATGCCCAGGTTGACTTTGGGGAATACAACCTTCGCAAAGGCGATGGTTCAAAGATCAAAGTCTACTTCTTTGGCATGATACTGGAACATAGCCGCTACAAGTTCATCTGGTTTCAGGACAGGCCTTTTACCAGTGAAGACACGGTTTACACCCATGAACTTGCTTTTCGTTTCTTCCACGGGATTCCGAAGTTTATTGTCTATGACCAGGATTCTGTTTTCCTTTATGATGAAAATATAGGGGATTATCGTATGACAGATGTCTTTGGCAGCTATATCAAGAGCCGCCCGTTCAAGCCTGTCTTTTGCCGGAAGGCAGACCCGGAAAGTAAAGGAAAAATAGAAAACGTTATCAAGTATGTCAAACAGAACTTTTTACTGAACAGGCCATATGGCAACCTGGATAATCTTAACGAAGAAGCTAAAGGCTGGTTGGGCAGGACAGGCAATGCCATGGTTCATAATACCACCTGCAAGGTTCCCCACGAGGTGTGGTGCTCGGAGTGCAAGGAACTGCAACCCTATATACCCGTTACTTCTTCAGCTATTGAAACAGGCCATAAGGTGTTAAGCACGAACAAGCTCCGTCATAAAGGCAGCCTTTACTCCCTTCCCTTTGGCACGTACCGTGGTGAAGAGACCAGGGTGCTTGTCGAAGAAGAAGATGGTACCCTGGTTATCAAAACCATGGACGGGGAACTTTTGGCAAAGCACCTGGTTGCCGCGAGCCGTGGAGAAAATATTGTCAATAATAATCACCAGCGCGACAGGTCAGCGAGCATTAAAAAACTCGGCGACGAGGTAAAGAGCCTGTTCACGGATCAATCCGGGGCGGACATCTTCGTGACAAAACTAAAAGAACGTTATCCCAGGTATATGCGAGACCAGCTGACGGTCATGCTGAACTGCCTGGCAAAATACACGCGGGAAGACAGCGACAAGGCTCTCGAACTGTGCCTTGGTAAAAACCTTTTCAGCGCCAATGACTTCAAATCGATACTTTCCTCGTGTGCGCCTGTCCCCGGGAGTCATGATGAAGCGGAGATCAAACCACTGGGCACACCCGAAACACGGTTAATGGTCAATATCAAACCTAACAGATCTTCTATTGACGTGTATCAAAACCTCTTCAAGACCAACTGATATGAAAACGGATAAAACAACTGCCATACGGGGATACGCGAAGAGGTTAAGGCTCTCCGGGTTGACAGCCAATGTTCAGGATATCCTTCTCAAAGCACAAAAGGAGTCACCCAGTTATGATGATTTTCTAAGCCGGGTACTGGAGATGGAAATAAGGGGACGCGAAGAAAGACAGAAAATATCACGCTTGAAAGCAGCCAGGCTTCCATTGGCACATGATCTGGATTTATATGACCACAGCATATCAAATGGCCTGGGCACTACCCAGCTAAATCAACTCAGGGAGCTGCATTGGGTTGATGGGAACTACAATCTCATGCTAACGGGCCCTTGTGGCGTGGGTAAAACATTTATTGCCGCCGGCCTTTGTGCCGATGCCATTGACAAGGGGTATAAGGCCTACTTCAGGAGCATGGATGAAATACTCTCCACCTTGAAGCTGAAAGATATGGTTGGCAACGCGAAAAGGGAGCATAAAAATCTTATTAACGCGGATGTGATCGTAATAGATGACCTGATGAACATACCTGTCAGCCGGGATGACGGGAGCCTTCTCTTTGTCTTTATAAACAGCATGTATGAATCCACATCATTTATAATCACTACCAATAAATCACCCGCCGAATGGGCGCGCTCACTTGACGATGAGGTGTTGGCAACAGCGCTCCTGGACAGAATTTTATTTAAATGCGAGCTCCTGCAGCTATCCGGAAAAAGCTACCGTTTGGCTAACAGGAAAACAATTTTTAAAAAAGAACAGGAAAAAGAAAATGAACAAAAAACGAGAAAATAGAATAAGAATATTAACGAATAAATTACCTTTGCAACTGATGCACTATTGTTACTGAAAATGCTGCATCATTGTTACCGAAAGTGTTGCAGTGTTGTTACCAAAAACGCTGCACTCGAAATTACAGAAAACGCTGCATTCTTAATTACCGTTCACACGGAGCATCGGCGATGTGCTCAAAAAGCTTCCCGGAATACAAGTCTTGTCATCGGGACAAATTTTGTATCAAAACAAAGAAATCAACAAATTCTACATTGAAGGGCTCGACTTGCTGAAAGGTAAATACGGCCTGGCAACCCAAAACGTTGATGCTTCGAAGGTGTCAACGGTACAGATCCTCGAAAATCATCAACCCATAAAAGCATTGAAAGGAATGGAGATTCCCGAAAATGCAGCCATCAACCTGAAACTGAAAGATTCCGCTGTTGGAGCATTTTTTGCCACAGCGCAACTTGGCACCGGCCTTCCCCCCGTCTTGTTGAGTAACGAACTCGTCGGGATGCGCTTCACCCGCTCACAGCAGAATATGCTGGTCTACAAGGGGGACAATTCCGGGAGGGATATCAGCAAGGAACTCACTTCCTATTATGGTCATTATGGGAGTAGTACGCCCAATTTTCGGTGGTTGCCCCGAGCCCACCTTCCATCAGGGAGCAGCATTGGCTGTTCAACGATGCTCATCTGGTATCGCTGAATGATTTGAGGGTACTCAAGAAAGAGCTGACGCTGACCTCCAACGTTAATTTTCTGCACGACAAGCAGGGAAGCAGTAGTTTCTCAAGGCAGGATCTCTTCCTGACCCCATCCGACACGCTGCGGATAGAGGAGGAGATGGATGCCCGACTATTGAAGCGGGAACTGGAGGGTTCGATCACCCTCGAAGGCAATACCGACCATTATTTCCTGAATAATACACTGAATATCCGTTCCTCATGGAATACACATAACGGTGCTATCGATAGAAGTGAACCAGTGTCGCAATTCCTGAAATTACCCTCATTCCATATCGAAAACGATTTCGATTACCTGCGCCGGGACGATAGCCGGAGACGACGGATAAAGGCAAACATTGTATATACCTCGCAGCACCATTCTCTGGAGGTCTCGCCTGTCTTGTTTGAAGCGTTAAAGAATCCCGACTCGTTTATCCGGCAGGAGCTCTCATCCGACCGTTTCAATGCCTCCGTTTCATTTTCGGGACACAGGGATATAAAACGGCTCAGTTTCGGGCATACTACCGGAGGTTCTTTCTCACATTACGCTATGGGATCTAATTTGCTTTCGGGTGCCGCCCATCTACCGGTCACGGCTGATAGCCTGCGGAATAGTATCGACCGCACCGAAGCAAAACTCAACTTCTCCCCGTCACTGGGCTATAGAATTCCGTCCGGTTTATACCTGGGTTTTTACTTTCCTGTGAATTGGTTATTCCTTATCAGAGATGACAAAGTGAGGGAGACAAAACAAAACAAGGGATATTTGCTTTTGACGCCAAATCTCAACCTGCAGTACCCCATTACCTCAAGATTGAGTATGTACTCCAGCTTCTCCTTTTCCAATAATATAGGCACAGTAAATGAAGACTATAGAGGCTATATCCTGAATAACTATCGCAGTATGAACCGAAGTGACGGGCTGTTATCGAAAAACAACCGTACATCTGCCCATGTCAATTTTAATTACAAGAATCCATTCACGACCCTGTTCATCTCACTGCGCCTGTACTACAACAACACGTGGCGGAATATGCTGTATGATATGGAGTATAACGGTATCCTGAGTAGCAGTATAGGTGTTCTCCATCCGCATACCTCCCACCACTACGGAGCAGGTTACTCCATAGGTAAAAGTATCGATGCGATCAGCTCCGAAGTAAGATTCAGTGCCGGTTACGATCGAAGTCAATCCGTGGCTTTGCATCAAGGTGTTGTTTCCGCCTACAATTCTGACGGCTATTCCCTTTCCCCCCGTATCACTACCGATATCGGACGCTTTATGATCGTGAAATATGGCGCGTCATATAGTCACACCCGCACGAAGGTCAGGGATGCCGGGATGAAACCGGTAAATTATTTTACACAGGATATTGCTGCTTCGTTGATCCCGGCCAAAGGGTTGTCGGTAACCCTGTCGCTTAACCACTACTACAATAATAGGATCGAATCGTCCATCCGTTCATCCTGGTTCGGGAACGTGGGTGTACGCTACAGGATGAAGAATGTGGACTGGATGCTCGACTGGACAAATATCTTCAATACCCGTCAATTTGTGACCTATTCCTACAACGATATCAGCAGCTATTACTCGGTATATGGATTGCGTCCGGCAGAAATGCTGCTCAGGGTGAGGTTCAAGATAATTTAAATAATAGATTAAACTACAAAATGAAGATTATAAAAAGAGAAATAAAAAATAAGATAAATGTATTGATAATAAGAAACGTTGATAATGCAAAAACAATTTATACCTTACCGTCAACTTGATGCCATGGACTGTGGTCCCACTTCTCTACGTATGGTCGCGAAGCATTGTATTAAATTCTTGTATTTTTTCACGTTATATAATTGCAAGATATACATCTGAAAATCAATATACTGGATATAAGAATTTACATATAAGTTACTATTAAGCAACTTTAGGTCAAAATGTTTTATTAACTTCAAATAAACAACCCGAAGTTAGTGAAATTTTCGAATTAATAAAAATAAAAATTATTTATTCACTTGGGGCAATAAAAGTTCATATCCTTATTAAAAGCATTCGGCAGAATGTCTCTCGACACTCTGCCAAACATGTTAACCTTAAATCTAATACTATTATGAAAAAACCACGATGCAAATATAAAAAAGAAATTAAATCTCAGCAAATAATTTCAATAAAAAATAAAAAAATATCGTTTTTTGTCAAATTGTAAGCAAAATTAGACAACCGGCAAACCCATTCCTGTTATTTTGCGGTATAAATCAAGCGCATAGACATCGGTCATACCAGAAATGTAATCGATCACCGATTGAGTTTTGCCATAAAGGGTCGTAGAATCGGTTTCATACTGCTCCGGAATCCTGTCAAGAAGAAGTTTTGAATAGGCATGTTGGGGATTCCGAATGGCATCCGTGAAAACATCCAACAGATATCCAATAATCCGGTAACCGGCCAATTCAATATCGAGTACATCTTTAGATCGATATATATATTGCAGGGCAAATTCGGCACATCGTCCATAAGCCTTTGCTATCACAGGGGAAACATTTCCGATAAGTGTGCCGGAGAATTCCCCTGCAAGGATCTGCTCTTCGTTTGCAAGAAAGAGTGCCGAACATTCACCGACCAACAGGCCGATCACAGCGGAACGCAAATAGGCGATCTGCTCGTTTACATCGGTCACGTATGATAAAATCCTCACACATCGCTCCCGGCTCTCACCTTCAAAAAAACCGAGGAACAGTTCTATGGCCTTCTCTGTAGTTAATAGACGTAACTTGTGTGCATCTTCGATATCCATCACCTGATAACAGATGTCATCGGCAGCCTCCACCAAATACACCAATGGGTAACGGACAAATCTCAACGGATACTCGTTTTGTTTGGCTACACCCAGGTCTTCCGCGATTTGACGGTAATCATCCTCTTCCGAAGCAAAAAAACCAAATTTATTTTTGCCACCGCTTAATTCCGAAGAATAAGGATATTTTACAATAGAAGCCAGCGTGGAATAGGTCATTGCAAAACCTCCCTCCCGCCTTCCCCTGAACTGGTGCATCAGCAACCGTATGGCATTGGCATTCCCTTCAAAGCAGGTGAAATCGCTCCAGCGACCCCCTTCCTGCTCCACCTCGCCCTTCAGAAAAGCTCCCTTTCCCTCAGAAAAGAAAGTGGAAATCGCCTTTTCACCCGAATGGCCAAACGGCGGATTTCCCATGTCATGCGCCAGGCATGCAGCAGCGACAATTGAGCCGATCTCTTCGAAATGGGCTTCTGATCCGGGATATTTTTTTCGCAATTCACGTCCTACGTTTTCTCCCATGGAGCGGCCGACACTAGCGACCTCCAGGCTGTGTGTCAGTCGATTATGCACAAAAATGCTTCCCGGCAAGGGAAATACCTGCGTCTTGTTCTGCAACCGGCGGAAAGGCGACGAGAAAATCAACCGGTCATAATCACGTTGATACTCCGTGCGTTCATGTTTCTTCGCATTCTCATAATGCTCCATTCCAAACCTCTTTGCAGATAATAAACGTTCCCAATCCATACGATTTTGTTTATATAGACAAAGATAACACCAACGTTTTCGTTAAGCAAGAGCAAAACAAATAAATTTGTTTTGCCGAGCGCAGAAAACGCCTAAGTAATTGAACTATCCGAAAAATTGGATCATTGACATTTTTTTGATAAGATTATCGTTATGATACCTGTAGAATTTCCACAAATAAGAGTAAATTTGTGCCTTAATTACAGAAAGGTTTTTCAATGACTGATATTATCAAGCACGAATGTGGGATTGCGGTAATCCGCCTCCTCAAACCCCTCGATTATTATTATAATAAGTATGGGAGCTGGCAATACGGGTTGGACAAGATGTACCTGCTTATGGAGAAACAGCACAACCGTGGGCAGGAAGGAGCGGGACTGGGTGCTGTGAAGCTGGAGGCTTCTCCCGGCAATGAGTTCATCTTCAGAGAAAGGGCACTGGGATCAAGTGCCATCTCGGAAATTTTCTCCCATGTACACACATCATTCCAGCAATTCTCAAAAGAACAACTGAGTGATATCGAATTTGTCAAGACATCGGTTCCTTTTGCTGCGGAACTCTTTATCGGGCATCTACGGTACAGTACTACCGGCAAGAGCGGTCTCAGCTACGTGCATCCGCTCCTGCGCCGTAACAACTGGGCTTCAAGGAGCCTTGCTTTAGCGGGGAATTTCAATATGACCAATGTGGATGAAATGTTCCACCAACTCCTCCAGGAGGGACAACATCCGCGCGATTACGCCGATACTTTCGTCATGCTGGAATCACTCGGCCATTATCTGGACCGTGAAGTACAATACCAGTACGATCACCTGGATAAAGAACAGATGACCGGCCAGGAAGTGAGTCATCAGATAGCCGAGAAACTCGACATCCCTTCGCTTCTGAAACGCGCTTCCGGAATCTGGGACGGCGGCTATGCGCTCTGCGGCCTGATTGGTTGTGGTGATGCTTTTGTGTTGCGTGATCCTTGGGGTATCCGCTCGGCCTTTTATTACCACGACGATGAAGTGGCGGTAGTGGCATCGGAACGTCCGGTTATCCAGACGGCATTCAACTTGAAGAAAGACGATGTGCATGAACTCAACCCGGGTGAAGCCCTGATTGTAAAGCGCAACGGCTCCATCAACCTGCATCAGATACAGGAAAAGAAGAAAAAGATCACCCCTTGCTCTTTCGAACGGATCTACTTTTCACGAGGCTCCGACCATGACATCTATCTGGAACGAAAAAAACTGGGAGAATTGCTGGTTCCCAAGATCATGGAAGCCGTAAATGGCGATTTCGACAATACGGTATTCTCTTTTATTCCTAACACTGCAGAAGTAGCTTACTTCGGCATGTTACAGGGATTGGAGGATCATTTCAATCATAAGAAGGCGCTCACGATCCTTGAAAAAGGAAACTCACTAAGTAAAGAAGAGATTGACGCAATCCTTTCCAAACGGGTACGTTCCGAGAAAGTGGCGATCAAGGATATCAAATTGCGGACCTTTATTGCACAGGGAAATACAAGAAACGACCTGGCCGCACACGTCTATGATGTGACCTACGGATCATTAAGAAGAGGTGTGGACAGCCTGGTGATTATCGACGACAGCATTGTCCGCGGGACTACACTCAAACAGAGCATCATCAAAATACTGGACAGGCTCAATCCGAAAAAGATCATCATCGTATCCTCTTCACCACAGATACGTTACCCTGATTGCTACGGAATAGACATGTCGAGGATGAGCGAATTCATTGCTTTCAAAGCAGCCATTGAACTGTTGAAGGAGCGTGGCATGCAGTATGTGATCGACGAGACATATAAAAAATCGATAGCCCAGCGGCATATGAAAAAGGAGCATATCGTCAATCATGTAAAGGATATTTACGCACCCTTTACAGATGCAGAGATCTCCGATAAGATTGCACAGATGCTCACATCCAAAGATATAAAAGCCGAAGTGAAGATCGTCTTCCAAAGCATTGAAGACCTCCATAAGGCATGTCCCAATAACGGAGGTGACTGGTACTTTTCAGGCGACTATCCTACCCCGGGAGGTAACCGGCTTGTAAACAATGCGTTTATTAATTATATCGAAGGCCAGGAGAACAAATCCCACCAATATTCGTTAAACTTCTCAAAGAGCAGCGAATGATTGAACGCATCATTATCATAGAGAATGTGGATCCGGTTGTCTTTTTCGGCATCAACAACAGCAATATCCAATTGATCAAGACACTATATCCCAAGTTGCGTATTGTGGCTAGGGGTAATGTGATCAAGGTGATCGGCGAGGAGGAAGAACTTATCGGTTTTGAGGAGAAGATCCACGAGTTGGAGAAGTTCAGTAATGAAATGAATGTGCTGAGAGAAGAAGATATTCTGGATATGGTAAAAGGCAAGGCGCCTGCTATCGTGAATGTGGACAATCTGATTATCCACGGCCTGAACGGGAAGCCTATCTTAGCCCGTACTGCCAACCAGAAGAAACTGGTAGAAGCGTTCGACGAAAACGATATGGTATTTGCCATTGGCCCGGCCGGTTCGGGAAAGACTTACACAGCCATCGCACTGGCAGTAAGAGCACTCAAGACAAAAAAGACACGAAAGATCATCCTGAGCCGTCCCGCCGTGGAAGCAGGTGAAAAACTGGGATTTCTGCCCGGGGACATGAAAGAGAAGATCGACCCTTATCTGCAGCCGCTCTATGATGCGCTGGAGGATATGATTCCTCCCCTGAAACTGAAAGAGTATATCGAAAGCAAAATCATACAGATCGCCCCGCTTGCTTTTATGCGGGGACGTACATTGAACGATGCCGTCATCATCCTTGACGAAGCGCAGAATACCACCAAGCCGCAGATAAAGATGTTCCTGACACGGTTGGGATTGAACGGCAAAATGATCATTACAGGTGATATCACGCAGATCGACCTGCCACACTCGCAGCAGTCGGGATTGATCCACTCCATGCAAGTACTGAAGGGTATCAAAGGTATCGGCAGGGTAGAGTTCAACAAGAAAGATATTGTACGCCATAAACTTGTACAGAAAATAGTGGAGGCGTATGAGAAAAGTGAAGAATGAAGAATGAAGAATGAAAAGTGAAAAGAAATATCAGAGCCAATATTCAAGTACCAGGACTGTTTAGAATAAATAGCAAAGAACAAAGAATAAAGACAATTTGAAATATAGGATTTCAGAATTCAAAATTCTCCACTTCTCAACTTCTTTGACTTCTTGACTTATAAGTTCAATCAAATTAGTAAATTAGTAAATCATCAAATCAAATAATATGGATGCATTGACAAGAACAGATTACAATTTTCCCGGACAGACGGGTGTGTATCACGGAAAAGTACGCGATGTATACAGCATCGGTAATGAGACACTGGTAATGATTGCCACCGACCGTATTTCGGCATTCGACGTAGTACTGCCAAAAGGCATTCCATATAAGGGACAGGTGCTGAACCAAATCGCAGCTAAATTCCTCGATGCCACAGCCGATATTGTGCCTAACTGGAAAACAGCTTCCCCCGACCCGATGGTGACGATAGGGCATCAGTGCGAACCCTACAAGGTGGAGATGGTAATCCGCGGTTATATTACCGGCAGTGCATGGCGCGAGTATAAAAAGGGGACACGTATGTTATGCGGCCTCCCCTTACCCGAAGGATTACGTGAGAACCAGAAGTTCGAAACACCTCTGATTACCCCTACCACGAAAGCTGATGAAGGACATGACGAGAATATCTCGAAAGAGGAGATCATCGCACAGGGATTGGTCAGCAGGGAAGAATACGAACAACTGGAAAAATATACTTACGCCCTGTTCAAACGTGGCACCGAAATGGCAGCCGAGAAAGGACTGATCCTGGTCGACACTAAATATGAATTTGGCAAGAAAGAAGGCAAGATCTACCTGATCGACGAGATCCATACCCCCGATTCATCACGCTATTTCTACAGTGAAGGCTATCAGGAACGTTTCGAAAAAGGCGAAGAACAAAGACAGCTCTCTAAAGAATTCGTACGCAAATGGCTAATGGATAACGGATTTCAGGGACAACCCGGACAACAGGTACCCGAGATAACCGATGAATACTGCCGGAGCGTATCGGAACGATATATAGAATTGTACGAGAAAATTGTAGGCGAAAAATTTGTGAAAGCCGATACCGGCAATCTGGTATCGCGTATTGAAAAAAATATTACCGAGTATTTGCAAACTCACTAATGGTTATATGTCCAATCAGCTACAAAGACTACAAGAATGGCTTACAAAGTAGAAAAGGTAAACCCTTATAATCCCGACCAGCCGAAGAAGGAGCAGGTAAAGCGGATGTTCGATAGTATCGCCCCGAAATACGACAAACTGAACGGAACACTGTCACTGGGGATTGATGATTATTGGCGGAGCGATGCGCTGAAAGAACTAAGGAAATATCCCCACAAACAGTTATTGGATATTGCCACCGGTACGGGAGACTTCGCGGTCCTGGCACAGAAGATACTACAGCCGGAGAAGATCACGGCGGTGGACATATCCGAAGGGATGATGAATATCGGCAAAGAAAAAGTTAAGGCAAAAGGATTGCAGGATATCATCACCTTCGAAGTACAGGACTGTGCAAATCTCACTTTTGCCGATAATAGTTTTGATGCAGCCACCATAGCTTTCGGAGTACGTAACTTCGAAGATATCGACAAAAGCTTTCAGGAAGTACTCCGTGTATTGAAACCGGGCGGCCTGTTTCTCTTTATCGAACTCACTACGCCACAAGAGACTCCGATGAAACAACTATATGCCACATATACCAAACATGTAATGCCGGTTCTGTCGGGGATTTTTGCTACTGAACAGCGTGCATACAACTACCTGCCCGAATCAATTGCCGCTTTCCCACAGGGAAGAGAGATGATGTTGATATTGAAAAAAAATGGTTTCACCAATATCCGGTTAAGAAGGTATACGCTCGGGATCGTCACCCTTTATATGGCTGAAAAACCTATTCATGTGGAAAGGTGAAAAGGTGGAAAGGTGAATTTCGCGATTTATTAATTTGATAATTTTCCATTTTTAGTTTACAGATGGATACTTACGGCTTGATTGGCTTTCCCCTGAAACACTCTTTCTCGGCGAAATTTTTCACTGAGAAATTTAATCGTGAGGGGATCGGTGCAGAATACTTGAATTTCGAAATCGAGGATATTCAGGAACTCCGTCATATCCTTCTTTTCAACCAACAACTGAAAGGTTTAAATGTAACCATTCCCTACAAGGAACAGGTAATCCCCTTTCTGGATGAAATCTCACCGGAAGCACAAAAAATTGGTGCTGTGAACGTAATCAAAGTGGAGAGGAGGCCAGGAGATATGTATTATTACAAGCTTGCCGGTTATAACACGGATTACATAGGATTCAAACGGTCAATTGCGCCGCTGATAGATCCGGCATCTCACAGAAAAGCACTGATATTGGGTACCGGTGGAGCATCGAAAGCAGTTGCCCAGGCGCTTACAGACATGCAAATCGAATGGAAACAGGTATCACGTACTCCCGGGAATAACAAATTTACCTATAGCAGCCTTTCGCAAGCGGTCATTTCAGAGTATACCCTTATTATAAATGCTTCCCCGGCAGGCACCTTCCCTGAAATAGATCATTGTCCCGATATACCCTATAATCTTCTCTCGTCCCGCCATTTATTGTATGATCTGATCTACAATCCCGAAGAGACACTTTTTCTGCAAAAAGGGAAGGCACAGGGTGCCACGACCAAGAACGGCAGGGAGATGCTGGAGCTTCAGGCGCTGGCTGCCTGGGAGATATGGCAAAAATAACCGCCCCCTTACTTCTCTCAGTAAAGGGGCGATCGCGTCCTTAGTCATTGTATTAAGAAGAATATGTTAACTAAGAAATATATAGAGGTGCGATAGTGTAGTTTGTCTGTTTTTTACAATGACATCGGAATTTCTGTTTCTTCCTGTTGTTGTTCCTGAGAAGCTGGCGGTGCTACTTCTTCTCCTTCATTATTCAGGTAGAATACTTTTTCAGACTGATCCGCCTTACTGGTACCCTTCACCTCGGTGACAGCTTGCTCTGCGTTGTATTTCAAAGAGGTGATATCATAGGTCTCGGCAATAGTACGGATAGTTGCCTGTACTTTTTCATTCAAATCTTCCAACTTAACATTCACAAATCCGTTGTCTTGCATCACTTCCGACAATTCAGCCGATGGAGTTTCCTGTTCTATTGTTCCTGTCTCTTCGGACTTTGCCGGAGCTTCTACTTCTTTTCCTTCAGCATCAAGATAAACTTTCTTGACAGACTGATCATCTTTTTTCGTAAGTTTCACTTTTGTGAGTTGCTTCTCCGCATTGTACTTAAGCGATGTTATATCATATTCCTGAGTAAATGCGCTGATCGCTGCCTGAACAACTTCGCTAAGATCCTGCAACTGCACTTCAACAAAACCATCATCGTCTAAAACTACTGCCACAGTGGGTTGTTCTTGGATAGCATGTGCTTTATAGACGTTTGTCGTAATAAGCATACCTGTAATAATTGCGACTGATAAAATAACCTTTTTCATAACAATAAATTTTTAGAAAAATAAAAACTGCATTGATTGAATTTTTATTCCGTTTGTTTTGGTTGTCTTGGCGACTATTCGCCGACAATTATATATCAAATCAAATACCAAACAATACAAAGAAACCACGCACACATCATAAGACACAGATTACAACCATCTTACCCGCATAATATAATAAACATGCCAAACACCATTGTTGTGGAAAAAATGTGGAAATTGTGGAGAAATTCCACAACCAAGATATACAATTCCACAATTTCCACAATTAAGAGGCGTCCCGGAAAAATTCAACGAGCCGGGCTATTTGAATCGCAAGCTCTTCGATTTTCGATTCTGCATTCGGCAAAACGAGTAAACTCGTTCTGCTCTCTCTTAACAGAATAGTTCAAACGAACTTGGTTTTTCTCTTAGTTTTCACTACATTTGAATTGTTTTTGATCTATATTTTGATCTATATAAAGTATCAGGAACAGTCCCTTACTACTTTTATAAGGGATTTAAGTTCCGTATGTATCTTTCGAGATGTATGCAATTGACTTGCGAAACCTGAGTAAGGGATCTAAAAATTGGACGAATGGAACAAAAAAAATCACCGGAACAAAGAGTCAGGATAAAAATAGGATTGATATTTCTTGTGGTCATTCTCTATTTTTCCGGATTATTCGTCTACTCTTATTCCCTTAAAAAGAATATGGACCTCCAAAAATTGGAGATGGACAATTCCTATAAAGTCCTGTCCCAGAGTAATCAGTTAATTGTATCCATACAACAGGCACAGGATGTATTGAATATGTACCTCTCATCTCCCCGGCGAGTACTCCAACAGCAATACGATTCTATTTCATCCGACATATCCCTACAAATACTGAATATAAAGAATATGAAGCCGGAGAAGGAGCAAGATGTGCTGCTACAGGATATAGATTCATTACTACAGGAAAAAAACAGGATTGTACGCAGGTTAACGGGACTCTTCAGGTCTCAAAATCCTCTTACGGAACTCGACCAAAAAATCAACAGTTACGATGAAATTATCCAGGATTCTGTCATAGTGATTACCAGTACCGACACGACAAAGGTGGTAGAAGAAACCCCGAAAAAGGGATTTTGGAACCGCCTGAGAAATGTTTTTGACCCCCAACACACACCCGATACAACCATCAATATTATACGAATCGAACAAGAAGCAAGGTCAACCTCAAGAGTAGATACCGTCATGTATGCCGATCTGAAAAATATAACGGAAGAGGCATCGAAGTCCTACTTCACCCGAATACAGGGGATTGAGAGAGAGGTGCGAGAGCTCCTGGTTGCCGAACAAAATATTTCACTCCACATTTCTCAACTTACTAATGAGTTTTATAATGAAACCATCCAGATCGCATGGAGTGGAACAGAAAACAGCGAAAAGCTCACCCAGCGGATTTTCCGGTTTGCCATTGTCGTCGGTGCACTTTCCATCTTTTTTATTCTTATCATTATTTTTTTCATAATTGACGATCTTAATAAAGGACAAAAAGCACGGGCGGACCTGGTAAAGGAGAAACAACTTACGGAAGAATTGATCGAGAGCCGGCACAAATTGCTGTTATCCGTATCGCACGACGTCAAAACACCTCTGAGTTCCATGATGGGATATATGGAAATGTGGGATTCGGAAGAGAGTGACGAAAATAAAAAGCGGCAACTGCAATCTGCCCGCAATTCGGGAAAACACATTCTGAATATGCTGACCAATTTGCTTGAGTTCTCGCGCCTGCAACAGAATTCGGCCAAACTGCACTATAGTCAATTCAACCTTATTGAGTTGATGGAGGATATCACCCGCATGTTCCAACCTTTGACGGATGAAAAATCATTGGACCTGAAGTTGGAAAATCTGGCCTCTTCCCCATTGTATATCAATACAGATTACACAGTCCTAAAACAGATACTTACCAATGTAGTTTCCAACGCCGTGAAGTACACACTCCAAGGCGGTGTCGTTATCCGATTGCAAAATAAAGGCCAACTGGTTTTCACTGTCTCCGATAGCGGTATTGGCATGGATTCCAACGAGCTGCCTGAAATATTCAAGCCTTTTTCCCGCATGCAAAATCCATTGAAAGCAGAAGGGAGCGGCTTCGGAATGTATGTCACAAAAGGATTGGTAGACTTGTTAAAAGGAACTATCGCGGTGACATCGGAGAAAGGAAAAGGAACCTGCGTCACCATCACCCTTCCTATACGGCAGGTATCGGGAAAAGATGCGCCGACAGATAATGGCGGCAACTCCCTTATACCCGGCAGCAACAACTCTGTACAAAAGGAAATACAGTTCCACAAGATACTGCTCTTTGAAGATGATATTGCATTGGGAAATATGATCAGGGAGTATCTTGTCCGCAACGGGTATAAGGTAAAACTATGCAGTAATCCGGATGACGTGAATGGATTTCTGAGAGTAATCTCCTTATTCGACATCGTATTTACCGATATGCAAATGACAAAGATAACGGGGGCGGATATCCTGCGCGAGATCAGGAAAAGAGACAGCCGGATACCTGTATGGTTAATGACGGCCCACGACGACTATTCCACTGAGAGATCTCTTTCGGAGGGATTTTCCGGCTTAATAAGAAAACCTATCCAGATGAGTGGGCTTACTGATATCCTGTCGAAGGAAAAAAAGATCCTGGATAAGGAGAAAAAAATTCCGGTAGAGGAAGAAAAAAATCATACAAAGAGAGAAAATATCCAGCAACTAGAAAAAATGAATTCTACAGATGGAGGAAATGCCCTTAGTGAGAAATTCCCACAACTTTCCGCTCTTTTTCAGGAAGATGAAGAATCCATCAAAGATATCCTGGGAGGTTTTGTCGGGTCGGCCACTAAAGATATGGACACACTCGCAACATACATCGAAGAGGGCGACTTTGAGAAAGCACAACAACTAAGCCACAGGATTTACCCCTTCTTTAGTCAGCTTGATGCCGATCACATGTGTGTGGTTTTGCGCAAAATGGACAGGCTGCGAGGAGAAGACGAATCATCCTATCCCAATTGGAAAGAAGAGTTATTAAAAACAGTTGAGGAAATAAGAAAATTCACTGTAGATATCAGCAATAACTACTTGTCATAAGATTGTTTCGTTGTAGGAGATCCTCACTCTATAGACCTATATTATACTGATGCATTTTATTGTAGAGTGTTTTCCTGTCGATCTGCAGCAGGACAGCGGCTTTGGTCTTGTTCCCTTTCACCTGCTCAAGTGCTCTCAGTATTCGTTCTTTCTCCTCCTCCGGCTCCACCGAGAGAGAAATATCCATTTTTGGGAATGATTCTTCCTTTCTTGTAGTGAGTAGGGGTAAGCTGTCGGTTGTGATAATGCTACCTCTTGTAAAGAGGACAGCCCTACGGATTACATTTCGTAATTCTCTCAGATTTCCAGGCCAGTGATAGTTCTTCAACACCGCCAGCGCATCGGGGGAAATGACAGCCACCTCCCGGCCAAGTTCCCTATTGGCTTCTTCCTTGAAATGATCTGCATAAGATGGAATATCTTCCTCACATTCCCGCAATGATGGTACCCTGATCATGAATTCATTCAAACGGTGGTAGAGATCCTCCCTGAAATTTCCCTCTTCAATCGCCTTCTCCAGATTTTCATTAGTAGCAGTGATAATCCGCACATCTACATCCAGATCCGTCGAAGTGCCTACCGGCCTCACCCTCTTCTCCTGTAAGGTACGAAGCAACTGCATCTGCACTCCGTAAGGCAGATTACCCACCTCATCAAGGAACAGAGTTCCGCCATGTGCTTCCCGGAAAAAGCCGGTTTTATCTTCTATTGCGGAGGTAAAAGATCCTTTTTTATGCCCGAAAAGTTCACTCGGTGCCAATTCAATCGACAAACTACCGCAATCCACTGCGATAAAGGGACCGCTAGAGCGGTTACTCCGGGTATGTATAAGACGCGCCACATGCTCCTTCCCGGTTCCGCTCTCACCTACGATCATCACCGCCATCTGGGTGGGTGCCACTAAATCGATATGGGTGTACATTTGCAATGAAAGCGGGCTTTGTCCCTCCACAAATACCCTGGTCTCCTTATAATATTTTCTCTCGGGTCGCGGTTTCTCAGGAGGAGCGATATTCTCCTGCTTCACTTCAAAAGCCGCTTCAATCTTCTTTGTAAGGATATCGGGATTGATGGGTTTTTCCAGAAAATCGAAAGCACCCAGTTTGATAGCCGACACAGCCGTCTGGACTTCACCATAACCCGTCATAATAATTACCGGTACTGCCAGACGCTTTTCATTCAGCCAACTCAATAACATAATACCGTCGCCATCAGGCAAACGCAGATCAGAAAGGACTATCTGGAAAGGTTCGGATTGAGAAAGCACCTCCTGGGCCGACACCATGCCTGAACATAGTGTTGCCGAAAACCCGTTCCGTTCGAACCATTTTTGAAGCATAAGCCCAAAAGAACGATCATCTTCAACTATCAGTATTCTTCCGTTCATCACCTCCCCAACCAGTAATGGTGTAAAGATAGTGGTTTTTCAAAAAAATCAGCTAATTTTGACGTCAAAAAGCCACATTTTATATGAACAAATTACCGTTATATGAAGCCGACTCGAGGTTGAAAAGAGTACAACAAACTATCACAGAGATGGAAGCAGACGCCTGCATCATCACTTCATCCGTTAATCAGTACTGGCTCTGTGGATTTATTTTTGACGGATTTATGTTCCTATTCCCGGAAGGGGATCCTATTTTATTTGTGAAACGTCCTTCCAATATTGTGGATGAACGTGCAAAACAGATCCGTAAACCGGAACAGATTCCCGATATGTTACGAGAAATCGGAATATCTTTACCCAAACGCATTCTGGTCGAAGCCGATCAACTCTCATTCAGTGCGGCCACTCGCTTACAAGCGGCATTGGGTATGCCGGAAACTAAGAATATTTCAGGGGAAGTAAGGAAAATACGATCAGTAAAATCTGAATACGAACTGGAGCAGATGCGTGAGAGCGCTAGGATTCACGCCTATGTATATGAATTAATCCCCTCTTTATATCGTGAAGGAATGACCGACCTGGAGCTACAAATAGAAATAGAACGTCAGATGCGCCTCCATGGATCAGTCGGTATCTTCCGCTCCTTCGGTGAGAATATGGATATTTTTATGGGTAGCATGCTGGCCGGAGATAATGCCCAAACAGCATCACCCTATGATTATGCCTTGGGTGGAGCAGGGATCTCTCCATTGCTACCGCTGGGAGCTAACGGCACACTACTCCTGCCAGGTACTACCCTCATGGTAGATATGGCAGGAAACTACCGCCCATGGATGGACGATATGACCCGCACTTTTGCAATTGAGCATACTCCTGATATGGCCTATAAAGTACATCAGGTCTCCATCGATATACATAATGCCATCATGAAGAACTTCCGGGCCGGAGCCCTTTGTTCCGAGCTCTATTTGCTGGCAGAAGAGATAGTCAACCAAAATGGGTTAGCACCCTATTTCATGGGCACTATACAGCAAGCCCAGTTTATTGGTCACGGCGTAGGACTGGAAATCAACGAACCTCCGGTACTTACCCCACGTTCGAGAGAGGTGCTGGAACCGGGAATAGCATTTGCCCTGGAACCTAAATTCGTGCTTCCGGGTATTGGTGCTGTGGGGATAGAGAATACCTACGTGGTACACGAATCGGGCTTTGAAAAGATCACCCTCTGCGAAGAAGCGATGATTGCATTGTCATAAATCCAACTTTCGCATGTATATCCGACTATCTCTATACAACTTGCAAAAAGTTTACTTATTAAAGTATAGCTGTTACCCACTGAAAGCCAAAGAGGCATCTTAGCAAATATTAGCAATTTTACATTATTCTTATTATATTTGCAGCCAAACATTGGATGTCATCGATGAAAAACTGTTTGGCTATATTTTTTTTCCTGTGCCATTTCCTACCGGCGTTTCCTGTACATTTTAAACACATCGGGATGGGAGAAGGGCTCTCCCAGACGTCTGTGATGTCTATTCATCAGGATATATTAGGACGGATGTGGTTTGGGACACGGGAGGGAATTACCATTTATGATGGGAATAATACCATTGTTTACAAACCCTGGGCGAATGGAGAGAACAGAGGCCCTATGAAAGTGCTCTACGGGAATGAATGTGATTTTATCCGAAGTAACCGGGAGGGAGACGTTTTTTTCAGGACAGACGGTGCTTTGATGCGGTACGATATCCGCAAACAGGAATTCCATATAGTTCGCACGAATGGAGTCAGGACACTCTCTACTTACAAAGGAGATATATGGAGTGTAGTTGAAGATTCGTTATTCACGTATGATCCGAAAGGAGATTCCCTCCAATTCCGGGCGAAAACAAATATTCACTCTGTTTTTTGTATACTGGTTGTATCGGAAAATAAAATATGGCTGGGAGCAAATAACGGCCTTTATCTAATGGAAAAAGGAGCTAGTCCACAAATAATTATTCCCGGTAAAGATATATACAGCATATTTGAAAGTTCCACCAAAGACATCTGGATAGGCTCCCGTATGGAGGGATTGTATAGGATGGCCCCCGACGGGACGACAAGCCTCTATACGGAGGATAACCCCTTAGAAACCCGCATTGCAAGTAACCAGATAAGAGAGTTTGTAGAAGATAATCATGGAAATATATGGTTCGGCACATTCAAAGGATTACAAAAATTCAACCCTTATACCGAAGAATTCTCGCTGTACACGCGTAATAATTTACCCGGAGGATTGAGCCATTCATCCGTATTTTCCCTTTTTTTTGACCGCCAGGAAACAATTTGGGCTGGTACATATTACGGAGGTGTGAATTATTTTAATCCTGAAAGAGATATTTTTTCCCATTACGTAGATAATCCCAATCGTAACGATTGCCTGAACTATCCTTTCGTAGGAAATATGATAGAAGATAAGAACGGGGATCTATGGATATGTACTGAGGGAGGGGGACTGAATTGGCTGAACCGGAAGAAACAAACCTTTCACTATTTCGTATCGGAAGATAAAAACGGACCTCCCCATAATAATCTAAAGAGTATCAGTTACGATGAAAAACAGGATATGCTGTACATTGGCACACATACCGGCGGATTATCTAAATTCCATATCCCGACGCAACGTTTCTACCATTACATTGAACAATCATCGTCTCCACGCCCGAATTATATTATTATGCACACCGAAATATATAAGGAGAATCTTTATATTTCGGCACGAAACGGACTTTTCCGGATGGATATGAAAACAGAAAAATTCACCGATCTCGGACATTATTGTACAATTTTTCTTATTGACTCTAAAGGTTACCTGTGGTATTCTCTTTCGGGGAACCTTATACGGGTGAATGTAAATGACCTTTCCGACGTAAAAGAAATTTCACTGACAAAACACGGCGTACGTTTCGGTATAACCAAAATCATAGAGCATAAAGGAAGTATTTATTTTGGCACACGAGGATCAGGGCTTTATAAATACAACGACGCAGATGACACTTTTACGGCCTATACCGTTTCAAGCGGACACCTTATGAGCAACTATTGCTATAATATAGCGCAGACAAAAAGCGGAAACCTGTTAATAACCGGAGATAAAGGCGTCACATTTTTTAATCCGCAACAGGAAACTTCCCGGTTCGTCAGATTGGGAGTACCCCTTCCCATTACCTCCATTACCGAGGGATGCGGGATCTTAATATGCAATGATGACGAAATATTCATAGGAGGCGCAGACGGACTTACCTCTTTTAAGGAGGCGGAACTTGACCTGCCCAAAAAGGAATATACTCTTTATTTTTCCGATATTTATATTCATAACGAACAACTTAGCCCGGGGGACAATTCTCATGTTTTATCACAGGCACTGCCTTTCACCGATAAGATTAACCTGGCATACAATCAAAACAATATTGTTATTAACTTTGCTTCAACCAATTACGTGGATATCCAGCGTAACAATGAGTACGAATACATGCTGCAAGGGTTTGATGCCGGATGGAACCCGACTAATCTCAACAGCATCTATTATACAAACCTTAACCCCGGTTCTTACCGGCTCCTTGTGCGGGAAAAAGAATTGTCTTTCGATATTTCACCTGTACAGGAAATATCTTTGTATATCCATATTTCACAACCATGGTATAATACGGTGTGGGCCTGGATGGCCTATATACTGGTTACTTTCTCAGTGCTTGCTTTTATTGTCCATACACGTAATTCACGCCGCACTTTGGCGTTGTCGTTAGAAAAAGAGAAGCAGGAAAAAGAGCGCAACGAAAAACTTACACAGGCCAAACTGCGTTTCTTTACCAATATCAGCCATGAATTCAGGGTGCCATTAACCCTTATAATCAGCCAGATAGACCTCCTTTTCCAAAGCACTTCCCTCTCACCCACCGTATATAATAAAGTGCTGAAAATCAGCAAAAATGCGAATCGTATGCGGGGACTCATCAGTGAATTACTGGAATTCCGGAAATTAGAGCAGCACTTTGTCTCATTACGTGTTTCTGAGCAGAACCTCATCCCTTTCCTGAAAGATGTCTATCTGTCATTCCGTGAATTGGCTGCGCAGAAACAAATCAGTTATCATATATCCACTTCAAGTAATGAACTATTCCTTTGGTTTGATGCATATCAATTGCAGAAAGTGTTCTTCAATTTAATTTCCAATGCGTTTAAATACGTCCGGGAAGCAGGGTCTGTAGACCTGGTAATAAAAGAGGAGGAAGAAACAGTCACAGTTCAGGTGATTGATAATGGGATCGGACTATCGCCGGAAGAGTCCCGGAGAGTTTTTGATCTTTTCTATCAGGCCGAGAACGGTATCTCATCTTCAGGTTCAAATCCGGGAACCGGAATCGGGCTAGCCCTGAGTCAGAACATCATACAACTACATCACGGAGAGATCACAGTGCAAAGTGAACGCGATTACGGCACCATATTCAGTGTGAAGTTGCTAAAAGGAAAAGCTCATTTCGAAAAAGACGGCAAAACAGTGGTATTGGATCACCCGGAAGAACCCACAATGAAAGAAGGAGCATTGCCTGAATTACTTACGGAGGAAGATTACGAGAAAATGGCCAAAACCTTTCCGGAAACAGAGGAAGGAAAGAAATATACGGTATTGCTTGTCGAAGATAATGAGGAACTGCTCCAGATGCTCCGTACCCTTTTCACTCCTCTTTACAGGGTACTACAAGCCCATGATGGAAAAGAGGGGTTGGAAATAGCCATGAAAGAAAAGCCCGATCTGATAGTAAGCGATGTCATGATGCCCCGAATGACCGGAACAGAAATGTGCATGCATATCAAAAACAATATCGACCTGAGCCATATCCCTGTGATATTGCTTACCGCCCTGGATAGTGTCGAACAAAACATAGAAGGGTTACAACAAGGAGCGGATGATTATATAGGAAAACCTTTTCATTCAAAAATGCTTTTGATCCGATGTAATAATATTATCCGGAACCGGCTGCTGATGCAGCGCAGATTGAGCGAACAACCCGACTTCGACTTGTCCTCACTGGCACTCAATTCACTGGATCAAAACTTACTAAAACGGATTAATCAAGCAATCGACGAACATCTCGACGATCCGGAATTTGATGTGGACAGATTAGCTACGGATGCCGGATTAAGCCGCAGCTCCCTTTTCTCCAAATTCAAGGCGTTAACAGGCATGACTCCGAATGAGTTCATCCGGAACCAACGCCTTAAACGTGCCGCCATTTTATTGTGTGAACATCAGGAGTTACAAGTTACAGAGATCGCCGAACAACTGGGATTTGGCTCTTCGGTTTATTTCAGTAGGGTTTTCAAGACCAAATACGGTGTTTCTCCCGCACAATACAGGAAAAAACAAGCTTAACCATTTAGCCTCCTTCCCACTTATATTAAAAACCCGTACCGGGACAATCTGTGCTACTTTTTTGGATGATCTATACACCCTTTCTATAGTATCCTCTCTAATTTTGTTTAAAATTTGGATATACTATGAAGGGATTCGCTATTTTATTATTTGCTTTTTTGTGCACGATTACAGCGGAAGCATCACGGAGAGAAATCCGTATAAACGATGACTGGCAGTTTCGCTTTTCGTGGCAGGTGCAGAAAGACTCAGAACGAAGGGTAGACCTTCCTCACACATGGAACGCGCAGGATGCATTGTCAGGTAAGCAAGACTATCATCGTGGAGTTGGCAACTACCGAAAAAAACTTTCAATAGGCGAAGAACTGAAAGGGAAGCGCCTTTACCTCCGCTTTGAAGGGGCTAATACAGTCACCAATCTTTTTATCAACCAAAATCATGTGGGAGAACATAGGGGAGGCTATGGTGCTTTTGTATTTGATATCACCGAATATGTGGATTACGGGAAAGAGAACGAAATACTTGTTCGCGTAAATAATGCACTCCAGCTCGATATCATGCCGTTGGTCGGAGATTTCAATTTTTACGGCGGAATTTACCGTGATGTGTACTTCATCATTACCGAAGAACAACATATTTCACTGACCGACTATGCTTCACCGGGCGTGTATCTGATACAGGATAAGGTATCAAAAGAGAGTGCTGATGTAACAGCCCGTATAAAGTTGAGCAATTATGCCAATGCGCAGAATGCCACTTTGACATTGAATATATACGACGGCATTAAAAATATCCTAACGAAACAGAAAGAAATTCAACTTCAACAGGGAGAAAATTTACAGGAAGAAATCAGTTTCTCAATCAATAAACCGCGCCTCTGGAATGGAAAGCAGGATCCTTTCAGCTACAGGGCAGAAATAGTTTTATCTATGAACGGTGAAGTAAAAGACAAAGTTACCCAATCCCTTGGATTACGCTACTACCATGTAGATGCTGATAAAGGATTCTTCCTCAACGGTGAACATATCAAGTTGAAAGGTATCTGCCGCCACCAGGACAGGGCTGAGGTAGGAAATGCACTCCATCCGATGCATCACGACGAGGATATGGAGATTATTCTGGAGATGGGGACGAATGCTATGCGCTTAGCCCACTATCCGCAAGCCACCTATTTTTATGACCTGGCAGACAAGAACGGACTGATTGTCTGGGCAGAAATACCTTTTATTGGCCCCGGAGGCTATGCCGAGCAGGGATATGTGAATCAACCCTCTTTCAGGGAAAATGGCAAAGAGCAATTAATCGAACTCATCAGGCAACACTATAACCACCCCTCTATTTGCATGTGGGGATTGTATAACGAATTGAAAACCGAAGGCGACAACCCCGAAGAGTATGTCGCAGAACTAAACGCCCTGGCACATAAGGAAGACCCTACACGTCCCACAGTAGCCGCCAGTTTCCTGGGCGACGATAATAACTTGAACAGACAAAGCGACCTGGTAGGGTGGAATAAATATTATGGATGGTATGGAGGCAGTTTTTCCGATATGGCCATATGGGGCGACCGTATCCACGGCAATTTCCCGGAATACAAAATTGCTATCAGTGAATATGGTGCAGGTGCCAGCATTTATCATCAACAGGAAGAAGTAAAAGCAGGATCAGCCTCCGGATGGTGGCATCCCGAGAACTGGCAGACAGCCTATCACATAGGCAACTGGAAAGCGATCAATGAACGCCCCTTCATCTGGGGGTCATTTATATGGAACCTGTTTGATTTCGGAGCAGCCCATCGTACCGAGGGTGACCGGCCGGGAATCAATGACAAGGGATTGGTTACTTTCGACCGGAAAGTCAAGAAAGACGCTTTCTTCTTCTATAAAGCCAACTGGAATAAAGAAGAACCGTTCGTATATATTGCAGATCGCCGCCATACTAACCGGACAAATACCAAAACAACCGTAACTGTTTTCACGAATCTCCCTGAAGCTGAATTATGGATAAACGGCAAAAGCATGGGGAAACAAAAAGCCAATACTTACGCCACAATTATCTGGGAGAATATCTCACTGGAGAAAGGCAGGAACAATATAGAAGTAAAAGCAGACTCCGCAAAACACCTTTACACAGATTTTACAGAATGGTTCCTTCAATAAATTTATGGTTTCGATATAGTTAAAGTGTCCATGCTGGACGATTGATACAAGTTAAAAAGACAATTTGTGCACATCCACACTCCTCAAATAGGGTATGTTTGCAACATATTTTACAAAAAAAATAAATTTCAATCCGAATAAAGTTAAAAACTAAAAATTACACAATTAATATATTATTATAAATTCGCGGCTTTTGCCCTACCCAAAAATATGAGGGCTTAGTCTATAATCCTGTGATTTATATAGAATACCTAATGTACAAATTCAAAAAAATTAAAAGTTAAAAACATTTTTCAACCTAAAAACATGCATTTATATGAAAATCAGTAATCTATCAAGGGGTAGGATAAAATTATTCTTCACCATTACATTTGTTTCTGTTTTTTTATTGTTAAGCATGCATAACAGTTATGCAAGCGGAGTATTGAGTGACGGAGAGTCATCCGCCGTTCAACAACAGAAAAAACAGGTTACGGGGGTTATTGTGGATAGCTACAATGAACCTCTTATTGGCGTTAACATTATAGAAAAAGGCACGACAAACGGTACGGTAACCGACATTGACGGGAATTATTCTTTAAGTGTCGCAGAGAATGCCGTTCTTCAGATTTCCTATATCGGTTATCTGACTCAGGAGGTCAATACTGCAGGTAGAACAACAGTGAATATTACTTTGCAGGAAGATACCCAGGCGTTGGAAGAAGTGGTCGTAGTAGGATACGGTACTCAAAAGAAGGTTAACCTTTCCGGATCTGTTGCTTCAGTTAATATTGAAGATATGGCAGAAAAAAGGCCTATTTCCAACGTTTCCACTGCTCTCTACGGAACAGCTCCCGGGGTTTATGTTAATTCCGGCAATAATAGGCCTTCCAATGCAGGGGATGCAACAATTCAAGTTCGTGGACAAGGGACATTGAATAACTCATCCCCCCTGGTTATTGTGGATGGCGTGGAAAGTAATATGAGCAGTGTCAATCCCCAGGATATTGCTTCAATTTCAATTTTAAAAGATGCCGCTTCATCTGCCATCTACGGATCAAGGGCAGCCAACGGGGTTATTCTTATAACGACAAAGAAAGGTTCTGCCGGCCATATGCGTTTAGACTATAATGGATACGTTTCTTTTGAAACATTGAATAAACCTTTTGATCTGGTCACAAATTATGCAGATTACATGGAGTATCTGAATGAAGGGTTGTTAAACAGTAATAAACCCCGTCAATTCTCCGATGCAATTATTAAAACATGGAGGGACCATGAGAATGATGCCGACAAGACAAAATATCCCAATACGGATATTTTTGACGTATACCAAACCGGAATTGCACAACAGCATAACATTTCGGCTTCGGGGGGAACCGACAAACTGACATTCTTCACCTCTTTCAATTATCTGAACAATCCCGGTATTTTGGAAAATACAGGATATGAACGTTATTCTTTGCGTACAAATATCGACGCACAAATAAAAGATTTTCTGAAAATCGGAACGAATGTGAATGGATATTACTCCACTACCCCGATTATCAGTGACGCCATCAATGATATTTACACCTATGCGATGAGTGGAGGTAACCCGGGGATACCTCTTTTGGATGATCAGAATCGGTTAGGTATTAACGCGAATGTGGAGGACGACCCTCAGAATGCCACCAATAACCCTTATCTACGGTTAAGGAACCGGGCAGGTGATATTGATACTTACAATTTCAGATCGCGGTTCTATGGAGTATTGACTCCGTTCAAAGGACTGACAATACAGGGCTCTTACTCCTTTGAATACTGGGAGGAAGCCAAAACAAGCAAGCCGGTTTTTGTACCGATGTGGAATTTCCAGACCGGAGCATTGCATACCGATGGAAAGGGACAGACCAGCATCATGAACCGGGAAGAAAAAAGGCTCAGAAATCTGGGAGATATCACGGCCCTCTACGACACTAAGCTAGCTAATGATAAACTCGGGCTTACGGTATTGTTGGGAGCAAGCCAGGAGCAATTCCACCGCGGATACCACCAGGTAACCCGTAATGACCTGCTCGATCCTTCATTGTGGGTTATAGACGGAGCCATCGGAGAATCCTCTTCAAGCGGTAATGCTACTGAGTGGGCGATGCAATCATACTTTGGCCGTGTAAATTTATCATGGGAGGATAAATATCTTTTCGAAGCCAATTTACGTCGTGACGGTTCATCACGTTTCTTAGGAAATAACCGGTGGGGAGTATTTCCCTCTTTCTCTGCGGCATGGCGTATTTCAGAAGAGAATTTCCTGAGAAATACAGACTGGTTGGATAACCTGAAAATCCGTGCTTCATATGGTACTCTAGGAAATAATGCCTTAGGAACAAACAAGGATTTAGATGGTAATTACTCCGCTCAATCTACTTATGCACAATCAAACTATGTCCTGGGTCGCACGGTTATAATGGGACTTTCCCAGACTGCATTAGCCAACGCCAATCTGACATGGGAAACTGTATCCATGACCAATATTGGTGTTGATTTCAATGCATTGAGGAATCGTTTATCGGTTACTGCAGAGTGGTTCAACAAATATACCAGAGACATTCTTATTGATTTACCGGCACCGCGCGTCCACGGAAATGCTTCGTTGCCACGCCAAAATGCGGCCGAAGTCAGCAACAAGGGTGTTGAAGTTGCTGTCACCTGGAACGACCGTTTAGGAAAAGATTTCAACTACAATGTAGGGTTTAACGTAACTCATATAAACAATAAAGTAGAAAAATTCAAAGGAGATGACAGATCCATTGATGGTAGCAGAATGATTCAGGAAGGATATCCCATCAGGACCTTATACATCCTTGAAGTGGATCGTCTTATTACTACAGATGAAGACCTGGCTTATGTACAATCCATGGTAGACAATGCTCCTGCAGGAAAAACAGTATTTCCATGGGGAAGGCCTCAAAAGGGTGATATACTCTATAAGGACACAGACGGAGATGGTGTGTTAAGTGATAACGACAGGGTAGCAGTCGGTCATGGAAACAGTCCGAAATGGACTTTCGGTATGAGTTTAGGAGCGGAATGGAGAGGAATTGATTTCTCTATGTTGCTGCAAGGACAAGCCGGATTAAAAGATGTATATCACAGTAATCTTTACCGTTCTACAGTACGGGTAGGATACCAATTGAATAAAGATGTGATCGATAACAGATGGTATGAAGGTCGTGAAACACCTGCAAAATATCCCAGATTACTGGATTACAGTGATACCAGAAATGAACGTGGGTCAACATTGTGGGTGGCAAACAAAGACTATCTGAAAATCCGTAACATCCAATTGGGATACACATTGCCTAAACATATATCTCAGAAAGCATTGATGGAAAGAGTAAGGGTTTATACCAGTTTGGAAAACTTCTTCACTTTTACCAACTGGAAAGGATATGATCCTGAAATCAGTGGGGTCACTTATCCCACTATGCGTGAAGTTGTATTTGGTTTAAATGTAACTTTCTAATTCGTTAACAATATCAAAAACAGAAAAATATGAGAAAAATATATTTATTCATCATCGTCGCATTTATTGCTATGAATGGGTGTTATGATTTAGACAGATCACCCTTTGACCAGCTTAGTTCGGCCACGTTCTGGAAGACCGAAGATCAATGTAAACAAGGTTTAATGGGGGTATATGCTACATTTAAAAGAACCGACCTGTATGGCAAACAATTCCTTACAGACATCAATTCTGACGTGGCAGTAGGTTACGACCAGTATGAAGCGTTAATTTTAGGCACAGCCACACCCACTACCGGTTTTCTGAATGGTAAATGGCAAAATGGATATAATTCGATTCAAGGTGCAAATTTGGCTATCCGGGGTATTTCATCATCCGAAATTGACGAAGAGACAAAAAAGATGCTTATTGGAGAGGCTAAATTCCTGCGTGCACTGGCCTATTTCCACTTGTTTGACTATTTTGGCGGTCTTCCGATTTATGATGAAACCACTAATCTGGAAACAGACATCAATAATCTTGATAAACCTCGTAGTAGTGCCGAAGATACCCGGCAATTCATAATAAAAGATTTGCAGGATGCAACCCAGGCAGGATTACCCGATAAATGGGATGCAGCGAATTACGGCCGTGCCACCAAAAGCTCGGTGTATGCATTATTAGGAAAAGTCCAACTCTACAACAAAGATTACCAGGCTGCTATCAACTCCTTCGAAGAGGTATTAAAACCCCAATACGGACATTCTCTTCATCCTGATTTTGCAGAACTGTTTACACCTGCCGGCAACGGATCGCCTGAAGCAGTTTTCACCATCGTAAATATTGGTAATATCGGACAAATGTATGGTATGCCTTTCGCTTTCTATGCAGGAACCCGTAATACCCGTGGTAGCTGCTGGAACAATACGGTTCCCTCTACAGGATTGGCGGATATGTATGAATATAAAGACGGAAGACCGTTTGACTGGAATGAGTTGTTCCCGGGATATACCACTAGTAACGATGTAAAAGAGCGTGTATGGCGCTGTCTATCCACTGATGACGGAACAAGAATTCTTGAGATTCCTGAAGAAGCCGAAACTATCATGGAAATGTATGAACAGCGTGACCCTCGTATGAGTGCTACTCTGATCATGCCTTATACCAAATATTTAGGATGGTACTCAAATGCTCCGAGAGAAATGGATTTCTATTTCGCTAAAAAAGCGGACGGAGGTATTGTCGGCTTGAACGAAGCTAACGGATTTATGCGTAATAACAGAGGTGGATGGGAAACCTATTTCTGGAGAAAGTATGTTCCGGAAGGTGATTGGGACGGCACAGCCACAAACCGTGAACATACCCCTGTCAACTATAGTATTATTCGCTTAGCGGATGTCTACCTGATGTTAGCAGAATGTTATAATGAAGTAGGCAATCAAGACAAAGCCGTTGAATACATCAACAAAGTACGTGCCCGTGTGGATATGGCCTTGTTAAACAGCGGACCTGCACATCTCGAAGCCCGTACCAAAGAGGAAGTATTCAATCGTATCTTCAAGGAAAAAGCTTATGAATTGGCCAATGAGGGATTCAGGGACAGCGACTTACGTCGTTGGAGATTATCCCACACGATGCTGAACAAAGATGAGCTTGGAATTACCGGTAAACGACTGCTTACCCGTAAATTCAATGAAGATCGTGATTATTTATGGCCTATCCCGAGTGATGAAATCGAAAAGAATGAATCATTAACCCAAAATCCGGGATGGTAATATCATAAATCTTTTACTTATCCGGAGAGAATAATTTCTTTCCGGATAAGTTGTTTTTTATTTTTCAAAATCCTACTTTTGCCACTTTTACATTCCAATACCTAATGAGTCGCTTAAACTATATATTTTTATTACTAATCCTTATAATGTCGATTTGCATTCCGGCAAAAGGTCAAGCGGTACTCAATACTGAAAAGAAACACGCAATGCAACAATTCCAGGACTCCAAGTTCGGGCTGTTCATCCACTGGGGGCTTTATTCTCAAACAGCAGGATTATGGAAAGGTGTTCCTTCCAGAGGAGGTGAACACTTTATGTTGTATGAAAAAATTCCTTTAAAGGAATATGCAGCAATAGCGAAAGAATTCAATCCGACACAATTCGATGCAACCCAATGGGTGAAAACGGCTAAACAAGCCGGGATGAAATATATTGTATTTACAACAAAACATCACGACGGGTTTGCCATGTATGACTCAAAAGTGAGTGATTACAACATCGTAAAAACTACTCCATATGGGAAAGACCCTCTGAAAGAATTGGCAAAAGCATGTAAGGACGAAGGCATTATGTTGGGTTTATATTATTCTTTGGGCCGTGACTGGGAAGATCCCGATGTGCCCACCAATTGGCCGGAAAAAGCAGGAAGAAGCAATACCTGGGATTATCCCGACGAAGATGCCAAGGATTTGAATGCCTATATTGAGAGAAAAGTCAAACCTCAACTCGTCGAGTTACTCACAAATTACGGAGATATAGCCATGATATGGTTTGATACGCCTGAACTTGTCACTGAAAAACAAAGTGGCGAGATCAGGGAATTAATAGAATCTATACAACCCACCTGTTTAATCAACAGCCGAATCGGGAATAATCTGGGCGACTACTCTATAAAAGAGCAACAATTAACCGATGAGATAAATCCAAATCCATGGGAAACGTGTATCACCATGGGCAAAAATTGGGGATATAATCAATTTGACACGGTATACAAAGAGCCGGAAATCCTGATCAGGAGTTTTGTGGATGTAGTGAGTAAAGGCGGTAATTTATTGCTTAACATAGGCCCGACAAGAAAAGGGACATTCCCCTCACTTACAAGACCGGGGTTAGACTCGTTCCATAATTGGATGGAAATTAATAGTGAAGCAATTTACGAAACAAGGCCATGGCATATTTTCGGGGAAGATTTTAGTGAAAATCAACAAAGGGAAACAGTTGATAAAGAGTTTCATGATGCTGTTTTTGATGCCATTCCCAAAGATAAATACCCCGACTTTAGATTTACCACCAAAGAGGGATGCCTCTATATTATAGCAAGACATGTGTATGACACTGATTTTGTAATAAAATCATTAGATAAAACCAGGAATATAAAACAGATTGGGCTGTTAGACGAAGGCTATCAACTGAATTGGGAATATGTAGATGGTGGTGTTCGGATTCAGGTACCAAGTGACATGATCCAAAAACAAACCATTCCTATTTACACGATAAAAGTAGAACTATAAATTACACTTTCACGACATGAAGATCCTCTTTCATTCAATTTTACCATTTTTGTTTATCTGCTCCATTCCTGTTCATGCATACACTGAAAAGGATTTGCTGCAAAAAGCAGCCTCACTGGAGCAAATAAAATCTGCATTAATCTCCGATCAACAATGGGTGCCCTACCCCACTTACACTGACCGTGCAGGCTGGGATCAGTTTCTCGGGAATACAAAAGATCATTTTATCAGCGAGGGAGAAAAAAGACTTTCTTATGAATGGCAGGTTGTTCCGGCTACTGCTTATATTGAATTTGAACGAAGCGGTAACCGTCGTATCATGGAAGATCCTTTCGGTCAGAATAACCAGGCTATTGCCGATCTCTTGATGGCAGAGCTGGCTGAAGGAAAAGGCAGGTTTATCGACCAGTTGATCAACGGCGTTTTTTATTCCTGCGAAATGAGTTCATGGGTGTTATCTGCTCATTTGGGACGGGAACAAATATCTCACCGTTCTCTACCCGATAATAAAAAACATGTCATTGATTTAACATCAGGCGACTTAAGTTCACTTCTGGCCTGGGTATATTATTATTTGCATGGAGAATTTGACAAAGTAAATCCGGCTATTTCGGAGCGTCTGCGGCAAGAATTACAGGAACGGACACTGGATACTTTCATGAATGACAGTAGTTTCTGGTGGATGGCCCTTGATTATAAACCAGGCATGATGGTCAACAACTGGAATCCTTGGTGCAATTTCAATGTCCTCCAGACTTTCTTCCTGCTGGAGAACGACCGTGATAAACTTGCCGAAGCGGTTTACCGGACAATGGTTTCGGTAGATAAGTTTATCAACTACACCCACTCCGACGGGGCGTGTGAGGAAGGCCCATCTTATTGGGGACACGCCGCAGGGAAAATGTATGATTACCTGCAAATGCTGTATGACGGCACAGGCGGGAAAGTTTCCATATTCGATGATCCCATGATCAAAAATATGGGGGAATATATCGTTCGCTCTTACGTAGGGAACGGTTGGGTAGTAAATTTCGCAGATGCGTCGGCAAAAGGCGGTGGTAGCGGCCCGTTGATTTACCGTTACGGAAAGGCAGTCAGGAGTGAAGATATGATGCATTTTGCGGCCTATCTGAACAGCAGATCGGAAAAAATAGCGGTTTCATCGGGGCGTGACATTTTCAGGACACTGCAGACCCTTCTTTACTTTGATGAAATGCAACAAGTTATGCCGACGTATAAAACACCATCACACACTTGGTATCCCGAGACGGAATTCTGCTACATGTCGAATAAAAACGGCTTTTTCCTGGCAGCAAAAGGGGGATATAATAACGAAAGCCATAACCACAACGATATTGGTACATTTTCCCTCTATCTCGATACAGTCCCCGTCTTTATCGATGCCGGTGTAGGGACATATACACGCCAGACATTCAGTTCAGAACGTTATTCCATCTGGACGATGCAAAGTAATTATCACAACCTGCCGCTCATCAACGGTGCAGCCCAACCATTCGGGACAAAGTATAAGGCTACCGATGTAAAATTCAATCCGGCGCGTATGCAGTTCTCGGCAAATATAGCGACAGCCTACCCTGAAGAAGCCGGAGTAAAACAGTGGACACGTGCATATACATTAGGTAAAAACGAACTAAAGATAGAAGACCGGTTTGCCCTGAATGGAGCGGAGACTCCTAATCAGGTCAATTTCCTGACCTGGGGGACTGTCGATATCAGTCGTCCGGGAGAAATAATCGTCAAGGTAGAAAGCGTAAATGCACAATTATCATATGATAAGAATATATTTACCCCTGTAATTGAAACGATTACACTTGATGATCCCCGCCTTTCCAATGTATGGGGTAAAGAAATCTATCGGGTTTCATTGAATGCAAAAAAAGTAATCCCTTCGGGAACATATACATACACAATCCATAAAATAAAATAAAATGAAGAGTTTAGTGATGTCGGTCTTTGTACTCGCACTGGTTTCATGCGGTACAGGAACAAAAGAGGAGAACAATTTTATCCGGGAAAATATCGATTTTGCAGTTGACCAGATCGGCAGAGAGATCGAAGTAATTGAAGCGAGTGACAAATTCCTGAATCCGGTAACATTAAAACAAGACGGCAGCGTCTACTACTGTGGTTATGCCGACTGGCGCAGCGGTTTCTTCCCCGGCTCAGTGTGGTATCTCTATGAGTTGACCGTAGATGAGTCCTATCGCCCTCTGGCACATAAGTATTCAAAAGGCATCGAAGAGGCCAAAAATCTCACCTGGCACCATGACGTAGGCTTCATGGTCTATTGTAGCTTCGGGAACGGTTTACGTCTGACCGGTGAACCCGAATACAAAGATATTATTATCCAGGCGGCAAAATCGCTTTCTACCCGTTTCCGCCCGGTCGCTGGTATTCTGCAATCATGGGACGTCGAGCGTGGATGGCAGTCGGAACGCGGCTGGGAATGTCCCGTAATCATCGACAATATGATGAATCTGGAATTATTGTTCGAAGCTACCAAATTGTCAGACGATCCTTCTTTCCGTGAAATTGCCATCTCGCATGCCAACAGAACGCTGACAGAGCAATTCCGCCCCGATGGAAGCACCTTCCATGTAATTGACTACAGTATGGAGGATGGTTCGGTACGTAATCGCCACACGGCACAGGGATATGCCCACGAATCAACCTGGAGCCGCGGGCAAGCCTGGGCGATCTACGGATTTACCCTCTGCTACCGGGAAACCGGTGACCGGAAATACATCGAGATGGCACTGAAAGCATTCAATTTTATGCGTAACCATAAGGATATGCCCGAAGACTTGATTCCTTACTGGGATATGGATGCGCCGGAAATCCCGAACGAATACCGCGATGCTTCATCCGCAGCAGTCATAGCTTCGGCCTTATATGAAATCAGTACAATGGATGTCGACAATCCACAGCAATACAAGGAATATGCAGACCTCATTATGGAAAGTCTTGCATCACCAGCATATCGTGCGGAACCGGGAACAAACGGCCATTTCCTGCTGATGCACAGCGTAGGAAGTATCCCTCACAACAACGAAATCGATGTTCCTTTGAATTACGCCGATTACTATTTCCTCGAAGCATTGAAACGTAAAAGGGATATTGAAGAGTAATAATCACGAGCCATAAATGAACCCCGTCCATCTGCAGTTATTGCAAATGGACGGAGTGTTTATTTTTTATTTCGATAAATAACGTGATACCTCCTTTATAAGAAATTTATTGAAATTATTATTGACCGATAACTCGATTGGATCATCCAGATTATATTTGCTACAATAGCCGCATATTTTATCCAGTACAGTATATGCATTTTCATATTGCAAGATGGATAATATCAATAATATACCTGATCTTCGAGCTTGAAAAGGAGTGACATATTCCACACCAAACTTTTTCCGGTGCTTATCGATTGCCACGGACAGTAAATGTTTCCGCAACGAGGCATCCATCGTATCTAACACAGAATTCAATGATAAAACATATTCGGTTGTGTAAACTCGTTCTTCACTACCGTCCCACAACGAGGAAAAACTTGGTTGATAACCTTCACCGATGGATTCGTAGTAAACTATCTTATCTTCCAGATTTAGCTTAGCAACATCATCCATATACATATAGTAAAAAGACGGATTACGCTCGCGATGAAAAGAGATCAATTCATCTATATAGTTTGATAACTGAATCGTAAAGTCAAACAGTAATTGATCATTCTGACACGTGGGTAATTCCTCTGATTCCTTCTCACATCCTGCCATTGCAATTAGTGTAAACAGGAGTGACATCCCAAATAACAGTTTTTCCGTTTTCATTGTATATATCTTTAATTGATTGATAAATTTACATGTAGTTCAACATAATACCGCTCACTTGCAAACTCTGTTCACAAGTAGTATCTAAAGCCCGATGGCAGATATGGATTCATATTTTCGGCTAATTCTATGGTAAAAGTATTAAACATTTGATTGTTAATCAAGATAAATAATAAGATACACCCATTCATTTATAAGATGCAAAAAAACTAAAAACGTTGCATGGTTATGGTTAAATTTTTCGCCTTCCTCCGACCGTATCTGTACTACCCTACCAAATCCGGACGGCAGGATAAGGAACACAAAGAACAAGGCAAGTTTTCACCTTTGGCGACGAAAACTTGCCTTTATATATATGGTAGGTAATAAATATACCTATTGTCTGTCTTATCTGTTATTCGAAAAGGAATAAGGGAAATCCTCACGCTGAATTCCTCTCTCCTTATTGGGCTGGGAACTCATCCTGAATGTGATCTCACCCCCGTTCATCAGGTCGCCATGGGTAAGGAAATTCTTTGTATATCGTTTGCCGTTCAGTTCCATCTCTTCGATATAGCGATTCCCCCTTGCATTATCCGTTGATTGGATCTGCAGAGTTTTGCCATTCTCCAGGTCAATCTCTACCGATTTAAATAGTGGTGAACCGAGGATATACTCATCACTGCCGGGACAAACAGGATAGAATCCCAATGCGGAAAAGACGTACCAGGCGGAGGTCTGACCATTGTCCTCATCGCCGCAGTAACCGTCGGGGGCAGCAGAATAGAGCTTATCCATGATTCCCCTTACCCAGTATTGGGCCTTCCACGGTTCACCGGCGTAATTATAGAGATAAACCATATGCTGGATGGGTTGGTTGCCATGTGCGTATTGTCCCATATCCATCACCTGCATCTCACGCATCTCATGGATCATGGAGCGGCTTTGCATTCCTTCCAGTCCCGGAATGACAAAGACGGAATCGAGCATATTGACGAACTCATTGCGTCCTCCCATCAGGTCGATCAATCCCTGTGGGTCGTGGAAGACCGACCATGAGTAGTGCCAGCTGTTCCCTTCAGTAAAATCACGGCTCCAGTCGGTCGGGTTGAACGAGTCGGAGAATGAGCCGTCGTCCGCACGTCCCGCCATCAGTTTATGTTTGGGATTGTAAAGATTCTTGTAGTTCATCGCCCGTTCACCGTAGATAGCAATTTCCGGCTCCGGCTTACCTAAAGCTTTTCCCAGGCGGTAGATAGTCCAGTCGTTATAGGCGTACTCCAGCGTACGGGCCACATTCTGGCTGATCTTCACATTATTGGGGATATACCCGTACTTGTTGTACTCTGCGTAACCGGTACGGCCCGACGCAGGCACTGTGGGATGCACGTTGTTGGCGCCGTGCTTGAGCGCTTCCCAGAGCGTTTCAATTTCGTATCCCCTCAATCCCTTTATATATGCATCGGCTACCACCGAGGCGGAGTTATTACCCACCATGATATTACGATGGCCCGGGCTGGCCCACTCGGGAAGAAAACCACTCTCCCTATAGGCATTCACCAATCCTTCCTGCATCTTCACATTTTCGGAGGGATAGACAAGATTAAGGAAAGGAAAAAGACTCCTGAAAGTATCCCAGAAACCGGTATCGGTGAACATATAGCCCGGAAGCACTTCCCCGTTGTAAGGGCTGTAGTGGTAAATGTTGCCGTCGGCGTCGATCTCGGAGAGATTTCTCGGGAAAAGCAGTGTACGATAAAGGTTGGAATAGAATGTTCTCAGGTTATCGATATTGTCATCCTCTACCCTGATCCGTCCCAGCACCTCATTCCAACGGGCTTCTCCCTTTTCCCTGATAGCTTCGAACGGGTCGTCTCCCAATTCCCTCAGGTTGAGCAGTGCCTGCTCCTCACTGATAAAGGAGGAGGCTACCCTGGCATGTACCTGCTCTCTTCTGGAGGTCTTAAAGCCGATCACCGCACCGGCATGGTTTCCGGTAAATTCCTTCTCATTTTCGTCAATCTCGCCATCTTTTACAGCAGCAACATAAGTAAAAGGTTTATCAAAAATAATCACAAAGTAGTTCCTGAAATTATCAGGGACTCCACCGCTGTTGCGGGTAGTATAACCCACGATCTTTTGCTCTTCAGGGATGATGCGGATAGAGGAGCCTTTGTCGAAAGCATCGGTAATGATATAGGCGCTATCGTTCTCCGGAAAGGTAAAACGGAACATGGCAGCGCGTTCCGTAGGAGTGATCTCGGTAGTTATATCGTAATCGGCCAGGTAAACCCGGTAATAGTGGGGTTTGGCTATCTCCGCCTTATGGGAGAACCAGCTCGCCCGCTCTTCCTCATCAAAAACCGGCTTTCCGGTAAGAGGCATCAGCGAAAACTGGCCGTAATCGTTCATCCAGGGACTGGGCTGATGGGTCTGCTTGAACCCCCTGATCTTATCGGAATGGTAGGTGTACATCCATCCGCTACCCATCTTACCGGTCTGGGGTGACCAGAAATTCATCCCCCAGGGCAGGGCAATTGCAGGATAGGTATTCCCGGTAGAGAGCTCATACTTGGAATCGGTTCCCACCAACGTACTCACATAATCAACCGGATTACAGGGTTGTGCATTCACACTAAGGATTATTCCCAGAAAAAGGGAAATACTTGATAACAGGATTTTTTTCATACAAATAAAAATTTATACAAATATACAATAAAAAAGCCCCCGCAAGATTGCTCTTACGGGGACCCGTGTTTAAAGGACGGCGGCTACCTGCTCTCCCACAAAATTGCAGTACCATCGGCGCCATTGGGCTTAACTTCTCTGTTCGGAATGGGAAGAGGTGGATCCCCAACGCTATAACCGCCTTAATATTGTAAGTGAATAGTGAATAATGAAATTCCTGATTCTTCACTTTTAACCCTTAATTCATAAAATTGACACGGCGAAAAACAAAAGCAATAATCCAAAATATACCAGAGGACTCATCTGTAAACCAATCTCCTAAAATCCTATTTATCAAACCCTCTAACCAGACCTGACAAAACAAAGCTTACGGGCAATTAGTACTGCTCGGCTACTTGCGTTACCGCCTTTGCACCTGCAGCCTATCAAGGTCGTAGTCTGCAACCACCCTTAAAAGAGATCTAATCTTGAGGTAGGCTTCGCGCTTAGATGCTTTCAGCGCTTATCCCTGCCCAGACTTAGCTACCCGGCAGTGCTCCTGGCGGAACAACCGGTAAACCAGAGGTCTGTCCAACACGGTCCTCTCGTACTAGTGTCGGGGCCTCGCAAATCTCTAACGCCCACGATAGATAGAGACCGAACTGTCTCACGACGTTCTGAACCCAGCTCGCGTGCCACTTTAATGGGCGAACAGCCCAACCCTTGGGACCTTCTCCAGCCCCAGGATGTGACGAGCCGACATCGAGGTGCCAAACCATTCCGTCGATATGAGCTCTTGGGAATGATCAGCCTGTTATCCCCGGAGTACCTTTTATCCTTTGAGCGATGGCCATTCCATACTGAAACCACCGGATCACTATGCTCTAGTTTCCTACCTGATCGACTTGTAGGTCTCCCAGTCAAGCGCGCTTATGCCATTACACTCAAAAAGACGGTTACCAATCGTCCTGAGCGCACCTTTAGAAGCCTCCGTTACTTTTTTGGAGGCGACCACCCCAGTCAAACTACCCACCATACAGTGTCCTCCGCACTGCGGAGTTAGAGGTCAAACACCCGAAGGGCCGTATTTCAACGCCGGCTCCACAAATACTGGCGTACCTGCTTCAAAGCCTCCGGCCTATCCTACACATCGGATGCCCAACATCAATGTAAAGCTATAGTAAAGGTTCACGGGGTCTTTTCGTCCCATCGCGGGTAATCGGCATCTTCACCGATACTACAATTTCACCGAGCTCACGGTCGAGACAGTGAGAAGATCGTTACACCATTCGTGCAGGTCGGAACTTACCCGACAAGGAATTTCGCTACCTTAGGACCGTTATAGTTACGGCCGCCGTTTACTGGGGCTTCAATTCAATGCTTCTCTTGCGATGACATCTCCTCTTAACCTTCCAGCACCGGGCAGGTGTCAGGCTATATACCGCGTCTTTCGACTTTGCATAGCCATGTGTTTTTGTTAAACAGTCGCCTTCTCCATTTCTCTGCGGCCAACATCGCTGCCGGCGTCCTTTCTCCCGAAGTTACAGGACTATTTTGCCTAGTTCCTTAACCGTGAATCACTCGAGCGCCTTAGTATTCTCAACCCGACCACCTGTGTCGGTTTACGGTACGGATGACATGACAATTAGCGCGTAGCGGTTTTTCTTGGCAGTCGGCTTACCCACATTATTGGCTCACCCGAAGGCTTGCCATACTTTCAGGATCGGCTCGAAGGGCGGATTTGCCTACCCCTCTCAACGCCTACCCCCTTCAACCCACTATTCCGTCAGTGGGCAGTGGTGTCACTCCTGCGTCCCCGCGTTGCTTGTCATGCCAGTAACGGAATATTAACCGTTTCTTCCATCGGAATCGCCTCTAGGCTTATCCTTAGGACCGACTAACCCTGATCCGATTAGCGTTGATCAGGAAACCTTGGTCTTTCGGCGAGGGGGTTTCACGCCCCCTTTGTCGTTACTCATACCTACATTTGCTTTTCCATCCGCTCCAGAACACCTCGCGGTGCGCCTTCGACGCCGTAATGGAATGCTCCCCTACCAACCAGAATATGGTTCCATAGCTTCGGTAATATGCTTATGCCCGATTATTATCCACGCCCCGCCACTCGACTAGTGAGCTGTTACGCACTCTTTAAATGAATGGCTGCTTCCAAGCCAACATCCTAGCTGTCGCTGCGGCAGGACTTCGTTAAATGCAACTGAGCATATATTTCGGGACCTTAGCTGATGGTCTGAGTTGTTCCTCTCTCGGACACGGACCTTAGCACCCGCGCCCTCACTCCCGGGTATCACTTGCACGCATTCGGAGTTTGGCTGGACTTGATAGGCGGCGAAGCCCTCGCATCCAATCAGTAGCTCTACCTCATGCAAGTTCGTAGCCCGAGGCTGCACCTAAATGCATTTCGGGGAGTACGAGCTATCTCCAAGTTTGATTAGCCTTTCACCCCTACCCTCAGGTCATCCGAAAACTTTTCAACGTTTACCGGTGCGGTCCTCCATATTGTGTTACCAATACTTCAACCTGCCCAAGGGTAGATCACTTGGTTTCGCGTCTACTCCTGCCGACTCCACGCCCTGTGAAGACTCGCTTTCGCTGCGGCTGCATACATCCTTGTATTTAACCTTGCCGGCAAGAGTAACTCGTAGGTTCATTATGCAAAAGGCACGCCGTCATCCCGATGAATCGGGACTCCGACCGCTTGCAGGCACATGGTTTCAGGGTCTATTTCACTCCTCTGTTCGAGGTTCTTTTCACCTTTCCCTCACGGTACTGGTTCACTATCGGTCTCCGGAGAGTATTTAGCCTTGGCGGATGGTCCCGCCGGTTTCACGCAGGATTACTCGTGTCCCGCGCTACTCAGGATACCGGTAGGCTTCGTCAGGGATACGTGTACGGGATTTTCACCCTCTTTGATCCAACTTTCCAGATGGTTCCACTTCCTTGATGTCTTGCCATGTCCCGGTCCTACAACCCCGTACCTGCCGAAACAGATCCGGTTTGGGCTTTTCCCGTTTCGCTCGCCACTACTCCGGGAATCACTTTTGTTTTCTTCTCCTATGGGTACTTAGATGTTTCAGTTCCCCACGTTCGCCTTCCACTATACAGTGGAATGGTACGCTCTTCGCGTACCGGGTTGCCCCATTCGGATATCCGCGGATCGATTCGTATTTGCCAATCCCCGCGGCTTTTCGCAGCTTATCACGTCCTTCGTCGCCTTCCAGAGCCCAGGCATCCCCCATGTGCCCTTGTTCACTTTTATTTCGCCGTCCGGTGTGCACCATCTTGCGATGATACAGCCGGGTATGATAAATATACTTTAGCGTCTTTGATTTTTTATGGATTACCTTTTTGCCATCGGGGGCAAATTTGCACTTGCCTTGGCGGTAATGCCACATTTCAATGAACTCTTTTCATTTTGTTTTTTGCTCTTGTTTTATTTCACCATGTCAAAGATCCCTTTTTCAATTGTGCCCCCTTCGCTCCTCGCGGATACCCGGGCAATCGATAGTTGTCTGACGCGGGGTCGAACCGCCCTTTTTGAATTAATAGTTAATAATTAATAGTTAAGAATTAAGAATTAAGAATTAATAGTTGAGAATTAATAGTCAAGAATGCAATTCTTCATTCTTCATTCTTCATTATTAACTTATCCGTGTCCCCTTCCGGACTGTCAAACTTCAATATTTCTGCCGTTTCTCGCTTCCGGCTCGCCTGCCGTCCGCTTTCTTATCACCCACTGCCTTTCTCAAACCGTCCCCCGGCTCTTTTTCAAACCGGACCGGTGGAGAATAACGGATTCGAACCGTTGACCCTCTGCGTGCAAGGCAGATGCTCTAGCCAGCTGAGCTAATTCCCCCTTTTCATTGTATCGGGGTATTACGGTTGCCCCGTTGGCCCTTCCGACCAAAGTCGGAATGCTCCAGCCAGCTGAGCTAATTCCCCCTTTTTTTAATTACTAATTACTAATTTCCAATTACTAATTATTGGTAATTGGCCATTGGTAATTGGTAATTCCAATTCGTAGTCCCAGGCAGAGTTGAACTGCCGACCTCTACATTATCAGTGTAGCGCTCTAACCAACTGAGCTATAGGACTGGCTGGTTTCGTGTCGGCATCCCTCTTCTCTATTGCCTCGTTACATACGTTCTTATCGTCTACAACGGGGGGATGTCTTCCCTTCTTGTGGATTATGTCATGTCTTATCTAGCACATACGTTTCTATTGCAAAGCTCATATATTCATTTTATTGGTACCCTGTATCATTCTTTTATAAGAAAAAAATAACCGTGAACCGGAAGCTCCGGGCAATGCGAAGCTTTTCTTTGCCGGTTGTCTTGACCGTTTAGCCTTACAAGGGCCATCTCTCCAGAAAGGAGGTGTTCCAGCCGCACCTTCCGGTACGGCTACCTTGTTACGACTTAGCCCCAGTCACCGGTTTTACCCTAGGCCGCTCCTTGTCGGTTACGGACTTCAGGCACCCCCAGCTTCCATGGCTTGACGGGCGGTGTGTACAAGGCCCGGGAACGTATTCACCGCGCCGTGGCTGATGCGCGATTACTAGCGAATCCAGCTTCACGGAGTCGAGTTGCAGACTCCGATCCGAACTGAGAGTGGTTTTGGGGATTGGCATCATGTCGCCATGTAGCTGCCCTTTGTACCACCCATTGTAACACGTGTGTCGCCCCGGACGTAAGGGCCGTGCTGATTTGACGTCATCCCCACCTTCCTCGCATCTTCCGATGGCAGTCTCGCTAGAGTCCCCAGCATGACCTGATGGCAACTAGCGATGAGGGTTGCGCTCGTTATGGCACTTAAGCCGACACCTCACGGCACGAGCTGACGACAACCATGCAGCACCTACACGTCTGCCCCGAAGGGAGATCGGATCTCTCCGACTGTCAGACGCATTTCAAGCCCGGGTAAGGTTCCTCGCGTATCATCGAATTAAACCACATGTTCCTCCGCTTGTGCGGGCCCCCGTCAATTCCTTTGAGTTTCATTCTTGCGAACGTACTCCCCAGGTGGATTACTTAACGCTTTCGCTCAGCCGCTTACATTATATCGCAAACAGCCAGTAATCATCGTTTACTGCGTGGACTACCAGGGTATCTAATCCTGTTTGATCCCCACGCCTTCGTGCTTGAGCGTCAGTTATGGCTTAGTAAGCTGCCTGCGCAATCGGAGTTCCTCGTGATATCTATGCATTTCACCGCTACACCACAAATTCCGCCTACCTCATCCACACTCAAGGATACCAGTTTCGAAGGCACTTTTACGGTTGAGCCGCAAAATTTCACCGCCGACTTAATGTCCCGCCTGAGCACCCTTTAAACCCAATAAATCCGGATAACGCTCGGATCCTCCGTATTACCGCGGCTGCTGGCACGGAGTTAGCCGATCCTTATTCGCAAGGTACTTGCAAAAGGCCACACGTGGCCCACTTTATTCCCTTGCAAAAGAAGTTTACAACCCGTAGGGCCGTCTTCCTTCACGCGACGTGGCTGGTTCAGACTTGCGTCCATTGACCAATATTCCTCACTGCTGCCTCCCGTAGGAGTCTGGTCCGTGTCTCAGTACCAGTGTGGGGGATAAACCTCTCAGTTCCCCTATCCATCGTTGCCTTGGTGGGCCCTTACCCCGCCAACTAGCTAATGGAACGCATGCCCATCTTCAACCGGTTGTCCTTTAACAAATATTCCCATGCGGGACCCCTGTGTTATAGGGTATTAGTCCGTCTTTCAACGGGTTATCCCCTTGTTGAAGGCAGGTTGCATACGTGTTACTCACCCGTGCGCCGGTCGCCACCATCCGTATTGCTACTTCATGTGATGCCCCTCGACTTGCATGTGTTAGGCCTATCGCTAGCGTTCATCCTGAGCCAGGATCAAACTCTTCGTTGTATATTTGTTTTTTTGTTTTTTCCTTGAAATCACCCCGCTTTACGGCATAACCGCAAAACAGCTAAACAAACAACCTTTGCTTTGAACGAAAAGTCCTCGTTTTCCCCTTGACCCCCGAATTCACGATTTATTTTTCAGTTTCCTAGTAGAATGGGTCCGGTGCATCTTCTCCCGATGACAACGGATCCCTTTATTGAACGGGTACCAATTTGACCCCGGCATGCCCATTCCCCTCAAGCCCCCACCTGGGAGGCTCCCGGGAAACATACCGCGGTCCCTTGTATACTCTGCTTTGTCTTCTTTTAAACGTATATGTAAATAACCTAAAGATCGCTTTTCCTTGCTTTCGACTCAGGACTTATTTCCTGAAAGCGGGTGCAAAGATAGAGA
>WPCJ01150373.1_pt1 | contig 58881 bp, 60 predicted proteins | sample 5399831 | NCBI WGS metagenome assembly WPCJ01 (sample SAMN12869470, study PRJNA574797) | sludge metagenome | isolation source: wastewater treatment of pH10 | place: China:Beijing | collected 2019-05-20
ACGAGCGCGCGCAGGTGCTCTGCCGCGAGCGCAGGGTCGAGCGCGACCTTCGCGCCAGTCCTGGCGAGGGCAGCGATGGCGGGCTCCAGCGCGGAAGGCGGCTTGATGTCGGCAAGCTGCGTCAGATAGGCCTCGGTCTTCATCGACAGCTTGCGCTTGTCGATGAAGATCTGGTGCGGGCCTTCGGCCGCAAGCATCGCGAATCCGAGCGCCAGCGGCGTATGGGGAACGTCGCCGCCGCGAATGTTGAAGGTCCAGGCGAGCGAGGAGGGATCGGTGAGCACCGCATGCGTCGCGCCGGCTTCCGCGATCGCCCTGGCGAGTCGCGCCAACTTGTCCCTTGCGAGTTCGCCAGCGAATTCGATCGGGTGGATTTCGACGGGCGCGAGCGGCGCGGAAGGCTGGCCGGTCCACAATGTATCTATAGGGTTCCTGTCGACCGCGACAAGCTCGGCTCCGGCTTCACCGGCCGCCGCAGTCAGCGCCTTCACCTCGGCTATCGTGTGCAGCCATGGATCATAGGCGAGACGCGCGCCCTTGCCGAGATTGGCCTTGATCCATTTTGAGGGCGGATTGTCGATCAGGCTTTCGATCTCGAAGATTTCGGGATCGGTCTGGTCGCGGACCTGCAGCGTGTAGCGCCCGTCGACGAAGATCACCGCGCGTCCGGCAAGGACGATGGCCGACCCGGCCGATCCGGAAAAACCGGTCAGCCATTTCAGCCTTTCGGAGCGCGCAGCGACGTATTCGCCCTGATGCTCGTCCGAGCGCGGCACGATGAACCCATCGAGATTGCTGGATGCCAGCCAGCCGCGCAGGCCGGCCACGCGTTCCCGGCCCCTGGATGGGTCGTTCACCTCGTCGAAATCCTGGAACATGGAGCGGTCTTTCGGTGTCGAAACAGGCCGGGAATCTATCTGCCGGGAAAAGGTGTTGCAACGCGCAACGGCGCTACCGCTTGAGATGGATCGTTACCCAGCCGTCGCGCCACAATGTGCGTACATGGCGGAAGCTCTGGCCGACATAGGCGGCGATCACCGCGTTGCGCTGGCGTTCGAGGATGCCCGACAGAATGAGCGAACCGCCGAGCGACAGCGCGTGCGCCATGTCCGGCGCCAGCTTCATGAGAGGTCGGGCAAGGATGTTGGCGACGATCAGGTCGAAGGGCGCGCGCTTGGCGAAGGTCGGATCGTGGAAACCGGCGGCGGTTCGCGTTTCGATGAGGTCGGCCACCTTGTTCAGCCGTGCATTGGCGGCCGCGACCTGCGTGGCGACCGGGTCGATGTCGGTCGCCAGAACGGGGATGTGCGCGAGCTTGGCGAGCGCGATGGCGAGCACGGCGCTTCCCGTGCCGAGGTCGAGCGCGTTGCGTGGATGTTCGCGCCGCACGACCGTCTCGATCATCTCCAGGCAGCCGGCGGTCGTGCCGTGATGGCCGGTTCCGAAGGCAAGGCCCGCCTCGATCTCGATTGGAAGGTCGCCGATGCGGCGCCTGTGCCGATCATGCGAGCCGTGGACGAGGAAGCGGCCGGCGCGCACGGGCTGGAGACCTTCCAGCGAACGGGTCACCCAGTCGATGTCCGGCAGCATCTCGCGCTCTATTGCGGCCTGCATGCCGATCCCGCTGACGACCTCCAGCAGGCGGCGCTCGACGTCGTCGACGTCGTCCTCGGCATAGATCGAGATTTCTTTGATACCATTCGCCTCGTCGAGGTCGAACAGCGATAGCGGCAGGCCGTCATCGTCGAATGCGGTCTCCAGCGCGGCAAAAAGCCGGTCGGCGCTTGCAGCGTCCGTCGCGAAGTGCAGGCGGGTCTGGGTCATCTGGTCCGGATCAGCCGCGCGAGTTTCCGGCCGCCAGCCGCTTCAGCTTGGCGATGGCCGTATCCGGGTTTTCGCCATAGGCGATGGTCCCGGCGAGGTCGCCGTCGCTGCGAAGCAGGAGGATCGATGCCGTATGGTCCATAGTGTAGTCGCCGTCCTCGAGCTCGACCTTGCGCCAGAAGATGCCGAACGACTTGGCCATTTCATGGATCTTTTCCGGCTCGCCGGTGATGCCGATGATGCGGTCGGAAACGTTGGTGACGTAGTTGTTCATGAATTCCACGGTGTCGCGCTCGGGATCGACGGTGACGAAATAGGCGCGGATGTCCTTGCCTTCGTCGCCGAGCGTCTTCAGCCAGCCGTCGAGTTCGAAGAGCGTCGTCGGGCAGACCTCGGGGCAGTGCGTGAATCCGAAGAAGACGGCGCTGGGGTGGCCCCGGAAAGCTGCTTCGGTGATCGGCTGGCCCGTCTGGTCCACCAGTTCGAACGGAGCGCCGTAGGGCTCTGCCGCAAACTGCGTCCTGTACCACTGGTAGCCGATCACGCCCATGATGGCAGCCATCAGGATCAGGATGCCGGAAATTATAAATCGCATCATAAGAAGGGTACCCGGTTGGTCAGGGTGCTTCGGTCAACATTCAGAAGCACCAGGCAAGACCGGATTCGATCGTCGCCATGAGTATGGCGGCGCCCTTGTCCAGCCAGAAGGCGAACGCTGCTCCCGTTGCCAGCGCGAGCACGGTTACACCGACCGCCATCTTTGCGGTGCCGAGCGCATGCTGTTGCGGAGGCTGCTTCATGGCTCAGATATAGCCTTTCGGTCGCGGACAAAAAAGGGTCATGATGCCGCGTGGAGGTGACGGCCGGTCTCGTGGCTTTCCCATTGCGGGCTTGCATCGCCGGTGCCCGCGTCCCACTTTTGGCGAAGTGCATTTTTCAGGAGAGTTCGATGCTGCGTATGGGCCTGGCTGGACTTCTTTCTGCCCTGATGGCTTCGGCTCCCGCCTTCGCCCAGCAGGTGGGCGAGGTGGGTGTCGACTGGCTCGGCAACGACATCATCGTGGAAGCGATCAGGGACCCGAAGGTCGAAGGGGTGACATGCCACGTTTCCTATTTCGACCGCGGCGTCATCGACAGGCTGCAGAAGGGAAACTGGTTCGAGAATCCCTCCGATACGGCGATTTCCTGCAAGCAGACCGGTCCCATCAGGATCGGCGATATCGCCCTGGGGCAGGGCGGCGAGGAGATGTTCAAGCAGGGCATCAGCCTGATCTGGAAGGAGCAGGTAGTGAACCGCATCTATGACAAGGCGAACAACACGCTCGTCTATCTGGCGCATTCCAGGCAGGTGCAGGACGGATCCGCCAAGATGTCGATGACGACCATACCACTTTTCGGGCAAGAGGTGGTTTGGGAGAAGGGCGCGCCGCAATAGCTTGCCGCAGGCGCCGGGCCGGCGTAAATCGCCGGTCATGGAAAGAAATGACGACCTGCGCTTCAAGGACCCGCAGCCGCGCATCCACCCCACTGCGGAGCTGAAATCGTGCCGTCTGGGCCCCTATGCGGCCATCGGCGAGCGCGTCGTGCTGCGCGAGGTCACTGTCGGCGACTTCACCTATTTCGAGCGGAATGCCGAGGCGATCTACTCGCAGATCGGGAAATTCTGCTCGATCGCCGCCAACAGCCGCATCAACGCGCTGGAACATCCGATCGAGCGCATCACGCAGCACAAGGTGAGCTATCGGCCGAACGAGTATTTCCGCTGGCTTGGCGTCGACGGCGGCTTCAAGGCGCGGCGCAAGGCGAAAACCGTCCGGATCGGCCATGACGTGTGGATCGGGCATGGCGCGGTGGTGCTGCCGGGCGTATCGATCGGCAATGGAGCCGTGATCGGCGCCAACGCCGTGATCACCCGCGATGTCGATCCCTATGAGGTCATGGCCGGCACGCCCGCGCGGCGGCTTAGGCAGCGCTTCCGGCCGGAAATCTTCGAGCGCATCGAGGCGCTGGCTTGGTGGAACTGGTCCGTCGCGCGACTCGCGGACGCAATTCCCGACATGCAGACGCTTTCGATCGAGGATTTCCTGGAGCGCTGGTCCGGCGACGGCGACTAACGGCTTTCAGTTCTTCAGGAATTTCTGGAAGGCCTCGCCGAAATCCGGGTGCCAGCGCGACAGGGCGGGGCGGTTCTCGATCACGTCGCCGATGGACCAAGCCATGCGTCGCTCGTCGGTGCGGCGGTCGGTCTCGTTGTCCGGGCAAAGGATGTAGAAGTCGCCCCGTCCGAGCGAGTCCAGCATGAAGTCGACGACCTGATCAGCCGTCCATGCGCCGGCCGGCTTTACCGTATGTCTTTCCGTGATACCCGTGAAGGTGAAGCCGGGAATGAGGAGATGCGCGGAGACCCTTGCGCCGGGCTCGTTGCGTAGCGCATGCGCCAGCCCTTCGGTGTAGGTCCTCAGCGCCGATTTCGAGACGTTGTAGCTGAGGTTTCCGGGCGGCGTCGTGATGCCCTGCTTGGAACCGGTGTTGACGATGATCGCCGGCGTGCCCTGCGCCAGCATCCGTGCGCCGAAGGCCTGAACGCCGTGGACGACACCCCAGAAATTGATGTCGATCAGCTTTTTCCAAGCGTCGAGGTTTTCCCAGGGCTTGCCAGGATTGTTGCCGACGCCGGCATTGTTCATCAGGAACGAGACGCTGCCGAAGGTGCCGTAGGCCGTGTCGGCGAGCGCCCGCAAATCTTCCGCCTTCGCCACGTCGCAGGAGACGGCCATCACCCTGGCGGGGCTGGCTGCGACCTTGGCGATCTCGGCTTCGGCTGCCGCGAGCGCGGTTCCGCCGTGATCGGCGATGATCACATTCATGCCCCTGCCGGCCAGCCGCTTTGCCGCGGCGAGCCCGATGCCACTCGCGCCGCCGGTTATGACGGCGGTCTGTCCACCGGAAAGCGAGGGTACGTCGATTGCCTCTACGCTCATGCATGCTCCATATGCCTGGCGGCCATTCTAGCGAAATGCCCAGTTTTTTCCAGCGTGGTAGGCACCGTCATGCGCTGGCGGGGACGTTGCAACGCCGCGATGCATGTCGCATGACGTTGAAGGCCTGGTATCGGAGGACTCTCGGTGGCCCGGATATTGTTGAAGACCATGATCGTAACCGTGGTGGCCGTCATGTCCGCGCATTCGCTGTCCTTTGTCGTGCGCGCCCTCGTCGGCAAGCCGGCGGACCAGCTCACGCTGATGATAGCGACAATCCTGCCCATCGCGATCGCCGTGCCGATCGCGCTCTATGTCTTCAGGCAGACGGAGAAGCTCGACCGGGCCTATGCGGCGCTGCTGCTTGCGAACGATGCACTGGCGCGAAAGGCGAGCCGCGATCAGATGACGGGACTGCTGAACCGGGAAAGCTTCATGGCGCAGATCGACGTGCTGCGGCTTGTGCCGGCCGGAGGGGCACTGCTCATGGTCGACGTGGATCACTTCAAGCAGATCAACGATAGCTACGGACACCCGGTCGGGGACGAGGCGCTCATGCGTATCGCGGCGGCGATCAACGCGGCAACGCGCAGGGACGATCTCGTCGGACGGATCGGCGGAGAGGAGTTCGGCGCGTTTCTGGTGGGCGCGGACGTCGAGGAAGCGCAGCGCGTGGGCCAAAGGCTGCGCCAAGCGGTCGAAGCGCTGGATTTCCAGGTCGCGGGCCAGCGCGTGGCGCTGTCGGTAAGCGTGGGCGGGGCGGTGGCCAAGGGTGAGACGGTTCTCGCCGACCTCTTCCGGAAGGCCGACGGTCTTCTCTATCAGGCGAAAAACGCCGGTCGTAACAAGGTGATCATCGAGAGCCCGCTGACCTTTGCCGCATGAGGGACGGCGGATTGTTTCAACGAGGCCCGTTTGCGCGCGGCCCGTGGGGGATTATGTGTCTGGGTCCCTGGATGTCGCAGTGGAGAGTTTCTTGACGGACTGGCTGAAAATCCTCGACGGCGAAATCCAGACCGGCAACCGCATGATGAAGGCTGTGCCGAAGGTTCTTAGCAACCCGCAGATCAGCGTCGAGCAGGTGAAGGCGCTGTTTTCGGAACTGGAGAAGCAGGCGCAGTTCGTCGAGAAGCTCAAGGCCGCGCTTGAGGCGATGGGGCACGACTTTCCGGTTGTCGACAAGGCACGCGCGCTGGAATCGCGTTACGCCGAACTTGCCGCGACAGCGGCCGAGAAGCTGAAGAACATGCTGGAGACCCGCGATAGATAGCGGGAACCAGCCTCAGGCGCCGCGCCCGGTAGAGGCGAGACGGACCGCTGGAGCGTTCGACATGCTTGGCACCACGACGATATGCGTGACCTTGCCCTGCTTGAACGCCTTCAGGAATTTCGGATAGTCCTTGAACGCCACGCAGCCATGCGACTCCGCGCGTCCGCCGCGCAGCAGATATGAGTGAGCCAGAATGCCGTCGCGGCCGTGCATGGTCTGCTTGCCGATCGGCGTCATGCGGACGGCCTCGACGCCATAGAAACGGGATTCGCGCATCGACAGGCGGTAGGTGTTGGGCGGCGTCGGCCCGTTCATCTTCACATGGACGTAGCGCGGGTTGTCGGCCATCTTGCCGATGCCTGAATGGGCCTCGAGCTTCGTGCCGTCCGGCATGTGCACGACAGCTGCGGAGATGTCGTAGATTGCGACGCCCTTGCCGGCCTTGGGCTTGTCGAACAGGTTCTTGAAGGGCGCGGCGTCCACCGGGTTGTCGGGGCGGGCATAGGCAAGGGCCTGCGGCTGCGCCTCCTGTACGGGTTTTGCGTTCTTCGCCGGCTTGCGCGCGGGCGAGCTATCCTCGGGATCGGCCGGGCGGGCGGGCCGCGGCTTGGCCGGAGGCAGGTCGACGATGTCTGGCATGATCGCGACGACTGTCTCGTCATTTGCGTCGATGCCGAACGGATCGTTGCCGAGCGAGGCCAGGGCAAGCTGCACGGGCGTCTGCGCGACCGCCTCTACCGTAGCAAATGCCATGCCCGCCTGCTTGCCCGTGCGGCTGAGCGCGTAGGAGGAATACGGATCGACGGTCGCGCCGGCATAGTCCGCGCCGTATGCAACCTCGCCAGCGGTGAAATTTGTGGTCTCCATATGGTGGAAGCGCTCGATGGCGGGCATCGCCAGGGCGAGCTTGACGGGTTCGGCGGCAGGCAGATCAGGTGCCGGATCGACGATCTCCATGCCTGCGCTGGCGAAGGCCGCAAGCATGCTCTCACGCGACAGGCTCGCCTTTGCGATGGCCTTGGCGAAAGGATCGATCATGCGCGGGGCAGGGGCTGCGGTTTCGAAGGATTTCTGGAGAGCGGCCTGCCTTTCGGCGGCCTTGCCGGCAAAATGCGCCAGCCTGCGGGATGCGTTCTGACCGGAAACGCCGGGAAGCGAGACAAGCGCCGCCTTGGCCGTGAGCTTCGCTTTCGATGCTTCGATTGGGAGAGCAGGCGTTTGCAGGCCGGTTGCTGCAAAGGCTTCGCCGCGTGCCAGCGATGCGGCCGAATGGAGGCTCGCCAATGTCGCGATGGACCAGCAGCCTATTGCGATGGCGACGACAGGCACCACGACAAGGCGCAAGGTGCCGGATAGTATCCTGGAAATCCGACCCCGGGCATTGTCTCGACCGATGTCGGGTTGGCCCTTGCGGCCCCGTCTACGCACATACGCCATGCAACTCGACTTTCTCAACAGGAACCGGTGCGCACGGCCGAACTCGCCGCGTGCCCCGACGCACCATGAGAAGGCGCGCCAGCTCTTTGCCGATTTGGCAAAGGATGGACAAAGATGGTTAACCAACCCTTGTCAGTCCCCGATTTTATGGGCCGACGCCCATATTTGCTGCGTTGACGCGCTTGCGCGCGCCCGAGCCCCTGCCAAAAACTCGTGTCAACGAATCAAGGATTTTTTGCGACCAAACGGCGGCAATGACGGCAGATTCTGCGCTGATTCAGGCCCGGGTGACGAATCCGTCGAGAACTTTCTTCTGGCCGGCCTTGTCGAAATCGACGGTCAGCTTGTTGCCCTCGACCGCCGAGACGTTGCCATTGCCGAATTTCTGGTGGAACACGCGGTCGCCCGTCTTGAAGGGGGAGGGAGTGTCCGACACCGATTTGGCGACAAGCTCGCCCTCTATGGTGCGCGACTTCACAGAGGTGCGGCCGGCACCGTAGCCGCTGTCGGTCTCGCCATAGCCGATGCGCTCGACCTGATGGCCGGAGCGCGTGCCCCAGTTTCGGCTGGTGGCTTCGGTGCGGTTGGCCTGCGCGCGCGCCCAGCCCGGCGTCGCGTAGGTGTTGGAGAAGGCTTCCCCGTCTTCGCCGGCCTTGTCGAAGCGCGATGCGCCGTAGGGGTTGCGGCGGTCTGATCCGCCACGACCCGAGGCGAAAGAGGAGCCGCCATAGGGATTGCCGTAGCCGCCGTAGGAGTTCCCTGCGTCGGCCACCTCGACATGGGCCTCGGGCAGTTCGTCCAGGAAGCGCGAGGGGATCGTGGATTGCCAAAGGCCGTGGATGCGCCGGTTCGAGACGAACCAGATGTGCAGGTGCTTCTTGGCGCGGGTCAGCCCGACATAGGCCAGGCGGCGTTCTTCCTCCAGGCCGGAGCGGCCGCCCTCGTCGAGCGCGCGCTGGTGTGGGAACAGCCCTTCCTCCCATCCCGGCAGGAACACTGTGTCGAACTCCAGCCCCTTGGCCGAATGCAGCGTCATGATGCTGATGGCATCCAACTCGGCGTTCTGCTCGGCGTCCATGACCAGCGCGACATGCTCCAGGAAGGAGCGCATCGACTCGTATTCCTCCATGGAGCGTATCAGCTCCTTGAGGTTTTCGAGCCGGCCCGGCGCTTCCGCCGAGCGGTCGTTCTTCCACATGTCGGTGTAGCCGGACTCCTCCAGGATCGTTTCCGCGAGTTCCGTATGCGGCGTGTTTTCCAGCGCCGCCTGCCAGCGCGCGAAGTTCGCCGCGACCTCGCGAAGGGCCGCGCGGGGCTTGGGCTTCAGTTCGTCGCTTTCCGCGAGAATGCCGGCGGCAGCCAGCATCGGCACGCCGAGCGAGCGCGACGTGTCGTGGATCTGGCGGATCGCGGCCTCGCCGAGGCCGCGCTTGGGCACATTGACGATGCGCTCGAAAGCGAGGTCGTCCGCGCCCTGCGACACCACGCGGAAGAAGGCCATCGCATCACGGATTTCCTGCCGCTCGTAGAAGCGCGGGCCGCCGATGACGCGATAGTTCAGGCCAATCTCGATGAAGCGGTCTTCGAAGGAGCGCGTCTGGAAGGAGGCGCGCACCAGGATCGCCATGTCGTTCAACTGGTGGCCGCGCAGTTGCGCCTGCTCGATCTCCTCGCCGACGGCGCGCGCTTCCTCGTCGCTGTCCCAGGCGGCGTGGACCATGACCTTGCCGTCCGCGGGGTCGTCGCGCTCGGTGAACAGCGTCTTGCCGAAGCGGCCTTCATTGTGGGCGATCAGATGCGAGGCCGCGCCGAGGATATGGGCGGTCGAGCGATAATTGCGTTCCAGCCGGATGATGGTCGCGCCCGGAAAATCCTTGTCGAAACGCAGTATGTTGTCGACCTCGGCCCCGCGCCAGCCATAGATCGACTGGTCGTCGTCACCGACGCAGCAGATGTTGACTTTGCTTTCACTCACGCTGTCGCCGCTGCGCGGCTCGCTCCGTGGGGGCGCGCCATCAGGCGCGACGGCCGGTCGGCCTTGCCGGCCTTGGGCCGGAAGACTGGCGCCCTTCGCCTCCGGTCTTTGCGCCAGCAGGCGCAGCCAAAGATATTGAGCGGTGTTCGTGTCCTGATATTCGTCGACGAGTATGTATTTGAACCGGCGATGATATTCCTTCAGTACATCCGGATTCGCCCGGAAGATACTGATCGGATGGCACAAAAGATCCCCGAAGTCGCAGGCGTTGAGCGTCTTGAGCCGGTCCTGATAGGCCTGATAGAGCTGCCTGCCCTTGCCGTTGCCGAAGCTGCGCGCGTCGCCCTCGGGAATGTCGGCGGGGCCGAGCCCCTTGTTCTTCCAGTTATCGACCATCATCGCGAACTGGCGCGGCGGCCAGCGCTTGTCGTCGAGGTTCTCGGCCTGGATGAGCTGGCGTATCAGACGGACCTGATCGTCCGTGTCCAGAATCGTGAAGTCGCTTTTCAGCCCGGCGAGCTCGGCATGGCGGCGCAGCAGCTTCACCCCGATCGAATGGAAGGTGCCGAGCCACGGCATGCCCTCGACATTTTCCTCGCCGATCAGCGTGCCGATACGATGCTTCATCTCGCGCGCCGCCTTGTTGGTGAAGGTGACGGCGAGGATCTGGGACGGATAGGCGAGGCCGGTGGCGAGGATATGCGCGATGCGGGTCGTGAGGACGCGTGTCTTGCCGGTTCCTGCGCCGGCGAGGACGAGCACGGGGCCTTCCGTGGTCTCGACGGCCTGCCGCTGCTCCGGGTTGAGACCCCTCAGATAGTCCGGCGGCTGATTATGGCCCTGCCGGGCGGCCATGGCGCGCGCGGCTATCCCGGAAGGCTGTCGCGCAGGCATGTCCTCGGCCCGGCGCGGCGCACCGGCGCGAGGCATCGGCTCCTCGTCGAAGAAGGGCATATCGTCGGGAAAGTCCACCATTTGTTCCGAATGTAGTGATTCGGCATCGAAAGACCAGACAAGTCATGTTTCGCCGGGCTCTGTGTCTCGGCCGTTGACCCACCGCCCGCGCCGAGGCTACGCTGCCGGCGGCTCGACGCAGCCGGCAGCCCGCGCCCGCAAGGGTATGGCGAATGCGTCGTCTTTTTCGATCTGATCCCTTTCGCAAGGCGAAGGCATCGGCAATGCGGACACTGATGATTTTTTCGCCTGCTAAAGAGGATCGAGGCCATGCGAACCGCACAGGACGCCAAGGCGATGGCCAAGTCCATCCGCCAGTCCCTTGCCGAAAAGAATCTGGAAATCAGCCATAGCGAGGCGCTGGAGATCGTCGCGCGCCAATTCGGCTGCGACAACTGGAACCTCATGTGCGCATGGCTGGAAAAGGAGGCGGCCGGGGCGCCTGCCGGCATCTCCTTCACACAGCCGGTGCCGATCGTGCGCATCTTCGACGAGGCGCGCGCCATGGAATTCTATCAAGGTTTTCTCGGTCTCAACGTGGACTGGCAGCACCGTTTCGACCCCGGCGCGCCGCTCTATTGCCAGGTTTCGCTCGGCGGAATGCGGCTGCATCTGTCGGAGCATTCTGGCGACGCAAGCCCCGGCTGCACCTCCGTCGTCTACATGAAAGGGGTGGAGGGCTGGCAGAAATCGCTGATCGGCAAGAACTACAAATACAACCGGCCCGGCTTGCAGAAGCAGGACTGGGGCCTCGAATGCGAGGTCATCGACCCGTTCGGCAACCGGCTGCGCTTCCTGGAGCAGGAGTAGAAGTCAGGCGAGGGCGCGCTCATGTCGCGTCCTCGATCGTCGGTCAGTCGGTTTCGCGCTGCAGCCGCAGGTTGGTGACGACGCGGCGGTTCTGCACCTTGCAGGCGCGCTCGGAGCATGCCCGCACTTCGCGATCCTTGCCGTAACCCTTGGCCCAGAGACGGCCGGGCGCGACGCCGCCCGCGACCATGTAGTTCATGACAGCGTCGGCGCGCTGCTGCGACAGCTTGACCATCTGCGCGTTGCTGCCCGGATCGTCGGCGAAGCCCTGCAGCTTGGCGAACCATCTCGGATTCTGCTGCAGGAAGGCGATCTGGTTGTTGAGAGTGGCCTTCGCCGTCTCGTCGAGGGCCGCCGAGCCTTGCGTGAAATACACACGTCTGCCCGCGGTCAGGATGAAATCCTGCTCGGAGCCGGGCTGCACGTTCTCGAAGCCGGCGGCAGGGTCGTCCGTGTAGCCGCCGGTCTGTGGCGGCAGCGTGTCGTTGGGGTTCGACGGCGCCGGCGACATGCCATCGGTGGTCGAGCAGGAGGCGGCCAATGCCAGAAGGCCGGCAAATATGCCGGCCCGAAAGAGGTTGGTTGCGAATGTCATTGCGGCTGGCTCATCCGTTCTGGGCATCATCAGCCGGGGGAGCCCGATCCGCGATGTGGGGGAGGACCTGGACCGCCGTACCGATAGGGCAGCGCTGGTAGAGATCGATCACATGCTCGTTGAACATGCGGATGCAACCCGAGGAGACATCCTTGCCGATGCTGCCCGGCTCCAGCGTGCCATGGAAGCGATAGCCGGTGTCGCTGCCGTCCCGGAAGAGATAGAGCGCGCGCGGCCCGAGCGGATTGGTCGGCGCGCCGCCGTCCACGAAAGGCGGGAGATTGGGCTGGCGCAGCAGCATTTCGGGCGGCGGCGTCCATTTGGGCCACAACGACTTGCGGTCGACATTGGCGCGGCCGAACCACTGGAAGCCATCGCGCCCGACGCCTACACCGTAGCGGATCGCTGTGCCGTTTTCCATGATGAGATAAAGGAAATGGTGGCGCGTATCGACAACGACCGTGCCCGCCGGCTCGGCAGACTTGTACTTCACCATCTGCTTGTGCCAGCGCTTGTCGATGACGGAGAAGTTGGTCGTCTTGAAGGTGATGCCGTTGTCGACGGCCGTTCCAAGAAACCAGGATTGCTTCGCAGCCTCTGCCGGTGCCGCGCCAAAGCCAAGCCCGGCGCCCGCAGCGCTTGCCGCCAGAGCCCCAAGCATAAACTCGCGACGATCAAGTTTCATCCGATCCCCTCCGCGGCGCGAACGGTAAACGATCCGGCCATTTGTCGGCGCATCATACAATATGGCTGGTTTCCCGGCAATGCGGGGCAATCGGGCGCTTCACCCATCTGTGACTCGACGTGCAAGCGCATCGTACTACTTGTGCGTCTACGTTGATTTCCGAGGAGCGAGACATGAGCGAACCCGTAATCACGCAGGCAATGATCGACGCCTATGACGAGTATACCCACCTTACACTCGACCGCAGGGGCTTCATGGAGAAGCTGACCATGCTCGCGGGCTCGGGTGCGGCGGCCGCGACAATCGCCCCCTTGCTCGCCGCCAATCCAGCGGCCGCGGAGATCGTAGCGGAGGCCGACCCGAGGCTGAAGGCGCAGGACGTGACATGGCCGGGGGCGACCGGCGACATGAAGGGCTATCTGGTGCATCCGGCGGACCAGAGCGGCAAGCTGCCCACGATCATCGTGATCCACGAAAATCGCGGACTCAACGCGCATATAAAGGACGTGGCGCGGCGCCTTGCGCTGGAAGGCTTTGTCGTGCTTGCCCCCGACTACCTCTCGCCGCTTGGCGGGACGCCCGCCGACGAGGACAAGGCGCGCGAGATGTTCGGGGAACTCGATCCCGCGCAGACCGTCGCCAACGGGGTCGCGACCGTCGCATTCCTGAAGGCGCATGAACTGGGCACCGGCAAGGTCGGCGCGGTGGGGTTCTGCTGGGGCGGCGGCGCAGTCAACATGCTGGCGACGGCCACGCCGGACCTCGCGGCGGGCGTCGCCTATTATGGCGCACAGCCAAAGGACCCGGAGCAGATCGCCCGGATAAGGGCGGCCCTGCTGCTGCACTATGCCGGCCAGGACGAGCGCATCAACGCCGGGATCGACGCCTACAAGGCGGCGCTCGAGGCGGCTGGCAAGGATGTGACGATCCATGTTTACGAGGGCGTGCAGCACGCCTTCAACAATGACACCTCCAAGGCGCGATACAACAAGGAGGCGGCCGACCTCGCCTGGGGCCGGACGATCGCCTTCTTCAGGGAGAAGCTTGCCTGAAAGGGGTCAGCCGTGGCCGCGCCTGTGGCGCGCCCGCTTGATGATGGCGCGCCAGCGGACCATCTCCATGGGGATGGGCTGGTGGTCGCCGGAGATGCGGTAGATTTCGCTGTCCAGGTTCTTGAGGGCGCGCCAGAAGTCGTAGTCCGTGATACGCCCGTCTTCCGCGAGCCTGTTCGCGACTGCCCCGATGTCCTGCGTCATCTCAACCCGGCCTTCATGCGCTACCGATGCGACGGCGGCGAATGTCTGCCGAGTCCTTGCCGGGGATCAATGGCCGGCGGACCGCTTATGCACGTTTACGGACCGTAAACCATAACTCTGTCCCCGAGTGTTGCCTCCGCGCCATAGCGGAAAGCGCGGCTGGCGGGAAAAGTCAGGACTTCCGCTTGATGCCGATCGAGCGGCCGGCGCGTTCCGGCTTCGGCAGGCTGGAATGTGCAGCGCCCAGTTCCTCCACCTTCGCCATGATGTCGGCCGGCATGGGCGCGACCTTCGGCCCTGCCATATCGATGTGAAGCGACATGCTCTCCAGCGTGGCGGCCAGCCACCCGTCTGCGTGATGGATCTCCTGATAGGCGTGCAGCCGCTTGTCGTCGTGGTCCAGCAGATGGAAGGTCACGGTGACCTTGTCGCCGAGATGCAGTTCGCGGATGTAGCAGAGGTGGACTTCGGCCGTGTAGGTGGTGAACTTGCGGTCGCGCGCATAGTCCGCCCCCATCCCCATCAGTTCCAGCGTCTCGTCCGACCCCCGGTCGAACAGGACGGTATAGTAGGCCATGTTCATGTGGCCGTTGTAGTCTATCCAGTCCTTCTCGACTTCCATGACCCGTGAGGTGAGGGGCGCTGCTGCTGACGTCATGCTTTCGACCTGCTTGCTTGTGGCGCTGGACAAGCAACGCCGCCGGTGACACTACCTGTCCCTAGCCGCAGGACAAGACCGGCGGTGGCCAAAATGCGCAGGAAGTCATGGCTCTCAGCGACCTCAACACGATCGAACGCAACGAAGCGGGCATCAAGGAGGTGCTCGGCGTCCTGAAAGAGCGTTTCGGTGATCGCTTCCAGACCGGACAGGCGATCCGCCAGCAGCACGGCCATACCACCACCTATATCCCCAACCAGCCGCCGGACGGCGTCGCCTTTCCCGAGAGTACTGAGGAAGTGCAGGAGATCGTCAGGGCATGCGCGGCGCGGCGCGTTCCCGTCATCGCCTTCGGAACGGGGACGTCGCTTGAGGGCGCGGTGAATGCGCCGGGCGGCGGCATCTCCATCGACATGTCGCGCATGAACCGGATCCTCTCCATAAACCCGCAGGATCTCGACTGCACCGTCGAGCCGGGCGTGACCCGCATCGAGCTCAACGACTATCTGCGCGACACGGGGCTGTTCTTTGCGATCGACCCGGGCGCCAATGCCAGCCTCGGCGGCATGGCCGCGACCCGTGCGTCGGGCACGAACGCGGTGCGCTACGGCACCATGCGCGATAACGTGCTGTCGCTGACGGCGGTGCTGGCCGACGGCTCCACCGTCACGACCGGCCATCGCGCCAAGAAAAGCTCGGCGGGCTACGACCTGACGCGGCTTTTCGTCGGCTCGGAAGGTACGCTCGGCATCATCACCTCGCTGACGTTGAAGCTTGCCGGTATTCCGCAGGCCATCTCGGGCGGCGTGTGCCCGTTCCCGAGTTTGGAGCAGGCGTGCGAGGCGGTCATCGCGACGATCCAGATGGGGATTCCGGTGGCGCGCATCGAACTGGTCAACGCCTTGCAGATGCGCGCGATGATCAACTATGCGAAGCTCGACTATCCCGAGAGCCCGTGCCTGTTCGTCGAATTCCATGGCAGCGACGCGGGCGTGGCCGAGCAGGCCGAATCCTTCGGCGAAATCGCAGCCGAATATGGCGGCGGGCCTTTCCTCTGGACCAGCGTGGCGGAGGAGCGCAACAGGCTGTGGAAGGCGCGTCACGACGCCTACTGGGCATCGCTCACACTTCGCCCCGGCTCGGGCAGTCTTTCGACCGACGTATGCGTACCGATATCGCGGCTTGCCGAATGCATCGTCGAGACGGAGGCCGATATCGCGGAGCTGGGCCTGATCGCGCCCATTGTCGGCCATGCGGGCGACGGGAATTTCCATACGATGGTTCTGATGAACGCCGACGATCCGAAGGAAATCGAGCTCGCCGAGGAGTTCTGCGCCCGGCTCAACGCGCGCGCGCAGCGCATGGAAGGCACCTGCACAGGCGAGCACGGCATAGGGCAGGGCAAGATCGGCTTCATCGAAGGCGAAATCGGCCAGCGCGGCGTCGACGTCATGCGTGCGATCAAGGCGGCGCTCGATCCGCACAACATCATGAATCCCGGCAAGATATGGCCCACCCACGGAGGTGTGACCGGGACCGATGAAGACCGCCACTTTGTCGACACGCTGGCGCGGTTAAGCTAACCTTCGACTTCAAGCATGCTCAGGGACCGATGCTGGCACGACTCTTCGTGATCTTCGGCGGACTTTTTGTGCTGGCGCTGACGGCGGCGCTGGTAGGGCCGTATTTCATCGACTGGTCCAGTTACCGCGCCGGTTTCGAACGCGAGGCCAGCGCCATCCTCGGCCGCAAGGTGACCGTCAACGGCGAGGCCACGGCGAGGATCCTGCCGTTCCCGTCGGTCACGTTCTCGGACGTCAGCGTCGGCGGCAGGTCGGGCGACGAACCGAGCATGACGGCCGAGACCTTTTCGATGGACGCGGAACTGGCGCCGCTGCTCAGCGGCGAATTCCGCATCTTCGACATGCGTCTGGTGCGGCCGAAGCTGTCCATCGAAGTCGCTTCCGACGGTGCGATCGACTGGGCCGTTCGTCCCTCGACGCCGATCGACGCCTCCCAGATTTCGATCGAGAAGCTTACGATCACCGAAGGGCAGGTCAGCATCCGCCATGCCGGCAGCGGCAGCACGCAGCGCCTGACCGAGGTCAATGCCGAGATGTCGGCCAAGTCGCTCGCCGGACCGTGGCGCATGGTCGGCTCGATGCGCGTGAACGGACATCGTTCGGCAGTCACCGTCAACACGGGCCGGGTGGGCGACGGCGCCATGCGGCTGCGCATACAGGCGGAGCCGGAGGTGATGAAGGTCTCCATCGAAACCGATGGCGAGGTGCGCTTCGAAGACGTATCGGCGAAATATGAGGGTGACTTCCGGGTGGCGGCACGGCGCGACCCGGCCGACGCGGCGGCCCAGCAATCGCCGGGATTCAGGGTCAAGGGCAAGTTCAGCCTTGACGATGAGAGGTTGTCTTCAAGCGAGTTCCTTTTCGAGACGGGGCCGCTCGCCAATCCCTATTCGGCGGAGGGCAGGGGCCTTGTCGATTTCGGTGCCGCGCCGCGTTTCGAGGTCGTGCTCGACGGTGCGCAGGTCCGCCTCGACGAAGCGATCGGCGCCGGGGAGGCTGCTGGCGGCCTGACCTTTGCCGAGCGCCTCGGGGCGCTCCAGGAGGCGCTTCTGGACCTGCCGAAACCCTCGATCCCCGGCACTGTCGAGGTCAATCTTCCGGCGGTCGTCGCCGGCGATACCACCATTCGCGACGTTCGCCTGTCGGCAGAGCCAGCGGCCGATGGCTGGGCCGTGAAGTCGCTCGCCGCCACGCTGCCGGGGCGGACGACCTTCGAGGCCGAGGGTCTGTTGAGGACGGATGACGAACTCGGCTTCAGCGGCTCGCTGCTGCTCGCGGTCGCTCAGCCGTCCGGCTTTGCCGCGTGGGTCGCACGGGATGTGGACGACGCGATCCGGCGCCTTCCGGCGGCCGGTTTCAGCGCCGATGTCGACCTTACGCAACAGCACCAGACCTTCCGCAATCTCGAACTCGGCCTCGGTAGCGCGACGTTCCACGGTGAAGCGGAGCGCCGGCAGCCCGCCGGCGCGAAACCCTCCACCGTGCTCAAGCTCACGGGTGGCGAGCTGGATTTCGACGGTCTTTCGGCGTTCGCCTCGCTGTTCGTCAGCGATGTCGGCGTCAACCGCTTCGCGGACGGCGATCTCGACCTTGAGGTCAGGGCGGGGCCGGTGACGGCCGCGGGGCTCGTCGCCGGCTCGGTCGACACGGCGGTCAGGCTGCGCGACGGCCTGCTCGAGATCGACAGGCTTTCTGTCGGCGACCTTGCCGGCGCGACGATCAGCGCGACCGGCACGGTGCGCGACTTCCCCGCCAACCCTTCCGGAAATATCGACGCCTCGCTCGTCGCCGTCGACCTCGCTCCGCTGATCTCCGCGGCCGCCGAGAACTACAGGGGTAATGTTTTCATACAGGGCCTTCATTCGCGCGCGAAGGCGCATCGCGGCCTGTTCCAGGATGCGCGCATCAATGTGGTCGTGACAGCCGCGGCAAATGGCGACGGCTCGACCGGCGTCGCGCTCAGCGGGCAGGGCAATGTTGGAGGCACGGCGTTTTCGGTAACGCTGTCGGGCAGCGGACAACCTGCGCTGCCGGGTGCTGCCGACGTTACGCTGATGCTGTCCGGCCGCAACGACGACGCAACCGCGTTGCTGGCGCTCTACGGGGTCCCGACCCTGCAGCTTGGCGTTACCGGGCCCGGCCAGACCGACCTTTCGGTAAATGGAAAGCTCTCGGGAGCGCTTTCAACCTCGTTCAGCCTGACCGGGGACGATTTCTCCTCGGCCTTCACCGGGGAGATGACCCTTTCGGAAGGAGCCGCTTCGGCGAAAGGCAAGGTCAATCTGCGCGCGGCCGACATCGAGCCCTGGATGATGACGGCGGGAGTTGCGCTGCCTGGAATGGGCGCCGGCGCCTCCGTCGACCTTGAGGCGGACGCCGCCTATGCCGACGGTGTTCTGGCGCTCGACGGCCTGAGCGGCACGATCAACGAGGGCGCGGTCTCGGGAGACATCGAGGCAGCCTTCAAGGGCGGCAAGCCGCATGTGACAGGTCAACTCACTGTCGACGAATTCAATCTCGAACCGCTTGTGGCGATGGTGCTTGGCCCATCCGTGCTCGAGCCCGATCTCGACGGATGGTCATCCGCTCCCTTTTCCCCGAAGGTTTCAGCACCGTTCAGCACCGATATCGCGGTCAACGCGGCCACACTCGGCGCAGGTCCCGCCTTAACAGCCTACGACGCCGGTCTGGCGCTGAAGCTTGACGATGAGAGCCTGCGGCTGTCGGACCTTTCGGCGACCGTCTTCGGTGGCAGGATGACGGGCCTTTTCGAGCTCAAGAACAATGGTGGCACGGGTCTTTTCTCCAGCCAGATGAAGCTCGAAGGCGCGGACATTCCCGCCGTGCTCGGCGATACCGGCCTTGCCGGAACCGGCGACCTGTCGACCACGCTTTCGGCGACCGGCAAGTCCGTCTCAGGGCTGGTCGCGACGCTGTCTGGCTCCGGAACCGCCGCGTTCCGTTCGCTGGTGGTGGGTGGTGTGAATACGGCAGCGCTGCCGACATTCATCGAGCGTGCGGATCAGGCGAGCAGGGACCTCGCCGCAGAGACTGTCGCAGCCTTCGTGCAGGATATCGCGGCGTCGGGCAGCTTCGCGGCCGATGACGGCGAAGCGGCCTTCACGGTCGCAGCCGGCATATTGCGCGCGCCGCCGGTGACGCTGCACAACGATCAGGCGCGCATCGACATGTCGAGCTTGCAACTGGATTTCAACAGCGGCCATGTGTCGGCCGCCGGAACCATAAGCTATGACGCGGGGCAGGAGGCGCTGGTCGGCTCCGAGCCCTCGCTGCGCTTCGAGCTGGAAGGACCGGTCGGCGCGACGGTGCGGACCTTCGACAGCGAGCCGCTCGCGCAGTTCCTGACCCAGCGCAAGCTGGAGGCGGAGCATGCGCGCGTCGAGGCCATGCAGTCGGCGCTTCTCGAAAAGCAGCGGCTGCGGCGCGAGGTGCGCTACTACGCGGCGTTGCAGGACGAGCATGATCGCGCCGTGGAGGAATGGCGCAAGGAACGGGAAGAGGCGCGCAAGGCTGCGGAAGCCGAGGCTGAAGCCCGGCGCAAGGCTGAGGAGGAAGCCCGGCTGAAGGCGGAAGCCGAAGAGCTTGCGCGCCGCGCCGAGGCCGAGAAGGCGCGCCTTGCGATGGAGGAAAAGGCGCGGCTCGAAGCCGAGGAACGTGCCCGCCTTGCGGCAGAAGAAGCCGCCCGGCTGGAGGCCGAGGCCAAGGCAAGGCTGGAAGCCGAGGAAAAGGCCCGTCTGGAGGAAGAAGCCAGGGTAAATCGAGCGGCCGAGGAGCAGGCCCGGCAGGAGGCGGAAGCCGCCGCAAAGGCGGAAGCCGAAGCGCGTGCGCGCGTCGAGGCCGAAGAGAAGGCGCGCCGGGACGCCGAGCGGCGAGCGCAGGAAGAAGCCCGTGCCGCCGAGGAGGAAAGAATCCGGCGCGAGGCCCAGAATGCCCCGTCGCTCCCGTCGCCATTGCGCGTTCCGCAAGAACCTGCCCCGGCTAGCCCGCCCCAGAACAGTCGGCACCAGGACAATCGACCCGTGCCCAAGCCGGACGGTTTCTGGGAGATGCTGAACGGCCCCGCCGAGTGATGCCGCCGGCCCGCCTTTGGCGGTCGGCCTATGCCTTCGGCCCTAGAGCCATTCAGCTTTAGGAAGAATCGCCCCCCATCCCCCTGCCGGGACCTTCTCCCTGCTTGCGGGGAGAGGGTAAGGGTGAGGGGCCGTTTCCGTCAAAAACTGAACTGGTCTAAGCTTGCTGTTCCGGACCTGCCGCGTTCCTTTCCTGAAGCTGCCTCAGCACGAATATCCTGAGTGCCGAGGAGAGGTTCGCCTCGCGCGGCCGTTCCGCGTCGACCAGCGCGATCAGTGCTGCGAGCGTCAGGCCACGGGCGGCCGCGATGGTCCGCAATTCGTCGAGGAAAGGCTCTTCCAGAGAGAAGCTCGTCCGATGGCCGCGTATGGTCACGGAATGTTTTTTGACGAGGCTCACGGCTTGCCGCGATCGTCGCGCTCCAGCCGGTGCCCGTCCAGGAGGCCGGCTGCCTTTTCGGCCTCCAGCCGCTCTCGCTGCTTCTCGGCTTTCGACCTGCCATGCAGTGCGCGGTTTTCGATGGCCGACTGTTCCTTCGCGTCCCGGGCCTTGCGCTTGCGGGCCATGCGAAGGTTGACCACGTTGGACATTGTGAAAGGCTACTTCTTGCGGAAGGCGTCGAGCGAAACCACGTCCGCGCCCTTTGTGGCGGAAGCAGGCGCCTCGTCGGCCGCTTCTTCCCCCGCCGGCTCCGGCTGCTTCTTCTTCGGCTCGGACTTCTTGCCGGGGGCGGGCGCCTTGGAGATTTCGACCGGCGGGGTTGCCGGCCTTGGCTCTTCCGCGACCTCCGTCTTGACGTCGAACTCCAGCTCGAAATTGACGGACGGATCGTAGAAACCGCGCACTGCCGCGAAGGGAACCTCCAGCCGTTCCGGAATATCCGAGAAGGACAGGCCGATCTCGAAGCCTGTGTCCGTCACCTTCAGGTCCCAGTACTGGAACTGGATGACGATGGTCATCTGCTCGGGATATTTCTCGCGCAGGCGCGGCGAGATGCGCACGCCCGGCGCATTCGTCAGGAAGGTGATGAAGAAGTGATGATTGCCCGGCAGGCCGGTCCGGGCGACCTCCGCCAGGACCTTGCGCATGACTCCACGCAATGCCTCCTGGGCCAGTATGTCGTAGCGGATATGGTCTTCGGCCATCGAGGTCGAGCGTCTCCTGAATCGTCGCCATAGCTGTAATCAAGCTTCGGCCCGCCGTAAACAATTATAGGCGTTGTCGCAGCGTCAGGACTGTCGTGATGACCAGATTGTTGCCGGTGGGGCAGGCCTGCGGTGTTTACGGGGCTGCTTTTTTGCATGATCCGGTGACAGCCGCTGTCAGGAGGGCGCGGCCGATTGCCCTTTCGCAGATTGACTAATGGGAGAGCCCATCTAGAAAGCCCGATTGCAATTGCCGCCTGCGTGTCGCTGCAAGCTTATGCGAAAGCTGCGTGGAAGCCGCCGCTGCCAGGCGAGTTTGAAAGTCATTGTCATGAATCCCGGTCTGTTTCGCGTAGCGCTCGTGCTCGGCCTTGTATCGGCTGTCGGCCCCTTTTCCATCGACATGTATCTGCCGGCGCTGCCGACCATCGGCAAGGAGCTCTCGGCAAGTCCGTTCGCGGTGCAGATGAGCCTTGTCGTCATGTTCCTTTCTTCCGCAGTGGGACCGCTGATCATCGGTCCGCTTGCCGACATGCATGGCCGCAAGCCGGTCATGTATGGCGGGCTGGTCGTGTTCATGCTGGCCAGCGTGGGGGCAGCACTTGCCCCGACCGTCGAATGGCTCATCTTCTTCCGGCTGCTTCAGGGGCTTGGCTCCAGCGCCGGGATGGTGGTGCCGCGCGCGGTCGTGCGTGACCTGCATACCGGACCCGAGGCCGCGAAGCTTATGTCGTTGCTGATGCTCGTTTTCAGCGTATCGCCGATCCTGGCGCCGCTCACCGGCAGCTTCATCATCGAGGCGTTCAGCTGGCGGGCCGTGTTCTGGGCCGTGGCGCTCGCCTCTGTGGCGGGCCTGTTGCTGCTCATGTTCGGAATCGAGGAGACGCATCCGGTCGCGCGGCGCGGCGACAGCTCGTTTTCGGCTGCGTGGAAGGGTTATCGCCTGCTGATGCGGGACAGGTCGTTCCTCGGCCTTGTGCTCATCGGCGGGTTCGGCGTGTCCAGCTTCTTCGTCTATCTGGCCAGTTCCTCTTTCGTTGTCATCGACCATTACGGCCTCTCGCCGTCTGCCTTCAGCATGTTCTTCGCGGTCAACGCCATATCTTTCTTCGGCGTCTCGCAGACGAGCGGCTGGCTTACCGCGAAATTCGGCTTGAGCCGGGTCGTGCGCCCGGCCGTGTTCGGCTTCGCCGCCGTCACGATCGGCGGCTGCGCGATCATGGCCGCCGGTGCGGATTCGCTTGCCGTGCTGGCGGTCACCCTTTTCGTAGGCTACGGCTTCCTCGGGCTCGTCATTCCGACCACGTCGGTTCTGGCGATGGAGGAGCAAGGTGAGATCGCGGGAACCGCCGCGGCGCTGATGGGCACGCTGCATATGGTCACCGGCGTGATCGCGATGACGCTTTCGGGACTTTTCGCCAACGGCAAGCCACTGCCGATGATGACGGCCATCGCGATCTGCGCGGCGATGGCCCTCCTGCTGACGCTGGTGACGTTGAAGCGTGAAGGCGAGGCCGCCACTGCTCCCGCTCGGTGAAGCTCAGGAGCCGGTCTGCGAGAGGATGAAGTCCGCGCGTGGCTCAACGGGCAGGCGGGGCAGTTCAACGAGGTCGTAGCCGCGCTCCGCATAGGTCCCGGCCATGACTTCGAAGGTTCGTACGGCGACGTCCCAGTCCTGCCTGCGTTCCTCGTCGTTGCCGTAGATTTCCGGCCATGGCGGTGCGATGAAGGCACGGCGGTTGTATCGCAGCCGCAGGGCCTCTTCCTCCATCCAATCCGGTACGGGCAGCCCCTCCAGGCGCAGATAGCCAATCGTATCGGGCAGACCCCGGTCAAAGAATACGGTCCCGTCTGAGAGTTGCGCGTCGCGGTAGGATCGCAGCTCCCATTCGAACATGCGTTCGGCGAAGGCTGCCGGGTCTATCCAGGTCAGGGCGTCTCCGCAGGTTTGCTGCTCCTCCCGGATCACGCCGCGACCCGCTTCCACGGTCGTCGTGTGGCCGCGTGATTTGAGTGTCTCGATCAATGTCGTCTTGCCGGAACCCGGCCCTCCGGTCAGCACGAAGAAGCGTTCGCTGTCGGACATGATGGCCTTTCTGCCGGATAAAGCCGCGTAATCGGTCCGCGCGGCATGGCGCACGAGGCCTGCGGGTCTGGAATTTGAAAAGGGAAAAAAGGAAGGTGGAGGTTTCTGTTGCCAGGTACCTCCGAACCCCGCCTGGAGGGGCTAACCCCCAGGACTTGATTCGAGACTATCGCACCGCATTAAGCAGCGAGACGTGCCTCAGCATAGTTGTCGTTTGCAACTATAAGGTTAGCCCGATAACGGTGGTACAATGCCGGGCAAAAGTACGATCTTTACACCTTCGTCGATCCTATTTCGCCCCCATCAGAAACAGCCCCGAAGCATCAGGCTGCTTGTGGTGGAGGCGCCGGGTACCGCCCCCGGGTCCGAACGGCTTATTGCATCGCCCATTTATCGCCATAGTCAGGCAAGCTGACAGGTCCAATATAGTGAGCTGCGATGCGAATTGAAAGACCGTCGTGCGGCGTGAATTGCGGGGATCGAGGATAGCATGGATAAAGGCCGGGCGGCCGTGTCCGCTGCCGGTCGCATCCTGTATGGTGAGCGGAATTTTCGAATCGGCTGAAAGCGATGCGCCAGTATCTTGATCTTCTTCGCCATGTCCTCGACCACGGCGCCGACCGGAGCGACCGCACCGGCACAGGCACGCGCTCGGTGTTTGGCTACCAGATGCGTTTCGACCTTTCGGAGGGCTTTCCGGTCACCACGACCAAGAAGCTGCATCTGCGCTCCATCATTTACGAACTGCTGTGGTTCCTGAGGGGCGACACCAACGTCAAATATCTTCACGACAATGGCGTCACGATCTGGGACGAGTGGGCGGACGAGAACGGCGACCTCGGTCCGGTCTATGGCAAGCAATGGCGTTCCTGGCCGGGCGGCGAGGACGGCAAGTCGATCGACCAGATCAGGAGCCTGCTGGTGCAGATTCGCAAGAATCCGGATTCGCGCAGGCTGATCGTGACGGCGTGGAATCCGGCGGAGGTGGACGCGATGGCGCTGCCGCCCTGCCATTGCCTGTTCCAGTTCTACGTGTCGAACGGCAGGCTCTCGTGCCAGCTCTACCAGCGTTCGGCCGACATCTTCCTCGGCGTGCCGTTCAACATCGCCTCCTATGCGCTGCTGACCATGATGGTGGCGCAGGTGAGCGGGCTCGCTGTTGGCGATTTCGTCCATACGCTGGGCGACGCTCATCTGTACGCCAATCATTTCGAGCAGGCGCGCGAGCAGCTGACGCGGCAGCCCAAGCCCCTGCCGACCATGTGGATCAACCCGGACGTCACCGATCTCTTTGCCTTCGAGTTCGAGGACTTCCGGCTGGAGAACTACGTGGCCGACGCGAACATCAAGGCACCGATAGCGGTCTAGGATGCACATTGCGATCTATGTTGCGATTGCGGAGAACGGCGTCATCGGCCGCGATGGCGACCTGCCGTGGCGGCTGTCCACCGATCTCAAGCGGTTCAAGGCGGGCACGATGGGCAAGCCGATCATCATGGGCCGCAAGACGTGGGAGAGCTTTCCGAAACGCCCGCTTCCGGGCCGGCTGAACATCGTCGTGACGCGCGACCGGGCGTACCGGGCAGAAGGAGGGGAAACCGTTCCGTCGCTGGAGGCGGCGATATCGCTCGCGACGGTGCGCGCGCGCTGCATGGCGAATGTGGATGAAATCTGCGTGATCGGCGGTGGCCAGGTCTATGCGCAGGCGCTTCCGCTGGCCGACAGGCTGTACGTCACGCATGTGCTGCAAAGCGTTGATGGCGATACTGTTTTTCCGGCCATAGACCGTGCAATCTGGCGTCTTGCCAGCGCCGAGGAGGTGCCTGCGGGCGACAAGGATACGCATGCGACACGCTATGCGGTTTACGAGCGCCGCCGGACAGTGCATTGCAAGCCGGCGGAAGCGCCGCGTTGAAAGCCGCGTCTCTCATCCCTATAGAGGGCTTAAGGGAGGCACTCGGCTAGCCGTGGTGTCCGGGTAGAAACGCGAAAGGACATTCATGCCCTGGAACGACAAGAGCGGCGGCGGCGGCCCATGGGGCGGCGGCGGCAATGGTGGCAACGGCCACGGTGGTGGCCCCTGGGGCCAGGGACCGCGCGGGTCTGGCGGTCCTCAGGGAGGTCCGCCGGACCTAGAGGACATAATCCGCCGTGGCCAGGACAGGCTCAAGAACGTGCTGCCGGGCGGCGGGGGGCCGAGCCCGGCGCTTTTCGGCCTGATCGGCCTGGCGCTTGTCGCCTTCTGGCTGTTCCAGTCCATCTACACGGTCCAGCCGGACGAACTTGCCGTCGAGCTGCGCTTCGGCAAGCCCAAGGATGAGATTTCCGAGCCGGGGCTGCACTTCCACTGGTGGCCGATCGAAACCGTCGAATACGCAAACACCGCCGAGAAGCTCGTGCAGGTGGGCGAAATGCGCGGCAACACCTCGTCCGGCCTGATGCTGTCCGGCGACCAGAACATCGTCGACGTGAAGTTCTCGATTGCCTATCAGGTCGCCAACCCCGAGGCCTATCTGTTCAACGTGTCGAACCCCGACGAGATGGTGCGGCAGGTCGGCGAGAGCGCCATGCGCGAGGCTGTCGGCCGGCGCCCGGCGCAGGACATCTTCCGTGACGACCGTCAGGGCATCGCCGATGCGGTGCGGGGCATCATCCAGACCACGCTCGACGAATACGGAACCGGCCTCGCCATAAACGCGATCTCCATCGAGGACGCCGCGCCGCCCCGCGAAGTGGCCGACGCGTTCGACGAGGTGCAGAGGGCCGAACAGGACGAGGACCGTTTCGTCGAGGAATCCAACCAGTATTCGAACCAGAAGCTGGGTCAGGCGCGAGGCGAGGCGGCGCAGGTCCGCGAAGATGCCGCCGCGTACAAGAACCGCGTCGTCCAGGAAGCCGAGGGTGAGGCGCAGCGCTTCATCTCGGTCTACGAGGAATATGCCAAGGCTCCCGAGGTCACACGCGAGCGCCTGTTCCTCGAAACGATGGAAAAGGTGCTGCGGGATTCCAACAAGGTGATCATCGGCCAGGAAGGCCAGGGTGTCGTTCCGTATCTGCCGCTGCCGGAAATCCAGAAGCGCAGCCAGAACCAGAATTCTGGCCAGAATCAGGGCCAGAATCAGGGCCAAAACCAGAGCGGGGAAGCGAACTGATGTCCAACCGGCTTCCTTTCCTCGCAATCATCGGCGCGGTGATCCTGTTCCTGGCCTATTCGTCGATCTTCGTGGTCAACGCGCGCCAGCAGGCTATCGTCCTGCGCTTCGGCGAGATCGTCGACGTGAAAACCGAGCCCGGGATCTACTTCAAGGCTCCGTTCCCGTTCTTCGAGGCGGACAACGTGCAGATGATAGACGACCGCATCCTGCGCTTCGACCTCGACGACATCCGCGTGCAGGTCTCCGGCGGCAAGTTCTACGAGGTCGATGCCTTCGTGGCCTACCGCATCGCCAATGCGCGCACCTTCCGCCAGGCGGTGTCGGGCAGCATCACGCAGGCCGAGGCTCGCCTGCGCACGCGTCTCGACGCGGCGCTGCGCCGGGTCTACGGCGTGCGCGGATTCGAATCGGCGCTATCGGAAGAGCGCGCGGCCATGATGCGCGAAGTGCGCGACCAGCTTCGGCCGGACGCGACCTCGCTCGGCCTCGAGATAGAGGATGTCCGCATCCGCCGCACCGACCTCACGGCGGAGGTCTCGCAACAGACCTATGACCGCATGAAGGCGGAGCGCCTTGCCGAGGCCGAGAGGCTGCGGGCGCGTGGCCGCGAGGCGGCGCAGCGCATCCGCGCGCGTGCCGACCGCGAGGTCGTCGAGATCGTCGCCGAAGCGCGCAAGGAATCGGAAATTCTGCGTGGCGAGGGCGAAGCCCAGCGCAACGGCATCTTCGCCGAGGCGTTCCAGCGCGATACGGGCTTCTTCGAGTTCTATCGCTCGATGATCGCCTATTCCAATGCCCTGATCGGGACGGGAACGACCATGGTCCTCTCACCCGACTCCGAGTTCTTCCGCTACTTCCGCAGTTCGCGGGGCGACGCGGTGCCGAGCGCGCCTGTGGCAGCGCCCTCCACGACGGGGAGCAGCCCGCAGCCCGGCGCGGGGGCCGCAGAGACCACAACGGTCAGCCCGTGATCGGGCTGGCGGATGACTGATTTCATTGCCGCCGTAGGTCTGGTCCTCGTCATAGAGGGTCTGGTCTACGGCGGCTTTCCCATATTGGCGAAGCGTCTGGCGAGCGAGGTTCTCGCAACGCCGGAGAACGTCCTGCGGGTGGCAGGGCTGGCATCGATCGCCATCGGCGTCGGCATCGTCTGGCTGGTGCGCGGGTAAGGAGGATTTATCCTCCGTGCGATAGCCAAAGCCGTAAACAGGCCTTATTTCTTCCGAACATGATCGCTGCCCCTTTTAAGGGCAGTTCCGAAATCGCCACCGGGAGCCGCCGCATGAACCGTCACCACCTCACGCTTCTGCTGCGCCGCGCGCTTCTCTCGGCTTTAGTGGCCGGGTCGAGCGCCACGCTGCTGCCGCTCGCATCCCACGCCGAAACGCAGGTGCTGCCGGAAACGCAGCATACCACGCAGGCCGGGCCTGCCTCGGTCGCCGATCTTGCCGAAGGCCTGCTCGAGGCTGTGGTGAACATCTCCACCTCGCAGAGGATCAAGGGCACCGAGGGACAGAGCACCGTGCCGCTGCCTCAGGCGCCCGATGGCTCGCCATTCCAGGACTTCTTCGACGAGTTCTTCAAGGACCGCGAGGGCGGCGGCGGCCAGCGGCAGGTGCAGTCGCTCGGTTCCGGTTTCGTCATCGACGCGGCGGCGGGCATCGTCGTCACAAACAACCACGTCATCGCCGATGCCGACGAGATCGAGGTCAATTTTTCGGACGGCTCCAAGCTGAAGGCCGAGCTGGTCGGCACCGATACCAAGACCGACATAGCGGTGCTGAAGGTCGATCCTTCCCTGAAGAAACTCAAGGAAGTTCATTTCGGTGATTCCGACAGGATGCGGATCGGCGACTGGGTGATGGCGATCGGCAATCCGTTCGGCCTGGGCGGCACTGTCACCGTCGGCATCATCTCCGCGCGCAACCGCGATATCGACGCCGGCCCCTACGACGATTTCATCCAGACAGACGCCGCCATCAACCGGGGCAATTCCGGTGGCCCGCTGTTCAACATGTATGGCGAGGTGGTCGGTATCAATACTGCGATCATATCGCCCTCGGGCGGCTCGATCGGCATAGGCTTCTCGATTCCGGCGGCGATGGCGACCGGCGTGGTCGCTCAGCTTCGCGAGTTCGGCGAGATGCGCCGGGGCTGGCTTGGCGTGCGCATCCAGCCAGTGACCGACGAGATCGCCGAAAGCATCGGCCTGAAGGTGGCGCAGGGCGCACTGGTCTCCGGCATCATCAAGGGCGGCCCGGTCGACAACGGCGTCATCGAAGTCGGCGACGTGATCATCCGGTTTGACGGAAAGGACATCAAGAACAGCCGTGAACTGCCTCTCGCCGTTGCCGAGAGCCCGGTCGGCAAGGTGGTCGACGTGGTTGTGGTCAGGAAGGGCGAGGAGAAGACCGTGCAGGTCACTCTCGGCCGTCTCGAGGAAGGCGAAAAGCTTGCCGAGGGCGAGACGCCTGGCGAGGAAACCGAAGGCGAGGTGGCCACCGCATCCGCTCTCGGCATGAGCATCGGCGAACTGACCGATGAGGCGCGCACCAAGTTCGGCATCAATGCAGACGTGTCGGGCGTGGTCATCACGGAGGTGGCCGAGGGGTCGGCTGCCGCCGACCGCGGGATCGTGCCGGGCGATGTCATCACCGCGATCGCGCAGGAATCCGTGTCGACGCCCAAGGACGTGCTGGACCGTCTTGCATCGCTCAAGGAGCAGGGTCGCAAGAACGCGCTGCTGATGTTGGCGTCGAAGACCGGCGAACTGCGCTTCGTCACCATATTGATGGACTGAGTTCGCGGTCTGATTCCGCTCTTGCGGCCAAGTGCCTGTTTTCATGGAAGGGCCGGCGTTTCGTCGGCCCTTTCTCATAGGCGATGAATTCTGCGCCAGTCGTCGCGCCCGATGCGGTAGAGCACGTGCCGCTTCAACTGCGGATGGGTGTCGGGCACCCCCGGATGGTCGAAGTCATCCGTTGTGTCGCGCGTCATGCCGAGGCGCTCCATGACCGCGATCGAGCGCACATTGTCGTGCACGGCGAAGGAGATAATCCCGGCCAGCCCCAGTTCGGCGAAGCCGAAGGTAAGCAGCGCGTTGGCGCCTTCCGTGACGAAGCCCTGGCCCCAGTATTCGGGCGCCAGCCGCCAGCCGATCTCGAACGAGCCTTCGGGGAAGATGCCGGAAATCTCGGCCGCATGGAGCCCGATGAAGCCGATGCATTCGCCGCTTGCAGCGATTTCGGCGGCGGTCCAGCCATAGCCGTCGCGCGCGATTTCCTCGCGCATGCTGTCCATCAGGGCGTCGGCTGTCGGGCGGTCGCGGCGGAACGGGAAGAATTCCATCACGCGTTCGTCCGAGTTGATGCGGTGGAAGAGGTCGCGGTCACGCTCCTCCCAGTTGCGCAGGATCAGGCGGCTGGTTTCGATCGGCCTCACGGCACGAAGTCTTCCTCGCGGTAGCCCTGCAGATAGAGCAGGGCGGTCAGATCGCCATGATCGATGCGGATTCTGGATTGCGCCGCCACGGCCGGTTTGGCGTGCAAGGCCACGCCCATGCCCGCCAAATGGATCATGTCGAGGTCGTTCGCCCCGTCGCCGACGGCGATCACGTCGCGCGCATCGGCATTGTTGCGGATGGCGATATCGCTCAGGGCCTCGGCTTTTGCCGCGCGCCCGAGGATGGGTTCGGCGACCTCGCCGGTCAGCCGCCCGCCGGATTCGATCAGGCGGTTGGCCCGGTTCTCGTCGAAGCCGAGCAGGGCGCCGATCTTGGAGGTGAAGACGTCGAAGCCGCCGGATACAAGGGCGGTCCACGCACCGTGCTTGCGCATCGTGCCTACCAGCGCGAGACCGCCCGAGGCGAGCGTCAGGCGGTCGCGGATGATGCGGTCCACCACGCCCAGTTCGAGGTCCTTCATCAGGGCGACGCGTTCCCGCAGCGCCGGCTCGAAGGCGATCTCGCCATTCATGGAGCGCGCCGTGATGGCTGCGACCTTCTCCTTGAGGCCGATCTCGTCGGCCAGTTCGTCGATGCATTCCTGGTCGATCATGGTGGAATCCATGTCGGCGATCAGTATTTTCTTACGCCGCACCGCCGGATCGTGAACGACGACGTCGACCGGTTCGGAGGACAGCGCGTGGCGCAGCGCGTTTGCCGCCCCGTCCCTGTCCGCGCCCTCGGCAAGCAACAGATCGCAGGCGACATCCTGTCCGAGCCATGAGATCGCGCTTGCGCCGACCGCCTCCGAGGCCATAGTCGCAAGCGCCGGCGTCAACCGACGCGCGGCGGGATGGGAAATGAGCGTGGCGACCAGCGACATCGGGGAATCCGGCGAAAGAGGTGGCATCAGGAACGCGATCCTGATAGCGGGGCCGACCGCGAGCGGCAAGTCGCGGCTGGCGCTCGACCTTGCCGAGCAGCTTGGCGGCGTCATCGTCAACACCGATTCCATGCAGGTCTATTCGGTGCTCGACGTTTTGACGGCGCGCCCCGGTTTAGCCGAAACCGCTCGCGTGCCGCACTTCCTGTACGGCCACGTTTCCCCGGACATCGCCTATTCGACCGGAGCGTGGATGCGCGATGTCGCTTCCCTGGCCCTGGAGGGCTGCCTGTCGGCGGTCCGCCCGATCTTCGTGGGCGGCACGGGCCTTTACTTCCGCGGACTGGATGAGGGGATCTCGCGGATGCCGGACATTCCCGAGGCCGTGCGGTCCCATTGGCGCGGCGAGCTTGAGGCGCGTGGCGCGGAAGCGCTGCACAAGGAGTTACAGGCCAGGGACCCGCGCGCCGCCGGGACGCTGCGCTCCGGCGACCGGCAGCGCATCGTGCGGGCGCTGGAGGTCGTGGACGCCTCAGGGCGCTCGATCCTCGACTGGAAGGAAGGGCGCGGCCGGCCGCTGATCGACCACGACAGCGCCCGTTTCATCGTGCTGGAACCGGACAGGGCCGAGCTCGTCCGCCGCATCGATCAGCGTTTCGACAGCATGATCGAGGCCGGCGCGTTGCGGGAAGTCGAGGCGCTGGCGGCGCTCAGGCTCGATCCCCTCCTTCCCGCGATCAAGGCGATCGGGGTGCGCGAACTGCAGGCGGCGCTGGCCGGCGAGATGCCGATGGCCGAGGCCATCGAACGCTCCAAGATCGCGACCCGGCAATATGCCAAGCGCCAGTCCACCTGGTTCCGCAACCAGCTCGGGCCGCACTGGATACGGATCGGCGCAGTCGACGACCGCGCGGTTCGTGAAGCATTGGAACGATCCGGTTAACGCTCCGTAAGGCAGCGGCTGGCATAACGGCCCTGTTGCCGTTGGCGAGGTTTAGATGCGCCTCCACAAGTCAGAAACCGCGTTCTTCGTGTTCGTCGCGGTCATGCTCGCCGCAGGCGTGCTGATCTTCCACGCTTATAACCTGCTGCTTCCAGTCGCCGATTGGTTGCGTCCATCGGGGCGATACCAGGATATAGAATATCTGTCGAAAGTGCTGCTTGCGGCCGGGCTGCTGCTCGCGACCGGCCTGTTCTTCGGCATATTCTTCATCTTTCCGCTGATCAGAAGGCAGGTGCGCGAGGAGAACAAGCTTCGGGCCATGACCGAAAGCCTGTCGCTGCGCTCGCAGACCCTCGAACGGGCAGCCCTCACGGATGCGCTCACGGGCACGCAGAACCGTCGCTATTTCGACGACGCGCTCAAGGAATATCTGGATGAATTCCGCCGCGTGAACCGGCCTGTCGGGCTGCTGATCGTCGACCTCGACCATTTCAAGCAGATCAACGACACGCATGGCCACGATGTCGGCGACGAGGTGCTGAGAGCGGTGGGAAATTGCCTGAAGGACATGACGCGCTACCACGACGTGGTCGCGCGGCTCGGTGGCGAGGAGTTCGCGGTGGTCGCGCCAAACATGGACCTCGAGATGATGAAGCGTTTCGCCGAGCGCATCCGCAGGGCGATCGGTGACATGGCGATCGTCTCGGGCAATGCCCGGCTCAAGGTCACCGCAAGCGCCGGCCTTGCAGTGTGGGATCGAAAGGAGCCAGCCGAAGCGCTTTTCAAGCGCGCCGACCAGCAGCTCTATGAGGCCAAGAAGACCGGGCGGAACCGCGTCTGCGCCTGATCTTCAGGCAATCCGTTCAGCTTCTCGATCCGAAGCGGCCAGGCTTAAGCCCGTAGCTGAAGTCCATTTCGTCCGTGGCCGGACGCGGTGCCGGAGGAGGAATTTCCGGCCGGCGGTAACCGGGGTCGCCAGGCTGCAGCTGCGCGCTTACCGGTTCGGCGAAGGCGAGATTGGATGTCGGCTTCGGAACGTTGCGCAGTCGCTCGACGATGGTGATGAGGTCGACGTCGCCCTTGCCCGCGACAGGCTCGTCCTCCGACTTGGCCGTGCCGGGAAGAAGCCGCTGCTCCAGCTTCTCGAACTTCAGGCGCATGGTCGTCGCGACGCCTTCGCCGAAGGCGATGGCCTCGCGCTGCCCCATGGAGGACAGGAAGGCCAGGCTGGAGGCTGATGAGTCAGCGATGGCCGAGCGGATGATCGCCTGGTCGTGCTCGTTGGCGAGGCGCATGGCGAAGAAGGTGGAGCACTGCGACAGGATCGTCGGATCGAGCTCCCCCGGCCGCTGCGTGACGACGCCGAGATAGCAGCCGTATTTGCGGCCTTCCTTGGCGATGCGCGACAGCGCGTGGCGCGTCGGCGCGAAGCCGAGGCGCGGATCGGCCGGCATGTAGCGATGCGCCTCCTCGCACAGCACCAGCAGCTTGAGCTTGCCTTCGCTCCACAGAGCGAGGTCGAAGGCCAGCCGCGCCAGCACCGAGCAGACCGAATTGACGACCTCCGAGGGCATGCCCGCCATCTCGAAGCAGGTGACGGGGCGTCCGTCATGCGGCACCCGGAAGATGTTGCCGATCGTTTCGTGGATCGTGTCCTCGATCAGCCGCGAGTTGAACATGAACTTGTAGCGCGGGTCGGCGACCGCCGATTCGATGCGGGTCCGCAGAGATTTCAGGGCAGGGCGGTCGTGCTTGCTTTCGAGCTGGCCCATGCGCTCGTCGATCTGCTTGATGAGATCGGCCATGCGGTAGGGAACCGGCGTGTCAGCCGTTAGTGCATCCGCGCCGCGGCGCACGAACGAGCCGGCTGCGGGGTTGCGGTAGAGGTTCTTGGCGATTGGGATGAGGTCGCGCAGCATGTCGACTTCCTCGGCGACGGATTCGCGGCCGCGGAAAAGCACTTCCGTCAGTTCCTCCAGGCGGAACATCCAGAACGGCAGGTCGAGCGTGCTGGCGTCCACGCGCACGCAATATTCTGGCAGCGACACGGCGAATTCATTGTGCGGGTCGAGGATGAGTATGCGCAGGTCCGGCCGCGCCTCGATCGTCTTGCGCATCAGCAGCGACACCGCCGTGGACTTGCCGACCCCAGTCGTGCCGACGATGGCGAAATGGCGCGTCAGCGTGTCGTCGATGGCGATGCGAGCCTCGATAGAGGTGTCCTGCGAGAGCTGCCCAATGGAGATGGCGTGGCGTCCGGCAAGATCATAGACGGCCTGAAGATCGCGGGTGCGGATGCGATGCGCGACCGCTCCAACATGCGGATATACGGTCACGCCGCGATCGAAGACCGGCGGCAGCGACCCTTCGCGGTCGCGCACCTCGCCGACGAGCTCCACGCTCACCTCGATGGCGTTCATGCCGTCGTGGTTCCAACTCAACTCCGCCTTGCCGATCGCGTAGACGAGACCGACGGTGCGCGTGCTGCCGAGATTTATTGAGATCATGCGGCCGACCGTCCACTGGTCGGACACCGTGCTGCCTTCGACGCCTGCGAAGGCCGCAAGGGTCGCTCGTGCACCGTCGCATTGCACGACATGCCCGAGAATGCGGGCGTCCGTCTGCCCGCTGTCCCGGCGCTCCTGCGACAGGGCTTCGCCGCGCGAGTTGTCCTGAGCATACATGCCGTTGCGTCCCTCTCCGCCGTATCCCGCCGGAAATCTAGCAGGACGCGGTTAAGGCTGCGTGTCGGCCTATGGTTGAGAATGAATTGAGAAACATGCCGAAATGCCGGATATGCGGCGTGCAGGCGCTCAAAAACACGATTGACTTGTGTCGATGTAGGCCTCTATGGTCTCGCCGATGACAAAGAAGCTCATTCTCGTAGTAGGATTGCGCGTGGGCAAGGCGGTGTAACCGCCGGGCGACAGCCTCCCATGCGCAGAAGCGAAGGCTCCCTCGGGGGCCTTTTTTGTTACGGGAATTTCGACAGCAGATTATCGAACGGAACAGGCCGATGACCGACGGACAGAACGAGCAGGGTGACATGAACGGCACCGAGATGACTAGTGCCGAGATGACCGGCGCAGAGATCGTGGTGCAGGCGCTCAAGGACAATGGCGTCCTCCATCTCTTCGGCTATCCGGGCGGAGCGGTCCTGCCGATCTATGACGAGTTGTTCCAGCAGGACACGATCCAGCACATCCTTGTCCGCCACGAGCAGGGGGCGGGGCATGCCGCCGAGGGTTATGCGCGCTCGACCGGCAAGCCCGGCGTGATGCTGGTGACGTCGGGTCCGGGTGCCACCAATGCGGTGACGCCGCTGCAGGACGCGCTGATGGATTCCATTCCGCTCGTGTGCCTGACCGGGCAGGTTCCGACCGCGCTCATCGGCTCGGATGCGTTCCAGGAATGCGACACCGTCGGCATCACGCGGCCCTGCACCAAGCACAACTGGCTGGTGAAGGACGTCAACGACCTCGCCGCGACCATCCATGAGGCGTTCCATGTGGCCACCACCGGGCGTCCGGGACCGGTCGTGGTGGATATCCCGAAGGATGTGCAGTTCGCCAAGGGCATCTACACGCCGCCGCAGACCGCGCCACGCACCTCTTACCACCCGCAGGTGCAGGGCGACCTTGAGAAGGTCAAGGCCGCTGTCGCGCTGTTGGCCACGGCGAAGAAACCGATCATCTATTCCGGCGGCGGTGTCATCAATTCCGGCCCCGAGGCGAGCCAGCTCCTGCGCGAGCTGGTCGAGTTGACCGGCTTCCCGATCACCTCGACGCTGATGGGGCTCGGCGCCTACCCGGCCAGCGGCAGGAACTGGCTCGGCATGCTCGGCATGCACGGCACCTACGAGGCCAACATGGCGATGCATGACTGCGACGTCATGCTGTGCCTCGGCGCGCGCTTCGACGACCGCATCACCGGTCGTCTCAACGCCTTTTCGCCGAACTCCAAGAAGATCCACATCGACATCGACCCCTCGTCGATCAACAAGAACGTGCGTGCCGACATCGGCATACTGGGCGACGTCGGCCGTGTGCTCGAGGATCTGGTGCGGCTGTGGCGCGCCTCCGGCAAGTCGGACAAGAAGGCGCTGCATCCGTGGTGGGAGCAGATCGCACGCTGGCGGGCGCGGGATTCACTCGCCTATCGCATGAATGACGACGTCATCATGCCGCAATATGCGATCCAGCGACTCTACGAACTGACCAGGGGACACGACACCTACATCACCACCGAGGTCGGCCAGCACCAGATGTGGGCGGCGCAGCATTTCCATTTCGACAAGCCGAACCGCTGGATGACCTCGGGCGGCCTCGGCACCATGGGATATGGTCTGCCGGCAGCGCTCGGCGTCCAGATCGCGCATCCCGAGGCCCTCGTCATCGACATTGCCGGTGATGCCTCCGTGCAGATGACGATGCAGGAGATGAGCTGCGCGGTGCAGTATGATGCGCCGATCAAGATCTTCATCCTCAACAACCAGTACATGGGCATGGTGCGCCAGTGGCAGCAACTGCTGCACGGCAACCGGCTGTCGCATTCCTACACCGAAGCGATGCCCGATTTCGTCATGCTCGCAAAGGCCTATGGCGGGCACGGTATCCGTTGCGAGAAGCCGGGCGATCTCGACGATGCAATCAGGGAGATGATCGACGTCAGGAAGCCGGTGCTGTTCGACTGCCGCGTGGCGACGCTGGCAAACTGCTTCCCGATGATCCCGTCAGGAAAGGCGCATAACGAAATGCTGCTGCCGGACGAGGCGACGGACGAGGCCGTGGCCAACGCCATCGACGCGAAGGGGCGGGAGCTGGTGTAGGCCAGTGGAAAACGTTGTCCGGCAGATAACTTAGCAAGAATTTTCAAGATCGGGATTCAACCCATGAACGCTCAGCTTCAACCCACGGGTTCCGCCTACTTCATCGCCAAGGAGACCGAGCTGCCGGAAACGCGCACGCTGTCGGTTCTGGTGGACAACGAGCCGGGCGTGCTGGCCCGCGTCATCGGCCTGTTCTCCGGGCGCGGCTACAATATCGAGAGCCTGACCGTCTCGGAAACGGAGCATGAGAAGCATCTGTCGCGCATCACGGTCGTGACGCGCGGCACGCCGCATGTGCTGGAGCAGATCAAGCACCAGCTCGAGCGTATCGTGCCGGTTCACGGCGTGGTGGACCTTACCGTCCGCGCCAGGGAACTCGGTCAGGACAGGCCGCTGGAGCGCGAGCTTGCTCTCGTGAAGGTTGCCGGCAAGGGCGACAACCGCGTCGAGGCGCTGCGCCTTGCCGATGCGTTCCGCGCCAGCGTGATAGACGCCAATACGGAGCATTTCGTCTTCGAGATCACCGGCAAGGGCTCGAAGGTCGACCAGTTTATCGCCATCATGAAGCCGCTTGGCCTCGTGGAAATATGCCGGACGGGCGTGGCGGCCATGAACCGCGGCCCGCAGAGTATGTAGGGCCAGTTCCTCAAACCTTCTCCTATTCTGCTTGCAGCCGGCACGACACATCTTTGCGCCCAGCCATAAGCGGCAGTATTGCTGACCTAAATCGCACCGCTGAAACGGCCATGACGCCCGACACATTTCTTGCCCTGCTCGTCTATGCCTTCGTGACCTCCATCACGCCGGGGCCGAACAACATCATGCTGCTCGCGTCGGGGGTCAATTTCGGCTTCGCGCGCACCATCCCGCATATGCTGGGCATCGGAGGAGGCTTCCTTTCCCTGCTTCTCGGGGTGGGCTTCGGCCTTGGCGCAATCCTGACCGCGTTCCCCTCGCTCCACATAGTCCTGAAGGTCGCGGGCGCGGCCTATCTCGTCTATCTGGCATGGCGGGTGGCGATGTCGCGGTCGATCGCCACGAACGAGGACGCGAAGGCCCGCCCCATGACCTTTCTGGAAGCGGCGGCCTTCCAGTGGGTCAATCCGAAGGCATGGGTCATGGCGGTCAGCGCCATGGCCGTCTACAGCAGCCCCGCCACGCCGTTCCTGTCGGTGCTGATCGTCGCGGGCGCCTTTGCCGTGGTCAACCTGCCAAGCGTGTCGACATGGGCCGGATTCGGCACGGCGCTGCGCGGCTTCCTGGCCGATCCGGTCCGCCTGAAATGGTTCAACATGGCCATGGGGCTTCTGCTGGTTGCCAGCCTCTGGCCCATGCTTCGCTGACAAATCCGCGCTTGTTGCAGGACCGGGCCAGTACTAGTTTCTGGTGATGTCGCACGACCACGATCATGACAACGAACTCGACCCCATGGCCGCGCGGGTACGCGCGCTGGAGACGATCCTTACGCAGAAGGGCCTGATCGACCCGACCGCGATCGACGCTATCGTCGACACCTACGAGACCAAGGTCGGTCCGCGCAACGGCGCGAAGGTCGTGGCGCGGGCATGGAGCGATCCCGCCTTCGCGCAATGGCTGCGGGAGGACGCGACTGCCGCGATCGCCTCGCTCGGATTCACCGGCCGCCAGGGCGAGCACATGCAGGCCGTGTTCAACACCGATGACACGCACAACCTCGTGGTCTGCACGCTCTGCTCCTGCTATCCGTGGAGCGTGCTCGGCCTGCCGCCCGTCTGGTACAAGGCGCCGCCCTATCGTTCGCGCGCCGTCACCGACCCGCGCGGCGTGCTGGAGGAATTCGGCGTGCGCCTGGCCGAGGACAGGAAGATCCGCGTCTGGGACTCCACCGCCGAACTGCGCTACCTCGTCGTGCCGCAGCGGCCCGCCGGCACCGAAGGGTGGAGCGAGGACAGGCTCGCCGGTCTCGTCACACGCGATTCCATGATCGGCACGGGGCTGGCGCTGGAGCCGGAAGCGGCATGAACGGCCCGCACGATCTCGGCGGCCAGATGGGCTTCGGACCGGTCGCGCCGGAGCGGGACGAACCGGTCTTCCATGCCGATTGGGAGAAACGCGCGCTCGGGCTGACGCTATGCGCCGGCGCAATGGGTTTCTGGAACATCGACGAGAGCCGGCACGCGCGCGAGAACCGCCACCCGGTCGATTATCTTTCCTCCAGCTATTACGAAATCTGGATCAAGGGGCTCGAGGTCCTTCTCAAGCGCCATGGCGTGGTCAGTGCACGCGATCTGGCCGAGGGCAGGGCGGTGGACGGCGCGCCTCAGCCGAAGCGCGTGCTGAAGGCCGCGGACGTCCCGTCCGTCCTGGCGCGCGGCGGACCATGCGACCGTCCGGTCGGTACGCCGGCGCGCTTCAAGGCTGGCGACCGCGTGGTGACGCGCAACTTCAGTCCGACCGGCCACACGCGCCTGCCGCGCTACGCGCGGGACAAGCGCGGCGTCGTCGAGGCTGTACGCGAAGGCTATGTCTTTCCGGACACGAACGCCCACGGGCAGGGCGAGAACCCGCAATGGGTCTACACGGTCGTCTTTGATGGCCGCGAAATCTGGGGCGACGACGCCGATCCGACACTCAGCGTCTCCATCGATGCGTGGGAGAGCTACCTTGAGCCGGCATGATCCTCCATCGGTGAAGGATGCGCCGGTCTTTGCCGAACCCTGGCAGGCGCAAGCCTTCGCGCTGACGCTCGCACTGCATGAAAAAGGCCTGTTCTCCTGGAGCGAATGGGCGCAGGCGCTGTCTGCGGAAGTCGGAAAGCCGGACGCCGCGCAGGACGGCAGCGACTATTACGAGCGCTGGCTCGTGGCGCTGGAAAGGCTTCTTGTCTCCAAGGGCATCGCCGCGAAGCCCGATATCGACGTCATGGCCGCCGCCTGGGAGCGCGCCGCTCACGCGACGCCACATGGCAAGCCGATCCTGCTGGAGAACGATCCGCTGCGCTGATGCCCAAGGCTATCCAGCCTGAAGCCGTCCGATCTCCTCGGCCACCAGCTTCTGCAAATGCCACAGATTGCGGTCGTGTATGCCGAATTCCTCGAGCTTCACGACCGTGTTGTAGAGGTAGGCGGCGTTAGAGCCGAGATGGCCGCAGGCGCGGGCGATGCGTTTGGCGGCGTCTTCCGGCGGCAGCTTGAGAAACGGGAAGTTGGGGCTTGGCGCGGCCCAGAAGGCGAGGGCCCTGACCCGGCCTTCTGCCGTGGCGGCGTTCAGCCAGCGCATGTTCTCGAGGTCGCCCTTATATTCCGACTCTCGGTAGAGCATGCGGTGGATCTGCGCGGGCCGGTCCTCATCCGGAAGGCGGAAGGCGACGCCGTGGCAAGTGCCGCCGCGCTCGATTACCATCATCTGTCCGGGCTGCTCGGGCGATCCGCGCCAGCGCGGCAGTTCCATGCTGAAAGAGCGATGCCAGCCATGCGCCGTTGCCCTAACGGTTTCGACCGGTTCGAACTCCGGCTTCCAGATGAGCGACCCGTAAGCGAACAGCCAGAACGGGCGGTTGCCGCACTCCCTATCGATTTCGGCAGCCTTGGCCGCAACCTCGTCTTCGGTCAGCCGGACAAGTCGCGGATCGGGGCCGGGATCCACGACAGCGCGTTCGCATAGGGAAACCAGTGCCGATGTCAGAGAAAGAGATCGGGATTTTCGCATTGGCCGAGTCGTTGTCCGAGGCGTTGATCCTACATGCCGGCCTTGCCGAGTAAAAGCGCTTGACTGCATTGCTTCCATGTGTTCACTTTTTGTTCCAAACGGCGCTGCGGCAGTTGCGTCCTTGCTCCTCAAACCCGAATCCTGCCAGTCAGGCGCATGGAATTTTCACCACAACAGGACGATGCGCTAAAGGCGGTGGCGCGCTGGCTGAAGGCGGGCAAGCCGCAGATATTCCGTCTCTTCGGCTATGCCGGGACCGGCAAGACCACGCTCGCCCGTTATTTCGCCGAGCATGTCGACGGGCAGGTCCAGTTCGCGGCCTTCACCGGCAAGGCGGCCCAGGTGCTGCGTTCCAAGGGTGCGGTCAATGCGCGGACCATCCATTCGCTGATTTACCGGCCGCGCGGCGAGGAGGCCGTCGAGGACGAGGCGACGGGCCGGACGTCGATGTCGCCGACCTTCGCGCTCAACCGCCAAAGCCCGGTTGCGCGCGCAAAACTCATCATCGTCGACGAATGCTCGATGGTGGACGAGCAACTCGGCAAGGACCTGCTTTCCTTCGGCACGCCGATCCTCGTGCTCGGCGATCCGGCCCAGCTTCCGCCGATCTCCGGCGGCGGTTTCTTCACCGAACACGAGCCGGACGTGCTGCTCACCGAAATCCATCGGCAGGCGCGAGACAATCCCATCCTGCGCCTTGCCCTAGACGTGCGCGAGGGCCGCGAGTTCGAACGCGGCGATTTCGGCGCGGCGCGGGTCATAGGCAAGGAAGACGTCACGCAGGACCTGGTATTGAGCGCCGATCAGGTGCTGGTAGGAACCAACCGTACGCGGCGGCGCTACAATGGGCGGCTGCGCGAGTTGAAGGGGTTCACCGCGTCCTATCCGCAGGCCGGCGACAAGCTCGTATGTCTGCGAAACGACCCCGCCAAGGGGCTGCTGAACGGGTCGCTCTGGAAGGTCATGACCTCGTCGCGCGAGACGGTGAAGCCGGGCATCAACCTGCTCGTGTCGCCCGAGGAGGACGATCCGGACCGGGGCGTGGCCAAGATCAAGCTGCTGAAGGCTGCATTCGACGATCCCGACGAGGATATCCCCTGGCAGCAGAAGAAGCGCTACGACGATTTCGACTACGGCTATGCGCTGACCGTCCACAAGGCGCAGGGCTCGCAATGGAACGAGCTTGTGCTGTTCGACGAGAGCTTCGCCTTCAAGGATACGCGCCAGCGCTGGCTCTATACGGCGATCACCCGCGCGGCAGAGCGGCTGACCGTGGTCAGATGACCCTGCGGAAGCGCCGCAAGCCTGTTTTCCGCATTGCAGCAATTGCAAAAGCCGGTAGGGCGGTGTAGAGCCCGGCCCGTTTTGTCGGAGTAGCCTTCATGGCGCAGCAGACAGCCGGCCGCGAGAACGAAGCGGTTGGCCAGACGGGACATCACGGAGCGCCGGGACGGCCCGCGATGTTGATGCTCGGCGCGCTTGGCGTGGTCTATGGCGATATCGGCACCAGCCCGATCTACGCCTTCCGCGAGGCGCTGGCCGCATCCGCCGGCGGGGAGGTCGCGGCGCGTGAAAACGTGCTCGGGGTGCTGTCGCTCATCTTCTGGGCACTTACGGTCATCGTCACCATAAAATACATCCTGTTCGTGCTGCGCGCAGACAATCGCGGCGAGGGCGGCACGCTGTCTCTCATGGCATTGGCGCGCGCTTCGGTCGGCGGGCGGTCGGTGTTCCTGCTGGCCGTCGGCATGGCGGGCGCGGCGCTGTTCTTCGGCGACGCCATCATAACGCCAGCCATCTCGGTCCTGTCGGCCGTGGAGGGCATGAAGGTGGTCACGCCGACCTTCGATCCCTATGTCGTGCCGCTGACGCTCGCCATTCTGGCGGTACTTTTCTCCGTGCAGAAGTTCGGCACCGGGCGCGTCGCCACGATCTTCGGCCCGACGACGGCGCTCTGGTTCCTCGCCATCGGTGTGTCGGGCCTTCTGCACATCGCCGACGAGCCCACCATCCTGCTGGCGATCAATCCCTATTACATCGCCAACCTGCTAATGCAGTCGCCGGGCATCGCCTTCGTCACCATCGGCGCGGTCTTCCTGGCGGTGACGGGAGCCGAGGCGCTCTATGCCGATCTCGGCCATTTCGGTCGCCGGCCGATCGTGATGGCCTGGCTGATCATCGTGTTTCCCTGCCTGCTGCTCAATTATTTCGGACAGGGCGCCTTCGTGCTGGCCAATGGCGGGCGCATCGGCCATCCGTTCTTCGAGATGAACACGGGGTGGACCCTGCTGCCGATGGTGGTGCTGGCCACGGCGGCGACCATCATCGCAAGCCAGGCGGTGATTTCGGGTGCCTATTCGCTGACGCGGCAGGCGGTGCAACTGAACCTGCTGCCGCGCCTGACCGTCATGCACACTTCGGAGATGCAGTCGGGACAGATCTACATGCCGCGCGTCAATTTCCTGCTTGCGGTCGGCGTCATGCTTCTGGTGGTGGGGTTCGGGGAGTCGAGTGCGCTGGCCTCCGCCTACGGCATCTCCGTCACCGGCAACATGCTGATGACGACGATCCTGCTCTATGTGGTGATGCGCAACATATGGAAATGGAAGCTTGCCGCTGCGACAGCCCTGACCGGGCTTTTCGCCCTCATCGACGTGAGCTTCTTCGTGTCCAACATCGTCAAGTTCTTGGATGGCGGCTGGGCATCCATACTCGTCGCGGTGATCGTGCTGCTCGTCATGTGGACATGGGTGCGGGGCTCGCGCCAACTCTTCGACAAGACCCGCAAGAACGAGATCCCGCTCGATTTCCTGGCCGGGAACCTCGCCAGGAAGCCGCCCAATCTGGTGCCGGGCACCGCCGTTTTCCTGACCAGCGATCCGCAGAGCGCGCCGACGGCGCTCATGCACAGTCTCAAGCACTACAAGGTCCTGCACGAACAGAACGTCATCCTGAGCGTCGTGACCGCGCAGCAGCCGACAGTGCCCGAAAGCGACCGCGCGTCGCTGGAGGTCATCAACGAGCTGTTCATGCGCGTGACGCTTACGTTCGGCTACATGGAGCAGCCGAACGTACCGAAGGCAATGACCCTTTGTCGCAAGCAGGGCTGGAAATTCGACATCATGACGACGTCGTTCTTCCTGTCGCGGCGCTCATTAAAGCCGGCGGCGAACTCCGGCATGCCGCGCTGGCAGGACAGACTCTATATCGGACTGGCGCGTAGCGCCTCCGACGCCACGGAATATTTCCAGATCCCGACCGGGCGCGTCGTCGAGATCGGCACGCAGGTGGCGATCTGAACGGTGCGCGCCCGGCCGAACGGGCGGACTACGCCAGGAACCTCGCCTTCTCGGCTTCGAGATAGTCCCTGAGCAAGCGCGGCTTGTGGCCGGAAAGCGTTTCCACATCTGCGGTCACATCGCCAAGTTCGCCGGCGCGAGTCGCGGTGTCGAACGACACCAGCGCAGGGATGATCGCCTCAGGCACGCCCGCGGACTTCATGCCGCCCGCGAGCTGCTCGTCCGTGAGATTCACAACCCTGACCGGCTTTCCGAAGACTTTTCCCGCGAGCTCGGCGACCTCGGCGTTGGTGAATGCCTGCGATCCGGTCAGCGTATATGTTGCGCTGTCGGAAATCGGCTTGGCGACCGCACCCGCAATCGCCGCGGCCAGGTCGTCGCGCCAGACATAGGCGGTGCGTCCATCCCCGGCCGAGCCATACCACTCGCCGGTGGCAAGCGCGCGCGGCAGCGCCATCAGCAGGTTCTCGGCATACCAGCTGTTTCGGAAGATCAAATAGGGAAGGCCCGTCGCCTTGATGGCTTCCTCGGAGCCGAAGTGGTCGGGAGCGAAGCTCACCTTCGAGATGTCGGCTTTCGGAAGCGACGTGTAGGCGATCCGTTTCGCGCCGGCCTTGGCTGCAGCGGCGATCGCCACCTTGTGCTGGCGCAGGCGCGTACCGGCTGCGTCCAGCGCGTCCGTCGACACGATCACCACCGTGTCGGCGCCCGAGAAGGCTTTTTCCAGGCCGGCCGCGTCGTCGAAGTCGGCCTTGCGCGTCACGACGCCACTGGCGGCGAGGTCGGCGAGCTTCTCTGGAGAGCGGGAGCCGGCGATGATGCTTGCCGCCGGAACGCCACGAGCGATCAGATGGTCGACGATGGCGCGTCCGAGATGGCCGGAAGCGCCGGTTACGAAGATTGTACCCGTCATGGCGGATTGTCCTTGTGATGGTCTATCTATAACTCTAAAAAAGAGACCAGCACTAAATGTGTAATCAGGGAGCCGCTGTAAAGAAGGTAGTTTCTCGGCAGGTAGTTACACAAAGGGAACCGCCCATGGATGCGAGAATCGCTTCGGCCAGGCAGAAGATCGAGATTTACCGGGCGGGCTCGGACGGGAACCTGGACAACTGCCCGGTCCGCAACGTCGTGCGCAACATATTCGACAAGTGGAGCTCGCTGCTGCTCATGGCGCTGGCCGAGCAGCCCTATCGCTTCGGCGAACTGAGGCGTCTCGTCCCGGACATCTCGCAACGCATGCTCACACAGACGCTGCGCGACCTGCAGCGCGATGGCTATGTGGCCCGGGCGGTCTTTCCCACCAAGCCGCCGAGCGTCGAATACAGCCTGACGGAGATGGGACATGAACTGTACGACTCGCTCCAGCATGTGCTCCATTGGGCCGAGAACAACAATCACCGGGTGAATGCCGCCCGGGAGCGATTTGACGCGACCGGAGATTGAACCGTAGCGCCAAGGCTGCGCGGGCGAGGGTCAAAGTGAGAAGGCTGGATATTGCCATCGTGGGCGCAGGGCCCGCGGGACTTGTGTCTGCGCTGTTCCTGCACAGGGCGGGCCATCGCGTGACGGTCCTGGAACGGTTCGCGAAACCGGCGCCGGTGGGCTCGGGGCTGATCCTCCAGCCCACCGGGCTCACCGTTCTTTCCGCCCTTGGCCTGTTCGACGAGATTCTCGGCCTCGGCAGTCGTATTGACCGGCTGCATGGAGCCGATGCGGGAAGCGGCCGCATCGTGCTCGATGTGCGCTATGGCGCGCGTGCTGGCGGACGGTTCGGCCTTGCCGTCCACCGCGCGGCGCTGTTCGGCGTGCTGCATCGCGCGGCCCTGCGGGAGGGCATAGCGATCGAGACCGACATGGATGTCGCGGCCATGGAAATTTCCGGCGATGGGGCGGTGCTGCGGCGCGCGGGCGGCCTGTCGGTCGGCAGCTTCGACCTCGTCTTGGACGCCAGTGGCGCGCGTTCGAAGCTTCGTGCCTTCGGCTTCCATCTGGAGGAGCCGAAGCCGCTAACCTATGGCGCGTTCTGGGCCTCGCTGGCGTGGCGCGACGGCGTTGGCTTTGCCGAAAATGCGCTCACGCAACGCTACGACCGCGCGAGCGTCATGATCGGCGTCCTGCCGATCGGCCGCCCGGATAGCGGCGCGGAGAGGATGGCTGCCTTCTTCTGGAGCCTCAAGCCCGACGACGCGGAGCGTGTCCGCGCGGCGGGCCTCGAAGCGTGGAAGGATCGCGTCGTCGGCTTGTGGCCCGAGTGCCGCGCCTATGTCGATCAGATCGACAGCTTCGAACAGTTGACGCTGGCCCGCTACGGCCACCATACGCTGAAGCTGCCGATAGGACCCCGCCTTGCGATCATCGGCGACGCTGCCCATTCGACCAGCCCGCAGCTGGGGCAGGGCGCGAACATGGCCTTGCTGGATGCGGCGGCACTTGTCCACGCCATCGAGCGCAACGCATCCGTCGATGGCGCGCTCGACGCCTATGCCCGCGCGCGCAGGCTTCATGTGAGGGTGTTCCAGGCGCTGTCATGCCTGTTCACACCGTTCTATCAGTCGGATTCGGTCGTCCTGCCCTTCCTGCGCGACCGGCTGGTGGCGACCATCGCGAACATCCCTCCCGCGCCGCAGATATTGGCGTCGATGGTGGCCGGAACGGTGGTCGATCCGTTCAGCCGGGCGGGGTTGAAGGAGCATGACTGGCAATGCCATCAGGTTCCTGACACCTGATCAATCGCCCAGCGCCAAGCCTTCGCGGCGGGGGTCCGCGCCGCCGATCAGTCCGTCAGCCGTGATCGTCACGCCGTGCAGGCCCGAATTCAGCTCGGCGATTTCCGTCCTGAACCCAAGCGCGGCCAGATCGTCGGCGAAATTCTCGGCCGGCGTCCCGGCCTCCAGCTGATAGGTGCCGAAGCGGTTGACCATGTGGGGCATCGCGATTGCCGCCTGCATGTCGAGCTTCCAGTCGATCAGGCCGATCAACGTCTTCGCGACGAAGGGGATGATAGTCGAGCCGCCGGGAGAGCCGAGCGCATGGAGCGGCTTGCCCTCCTTCAGCACGATTGTCGGGGCCATGGAGGAGCGCGGCCGCTTGCCCGGCTCGACCCGGTTGGCGACCGTATGGCCGTCCCGCTCCGGCGCGAAGGAGAAATCGGTGAGCTGGTTGTTGAGCAGGAAGCCACCGACCATCTGCCGCGAGCCGAAGGCGTTTTCGACGGAGGTGGTCATCGCCGCGACGTTTCCCTCGGCGTCGACGATCGTGAAATGGCTGGTCGCGGGCATGTCGAACGCCATGCCGTCCATGCGCAGCTCGGCCTTGTCCCAGGGCGGATCGCCCGCCTGCACGTCCTCGTCCGGCAAGGCTGTCGGCCGGCGGATGAGGGTCGAGCGCGCCTTCAGATAGTCGGCGTTCAGAAGCCCTTTGGGAATGCCGACGAAATCGCTGTCGGCCATGTAGCGCTCCCGGTCGGCGAAGGCGAGGCGCGTTGCGTCGCCGATGATGCGCCAGCTTTCTGGATCGTCAGGGCCGAGTGTCGCGAGGTCGAAGGGTTCGATCATGCCGAGGATCTGGCCGATGGTCAGCGCGGCGGACGAGGGCGGCCCCATGCCGCAGACGGACAGTCCGCGATAGGGCGCGCAGACCGCCGGGCGCTCCTTCACCTCATAGGCCGCGAGGTCTGCAAGCGTCAGCTTGCCGGGATTCGTGGGATGGTCGTTCACCGTGGCGACGATCCGCTCCGCAAGGGGTCCCCTGTAGAAGGCGTCCGCGCCGCCGGCCGCGATGGCGCGAAGCGTCCGCGCATAGTCGGGATTGCGCAGCACGGACCCTTCCGCCAGCGGTGCGCCCGCCTCGTCGTAGAAATAGGCGTGCGCCTCGGGCTGCGTGTCCAGCCGGCCGATGTCGCCTCGGATCATCGTGCTGAGGCGGGGCGATACGGCGAAGCCTCTTTCGGCGAGTTCGATTGCCGGGTCCATCAGGCCGGACCATGGTAGCTTGCCGTGTTTCGCATGAAGGGTTTCGAGCAGGCGCGGCACGCCGGGCACACCGACGGAGCGTCCGCCGATCACCGCATCGAAGAATTCGAGCTGCTTGCCCTCAGCGTCGAGGAAGAGCTGCGGCGTGGCCGCCGCCGGCGCCGTCTCGCGGCCGTCGAAAGTCGTGATCGTGCCGCTCGCGGCGTCGTACCAGACCAGGAACGCGCCGCCGCCGATGCCGGAGGACTGCGGCTCCACCAGTCCGAGCACAGTCTGCGCCACCACGACCGCATCGGCGGCGTTGCCGCCTGCCTTCAGCACGTCGAGGGCGGCTTGCGTGGCGAGAGGATTGGCGGCGACGACCATGCGGTTGGCCGCGTGCACGGCCTGCTTTTCGGCGATTGCGGACGGAGATTCGGGTGCGACCGCATCGGCGGCCTGCTGGGCAAGAGCGGTTCCGCACAGCAGGCCAAGCAGCGCGAGTGCCGAAACAGTCCGCGGGAACAGCATCAGCCGGCCTTCCTCGTCTCTATGCCGTCTTCCTCGATCGCCCCGAAAACTTCGCGGAAGGATGCTTTGAGGGCCTCGTCGAGATCGGCCATCGTGACGGGCAGGCCGAGGTCGAACAGGCTGGTCACCCCATGCTGCGACACGCCGCAGGGGACGATCCCCGAGAAATGCGCCAGGTCCGGCTCCACGTTGATGGAAATGCCGTGGAAGCTCACCCAGCGCCGCAGCCTGATCCCGATCGCCGCGATCTTGTCTTCCGCGGGCTTGCCGTCGGGCATGGGCGGGCGGTCCGGCCGCACGACCCATACGCCGACCCGGTCCTCGCGCCGCTCGCCCTTCACGTTGAAGCTTGCCAGCGTGCGGATGATCCACTCCTCCAGCGCCGCCACGAAGGCGCGCACATCCTCGCGCCGCCGCTTCAGATCGAGCATGACATAGGCGACCCGCTGGCCGGGGCCGTGATAGGTGTATTCGCCGCCGCGTCCCGCCGAGAACACCGGGAAGCGGTCGGGATCCACCAGATCTTCGGGCCTTGCGCTGGTACCGGCGGTGTAGAGCGGCGGATGCTCGACCAGCCAGACCAACTCCGGCGCGCTGCCGAGCCTTACCGCCGCCGCGCGTTCCTCCATGACCGTGATCGCGGATTCATAATCGGTCAGCCCCGGCTCGATCCGCCATTCGACCGGAGACGAGCCCGCGACTGGCAGGAACAAGGGCGAAATCTGGCTGCGTTCAGGCATGAAGGCTCCGTAGCGCGCGCATCATCGGGCCGCAAGGCGGCAAGGTCCAGTCCGGTTAGGGCCATGCTTGTGGCTACGCGAAGTTTGCCGTCAGGACCGTGTCGCCAAAGGGCACGACTCTTTGTTTGCTGACGAACAGGCGGCGGCCGATTCGTCTGCACTCGCGTACCGTTTTTTCAAGCGGTGAGCGTTTGGATTTCCACAAGTCGCCTCCGCGCTGAGCCTCGCGTTCGTTCTGCAACCTGCTGCCAAGGCCGACCTTCCCGACAGGCAGGAGCAGGTCCTGGATGCAGATTGCCGGAAAGAGCTGCCAGCAGGGCATGAAATGTCCTCCGTCGAAAAGAAAATCATCGAGCGGGCGATCTATTCGCCGTGCGCTCGCCACGAGCCTGCGTGCACATCGCCGAGACAGTATGTAGCCGCCGCTGGCGAAGTGATAGGTGTGAAGAAGACCGAGGCGATGCGATCCTGGAGCTGGTTTTTCGCGCCCCGTGACCACCGTTTGCAGAGTCGTTTCCAGCTTGACGACATCGACGCCCGCCGGAATCCAAGAAGAATCGCCGAGAAACGTTGCCGCGTTGGATGAGAAATGAACGTCGTCCTCGAAAAACGCCACGAAGTCGTCGGGACCATCGGCGGCAAGCTTCCAGGCGTTGAGATGGCTCAGGAAGCAGGCGATTTCGCCGCGTCCAAGTCCCGTCAGGCCGGGCTTCAGCGAGCGGCGCACGAGATCGTCTCCAAGGTCATGCCGGTCGACGGCACGAACAGGCTCCATGCAGAGCCCCATGGTTTCGAATGCTGCCGACATCCATGCCAGCCGACCGGCATCGCGCTCGAGATTGATTACCAGTCTGCGCATCCCGTCTTCCACAACAATGCAGCGGGCGATGAAGCATGTTGGGCGATAGCGACTATCGGATCAAGGCCGATCACGGCCATCAGATCCTACGAGCAGCGATATCGACTACGCATCGACAGTCGGTGACTGGCCAGCTTCGGTCACCAGCCAATGTCAGACTTGATCAGTATTTCGATTGATCAATGCAAATTTAAATGGTGCGGTCGAGAAGACTCGAACTTCCACGGGTTGCCCCACAGCGACCTCAACGCTGCGCGTCTACCAATTCCGCCACGACCGCCCGTGGTAGGAGCCGGAACCGACCGGCTCGCGGCGTGTAGCAAATCGCTTCTGGCGAAACAAGCATTATTCCGAGCGCTTTTCACGGCAGTCGTCATCGGACGCAACGTCAGGCGGCGGCGCGCATTTTATTTGATATTCCGATGCGTTGCGCGCTAGACGTGACGCAACCGATCCACTTGGCCGCCAGGCCTATCTTGAGCGGGACGCGCCGTTGGACAACCATTCCGAAGCGACGCACGATGCCGGTTCGGCGCGGGACCATATCGACATCTACGACGAAGATGGTGTGATCCTTGCGTCTTTCCTGGCGCATATCGGCGCGGCGATCGCGGATCGCGACATCATCGAGCTCAAGCGGGACGTCGGCAGGCTCCACCAGTCCGAGCTTGGCGACCTGCTGGAGGCGCTGCTGCCTGAACAGCGGCTGGCTCTCGTCGAACTCATGGGGAAGGACTTCGACTTCTCGTCCCTGACGGAGGTCGACGAGGCGATCCGTCTCGACATCGTCGACAATCTGCCCAACGACCAGATCGCCGAGGCGGTCAAGGAGCTCGATTCCGACGACGCCGTCTACATCCTGGAGGACCTCGACCAGGAGGACCAGGACGAGATCCTGGCGAAGCTGCCTTTCACCGAGCGAATCAGGCTGCGTCGCTCCCTCGACTATCCCGAGGAGAGCGCGGGCCGGCGCATGCAGACCGAGTTCGTCGCCGTGCCGCCTTTCTGGACGGTCGGCCAGACGATCGACTACATGCGCGAGGATCAGAACCTCCCCGATCATTTCACGCAGATCTTTGTCATCGATCCGACCTTCAAGCTGCTCGGCGCGGTCGACCTCGACCAGATCCTGCGCACCAAGCGCTCCGTGAAGATCGAGGACGTGATGCACGAGACGCGCCACGCTATTCCCGCCACGATGGACCAGGAGGAGGCCGCGCGCGAGTTCGAGCAGTACGACCTCCTGTCGGCTGCGGTGGTGGACGAGAACGAGCGCCTCGTCGGCGTGCTGACCATCGACGACGTGGTCGACGTCATCCAGCAGGAGGCCGAGGAGGACCTGCTTCGCATGGGCGGTGTGGGCGACGAGGAATTGTCCGATACGGTGTTCGCCACCTCACGCTCGCGCGTGCCGTGGCTGCTCGTGAACCTGTGTACCGCCTTCGTTTCCGCTTCCGTCATCAGCCAGTTCGGCGCGACAATCGAGCAGATGGTGGCGCTGGCTGCCTTGATGCCTATCGTCGCCTCCATCGGCGGCAATGCGGGTACGCAGACCATGACGGTCACCGTGCGTGCGCTGGCCACCAAGGACCTCGACATCTACAATGCGGGGCGTGTCATCCGGCGCGAGGTGATGGTAGGCTTCCTCAACGGCCTGGCCGTCGCCGCCATCATCGGCGTGGTCGCTTCTGTCTGGTTCCACAATGTCGACCTCGGCTACGTCATCGCCGCAGCGATGATCGTCAACATGCTGGCGGCGGCGCTCGGCGGCATCCTCATCCCGCTGCTGCTCGACCGCTTCGGCGCCGACCCGGCCATAGCGTCGTCGGTATTCACCACCATGATCACAGACGTCATCGGCTTTCTGGCGTTTCTTGGCCTCGCCACGTGGTGGCTGCATCTCGGCTGAACGGGCGGCCTCAAAATTGACTTTTACGTAAATGCCGCAAGAATAGCGTGCTGCGGATCTGGCTGCGCGGAGACCCCATGAGGGACTATTACACCATCACCGAGCTGACCCGCGAGTTCGACATCTCGACGCGCACGCTGCGTTTCTACGAGGACGAGGGCCTGATCCAGCCCGTCAGGCGCGGCCGCACCCGTTTGTTCCGCCCGTCAGACCGTCATCTCATCCGCCAGATCCTGCGCGGCAAGCGCCTTGGCTTCTCGATCAACGAGATCCGCGAGATCATCCAGATGTACCGGGAGCCGCCGGGGGAGGTGGGCCAGCTCAAGCTCATGATTCGGCGGATAGAGGAAAAGCGCGAGGACCTGCGCCAGAAGCGTCGCGATCTGGAAGAGACGCTTGGCGAGCTGGACCAAGCCGAGGAAGCCTGCGTGGAGCGGCTGGCCGAACTCGGCGTGAAGACCTGAAGCGGACCTGCGCAAACAAGGAGATAGAGCGTTGGAGGCGATTTTGTTTTGCCGGATGCTCTATATCCAGCGCCGGACGCGCTTTGCGTAGTCGCGGTAGCGCTTGCCGAATTTCTCGGCGAGCCGGCGTTCCTCCTTCTCGATGGCAATCTTCTGCGTGAGGAAACCGGCCGCCAGCGCCAGCGGCAGGAACCACGCTATGCCCGTCACGAGGCCGAGACCGACGACCAGCAGCGTGTTGGCAAGATACATCGGGTTGCGCGTGACCGCGAAGGGTCCGCTCGTCACGAGATGGTCGGGCGCAGCGTTCGGGTTCATGGTGGTTCTAGCCCGCGTCATGGTCCTTACGGCGCTGAAAAGCAGCGCTACGACGGCGAGCAGCACCAGCCAGCCGAACGCGACGAGGATGTCGCTTAGCGGCGACCACAGCCACGGCAGAGGGTAGATGCCGTTGAGAATGACGCTGATCGCGATGGCCGCGAGGAAGACCAGAGGCGGCCATGGCACGACCCCGGGCCTGGATACGGTGCCCGCCGGCTCCTCGACAGGCGCATGCTTCTTTCTCGTTTCGCTCATCGATCTTCACTCCCCAACAGCGCCCCGGACAGCGCGTCGTCGGTCTCCGCGGTGCAGCGGCCCGCGATCTCCCGTACCTGCTCGCCCAGCGCGTCGCTCTGTTCGCCGGAAAGAACCCGCTCTGCCGCGCCTTCCCGCTCCAGCGTATCGAGCATGCAGGCACAATAGCGCGGGCAGAACTCTATGTCGCGATGTTCCCCGCAACTCGCTTCGCATGCCTGCTGGAAGCGCACCTCGCGCGTCTCCTGCGCCGGCGGGAATACCTGGGAGAACAGCCACAGGCAGGCGATCAGGACCGGCTGGTGGATGAGGTAGAACGCCAGGCTGTGCCGTCCGCCGAAAACCAGCGGCCATGAGAAGCGCGGTGTCTTGAGCGTCGCCAGGCGCGCAAGCAGACCCGAGCGCTCAGCGATCCTGGCGGCCGCGATTCCCGCCAGCACCGCGCCGAACCATGGAAATACCGGGACGAAATCGTTCGACCTAGGGAAGGTCGCCGACAGTCCGGTCCACCACCAGATCGGCGCGTCGAAGAACGGCGAGCGCAGATAGTGCGGGGCCGCGACCACCGCGGCCGCGACAATCAGCGTGACCGCCGCCGGCAGGCGCAGGAAGGCAAGGCCGAGCACGCTTGCAAGAGTAATCTGGTGCAGGATGCCGAAGAAGATGAAGCCGCCCGGCACGGCGACATAGGTGACCGCCGTGATGGCGAGCGCCGCTCCCGCCACCATCGCCAGTCTTTTCCAGAAGCCTTGCCAGCGGATGCCTCTTCCATGCGCGAGGAAAAGGCTGACGCCGACGAAGAACAGGAAGCTGGCGGCGATGCAGCGCGCGAAGAGCTTCCAGCCTCCGACGGCGGTCATGCCGGGAGGCGTATAACCGAAGAATTCGAGATCCCAGGCGAAATGATAGATCGCCATCGCCACCAGCGCGGCGCCCCGCGCCATATCGATGGCGTCGATGCGCGGTCTCGGGCTGGGGGATGTGGTTTCGTTCTGTCGCGTTTCGTCTGTCACGTTTCGTCTGTCACGCCCGGTACCGTCGCTGTGTGCCGACAGCAGCGTTAGCATGGCGCGTGGCGATATCGCAAAAAGCAACTGTCCGATGCAGGCTTGGTCCAGAGGTCGGCAACCGCTGGGACAAACCTCGGCCAGTCGCAGAATCGACAAGCGTGATGTCGGCCAACTGCTATCTGGCCCGGACGCCGGCAGAGGCGTGGCTGGTTTTTGCGCGCATTTCATGACTACCCAGGTCCGGCATCCCATCTGGTTCTTCGCGGTTGGCCCCGCGGGCGCACGCACCTTCGCCACGCTGTACGGCCTTGAATCCTTCGCGCGCGCCTCGATCTCCTCGGTGATCCCGATCCAGGCCTACGAGATACTGCGCAGCGAGCAGGGCGTCTCGATCCTCTACACCATCGTGGCGCTGCTCGGCCTGTCCGTGACGCTTTTCATGCCCGTGCTGATCGAGACGTTTTCGCGGCGCTGGATCTACACGGCCGGCGTGCTGCTGCTCATCGTGGGGTCGCTGCTGTTTCTGGCCGGCACTCTCACCGGGCAGGTGGCCGGCATGCTTGCACGAGTGATCGGATCGAGCGCGCTTGCCATCACGCTCAACCTCTACATCATGGATCACATCCGCAAGACAGAGGTCATGCGTGCGGAATCACTGCGCATGGCATGGTCCATGTTCGGCTGGACAGCGGGGCCGACGCTCGGCGTGTTGCTCTATGCGCGCTACGGCATCGTCGCGCCGAACCTCGTCGTGATCGCCTTTTGCTCCGTGCTGCTCGTCATGTTCTGGCGCTACCGGCTGGGCGACAACCCGCTTATTCGCCGCGGAAAGACGCGTGCCTCCAATCCGCTCGCCAGCATCGGTCGCTTCGTCGCGCAGCCGCGGCTGCGGCTGGCATGGGTCATCGCCTTCGGCCGCTCATGCTTCTGGACGACCTTCTTCGTCTACGCGCCGATCCTGATGGTGGTCAGCGGGCAGGGCAGCCTTGCCGGCGGCCTGCTCGTCTCGGCCGGCAACGCGCTGCTGTTCGTCGCAGTCTATTGGGGCCGGGCCGGTAAGCGATACGGCGCCCGAAACGTGATGACGTTCGCCTTCTGCGCCCTGAGCGCGACGCTGCTCGCGGCTGGCATTTGCGGCGAGGCGCTGCCTCTGGTTGCCGGCCTTTTCCTGCTGGGCGGCGCACTTTTCGCGATCGCGCTGGATGCGATCGGCTCGACGACATTCATGCGCGCGGTGCACACCTATGAGCGGCCGCAGATGTCGGCCGTCTACCGCACCTATCTCGACCTGTCGGAACTGCTTCCGCCGCTCATCTACTCGGTGGTGCTGGCGTTCTTCGGGCTGGGCGCGGTCTTCGCCACGCTCGGCGTCTTCACCGCGTTCTGCGGCTGGCTTACCTGGCGCTACGTTCCGAAGTCGATGTGAACGCCGCGTGCTGGTCGCCGACCCAGCGGTGGAACCTGTGCAACTCGTATTCCTCCGGCATCAGCACGCCCGCTTCATGCTTTCGAGAGTGCAGGCCGCGCTGGTTCAACTCGCACACCGCCGCGTCTTCCTCCAGGACCTGCCGGCCGAAGCCGATGATGTTCTCAAGTCCAGCCGGCGGCATCTGCTGTGGCGGAAACAGCCATTCGGCGGTCAGGCTGGTCCGTTCCGGACCCAGCGGCGTCAGCTTCACCGTGCGCACGTAATCGACATGGCCGACAATGAACATGGAGGGCAGGTTCGTCGCATAGGTCTGGCCGACGGCGCGCTCGGCCTCCGTCAGGCCCTGGAATTGCGGCCCGTGTGAGCGCCCGTCCTGCGACCATGTTTCCGCGCCGTCTCGCAGGCGGCCCGAATATTGCGGCGCCTCGTCGTTCGCATGCGCTGCCCAGTCGGGATCGTCGTGGCGGGCCATGAGGCCCCGCCCGTAGATCGGCACCAGATGCGACAGGTGCTTGTGGACGCCGGGGCAGTGCAGGCATTCGTTGAAGTTTTCCCAGAATATCTTCCAGTTGCAGTTCATCACCTTGGTGAAGACATGCCCGCTGACGAGATCCTCCAGTGGCCAGTTGGCGAGGCTGGCGGAAGCCTCGTCGAAGCTCTCCCCAGCGTTCCCGACCGGTTCGTCGGCGAGGTTCACGAAGACGAACCCGCGCCATTCCGACAGTGCCACGGAATAGAGCGGATAGTCCGATTTGAGGAAGCCTTCGGGGAGCGATTTCGAGGGAACCCGCACCAGATCGCCACGCAGCGAATAGGACCACGCATGGTACGGACAGGTGAGGAGGCGCGCCTTCAGCCTGCCGCTTTCGGCGGTGCAAAGCTGCGAGCCGCGATGGCGGCAGGTGTTGTGGAAGGCGCGCAGCACGCCGGTTTCGTCACGCAGCACCAGCACCTCCTGCGTGCCGATCGTGAAGACGCGGTATTCCAGCGGCTCGGCGATATCGGCGGAGCGGCAGACCATGATCCAGCGCCGATACCAGATGGCTTCGAGATCGCGCTGGAATTCGGCCGGATCGAGATAGGCGCGCGTGGGCAGCGTTCGTTCAAGCGTCTCAAGACCTTGGTAGCGATCCGTAGCAACGGCGTCTGGCTGCATGGTCACATCTCCCTCGCGCCAGCGGATACCCGCGCGGATCGTTTGTCAATTCACGCCGGACGGTGTCGGTTAATTGGTTTGCCGCGCCCATTGATCTCGACTATAGTCCGCGTGTCGACGGTTCCGAAAGGACCGAGAGGGAATGCGGTGCGGGCCTTGGCCCAATGCCGCGGCTGCCCCCGCAACTGTAAGCGGAAGCTTCCTCCACATGCCACTGAGGCTCTGGCCCCGGGAAGGCGGAAGAGGCGAAACACCGCGAGCCAGGAGACCTGCCGGCGACAAGGGTTTTCTCGATGCCCTCGGGTGGAGGGTGAAAGGACTTGCGAATGAACACTGTTACCTCGCCCGTCGGTGCAAACGTCGTCTCCGGCTCGCGCACACTCCAGCTCGGGCTCGCCGCCCTGCTTGGATTCGTGGTCGTCGGCTTCCTGGGCTTCTCGCACATGGACGTGGTGCACAATGCCGGCCACGACTACCGGCATTCCATGGCGTTTCCCTGCCACTGACACAGGGGAAGAATCATGACCGTTTTCCGTAATGCCGTGTTCGCCGCGGCAGCCGCTGGCTTGCTTGCCGGAATCCTTCTCGCCGCGCTTCAGACCTACGCGACCGTGCCCCTGATCTTACAGGCCGAAACCTTCGAAGGCGGCGAAGCGCACGATCATGGCACCGCGCCTGCCGAGGCGTCGCCTGACGAAGTTGCTCCCGATGCGGTGGCTGCCGCGTCCGCCGAAGAAGAGGAAGAAGCCTGGGCTCCCGAAGACGGGTTCGAGCGCTTCGCCTTCACGCTCGCCGTCAATGTCATCAGCGGCGTCGGCTTCGCCCTTCTGCTGGTTGCCGCGTCCGAGATGGCCGGCGGCATCCTGAACTGGCGTCAGGGCATGTTCTGGGGCTTTGCAGGCTTTGCCGTCTTCACGCTCGCGCCTGGCCTCGGCCTGCCGCCGGAGCTTCCGGCGATGCCGGCAGCCGACCTGTTCGCTCGACAGGTCTGGTGGATCGGCACGGTCGCCGCGACCGCCGCAGGGCTGGCGCTGATCGCGTTCAAGGGGACGGCTGCGCTCTCGATCGTCGGTGTCGCGCTGATCGTGATCCCGCACATTATCGGCGCGCCGCAGCCCGAAAGCCACGAATCGCCCATCCCAGCCGATCTGCATCATCAGTTCGTGGTGGCCGTGACGGTGACGAACCTGATCTTCTGGGTCGCGCTCGGAGCCATCGTCGGCCTGCTGCGTCCGCGCTTCTTCGGCGCGCAGCAGAACCTCGCCAAGAGCTTTGCCTGACCTTTCCCGGCAGGGCCTGGCTTTGGGCCTGACCTTCGTTCTCGGTGGCGCCCGCTCCGGCAAGAGCACGCAGGCCGAGAACCTCGCCACGGCGCATCCCGTGCCGTGGACCTATATCGCCACGGCGCAGGCCTACGACGACGAGATGACCGAGCGCATCACGCTCCATCGTGAGCGGCGGGGCGAAGGCTGGACGACGATCGATGCGCCGCTCGACCTCGCGCAGGCGCTGCGCGCCGTGCCGGACGGCCAGCCGGTGCTGGTCGACTGCCTGACGCTCTGGCTGTCCAACCACATGCTCGCCGGCCATGACGTCGAGGCGTTGTCGACGGAACTCGTCGACGTGCTGGGCAATCCGCGCGGGCCGTGGTTTGCCGTTTCCAACGAGGTTGGCCTCGGCATCGTCCCCGACAACACGCTCGGCCGCCGTTTCCGCGACGCGCAGGGCAGGCTGAACCAGCGCGTGGCAGCCTGTGCGGCGCGGGTGGTGTTCATGGTCGCCGGACTACCGCTGCAGGTGAAATGATGAAGCAGATTGACGACAGGGAAGCCGAGCGCCATCGCGCCAGGATGGCCAAGCGCAAGGCCGTGCAGGACGCCGAGGTCGCCGGCAAGACGATCGAGGAGAAGGGACTCCTTATCGTCAACACAGGGCCCGGCAAGGGTAAGAGCACGGCGGCCTTCGGGCTGGCGCTGCGCATGCTCGGCTACGGCCGCCGCGTAGGCGTCGTGCAGTTCGTCAAAGGCGCGTGGCACAGCGGCGAGAAGGACGCCTTCGCCGCCTTCGGCGACAAGGTTGTGTGGTACACGATGGGCGAGGGGTTCACCTGGGAGACGCAGGACATCAAGCGCGACATCGCCGCCGCGCAGGCCGCCTGGGCGAAAGCGCAGGAGCTGCTTGCCGATCCGTCGATCAGCCTCGTCGTGCTCGACGAGCTCAACATCGCGCTGCGCTACGACTATCTCGACGTCGATGCCGTGGTCGCCGTGCTGAAGGCGCGCCGTCCGGACCTGCATGTCGTCGTCACCGGCCGCAACGCGAAGCCGGCGCTCACCGAGGCCGCCGATCTCGTGACGGAGATGGGCGCCGTGAAGCACCATTTCGCCGCCGGCGTGAAGGCCCAGAAGGGCATCGAGTTCTGACGCTCAGCCGATCGTCAGTGCCAATCCAACTAAGCCCAGCAAGGCGATCAGCAGCATGTCGGCCGTCCAGAAGAGCCTTAGCGCCCGCCTGATGTCGGTCGCAGTCACCTCCCGCCGTCCTCCTTCGCCCATGAAGGCATATTCACCCATGACCCCGCCATAGCTGCGCGGGCCGGCAAGCGCGATGCCCAGCGCGCCGGCCATGGCGGCCTCCGGCCAGCCGGCATTCGGCGAGCGGTGCCTGCC
>WPCJ01125657.1_pt1 | contig 58709 bp, 58 predicted proteins | sample 5399831 | NCBI WGS metagenome assembly WPCJ01 (sample SAMN12869470, study PRJNA574797) | sludge metagenome | isolation source: wastewater treatment of pH10 | place: China:Beijing | collected 2019-05-20
GCCCGGCTACCGCATCGAGATGAGCCCCTTCGGCGGCATCAAGGACTCAGGCAACGGCTACAAGGAAGGCGTCATCGAGGCCATGAAGTCCTTCACCAACGTCAAGACCTTCTCCCTCCCCTGGGATTGACCCGGACATGAACCCGAATTGGCCGGCCAGAAGGCCGGCCACTTTTTTTGGGGCTGCGGACGATCAATCCGGCCGGCTGTGTCGTAACCTTTCAGATCCGCGTGCCACGCTTCAGGTCGTCGCTTTCCGGGCAGTCGAAGGCCTGGCGAAGCGCCACGGCGGACTGGCGCAGCAGGCCGACGTCGGACCCCACCGCAACGAAGGTGGCGCCGAGATCGATATAGCGCCGCGCCAGGCCTCGGTTCGAGGTCAATATGCCCGCGGGCTTGCCGGCCTCCAGCAAGCGCGAAATACCCGCCTCGATCGCCCTCTGCACATCGGGATGTTCGGGGTTGCCTCGGTGCCCCATGTCGGCCGCCAGATCGGCTGGACCGATGAACACGCCATCGACACCGTCGACGGCCGCGATACGCCCGATCTCGGCCATGCCCGCCTGCGTCTCGACCTGCACGAGCAGGCAGGTCTCGGCATCCGCCGTCGCCAGATAATCAGAAATGGCGTTGAAGGCCGAGGCCCGGGCCAATCCCGCGCCGACGCCACGCACACCGGCAGGCGCATATTTCATGGCGCGCGCAAGGCGTTGCGCCTGCTCCTCCGTCTCGACCATGGGGATCAGTATCGTTTGGCACCCGATGTCGAGCACCTGCTTGATCATCCAGTTCTCATCGGCAGGCAGGCGAATGACCGGCGTGGCATTGCCGATCGCGACCGCCTGCAACTGGGCAAGCATCAAGCGCAGGTCGTTCGGCGCATGTTCGCCGTCGATCACCAGCCAGTCGAAACCCGTGCCGGCGAGCAGTTCGGCGCTGTAGGGATCGGCCAGCCCCAGCCAGAGGCCGATCTGGACGCGCCCCTCCGCGAGGCCCCGCCTGAACTTGTTAACGGGCGCCGGCATCGGCCTTCTCCTGTGCGAAACTGCAGCTTACGGTGCCGAAATCGCCGAAATCGGCGACGATATGCGATCCGGGCGGACATTCGATGGGACGGATGAAGGAGCCGGACAACACCACATGGCCGGGTTCGATGGCGCCGCCAAATATGGAGAGCCGTTGAGCAAGCCATGCCACGGCCAATGCGGGATGGTTGAGCACGCCGGCCCCCAGCCCTGTCTCCTCCACGCATCCGTCGCGCGACACGATGGCACCGATCCAGCGCAGGTCGATGCCGTTCGGCTTCACGGGTTCACTCCCGGTCACGATGCCCGCATTGGCGGCATTGTCGGCGATGGTGTCGCATATGGTCCGCCGCCGCCCGGTTTGCGGATCGGTCCGTACGATCCGCGTATCGAGGATTTCGAGCGCGGGAACCAGATAGTCGGTAGCTTCCATGACGGCCTCGGGCGTGATGTCCGCGCCGACCAGCCGGTCCTTCATGACAAAGGCAATCTCCGCTTCCACACGAGGCTGGATGAAACGGCCTGCCGGAACCACGCTGCCGTCGGCGAAGGCCATGGAATCCAGCAGGACGCCGGAGTCCGGAATGTCGATATCGAGCGCCTGCTGCATGGCCCGCGAGGTCAGCCCGATCTTCCAGCCGATGATCCTGCGGCCTTCGGCAAGTTTGCGCGCGACCCACGCCGACTGGACGGCATAGGCATCGTCCATCGTCATGCCGGGATGGGCGAGGCTGAGCAGGCCGGTCTGGACCCGTGTCCGCTCGGCCCGATCCAGCGCCTCGACCGCCGCCGCGATGTCACGCCCGCTCAGCACGTCGAAACCCCTTCTTCGACCACCCGGTTCTCCAGCGTGCCAATGCCTGGAACACTGACGCGGACCACATCGCCGGAAGTGAGGAAGCGTGGCGGGTCGAAGCGTGCGCCGGAGCCGGTGGGCGTACCGGTGACGATGAGATCGCCCGGCAGCAACGCGGTAAAGGTCGAGATATAGCTTATGAGCCGTGAAAACGGGAACATCATGCGCCCTGCGCTGTCCTGCTGGCGCAACTCGCCATTGACGAATGTGCTCAGTTCCAGCTCTCCCAGTGCGCCGGCCCGTTGCAGCGGAACGACCCACGGACCGATGCTGCCGGAAGCCTCGAAATTCTTGCCCTGCGTCACGTTGAACTTGCCGTGACGCATCCAGTCGCGGACGCTCCCCTCGTTGCACAGGGTCAGGCCGAACACATGGTCGAGCGCGGCGGCCTCGGGAATGCGCCGGCCGACCTTGCCGATGACCAGGACAATCTCGCCCTCATAGTCGAATTGCGCGGATTCGGGCGGCAGGTGCAAAGCCTGTCCGTGCCCGACAAACGAGCCTCGGGTGCGCAGAAACAGGCTGGGGTATTTGGGAAGGTCCGACCCGTCCTTGTATTCCGCATTGCGGTCCGGATAGTTGACGCCAACGCAGATGATCTTGTCTGCATCGGGAACCGGGACCCGGTACTCGATGTCGTCGTAAGCAAAATCGGCTGGAAGGGAAGTGGCGCCGGCCTCCGCTTCGCCCGCTCCGCCCCGTGCGATCATATCGCGCAGCGAGGCGAACCCCGTACGGCCGGAAAGATCTATGACCCCATGGTCGCAGGCAATACCGAAACGGTCCCGGCCATCGGCCCGGAAGCTGAGATAGTTCATGCTGATAGTCCTTATGCGTGAGTTGGGGCAGGCCCTACTGGACCTCAAGATCCAGTTTCTTGTGGCCGCGACGGATGGCGGGCAGCACCATCAGGGCCAGCAACAGGACCGTCACCGCCAGAAAGGCGGCGCTGATCGGGCTGGTAACGAAGGTGCTGGGGTCGCCATGAGAGATGAGCAATGCGCGACGCACGCTTTCCTCCAGCATCGGCCCCAGCACGAGGCCGAGGATGAACGGCGCGGGGGGACAGTCGAGCTTGTGCGCGAAGTAGCCGAACAATCCGAACCCCGCACCCAGCCACACATCGAAGGAGGAGTTCGACAGCGAATAGATGCCGAAACAGGCCAGCGAGAGAATGACCGGATAGAGCCAGGAATAGGGCACCTTCAAAAGCCATACCCAGATACGGATCAGCGGCAGATTGAGCACCACCAGCAGGACGTTGCCGATCCACATGCTGGCCACCAGGCCCCAGAACAACGCCGGCCGCTCCGTGATGACGTTCGGTCCCGGCGTGATGCCCTGCAGCATCAGGGCACCCAGCATCAAGGCCATGGTCGCACTGCCGGGCACGCCGAGCGTCAGGGTGGGAATGAAGGAAACCTGCGCTGCCGCGTTGTTGGCGGATTCCGGCCCAGCGACGCCCTCGATGGCGCCTTTGCCGAAGCGGGAGGGGTCCTTGGCGACACGCTGTTCCAGCATATAGGAGGCGAAGGAACTGATGGTCGTGCCGATACCGGGCAACAGGCCGAAGAACATGCCCACGCCTGTGCCGCGTACGATCGGCATGGCCGAGTCCTTCAGCTCCTGCCGGCTGGGCAAGAGACTGGTGACCTCGGAGGTCTTGCGCACCTCGGACGTGCTCGACCACAGCTGGGATACGATCTCGGAGAAGGCGAACATGCCCACCGCGACAACAACGAAATCGATGCCGTCCATCAGCGAGGTCATTCCGAAGGTGTAGCGCATGACGCCGGAGTTCAAGTCCATTCCGACCATGCCGATCAATATGCCGAGCAAGGCCATCAGCAGCCCCTTGAGCAGCGCCCCCTGCACGAGGACGGCCGTCGCCACCAGGGCCATGATAATCAGGGCGGTATATTCGGCCGCCCCGAAACGCAGCGCAAAATTGCCGAGCAAAGGGGCGAACAGGGCGATGGCCAGTGTGCCGATGCAACCGGCGACGAACGACCCCAGGGCGGCGATGGCGAGCGCGGCGCCCGCCCTTCCCTGCCTCGCCATCTGGTAACCGTCGAGACAAGTGACCACCGACGACGATTCACCGGGCAGGTTGACGAGGATGGCGGTGGTCGAGCCGCCATAGGAGGCACCATAGTAGATGCCTGCAAGCATGATGAGGGCCGCCTCGGGCGTGAGGCCGAAAGTCAGCGGCAGCAGCACTGCTATGGTGACCAGCGGGCCGACCCCCGGCAGAACGCCGATCAGGGTGCCGAGCGTAACCCCAACCAGGCAATAGAAGAGGTTGTCGAGCGAGAAAGCGACCTGAAAACCGAGCAGGATTCCGTCCAGCATCAGAACCTCCACAGCGGGATCGGCATGTTAAGGCCGATACGGAAGATGAGGATCGGCACTAGAATGCCGATCACGAGTTGGACCGGCAGGGCGCGCAGGCTGCGGCGCGGATCGGCATACCAGCCGACTGCGGTGAGGAAGCACACAGCGGGAATGAGACCGCCATGCTGGATAAGGATGGCGAACCCTGCGACCGCGGCAATGATGATTGCAAGAGGTCGCCAAGCGATATCTGTGAGCAGGGCACCGTTACCGGCCCGCAGTTCCCGCATTGTGAGCGCGATGCCCAACACAACGATAAGGCCGGAAACGAGGGTCGGGAAATAGCCGGGGCCCATGTTCAATGTCGAGCCAAACGGATAGCCGAGGGCGATGGCCAAGGCACCCAGCCCTATAGTGGAAAACACCAGGCCTGCCACCATGTCGCGTTTGAGTTTCATTGCTTCCTCCCGCAGCCCCTTGCCGACGCCGCCTCAGGCGGCATTGCGGCGGCGCTCGATATGCTCATGCAGGTTGTTGAACTTGTAATTGAGTTCCGCACTCATCTCCTGCATCTCGAAGGCGACTGCGAGCGGAGCCCGATCGCGCAGGGGTGTCAACAAAGCGACCACCTTTTCGAACACATGATCGGCAGCCTTGCGCCGCGTGTCGAGATCCCGGCCATGCCCGATCCGGAGCACGATGTGCACGAAACCGTTGGTGGGATCGCCGTCGCCGACGATGTAGTCCTCGATGACCTGGAAGCGGACGCGGATGCCCCCCACCGGGAAGATTCCGGTTTCGAGGGCGGCAGCGTAGACTGCCTGTTTCAGTGCCCGAGCCTCCGGCTCCGCAGCGACGTTCCTTGAGCATTCAATCCAGATATGCGGCACAATGGGGTTCCTGTTCTGCTTTGGAGATTTTCTCCGGGGAGGCCCGTCCCCGGAGAGCATTGCACAAAGGAAGGCTATTCGGGCTTGATGCCTGCCTCCTCGATCAGCACCGTCCATTGTTCATATTCGGTGGCGATAAGCTTGGAGAACTCGTCTGGGTTTGACGACTTCGGCTCGACGCCTGCCTTGATGAGTCCATCGCGCACGGTCTCCGTGCCGATAGCCTGCACGACCGCGGCGTTCAGCTTTTCCACGATGGCGTCAGGCGTGCCCGCAGGCGCGGAGATGCCGTACCAGCCGGAAACCTTGAACCCGGAATAACCGCTCTCGGCAACGGTCGGCACGTCAGGCAGCGACGGCGAGCGTTCAGTGCTGGTGATGCCGATGGGGATCAGCGCGCCGGCCTGGATGTGCGGCAACACGGACACCGGGCTGCTCAGCATGACCCCGACGCGGCCAGACAACAGATCGGTCAGCGCTTGCCCGGAGCCACTATAGGGGATGTGGTTCATCTCGACACCTACCGCCTTCTGGAAGAGCAGTGACGCCAGATGCGATGCGGCGGCACCGCTGGCATAGTTGACCTGGCCCGGCTTCTCCTTCGCCAGGGCAATCAGGCCCTGCAGATCCTTCACCCCGAGGCTGGGGTGGACCACGATGACATAAGGCGATTCCGAAATCTGGGAAACCGGAGCGAAATCCTTCAGCGGATCATAGTTCGTCGCCTGATAAAGGCTGGGATTGAGCGCCATCGTGGCCTGGAGCACGAAGAGGATGGTGTGGCCGTCCGGCTTGGCATCGGCACCATAGCGGGTACCGGGAATACCCTGTGCTCCGGGCCGGTTTTCGACGAGAACGGGCTGCCCCAGTATCTTGGCCATCTCCTCGGCGACGATACGGGCGGTGACATCGGTGCCGCCGCCGGCGTTGAACGGCACGACAAAGTTGATCGGCTGGGTTGGATAGTCCTGCGCCACCGCGACCCCGCCCAACAGCCCCAGGCCCAGCACGGCGCCGGCAAATATTTTCTTCAGTCCCATGATCTCCTCCCTGTTCTGGTTCAAGCGCTCTTGCGCGAGGCAAACAACGCGTCGATCTTCTGTTCGTAGGAATGGTAGTCGAGGAAGCCGTAAAGCTCCTCACGCGTCTGCATGATGTCGAGAACATCCTTCTGGGTGCCCTGCTCCCGGATGGTCCGGTAGACCTTGAGCGCCGCCGCGTTCATGGCACGCGCCGCCGATAGCGGATAAAGGGCGGCCGACACCCCGGCATCGCGCAGCTCGCCGGTGGTGAAGTTCGGTGTCCTGGAGAATTCGGTGATGTTGGCAAGCACCGCATGCGGACGGCCCAGCGCGTCGGAAAGCTGGCGATACTGCCCCAGTTCGGTGAACGCCTCCGCGAAGATCATGTCCGCGCCTGCCTCCATATAGGCACAGGCACGGTCGATGGCCCCATCCAGGCCCTCGATGGCCAGTGCATCCGTGCGCGCGACGATGACGAAATTCTCGTCGTAGCGCGCATCGACAGCCGCCTTGATACGGTCCAGCATCTCGTCGCGGCTGACGATTTCCTTGCCCGGACGATGGCCGCAGCGCTTGAGCGCCACCTGGTCCTCCATATGCATGGCGCCGGCGCCATCCTTGATGAGGCCGCGCACCAGGCGGGCAATCGAATAGGCGCCACCGAAACCGGTATCGACATCCACCAGCACCGGCAGGTCGGAAGCGTCGGAGACCTTGCGCAGATCGGCAAGGACATCGTTGATGGTGGTGATTCCAAGGTCAGGCAATCCGTGGGAGGCATTGGCCACACCAGCGCCCGCCAGATAAAGCGCCTTGTAGCCCACCGACTTGGCCATGAGTGCCGTATAGGCGTTGATGGTCCCCATGATCTGGAGCGGCGATTCCTCATGCAGGGCCTGACGGAAACGCGCGCCAGCCGAGGTGTTGACCGGAACAGTGGTGAGCATTGAGCTTGACTCCATAATGTGGACTATTTATTGGGTGTTTACACTATTTTCTATACAATATGGATATTGTGTCAATATAGTGGATCATAAATTATTTAGAATTCCATATTATGGAGAATTCCATGGAGCAAGGGGCGCAAAGCATCTACCGGACCGTCGCCGTCCTCATGGCCGTCGCGGACCGCAACCGGGAGGGGGCCGGCATGAGCGATGTGGCTGCCGCCACCGGGCTCACGAGCCCGACGGTGCATCGCATCCTGCGTGCATTGACCGACCTCGGGCTGGTTATCCAGACGGGAAGCCGGCGATATGCGCTCGGCCCCATTGTCTACGACCTGGGCCTTACGGCTGCGCCGCGCTTCGACCTTCAGAACCTGACGCGGGACATCACGGACCGACTGGCCGAAGAAACCGGCGACACCGTCTTTTTTTCCCGGCTGAGCGGCAACGACATGGTCTGCGTCAGCCGCACCAGCGGCTCCTTCCCGGTCAAGACATTGATCACCGATGTCGGCCTTCGCCGTCCGCTCGGCGCGGGCGCCAGCGGGCTCGCGGTCCTGTCTGCAATGCCTGAGGATGAAGCGCTTGCCCTGATCGACACCAACGAAGCGGCCTATGCAGCGCAGGGACGGACAATCGACCAGGTTCGCGAGGAGGTTGCCGCCGCACGGCGCACAGGACATGTAGAGAGGGACATTCCCGCGCTTGGCGCGCGAACCATCTCCGCACCCCTGTGCGATCCTTCCGGCCGCCCTTTCGGCTCCATCAGCATCAGCTCGATCAGCCAGCGCATGAGCGGCGACCACCTTGCCTCGTGCCTTGGGGCTCTGACAAAGGCCGTGGCCGAAGTACAGAAGCGCGTGAACGTGAACTACTCATCGCACAAGCAGTGAACGAAGCCTTCGCGGATGCCCCCCAGCACCGTCCGTCTATCCGGCAACCAGATGGCCGCCGCCGATGTCGCGCAGCGTAACCCGGACCGGTTCATCGCCCACGGCGCGCGTCGGGCTCGGGATTTCGCCGTCCATGCGGGCGAAATGCGCACGCCTGCGCGCCGGATCCGGCATGGGAACCGCCTCGATCAATCGCCGCGTATAGGGATGCGCCGGGTTGGAAAACACCTGGTCGCGCGTGCCCATCTCCACGATCTGGCCGAGATACATCACCGCCACACGATCGGAGATGTTCTCCACCACCGCCATGTCATGCGAGATGAACAGATAGGCAACGCCAAGCTCCCGCTGCAATTCGCGCAGCAGTTCCAGTACGCGGGCCTGCACGGAGACATCGAGCGCCGACACGCTTTCGTCGGCGATCACCAGCTTAGGGCCCAATGCGAGCGCGCGGGCAATGCAGATGCGCTGTCGCTGGCCACCTGAAAACTCGTGCGGATAGCGCTCCATGGCGTCGACCGGCAGGCCGACGCGCTCGAACAGCGTGGCGACACGGTCGCGGCATTCGCGCTTGCCGGCGATCTTATGGATGAGCAGCGGCTCGGCCACCAGATCACCGACGCGCATGCGCGGATCGAGCGAGGCGAACGGGTCCTGAAACACCATCTGCACGTCGCGACGCACCGCCTTGCGCTGGTCCCTGTCAAGGGAGGCGAGGTCACGCCCGCCGACCCTGATGGAGCCGGCATAAGGGACCAGCCCGGCCAACGCCTTGGCGGTGGTGGACTTGCCGCAACCGGATTCGCCGACCAGCGCCAGCGTCTCGTTGGGGCGGATGTCGAAGGACACGCCTTCCACCGCATGAACCCGCCGCTGGACACGCCCGAGCAAACCGCCGCGCAGGTCGAAGCGCACCTGAAGGTCGGCGACCGCCGCGACCGGCCCCGTGCTGCCCGGCGTGCGGCTTTCCTGTCTTCCGGCACCGGAGCCGATGCGCGGCACGGCGGCCAGCAACACCCTTGTGTAGTCGGTCGCCGGGGCTTCGAAGATCTGCCCGACCGGCCCTTCCTCGACCATCGCACCGTCGCACATGACGATGACGCGATCGGCCATTTCGGCGACGACGCCCATATCGTGGGTGATGAGGATGATGCTGGTGCCGCGCGTACGCTGGAGATCGCGCAGCAGCTCCAGCACCTCGCCCTGCACGGTCACGTCAAGCGCGGTGGTCGGTTCGTCGGCGATCAGCACATCCGGGTTGAGCGCGAGCGCCATGGCGATCATGACGCGCTGGCGCATGCCGCCGGAAAGCTCGTGGGGAAACTGCTTCATGCGGGTTCCGGCTTCCGAAATCCGCACGGCGCGCAGCGCCTCTATCGCCTTCTCATGCGCCTGCGCGCGCGACAGCGAGGTATGGGTCTCGATGGCCTCGGTAAGCTGGCGGCCGATGCTCAGCACCGGGTTCAGCGAGGTCATAGGCTCCTGAAAGATCATTGCCACGCGGTTGCCGCGGATGCGGCGCATGCGGCCTTCGTCAAGGCGCGCGAGATCGGTATCGCCGAGCATGATCGAGCCGGCGGAAACATAGGCGGCGGGCTGTGGCAGCAGGCCCATGACGGCAAGCGAGGTCATCGACTTGCCGGACCCGGATTCGCCGGCGATGCACAGCGTCTCGCCCCGCCCCAGCGTGAACGACAGGTCGCGCACCACATCGCGCGCACCATCCTCGCCGCGCACCGTGACGGTCAGTCCCGAGATGGCGAGGACCGGTTCGCCGGGTGCGGCGGGGGCCGAAGCTCCCGCCGCGATCCTGGTGCCCGTCGCGCTCATTCGAAGACGCAGCGCGGGAAGTAGAAGGACACGACCCAGTTGGGCATGTCGACGATCTCGCTGATGCGCAGATCGCCGCACACCGACACCAGCATATAGGCGTCGACCGGATCGAGATTGTAGCGGCCAGCCAGCAGATCGACCATCTGGGCGACGGCGCTCCTGGCGCCCTCCATCAGGTCCGGTCCGACACCGGTCGTCACCTCGTAGCCCTTGGCGTCGAGATGGCGGGTCACCGGCCCCGACGTGGTGAAGCGCGGCGTCTTGAGGTTCGCCCCCTTCACCAGATCGAGGGTGAGCACGACATCCATCGGGCTCTCGATCGCCGTGCCGCAGACCTCGCCATCGCCCTGCGCGGCATGGGTGTCGCCCACCGAGAACAGCGCGCCCGCCACTTCCACCGGCAGGTAGAGCGTGGTGCCGGCGGCGAGATCGCGGATATCGAGGTTGCCGCCGACACGACGCGGCGGCACGACGGAGTGCAGCCCCTTTTCGGCCGGCGCATTGCCGATGGTGCCGGCGAACGGCTTCAGCGGCACGCGGCCATGCTTGCCGAACAGCGCCGGCTCCAGCGTCGAGGCGTCGTATTTCCAGATCGTCAGCGCCGGTTCCTTGAAGTCGTCGGCGAGCAGGCCGAAGCCCGGAATGTTCGCCGTCCAGCCGAAGCCGGACGGTTTGAACTCCTCGATGGTCACCTTCAGCGCATCGCCCGGCTCGGCCCCGTCCACGAAGATCGGCCCGGTGACCGGGTTGATCCTGGCGAAATCGAGCCTGGCTATGTCTTCCACGGTGCTCTCCGGCGACAACTGGCCGCCGGAAGAGTCAAGACACTCGAAGAAGATGGTCGAGCCGGGCGCCACCCTCTCGGCCGGGGCAAGCGCGTTGTCCCAGCCGAAATGGTGGTGGCGTCCGTGGATGGTATAGTTGCAGCTATTGCACATCGTTCACATACACATGGTCATAGTTGACGGGGATATGGACCGGGTCGACATAGAGGTTGTCGCCGCCGCCCATGCGCGCGGATTTCAGCGTGAAGCGCTGCTCGTTGAAGACCGGCGCCCAGGGGGCGTCCTCCATGATCTTCACATAGATGTCGCTCCACGCCTTGTTGCGTTCCTCGGCCTTGGCCGGATCGACGATGGAGTCGGCTTCCGCCGCTTGTCTGTCGAGCTCTTCGTTGCAATACCACGACCAGTTCCAGCCGCCCGGAACTGCGCCGCCACAGCCGAGGATCGGACCGTAGAAGTTCGACGGATCGGGGAAGTCGGCGATCCACGCCATGCCGCCCGACCAGATCATCGGAGCGCCCTCCTTCTCCCCGCCGGCGGCGATGACGTTGGCCTGTGCCAGCGCCTGGATGTTGGCCTTGATGCCGATGGCGGCCAGATCCTGCTGGATGCCCTGTGCGATGCGCGGGTTGGGATCGGTGTTCATGACGTAGAGATCGGTCTCGAACCCATCGGCAAAGCCGGCCTCGGCCAACAGTGCCTTGGCCTTGTCCGCGTCATAGGCATAGCCCTCATAGTCGGTCGTATAGCCCGGCATCGAGGGCGGCAGCGGCTGGTTGGCCGGCACGGCGCGGTTGTTGATGAGCTGAACGATGCGTTCCTTGTTGATGGCCATGTTGACGGCCTGACGCACCTTCACATTGTCGAAGGGCGGGATGTTGACGTTCATGGTCACATAGCCGGTATGGAGCTGACCGCCCTCGACCACGCGCGCCTTCTGCTCGGGATCGTTCATCACCTCCTGGAACTTGGCCGGCGGAATGCCATCGCCGGGAATGTCGATCTCGCCCTTTTGCAGGCGCAGCAGCGCCACGATCGGCTCCTGCCCGATCTCGAAGGTGATGGTGTCGAGATGCGGCAGGCCCTTGTTCCAGTAATCCTCGTTCTTCTGGAACACGACGCGCTGGCCGAGCGTCCATTCGCCGAGCTTGAAAGCGCCGGTGCCGACCGGATTCTTGCCGAAATCGGCCCCGTGCCTCTCCACCTCTTCCTTCGGCACGACGTGGCTGAAATTGATGGCCATGACATGCAGGAACGTGGCGTCGGGGCGGGTCAGCTCGAACTTGATGGTGAGCGGATCGACCACGGTGATCCCTGAAACGCCGTCGGCCTTGCCTTCGGCCGCTTCGTCATAGCCCTTGATGGAGGCGAAGAAGCCCTGGCCGGGGCTCTGGGTTTCCGGATTGACGACACGGTCGATGGAATATTTCACATCTTCCGCCGTCATCTCGCGGCCGTTGTGGAATTTCACGCCCTGCCGCAGCTTGAAGGTGAAGGTCTGGCCGTCCTCCGAAATCTCGTAGCTTTCGGCGAGGTCGGGCACCAGTTCGGTGGTGCCGGGCTTGTAGTCCATGAGCCCGTCGAACAGGCTCTTGATCATCGACCAGTTCTGCCAGTCATAGCCTATGGCCGGATCGAGCGTAGCGACGTCGTCCTTGTAGGTGATGATGATCGAGCCGCCGTTCTTCGCATCCGGATTAGGCGTCACTTGCGCGGAGGCGGCGGACAGGCCGAGCGCCAGCGCGGCTGCCGCCACCGTTGAAACGAGATAGGTCTTCATTGCTGTTCCCTTTCTTTGGTTATCTGAGCTTGATGCGGGGATCGATGAGCGGCGCGATGATGTCGGCCAGAAGGTTGCCGAGCACGATGGCGAAGGCGGAAACCAGCGTGACGCCCATGATGATGGGGATGTCGACGCGCTGGATCGCCTGCCAGACGAGCTGACCGATGCCGGGCCAGCCGAACACGCTTTCGACGACCACGATGCCGCCCATCAGGATGCCGATGTCGATGCCGATCATGGCGATGATGGGCAGGATGGCGTTGGGCAGGGCGTGGCGGATCAGCACCGTGGCGCGAGCCAGCCCCTTGGCGCGTGCGGTGCGGATATAGTCCTGCCGCAGAACGTCGATCATCGACGAACGCATCATGCGCGCATACCAGCCCGAACTCATCACCGCGACGGTGAGCGAGGGCAGCACGAGATGCGAGAAGGTGCCGTAGCCGCCGATCGGGAACCAGCTCAGCCTCACGGCGAAGACATAGAGCAGCAGCAGTCCGACCACGAATTGCGGGGCCGAAACGCCGATGAAGGACACCACCATCAGCGACTGGTCTGTCCTGGTGCCGCGCCGCACCGCCGCCACCAGCCCCATGGTGAGGCCGATCAGCAGTTCGAACACGATCGCCCCCAGCATCAGCAGCAGGGTGGCCGGCAGGCGCGCCGCGATGAGTTGCGACACCTCCGAACGCTGGATGTAGGAGCGTCCGAGATCGCCATGCAGCAGGTTCCACAGGTAGCGCCCATATTGCACGAGGAAGGGCTGGTCGAGGCCAAGCTGGCGGCGGATGCTCTCCACCGTGGCCGGCGTGGCGCTGCGGCCCGCGATCTGGCGCACCGGGTCGGCCGGCAGCAGATAAAGCAGGGCAAAGGTGATCAGCGAGATGCCGATCAGGATCAGCGCCGACTGGATGATGCGCCTGCTGAGATAGGAGATCATGCGCGCCCCCGCTGGGTCGGGTCGAGGATGTCGCGCAAGGCGTCGCCTACGAGATTGAAGGCCAGCGCCAGCGCGAGGATGGCGACGCCGGGGAAGAAGACCAGCCAGGGGGCCGCCTGGAAATAGGTCTGGTTCTCGAAGATGATGTTGCCCCACGAAGGCGTGGGCGGCTGCACGCCGATGCCGAGATAGGAGAGCGTCGCCTCGAGCAGCACCGTGGTGGAGATGCCGAGCGTACCCCACACGATGATGGTGGGAACCAGATGCGGCAGGATGTGCAGGAAGAGGATGCGCGCACCGCTCGCACCGATGGTACGCTCGGCGTCGATGAACTCGCGCTCCGCCAGCGAACTGGTCTGCGTGTACATGACGCGCGCGGTCTGCACCCAGTTCACCAGAGCGATGACCAGCGCCACGATCCACAGGCTCGGCTGGAAGACCGCGGCAAGGCAGATCGCCAGAAGCAGGGCCGGAAAGGCCATCATCAAGTCGGTGAAGCGCATAAGGACCGAGCCGATCCAGCCGCGATAGTAACCCGCCACCACACCGATCAGCGTGCCGATGATCAGGGCGATGCCATTGGCAATGATGCCGATGAACAGCGAGGTGCGCGCGCCATAGAGGATGCGGGTCAGCAGGTCGCGTCCCAGAAGATCTGTACCGAGCCAGAAGGTCGCGTTCGGCGGCAGCGGTTCGCCGGACAGGGTGAGCCCGTCGAATATCTGCTCGTCCGGCCGGAAATTGGTGAGATAGGGCGCGAGCGCCGCACCCGCCACCACGATGACGATGATGATCATGCCGATCAGCGCCAGCGGCCGGCGCACCAGCTTCCCCAGCGCGCCCTTGCGCGGCCTCGTCGCCACGGGCTGGGCGTCAGGCGTGATTACGTTGGTCATTCCCGTCCCCGGCCCCGTCCTTGTCCTCGGCCATGGCAACCACGCGCAAGGCGGCCTCCTCCACGCTGACCTGCCAGCTCATCGCCAGCGAGCGCAGCCGCGCGAAGCCCTGCTCGTAGTCGCTGTCCTTTGCCAGCGCGGCCACCGCACGCACGATGGTGTGGCGTTCCGCAACCCGCGCCTGAAGCGCGTCGATGCGCGCGGCGAGCTGCTTGCGCTCCTCGAAATTCTGCCTTGCGATCAGCAGGCTGGAATAGACGCCGGCCGCGCCCACTGGCTTCAGCAGGTGTGCATTGGCGCGGTGCGTGAACAGCGCCCATTCGATGCGGCCCGGCGCCTCGGAGCCGATCAGCGCGATCAGCGGCATGGGCGCTTCGCCCGGCTGCCACGGAAATTGTTCGTCAAAGCCGAGATCGACGTCGAAGAACACGAAGTCCGCCGAAAGGGCTGCTGGCGGCAGTTCGGGCCAGCAGTCGATCGCCGTCAGGCCGATGGCCGACAGTTGTCGCACCATGGTCTGCGCCGTCGGATGCGGCCGGTGCAGCACATAGGCGGTCGCGCCGCCGAGATTGGGAATGCGGCTGCGCCGGCTCATCGCTCCCCTCTCCCCGGCACCACCCTCAGCCGCGGCGTGCCGAACTGGGCGTTGCGATCGTAGCGGGACAGATAGGGATCGGGCGCGACCTCGCCTTCGCGGCCTATGATGCGGAAACCGGCCCCCTCGATTTCACCGATCACCACCGGCAGGGTGGCATGCTGGGTGTGCGTGTCGATGGCGGTCGCGCCAAAAGGCGTTTCAAAGCGGCGCGCTGCAAAGGCTGCGGGCAGATCCGCCCAGCCGGCATCCGGATTCTGTCCGAGGATTTCCGCCAGAATGCGCACGCTGGCATAGGCGGCCGCTTCGAAAGAACTGCCAGGACTGTAGCCCGTCCCGCCGGCACCGGCTTCATGAAAATATGGACCTGCCGAAAGATGCCCGTTGCCGGCCTCCCCGATCGCCTCCAGCTCGCATTCGGTCAGGTTGCACGAAACGACCGGGCAGTGGTGTGGCAGGAAGTGCGCGTCCTGGCGCCCAAGTTCCGCATAGGCCTTGAGAAAGGCGTAGGACGACAAGCCGATCAGATTGTTGAAGACGAAATCCGGGCGCGTGGCGCGGATTTCCTCGATCAGCCGGGCGACCTCCGTTTCGCCGAGCGGCAGGTAGCGTTCGCCGCGCACTTCCCCGCCGGCATCGGCGATCAGGTCGCGGGCCACGCGGTTCATCTCCCAGCCCCAGATATAGTTGGAACCGAGCAGGAAGCCGTTGGCCCCGAAGCGCGGCACGACGTGGGAAAACAGCGGCAGCAATTGCTGGTTGGGGCATGCGTGCATGTAGACGACATGATCGCTGGTCTCGAAGCCCTCGTAGGGACAAGCATACCACAGCGTGCCGCCGAAACGCTCCAGAATGGGGATGGCTTCCTTGCGGCTCCAGGAGGTAATGCAGCCGACGATGTGCCGGGCGCTGCTCTTCTGGAGGATTTCGGCGCAGCCGGTCGCGTAGCCGTCGGCATTGCCTTGCGGATCGTAGTCCACGGGCACGAATGCAATCGGGCTGGAGGGATCGGCATTGACATCCGCGATTGCGGACAACGCACCCGTGCGGCAGGCATCGGAAACGAGCCGATAATTGCCGGAACGCGAATAAAGAATGCCGATTTCGACGCGGCGCTTCAAGAATTCCCCCCAGAAAAGAAAATGCCCCGCAGCCACGCGTGAAGAAGCGGAGCTTACGAGGCATTTTTGCCATTCGGCGAGCAAGGCCGATATGTATGTTCAAGCCTAGCCGACCGCCCAACGTAGTCAAGCGGAAAGCGCGGGGCCGGCCTACACGGTTGCCGGGTCGAGCGCCGGCTTGTCCTTCCAGCGGCCGATGATCGCCGCGAGATCGGCCGTGCGGAAGGCGTCGCGCAGCGCATCGAAGGACGGCAGCACGAAATAGGCGCGCTGGAACTTGTCGATCTCATAGGTGGTGCGCATCACCGTCTCCAGATCGAAGGGCACGCGGTGCGCATCCGGGCTCTCCACCGCGAACTGAAGCTCGGTGAAGGACGACATCAGCCCGGCGCCGAACGCCTTCAACTCCTGTCCCGGCTCTTGCATGAGCCCGTATTCGGCCGTGTACCAGTAAAGCCGCGTGATCATCTCGTCGCCGCCCAGCGCGATCGCCTCGCCCGCCCTTTCGCCATAGGCCTGCATGAAATCGGCGAAGACGGGCTGGGTGAGGATCGGCACATGGCCGAAGAAGTCGTGGAACATGTCCGGCTCGACGATGTAGTCCAGTTCCTTTTGCGTGCGCAGCCAGTTGGTGACGGGGAAGCGCCGCGCCGCCAGATGCCCGAAGAACGGCTCGGCGGGAATGAGCCCCGGCACGGCGACGATCTCCCATCCCGTCAGTCGGCGCAGCCGGTCGCTGACCTCGCCGAAATCGGGAATGCGCTCCAACAGGCCGAGCGCGTCGATACCGTCCAGATAGGCGCGATGCGCGAGCCGGCGGGTCAGCTTGGTCTGGCGGTCGCACAGCGTGCGCCACACGGCCTGCTCCTCCTCGCTGTAATCGTAGTCCTGCGCCACCGTGAAGTCGGGCCGGCAGACCGAATAGTTTCCGCGCAAGCCCTGGGCCGCGCATTCGCGGGCATATTCGGCAATGCTGATCGTCATCTTCTCCTCCCTCGACGGCGAATGCTGTCATTCTAGCAAGAGGTCGTGGAGGATTTCGGCCTGCTTGCTGGGCATATGCCGGTAATTGGAGCATAATCCCCTCCAAAATATCGACAGGGGAGTGGATATGCCTCAATTCGATGCCTTCGAGATCAGGATGCTCGACATTCTCCAGCGCGAGGGGCGCAAGCCGGTGACGGAACTGGCGGAAGAGATCGGCCTGTCGCCGACACCTTGCGCACGCCGCTTCGAGGCGCTGCGGGAGACCGGCGTCATCAAGGGCTTCTCGGCGCAGCTCAGCCGCAAGGCGCTGGGGCTTGCAGTGGAGGTGTTCATCCGGGTGCGCCTGACAAGCCACAGCGATGAGTCGCCCGAACATTTCATTGCCGCCGTGCAGCGCATGGACGAAGTCTCCGCCTGTTGGACGATGACCGGCGACCACGATTTCCTGCTGCATGTGATGGTGCCCGCGGTGGACGACCTCAACGATTTCGTCATGCACCGGCTGATGCGGCTGAAAGGAGTGCGCGACGTGCACACCCAACTGGTGCTGCAGAACATCAAGGGGCCGGGACGAACGCCCCTCGGCCATCTCGGCCCGTAACCGGGCCGGGCACCGGCGGGCGACTCACCATCGATGTGATTCCCGGCCTTGCGTCGTTCGCCGCAAGACTCGCCGACTGGCGGGAAACCGGCCGCTTGGCGGCCACCGAATCACCGTCCCATTTTGGGTCAAGATAACTTTTCGTTTCAGTTCATATTTCATCTAACAGTATGAAAAGAAACGGTATTCCGTCAGGGGAGCGCGCTTTTCCGGATCACGATTTTGCGCGTCGGATCTTCGAAATTAACCTTTTGTTAACCATTTTCTCCATACACCGGAGCAACCGAAAATTAACCAAGATGACTGACGTGTTAACTCAACCCCGGCCGATCCGCCTCAAGGGTCGCTCCTTCCTTGCGCTTGCCCTGACCCCGGAGTTACCCTTCGAGGACTGGCTGGCGCGGCTTGATGATCTGGCGGCCCGTTCGGCAGGATTTTTCCTGCGACGGCCGGTGGTGCTCGACGTTCAGGACCTGGACATCGACCGCACGCAGCTTCGCGAACTCGTCGGCCAGCTCGGCGCGCGCAATGTGCGCATCATGGGCATCGAAGGCGCGCGCCCCTCGCTGCTGGCCGCCGACCTGCCGCCGGCCATGAGCGATGGACGCTCCGCCTCGGACTTCGAAGCGCCGGTCGCCGACGAGGCCGGTGACGGGACGGACGCGGCGGACGCTGTCGAAAGCGCCGATCTTTCCAGCACCACCCTTGCCGGGCCGACCCCGGCCAAGGCCGCGCCTTCGATGATCGTCACCCAGCCGGTGCGCTCGGGGCAATCGCTGTTCTTCCCCGAAGGGGACGTGACCGTCGTCGGTTCGGTCGCATCGGGTGCGGAAATCGTCGCCGGCGGCTCGATCCACATCTACGGCACGCTGCGGGGCCGGGCCATGGCGGGCACGACCGGCAACGCCTCGGCGCGGATCTTCTGCCGCAAGCTCGAGGCGGAGCTGATCGCCATCGACGGGTTCTACAAGACGGCCGAGGACATGGCGCCGGACCTGCGCGGCAAGGCGGTGCAGATCTGGCTCGAAGGCGATGCGATCAAGGTAGAGACATTCGGCTGAGCCGAAGGCGGTTCACACACACTGGAGAGGCCAATGGGCAAGGTAATCGTGGTTACATCTGGCAAGGGCGGCGTCGGCAAGACGACATCGTCCGCCGCGCTGGGCGCCGCCCTTGCGCAGAATGGCGAAAAGGTCGTGGTGGTGGACTTCGACGTCGGCCTGCGCAACCTCGACCTCGTCATGGGCGCGGAACGGCGGGTCGTCTATGACATCGTCAACGTCATCCAGGGCGAAGCCAAGCTGACGCAGGCGCTGATCCGCGACAAGCGGCTGCAGACGCTCTATCTGCTGCCGGCCTCGCAGACGCGCGACAAGGACAACCTCACGCCCGAAGGCGTCGAGAAGGTCATCGCCGCCCTGAAAAACGCCTTCGACTGGGTCATCTGCGACAGCCCCGCCGGCATCGAGCGCGGCGCGACGCTGGCCATGCGCCATGCCGACGTGGCCATCGTCGTCACCAATCCGGAGGTCTCGTCGGTGCGTGACAGCGACCGCATCATCGGCCTGCTCGATTCCAAGACGCTCAAGGCAGAGAACGGCGAGGACATGGAGAAGCACCTGCTTCTCACCCGCTACGACCCCAGCCGGGCCGAACGCGGCGACATGCTGAAAGTGAGCGACGTCCTCGAAATCCTGTCGATCCCGCTGCTCGGCATCATACCGGAGAGCATGGACGTGCTGCGCGCCTCCAATGTCGGCTCGCCGGTGACGCTGGCCGACGGCCGCAGCGCGCCGGCTATCGCCTATTTCGACGCCGCGCGCCGGCTGCGGGGCGAAAGCCTGCCGGTCACCGTACCGGGCGAAAAGCGGGGCCTGCTCGGCAAGATCTTCGGAAGGAAAGCGGCATGAACCTGTTCCGTCTCTTTTCCCGCAGCCAGTCGGCCCCCGCCGCGCGCGAGCGCTTGCAGGTGCTGCTCGCCCACGAGCGCGCTTCATCGGGCGATTCGGACCTCGTCAACCGGCTGCGCGACGAGATCCTGCGCGTCATTTCCAAGCACATGCAGATCGACGAAGACAAGGTCTCCGTGAAGATGGAGCGCGGCGGCCAGGTCTCGACGCTCGCCGTCGACATCGAGATTCCGTTCGACGCGGCCAAGAAGAAGGCTGAAGCGGGCAAGAAGAAGAAGGCGGCCTGAGGGCCGCCATCGGCCGGACCATATCGCGTCCCGACGGGCGCGGCGATGATGCGGCAAACGGATACCGCTTTGCGGTCCAGTTCTCCAAGGCGGCCCAGGGGGGCTTATCAAGGAGGGACAACATGACCCGGCTCGCACTTCTGAAAAGACTGAAGGAAGTCCAGCAGATGCCCCGCTATCAGGGGCGCGACATCACCACCATCAGCGCGGTGCTCTCCAACGAGGCGCTGGCCAAGCATGTGGAGGTCTGCGAGGAAGCCGCGGGCGCCACGCCCCCGGCGGCAAAGGTCGGCAACGGGGCCGCGCCGGCGCATGCCGGCAGGGCCTGAGGCGCGACGTCCGTCTATTTCGCCTTTTGCGAGCGGATGCTCTCTTCCAGCATTTCGGCCAGCCGGACCGCCCGGCAGGCGTCATCGAGTTCCCGCGCCAGGGCATCCGCTATATCGGTGTCTGAAGGCGTGTCGATTTCGGCCCAGTTGATGTGGCTGGACGCCTCGATGCCGGCCTCGACGCCCATATCGGCATAGAGGGCGTTGATCGCCTCGGCAGCCTCGACATGGTCGAGCGTTGCGAACATGGCCAGATGGGCAAGCACGGCCTGCTCGCCGGGCCGGTCCCGGCCGAGGCTGCGCCAGCGTTGCGCGGTGCCGGCAAGCTTGCGGGACCCAACCACGATATTATAGGCCCCGTCGCACATGGTGCCGGGAATGGCGCGGTAGGTGCCGTGGATGCCCCGGCTGCGCAACATGGCCATCACCGGCTCGCACAGCACCCGGTAGCTGGTTCCGATACGATCGCGCAAGGCAGGACCGATGGAAAACACCATCGAAAGATTGACCACGCCGGGACCCTGCACAACCGCGCCGCCGCCCGTGTCGCGCGTGTGGACCTGCCAGCCGCGCGCGGCTGAAGCCGCCACCGCCGCCTTGAAACCGGAACGGCTCTCGTGGCTTCGCGGCACCACGATGCAGGGCGCGGTCTGCCACAGCAGCCATGTCAGCCCGGGACTGCCGTCGGCAGCCCCCAGCATCGCCCGTTCCTCCGCCAGCGCCTCCTCATACGGCAGGCGCAGCAGAACGCCCGGCCCATCGGCCTTCCCGACCTCGCCGCCTTGCACCTGCGCAAGCTTCTCTCTCGTCATCATCACCACCGACACCTGATCGCCTCGCACGAATCTGACAGGAACGCCACCTCGCCCGCGCCGTCAACAGCCCGGTGGCTGAAGCAGGGACAATCCCCCAACAACCCGCCACGGCGCCGAGATCCTCACCACCGAGATGGCTGTCTTCGAATGGCACCAGACTGCGCAGTACCCGCAATTCCGCCCGGCGGTGGTGGCTGATCAAGCAGAGCGGCCTGTCAGGCCCCGGCGCTGTCCAGCACGCAGCGGCGGGTCAATTCCCGGATGAACAGGCGCTGGATCGAGGAAATCCTCTGGTCCAGCTTCGATACGATCACCAGCGGCGAGGCATAGCGCTCAGCCGGCGAATTCAGGCGCCGCATCTGGCCGCTCTCCTCCCACTGGCGGGCGAAATGCTCGGGCAGATAACCGATGACACGGCCGCTGAGGATGAGAATGGCCTGCGCCTCCATGGTGGAGGACTGAATGCGCACCCGTGCGTCCGGATAGAAGTTGATCTCCGACTTGTTGGCATAGGAACGCACGATGAAATCGTGGCGCGCGATCTCCTCCGGCGTCAGCGCGGCCGGATCGGCATGGAACAGCGGATGGCGGTGGCTGCAATAGAGTGAATGCATCTCGTGGTAGAACAGCTTCTCGCGAAAATCCGGACCGATCCGCATCGGCGGGGTCAGCGCAATGTCGATGCCGTCCCGGGCCAGTTCGTCCATGAGCGCCTTCGGGTGGGTGACCAGAAGTTCGATCTCGGCATCCTTGACCTGCCGCAGGCAGGCCTCCATCACCGCATCCATGGGCAGGCCGGGATCGGTTACGGTGTTGGCGACGACGCCGACGCGCAGCGTTCCCACGATCTCCTTGCGCAACTCGCCCAGCCGCCCTTCGAAACTCGACACGGCCGCCACGAGGCTCTTCGACGCCTCGTAGACCTCGCGCCCCTTCTCGGTGAGATGGAAGCCGCGCCTGCCCCGGCGGCACAGCTCGAAGCCGACCCGTTCCTCGAGCGCCTTCAGGTGGAAGGAAAGCGTCGACTGGCTCATGCCGAGCGCCAGCTGCGCACCGCCGAAGCCGCCATTCTCGATGATCGAACGGAATACGGCGAGGCCGCGCAGATCCGACGGCGAGAACCGCATGGTCATCTCCTCACGCTGGTAATTACATCTATGATATCGAAATATAATGAGAAAGAAAGGTGTTTATCCATGCATGCTTCCCGCCCCTAATGAGCCGGAGGCAAGATGTCGCCATCAGCAGGGAGAAGAAACTTGACCAGCCAGATCATCCTCGACACCAGCCGCCAGCGCCTGTCGCCCCCGGGCCATTGGGACTGGCACATCCCCACGCCGTTCTCGCAGGGCTGGAGGATCGGCCCGATGGTCTTCGTGGGCGGGCAGTTGTCGGCCGACCGGGATGGCAATGTCCTCGGCAAGGGCGACATCGAGATCCAGACGCAGAACGTGTTCGAGAACATCACCCGTGTGCTGGCCAGCGCCGGCGCCACCTGGAAAGACGTCGTCAAGCTCAACACCTACTATGTCTTCGACGGCGAGGGCGACGAAATCCAGGATTTCTGGGAAAAGATGACCCGCGTGCGCCTGCGCTACATCGCCGATCCGGGCCCGGCGGCCACGGCCGTGCGGGTCGCCGGCCTGATGTATGAGGGCTTCCTCATCGAGGCCGAGGTCGTGGCCATCATCGGCGGGCAGAACGCCGCCACAGCCTTCCTCGGACAGAGCTGACCGCTCTTGCGGGCCGGCGGAGCGGCAACGGACATGAGCATCGACGCCATCGAACTGACGCAGCGTTTGCTTGCCGTCGACACCACCAACCCGCCGGGCGCGGAAGATGCCGCCATCGACCTTCTGGAGGCCATTCTGGGGGAAGCGGGCTTTGCCTTGCGCCGCCATCGCTTCGGTCCGGGCCGGTCCAACCTCGTCGCCCATCTTGCCGGGCGCCGGCCGGGTCCGGCGCTCGCCTTCACCGGCCATCTCGACACGGTGCCGCTCGGTGACACCGCCTGGTCGCGCAATCCGCTGGGTGAGATCGACGCCGACGGAAGAATCTATGGCCGCGGCAGCAGCGACATGAAGGGCGGCGTCGCCGCCTTTGTGACGGCTGCCATCGCCGCGGCACGGACCGGCACAATCGGGCGCGATGTGGTGCTCGTCCTGACCGCAGGCGAGGAGCGCGGCTGCGAAGGCGCGGTCGCGATGCGCCGCGACAAGGTGGAACTGCCTGAGATCGGTGGCTGGGTGGTGGCCGAGCCCACGGCCAATCGCCTCGGCCTCGGCCACAAGGGCGCCCTGTTCCTCAAGTTTGAATTCACCGGCCGTACCGCTCATTCGGCCATGCCCCGGCTCGGCGACAATGCGGTCTACCGGGCGGCGCAAGCCGCCCTGGACATCCGCGACCTCGAACTGGGCGGAGACGCGCACCCGGTGCTCGGCAGCCCGACCCGCAATGTCAGCCTGCTTCAGGGCGGCCATGCCATCAATGCGGTGCCCGACCGGGCGGAGTTGGTCATGGACATCCGCTCAGTGCCCGGCATGGACCACGACACCCTTGTCGAGATCGTTCGCCAACGCACCGGCAGGCAGGCCGCGCTGTCGATCCTTTACGACCTTCCCCCGGTGTGGACGGACGAGCAAGACGCCTTCGTGGCCCGTTGCCGCGCCGCGCTGAGCAAACATGGCTGCCGCGACGCGTCACCCATCGGCATGCCGTTCTTCACCGATGCGGCCATACTGGCGGCCATGGCGCCCGCGCCCGTGGTCATTATTGGTCCGGGCGAACCCGCGCAGGCGCACCGCACCGACGAATGGTGCGAAATGGCCGAGATCGAGCGCTCGGTCGACATCTATCGCACCCTGATCGCGGACTGACTTCGCAGCAACGCTGCGGGCCCGGCTCGCCATGCGTCCGACAGGGCGCGTGGCGAGCCGAAGCGTTGATAGGTCCTCAAAACAATCCGGAAGCCGGCTCCGCATTCCGCTGCAATACCGCAGGCGCCCGCATCCCCCGCCAGTCTGGAATTGCCAATGACGGGTGGGTCTTCACATCGATAAAATCGAAACAGCTATCGATAACTCGCCGTTGATTAATATGAGGCCGACCGTAAGCTGATCCGACACAACAGCCTGCACTCTGGGAGGATCTGCAAAAGGTTGGAACACGTCGGGCAAGCTCCTGCGCCGGCCCGTGTCGTTGCCGGAAACCCGACGCGATCGTCGACGGTTCCGGCATCGAATTCCGCAACAAAGGGAACATTCAATCGGGAGGAAACCTTGAAGTCAGTCATTCGCCTGTGTGCCTCGGCACTTCTCACCGCAGCTTTATCGCTCAGCGCCTCCGGCATCTCGGCAGCCGCCGATCTGCTGGAACGGATCAAGGAAAAGGCCGAGATCGTCATCGGCACCGAGGCGCGCTATCCGCCGTTCGAGTTCGTCGAGAACGGCAAGGTCGTTGGCTACAACATCGATCTGTTCGATGCCGTCATGCAGGGCCTGCCCGAGGTGAAGGTGTCGAGGTTCGATCTCCCCTTCCAGGGCTTGCTTCCGGGCCTTCAGGCGCTGAAGTTCGATGCCATCGTCACCTCCGTGGCCGTCAACAAGAAGCGGTACGAGACGTATCGCCTGTCGCTTCCGGTCGCCGACGCGACGCTGACCTTCGTCAAGCGCAAGGGCGACGACACGCTGAACAAGGCAGAGGACCTGAGCGGCCGCATCGTCGGCTCGCAGGCCGGATCGGCGCAGCTCAAGGGCGCGGAAAACCTGTCGGCGGAACTGGAGGCGTCCGGCAAGGCGCCCATGAAAAGCATCCAGACCTATCTGGACTATAACGAAGCTTATGCGGACCTCGCCGCCGGCCGCATCGATGCAGTGGTGAACGCACTGCCGAACCTGCTTTACCTGCAGGCCCAGCGCGGAGACGTCTTCGAAACCGTACCTGCCACCTTCGGCCCCGCTTCCTATTTCAGCTGGGCTTTCCGCCAGGAGGACGACAGCCGGCCGCTGGCCGACTTCATCGACGAGCGGCTTCGCACGCTGGCCGCCGACGGCACCATCGAGACGCTGCAGAAGAAGTGGTTCGGCTCCACCACTGCGCTGCCGACCGACACGCTGCCGGAACCGCAGAGCTGAGTCCGGCGAAGCCGGGGAGGTTTCTTGCCTCCCCGGCATTCAGGCGGGCCGTTGCGCCGCCTCCCACGGTACAGGCCCCGGGCCGGACTGTCCGGCTCCGATTTTCCCCAAGGTGAACTCAAGTGGCTACCGTTTCCCTCATCTACGACAATCTGCCCATGCTGCTGTGGGGCGCGGGCATCACCGTGCTGGTGTCCGGCGTGGCGATCGTGCTCGGCATGCCGCTCGGCCTTGTGCTGTGCTTCGGCCTGACCTCTTCGCGTGCCTGGGTGCGTCATCTCTCGCGGCTCTACCAGAGTGTGTGGCGCGGCACGCCGATCCTGGTGCAGCTTCTCATCATCTACTATCTGCTGCCGTTCCTCGGCCTGAACGTGCCGCCGGTGCTCGCCGCGATCATCGCCCTGACCCTGAACACGGTGGCTTTCCAGGCGGAGATCTTCCGCGGTGGCCTGCTGGCGATCGCCCGTGGCCAGATGGAGGCCGCGCGCATGGTGGGGATACGCAAATGGACGGCGCGCCGCCACGTGCTGGTGCCGCAGATCTTCCGCCTCGTGATCCCCTCGCTGGTCAACGAGACCATCAGCATCCTCAAGAACTCGTCCCTGGTGTCGGTGATCGCCGTGACCGAACTGATGCGGGTCAGTCAGCAGATCGTCGCCACCACCTACCGCCCGTTCGAAATCTACATCGCCGCCGCCGTCATCTACATCGCCGTCAATTTCCTCCTGTCGCTGCTCGGCCGCGCCGCCGAACAGCGCCTCGCACGCGGGGTCTGAGCCATGACGCAGGTCTTCGAACTGTGGATTGAATATTGGCCGATGCTGGCGACGGGCCTCGCCACCACGGCCTGGATCTGCGCGCTCGCCACCATGATCGGCTTTGCTGTGGGGCTTCTCCTGGCCAGCCTGGAAGTCGCCCGCTCCACGATCCTGCGCCGGACGGTGCGCGCCTATATCGAGATCATGCGCGGCCTGCCGATCCTGATCCTTCTATTCGTGCTCTACTATGGCGGCCCCGGCATCGGTCTCAGGCTGAACGCGGAAACCGTCGGCGTGCTGGGTCTGGGCTTCTATGGCGCGGCCTATTTCGCGGAAATCTTCCGCTCCGGCTTCCGCTCCATCCCCAAGGGGCAGATCGAGGCCGCCCAGATGGCGGGCCTTTCCGCCGGGCAGATCATGCGCCATGTCAAGCTGCCGCAGATGCTGGCCTTGATTACCCCGCCGATGGTCAACCAGATCATCATCCTGATCAAGGAATCGGCGGTGCTTTCCATCATCACCGTCGCCGAACTGACGAAGAACACCGCCCAGTTCGTGAACGAGACCTATGCCGTCGTCGGTCCCTATCTCGCGGCCGCCCTGCTTTACTGGCTGCTGGTCGAGGCCGTCGCCCTGTTGGGCCGGACCGTCGAGCGCATGGTTCGGTACTAACCCATTTCCGCAGGACATCCTGCCCAGGAACGATCGGAAACGAGCATGATCTACGATCCCCCGAAACCCGTCATCAAGATCCGCAACCTGGTGAAAAGCTTCGGCCCCTTCACAGCACTGTCCGGCATATCGCTCGACATCAACCCGTCGGAAGTGGTGTGCATCATCGGCCCATCCGGGTCGGGCAAGAGCACCCTGCTACGCTGCACGGCCTTCCTCGAGGAATACACCAGCGGCGAGGTCGAGATCGAGGGCCGCCTGCTCGGATACAGAAAGACGCCGGCGGGAATGGTGCGCGAAAGCGAACGCAACATCGATACGGCCCGCCGCAATGTCGGCATGGTGTTCCAGCACTTCAACCTGTGGCCGCACATGACGGTGCTCGACAATGTCACGCTCGGGCCGCGTCTGACCAAGGGCGTCCCTGCCGCCGAGGCCAGCGAGAAGGGTCGGATCGCGCTGGCCAAGGTCGGCCTGGCGGATTTCACCGATCGCTACCCCTCCCGGCTCTCCGGCGGCCAGCAGCAGCGTGTCGCCATCGCCCGGGCGCTGGCCATGGAGCCGCATGTGATCCTCTTCGACGAGCCGACTTCCGCCCTCGACCCGCAATTGGTCGGGGAAGTGCTCGATGTCATGAAGCAGCTCGCCAATGAGGGCATCACCATGGTGGTGGTCACCCATGAAATGGGGTTCGCAGCCCAGGTCGCGAACCGGGTCGTGTTCATGGATCGCGGACAGGTGGTCGAGCAGGGTTCGCCGGACAAGCTCTTCAACGAGCCGGAGAGCCCCCGACTGCAAGAGTTCCTCGACACCTGGCGCCAGCGCAACCTGCTGTTTCGCTCCGAGCCGCAACAGTTGGTAGCGGCCTGCTGACGGGCGTCCCGTTCAAGGCACGGCGCACGGAAGAGAAACCTATAGAAGAATAGGTAGCAAGACTGTCGAGATAGCGGATGCTCCTGACATGAATGCACATGCATTGCGATAGACCGGCGATCTCGAGCGAACAGTGATCAAAACACACCGCATGCCACCGGGCCACCCAATGAACAGAGCCAATATCTATATGTTGAACCTCCAGCGATTACGGCACGTCCCAATCTGATGGAAGTACCCACGACGATGCACTCGGGTAAGTCGTTCCCAGTCATTGTGCTTCGGCGATAGCTGGACTGTTGAAACGACGCATCATGTGAATATTGCCTCAGCTTAGTTCTGCGGCAGGCGTCGCAACTATGCGGCGCGATCCTGCGCAGCCACCGGGGGCTGCAGGCTGCCAGGAATCGGGCATCGGTATGGCTGATGGCCCCGCTTTTCCAGAAGCTCGACCTTAGCTTGCCGCACGGTCTGCGGTCTGGCGATAATGTCCAGCGCGGTCGAAACCATGATCGCCGCGGCATGGGCCATACCCTTATGCGCTGCCGGGCTCTTGCCTTGGGTTACCATCTGCCAGGTATGGAACTCCGTTCCAATGGCATAGCAAGCGCCATAGAGCGAAACAGTTGGCGTGACCCAGCTCACATCACCTACATCGGACGATCCCGCCCACAATTGCGCGGCACGCGGAATGACGCGATTGCTCAAGGGTTCATCCTTGCCAATCGGCGCTTGAAACTTCTCCAGTCCATAGCGAATCTGCTCCTCACTGAAACTGCGCCGAAGCGCGGTCGCGTAGGCGCGATCGTCGTCATCGAACTCGACCTCGCCGAAACGCTGGATGTGCTCGTAGAGCAGTTCGTCCAGCACCGAATTATAGATCACGTTAGAACAAGAATAGTCTGGCACAATCTCCACACGGGTTCCGGTCATGAGTGCTGCGCCTTGAGCCACCTGCTCTACCCTTTCCTGCAGGGTGGTGGCATCCACCACACTCTCTGAACGGATATAATAGATCACCTCGGCCTGCGCCTGAACGACATTGGGAAAGGGTCCACCAGCATCCGTGATTGCATAGTGAAGCTGGCAGCCGGGCGGAATATGTTCACGCAGATAGTTCGAGCCGACATTCATCAACTCGACTGCGTCGAGCGCGCTACGCCCTAGATGCGGCGCCGCCGAGGCATGGGAAGCTTGACCTTGGAAACGGAACTTCACCCTTAGCACGGCTAGCGACTGGTAAGCCTTGACCGCGGTGAAGCAGGCAGGATGCCAGTTAAGCGCGACATCAGCGTCATCAAAGGCACCTGCTCGCGCCATGAACGTCTTACCCGATCCTCCTTCTTCGGCCGGACAGCCATAATAGCGCACCCTGGCCTTGATTGCCTTAGAAGCAAGGATGTCCTTAAGCGCGACAGCAGCCAGCACGGTTCCACCGCAGAGCAGGTTATGCCCGCAGCCGTGACCATTGCCGCCTGCCACCACTGGCTTTGCCTGAACGGCGCCGGCCTCCTGACTCAAACTCGGTAAGGCATCGTACTCGCCAAGGAAGGCGATGACCGGGCCCTCTTCACCAACTTCGGCTGTGAAAGCCGTGGCCATGCCGGCAACGTTGCGCTCGATACGGAAGCCCTGTTTTTCCAGATAATCGATCTGGAGAGCCACGGTGGCGTGTTCATTGAAACATAGTTCCGGCGTGTCCCAGACGCCCTCGCTGATGCGCACTGCCTCGGGAACCCTTTGCGCGACGGCATCGAGGGCAATCTGGATATCGGTGTTGCTCATGCTGCTGCTCGCTCGCTACCGGCATTTTTTAGTATTCTCGACAGGAACGCTTTCGTTCGCTCCTCTTTCGGGTCCCCGAAGAATTCGGCGGCCGGCGCATATTCCACGATCTTGCCTTGGTCCATGAAGGCGACGGAGTCGGCCACTTCGCGGGCGAAGCTCATCTCGTGCGTGACGATCAGCATGGTCATCCCGGTCTCAGCCAGCCCGCGCATCACCTCGAGGACCTCGCCAACCAGTTCCGGGTCGAGCGCACTGGTGGGCTCGTCGAACAGCATCAGCTTCGGGTTCATTGCCAGGGCGCGGGCAATCGCTACACGCTGTTGCTGGCCACCCGATAACTGACGCGGATAGGCGTCAAGCTTGTCCGAGAGACCGACCTGCGTCATCAGCTTCTTGCCACGCTCGATAGCCTCATCCCGGTTCATGCCCAGAACCTGCACTGGCGCCTCGATCACGTTCTGGATCGCGGTCATGTGAGAAAAGAGATTAAAGCGCTGGAATACCATGCCGATGCCGAGACGTTGGCGAGCGATCTCGCTTTCACTGAGGGGGTAGAGGACATTGCCCTGCCGGCGATAGCCGATGAGGCTGCCATCGACATAGATTTCGCCTCCATTGATCTCCTCAAGATGGTTGACGCAACGGAGGAAGGTGGACTTGCCCGAGCCGGACCGACCGATCAGGCACGTCACTTCGCCCTTGGGCAAGGTGAAGTCGATGCCGTCAAGCACCTTCAGGGCTCCGAAACTTTTGGAAACCTTGCGAGCCATGACCATTGCGTTCATGTCATTGTCCTCCGGTAGGATCGATCACAGCCCTCGTTACAATGCATCTCGGGCACACAGCTTCTCGATGTATTTCTGGCCGATGCTCAAAATGCTGGTCATCAGCAGATACCAAGCACAGGCCACGATCAACATCGGGATTACCTGGAAGGTCCGCGCTGACACACCCTGCACCGAATAGAGCAGATCGTAGAGGGATATAACGCTGACCAGGGAGGTCATCTTCAGCATGCCGATCACCTGATTGCCGGTCGGCGGGATGATGACACGCAGCGCCTGCGGAAGAATGATGCGTCGCAGGGTCTTGACCCGCGACATACCCAGCGATTTGGCCGCCTCTTCCTGCCCATAGTCGATCGAGGCTATGCCCGCGCGCGTGATCTCGGCCATATATGCGGCCTCGTTCAAAGAGAGCCCGAGCAGGGCCGCGGTATAGGGGGTTATCAAGGCATTGGTCGAATATTCGGCAAGCACATCGCCGAACGGCAGACCGAACTGGATGACTGGATAGAGCGCTGCGAGATTGTACCAGAAGATGAGCTGGACCAGCACTGGCGTACCGCGGAACAGCCACAGATAGACATCGGCCGGATAGCGCAGCATGGGGTTGGACGACAGGGCCATCACCGCCAACACCAGGCCGAGAATGATGCCGAGCGTCATGGCGACAACGGTTAACCAGATCGTCAAGCCGAGCCCGCTCAGCACGACCGGCGAAAACAAATACTCGGCAACAATATCCCAGCCAAAATTCTCATTGTAGATCATCGAGTTGACGATCCGCCACATGAGAAAGACCGCCACCGCACCGCCTATCCACCGCCAAGGGTGCCGGCGCGGCGCGATGATGATCGCCTCGCCGGAAGCCGCCTCCGACTCCATGCGGCCTCGGATGGAAGATTGTCCGCTCACGGAGATCGCGTTTTCCGGCGTCATTGTCGAAGGTCCTTAGGTTACGGCTTGGCCTGCGTGAGGGGGCGGGTCGTGGTCAAGTTGATTCCGGGCTCATCGAGACGGATGGCCTCGATCTCCCACTTCTTCATGACGAGATCATAGACACCCTCCTTGTGCACCGCCTTGAGGGCCTCCAGCAGTGCTTCAGCGAGCTCCATATTGTCTTTGTCGACGATCATGCCGTTGTACTTGCGCGGAAAGATATCCATCGGGATCACCTTGATCGGCTTCGGTGCCTTCCGCTTCAGTTCCGACGCCCCGATCAACTCATAAGTAATGAAATCGACCCGACCCGAATATAGGGCCACCTGGGCAGCCGCCGCTGAAGGGAAGTTGACGATTTCGATGAGCGGCTTGCCTTGCTTCTCGCAATAGGGGTTGAGCAAGTTCTTGACATTGTCGATATGGGTCGTGCCTTCCTGCCCGCCGACTTTAAGGCCGCACAGCGTTCCCGGATCATCGCCGATGCGGGTATCATTCTCCAGCGCGACCACGCCGGCAATGATGAAGGCCACGTTGATGAAGGTCACCACCTTCTCGCGCTCTACCGTATCGGCCATGCATTCCATCGCCATGTCGAAGCGCTTGCTCTGGACGCCCGGGATCAAACCGGCAAAGGCTATCGACGACACTTCGAGCTCCACTCCAAGCTTCTGGGCCATCGCGTTCCAGATATCGGGCTCCCATCCCACTATGGTCTTGCCGTCCTCGGCGAAGCTTTCGCATGGCGGATACTGGGCATCGGTGGCGAGCTGGATCACGCCGGCCTTCCGGATTGCCTCCGGCAGCATGGCGTTGAGGGCGGGATCGGCCTTCAACGTGGGCATGGGCGTGCTGGGCGTTTCGGCCGCAAGGCCCGGCGAAGCCGCCGCCCCCAGAGCCAGTGGCGCCAAACACAAGGCCGCAACGAGATTCCTTACAAAGTGCATTTCCGTTCTCCTCCCTGTCGTTAGGCTATTACTTGTTCCTATTCCTGTTCCTGTTTCTGAGCTGCGTCATCGAATAGCGGGTATGGACCGCGTCCTGATCGATTGTCAGTTCGATAAATGCCGGCCGGCCGGCGGCCAGTGCGCGATCGAAGGCAGGCGCGAACTCCGCGGTCGTCGCCACCCGCTCGGCGTGGGCGCCATAGGCGGTTGCAAGCATATGGAAATCAGGATTGACGAGCTGAGTTCCGTTCACTCGGCCATCGAGGCGGTTCTCCTCATGGATCCGGATGGTGCCATACATGTTGTTGTTGAACAGCACCACGACGATATTGGCGCCGTACTGAACTGCTGTTGCCAGTTCCTCGCCGCTCATCTGGTAGCAACCATCGCCAACGAAGCACACCACCGGCCGCTGCGGGTAGAGAAGCTTGGCCGAGATCGCCGCCGGGAGGCTGTATCCCATCGTGCCGCTGATCGGCCCGAGCTGGGTATGCAACTTGTGGTGCGAGAAATAGCGTTGGCTCCAAGTGGCATAGGCACCGACACCGTTGGTGACGATGGCATCCTGCGGCAGACGCTGGCGCAGCCATTTCATGACCGCCGGCAGGTCGATCGCCCCCGGACAGGCGCCGGGAGCCGTCTCCGCCTGGAAAGTCTGACGCAGATCGCGGGTCCATTGTGCCCGCGAGGTGCTGTCCACGGGTGCATGGGTGGCAAGCGCCCGGGCGAAGGTGTCGTTGTCCGCAAGCAGGGCGATGTCGGCCTGGAAGACGCGGTTCAATTCCTCGAAGCTGCTGGTGACATGGACGAGCTTCTGGCGCGGCACTGGGATGGCAAACAGGGTGAAGCCTTCCATATAGCCAGCGCCGATCGTGTTCACGTCGCTCAGCGCGTCGTTGCACATGATGACAAGGTCACTGTCTTTTATATGGGCGAGCAGAGCCGGGTTCGAGCCGATCCCGATCTCGCCAACATAGCACTCCAGGTCGTGGTCGATGATATCCCGGCGGCGGAACGTGGTGACCACCGGCACATTGTTGACGCGGGCGAAAGTCTGGATGTCTTCGCGTGCCGCCTCGCTCCAGCCAGAGCCGCCGACCACGAGAAGCGGTTTTTTGGCCTGCGAAAGCAGGTCGAACACCCGCTCAACCGAGGCAGCATCCGGGGAGCCGGCCACGGCGCGTTCATAAGGCTTGCCGGGCTGGACCTCACACTCCTCCTCGAAGACGTCTTCCGGTACAACCAGGACGACCGGCCCCATGCGACCCGTCATCGCGGTGTGATAGGCGCGCTGAATGAATTCGGGAATGCGCGCGGGATCATCGATCTGGGCGACCCATTTGGTCATCGGGGCGAACATGGTGCGGAAGTCGTAGGACATGAAGGCCTCGCGCTCCATCAGTTCGCGCTTAACCTGTCCGACGATCAGGATCATCGGCGACGAATCCTGATAAGCCGTGTGCACGGCATTCACGGCATTGGTGGCGCCGGGACTTCTGGTCACGAACGCCAAGCCCGGCCTGCCGGTCAGCTTGCCATAGGCCTCCGCCATCTGAGCGGAGCCGTTTTCATGACGACACGAAATCAGGCGAATCGAAGGATGACGCAGGGAAAGCGCATCGAGCGCCGACAAGAAACTTTCGCCGGGAACATGGTATATGAGTTCCGCCCCGTTGAGCGCCAACTCGTCGGCCAGTATCTCGCTGCCTTTTCTCTTGACCATACTGCTCTCGCTTTCGCCCACGCTCCCGGCGGGCCATCCTGAATGCCGCATCCTGTTACCGTCCGTCCTCAGCCGATGACGAAGGGATTGGCAATCTCCTCGGCCGTGGATATCCACACGGCCTTGGTCTGCAGATATTCCCTGATCCCCTCGACACCGTTTTCGCGGCCGATGCCACTCTTCTTGTAGCCGCCGAAGGGCGTTGTATAGGAAATGTCGCGATAGGTGTTGATCCATACGCTTCCGGCATCGAGTCTTTCCGACATCAGCAGCGCACGCTTCATGTCGGAGGTCCAAATGCCCGCCGCGAGGCCGAACTCGCTGTCATTGGCGATGGCGACGGCCTCCTCCACCTCGTCGAAGGCGATAGTCGAAAGAACCGGCCCGAACACCTCCTCGCGGGCGATCCGCATGTCGTTATTCACGCCCGCGAAGATGGTCGGCTCCACAAAGAAGCCGGTCGCGCATTCGTCCAGATCGGGACGCTTGCCGCCCAGAATCAGCTCGGCGCCTTCCTGTCGGGCAATGTCCACATAGCCGAGTACGCGCTCATACTGCATGCGATTGGCAATAGGGCCGATCTGGGTCTGCACGTTGCGCGGGTCGCCGACGCGGGCGGATTTCGTAAAGGCCGCGAGCTTTTCGACAAACTCATCATGGATGCTGCGATGAACCAGCAGGCGCGATCCGGCAATGCAGGTCTGTCCCGTGGCCCCGAAGATGCCGCCGACCACGCCACGAACCGCATTGTTCAGATCAGCATCGCCGAAGACGATGTTGGGCGACTTGCCACCGAGTTCGAGGCTGACGCGCTTCACGTCCTTCGCCGCCAGCGAATAGAGATGGGAACCGGTGGCAGTGGAACCCGTGAAGCCGACATGACGGGTCAGCGGATGGGTGACGAGGGGCTCGCCGACCTCCTTGCCGAAGCCGGTCACGACATTGATGACACCCGGCGGGAAGCCCGCTGCCTCGACCAATTCCATAAGCTTAAGCGCGGTCGCCGACGTATGCTCCGCCGGCTTCATCACGATGGTGTTGCCCGCAGCCAACGCGGGCGCGGCCTTCAGCGAAAACAGCAGTAGCGGCGCATTCCAGGGCACAATGCCGACGCAGACGCCGAGCGGCTCATGGCGCGAGAAGCTCAGCGCCGGCTTGTCGCACGGGTGGACGACGCCCTCGATCTTGTCGGCCAGGCCGGCATAGTAATAGTACCATTTGGGGAGATAGCGGATCTGGTGCTGCATTTCTGCCAGCAGACGGCCATTGTCGCGCACCTCGACATCGGCCAGAGTGTCGGCATTCTCCTCCATCAGCACACCGAGCCGATGGATTAGCTTGGCGCGCTCGGACGGATGCATGCGTCCCCACGGCCCCTCCTTGAAAGCCTTGTGTGCGACGCGAATGGCGCGGTCTGCATCTTCGGCATTGCCCCGCGCCACCAGCGCCCAGGGCTTTGCCGTGAACGGATCAATCGTCTCAAAATATTCGCCGCTCGACGGCTCGACCCATTCGCCGCCGATATACATCTTCAGTTTCGGCATCTCGTCCATTTGCCTGACAATCCTCTTGCTGGCACCGCACTCCGCCGCAACCCTTCACGCCTCGCCCGGGTTGCCGCCGCAAATCTACACTATCAAATCAAATGCATAATAATATACATTTAGACCTGAATAATCGTGAAATCTTATTGATGTCAAGGAGGAGATTGCAGGGGACCTCCCCGGACAAACGCGCGCCGCACCTCCCTCGCTTGCACCAATTTCGCGAATTCTCAATGAATTTGTTGTCGATTTCCCGACTGCGGCAACAGGCGTACCCACAATGACCCTAGACAATGCGCCTGAACTCGGCGTATCAATCCACACAAGATATGATATTATAATAGGAAGCGGGGAGAGAATGGCGAACGAACTTCAAAACTCGCAACCCCTTTACGAGCAAATCAAATCGGCAATCGAAAAGCGCATACGCGGCGACGAATGGCCGGCCGATTTCCGGGTGCCATCCGAAGAATCGCTGGCCGAGGAATTCGGCGCCTCTTCCCTGACTGTGCGCCGAGCGCTGCGGGAGCTTCAATCGGAAGGCATGCTGGTTCGCATCCAAGGGCGTGGCACCTTCGTCGTCGGTCCCCGCATGCAATGCGCCATATTCGACTTACCGGACGTTTCCGAGGAAATCGCCCTGAGTGGCGGCGTACATACCAGCGAGGTGCTCTTTCTGGGCGTCGTGCCACCGGAAAGCCTGTTCGCCGGCATGCTGCCCCTGCCCTATGACGGGCCCGTTTACCACTCACGTCTGCTTCACAAGGAAGACGGCACGCCCATCCAAATCGAGGATCGCTTTGTCAACTCGGTAGAGGCCCCTGACTATCTGAAACAGGATTTCACACGCATCACGCCTCACGCCTACCTGCTGCGGGAAACCGAGGTTACCTATGTCGACAACACGATCCGGGCTATCCGGGCCGACGAGGACAGCAGACGCGCCCTGGAGATAGACGGCAACCAACCCTGTCTCCTGCTCGATCGCCGTACCTGGCGCGACGGCGTGCCCGTCACCCGCAGCCGCTTCCTTTACCCCGGCGACCGGTACCGGTTGCGCAGTTCACATGAAGCCACCCCCAGCCGGACTGGGGCCACGCAACAGCGAGGCGCCGCGGCATCAAGGAGAATCCGATGAGAGACTACGTTGCCCGCCTGCGTGAACGCGGAGATCTGCTTGTCGTGGACAAAGAGATCGACCCGTTCCACGAACTGGCGGCCGTCACTCATGTGGCCCAGAAGCGCTGGGGCAAGCCGATTCTGTTCACCAACGTCAAGGGCACGCGCTTTCCTGTCGTTACCAACGTCTACGGCTCGCGAGATCGTCTGGCAGAGGTAATCGGCATCGATTCCGCCGACTTCTGCCGCCAGTGGAGCAACCTCGCCAATCTAGGCTCGGCAAGCATCGGCGAGCCCTTCATCAAGGTGGAGGACTCCGAACTGACGGAATGCAAGCTGTCGGACTTGCCGCTCATCACCTATTCCGACCGTGATGCCGCACCTTATTTCACCTCGGCCATGTTCATCGCCAAAGACCCCGAGACTGGGGTCGGCAACCTGTCGTATCATCGGTCTATGTATGTGAACGACAACGAGTTGCGCTGCCGCCTGGCGCCGCGTCATCACCTCACCATCTACCACGAGAAGGCCGAGAAGATGGGCAAGCCACTGGAGGCGGCAATGCTGATCGGTGCGCCGGCGACATCCTTTCTCACCGCTGCAGCGCCGCTGGCCTATGACGTAGACGAACTCGAGGTCGCAGCCAGGCTTAAGGGCAGTCCCATTGCCATGCGCAAGTGCAAATATATCGACCTCGAAGTCCCCGCCGATACCGAGATCGTCATCGAGGGTCGTTTCCTGCCCAACGAACGCCGACCCGAGGGGCCATTCGGCGAATTCATGGGCTATTATGTGCCTGAAGGCCCAAATGCAGTGTTCGAGGTTTTAGGGGTGACCGTGCGACGCGATGCCATGTTCCACAGCATCCTGTGCGGTTCGGCCGAGGAGGTTCTGACGCTGGAACTGTCGGTGTCCGCCAACATCTTCCAGCGGTTGAGCGCGGCGCTGCCCGGCATCCTCGACGTCACCTGCCAGCCCTTCGTCAACCATGCCGTGATCAAGATCGACCAGCAATTCGAGGGCCACGCTCGCCAGGTCATGCTGGCCACGATCGGCGCCGAGCCGATCTGGGCCAAGGTGATCACCGTCGTCGACGAGGACGTTGACATCTACAGCATGGACGACGTGATGTGGGCGACGCTGACCCGCTGCCGCCCCGACAAGGATATGATTATCATTCCCGAAACGCCGTCCTTCTATCGTGACGAGGCCAAGGATCACTGGGGCCGCTTGCTCGTGGACGCCACCAAGCCATTCCATCGCAAGGCCGAGTTCGAGCGCAAGAAGATCCGCCTTGCTGACAAGGTCGATCTGGCTGACTGGTTCGAAAACGCATGAGCGAACCGGCTGCATTCCGGCAGGAGGGCGGGGCAGAACCGCCGCCCCGCATCATCGTCGGTATCAGCGGCGCCTCTGGCGCCGTCTATGGTGTCAGGGCGCTCGACCAACTCAAGGCCGCCGGCATTGAGACCCACCTGATCGTGACGCGGTCGGCGCATCTGACACTCGCCCAGGAACTGGACATGCGGCCGGCGGAGGTCGCCGAACGGGCCAGCGTCTGCCACAATGTACAGGATATCGGAGCTTCGATCTCCAGCGGCTCGTTCCGGACGCTTGGCATGCTGATAGCGCCCTGCTCCATAAGAACGATGTCTGAAATTGCCTCGGGAGTAACCTCCAGCCTCATGAGTCGCGCCGCGGACGTGGTGCTGAAGGAGCGCCGCAAGCTCGTGCTGATGCTGCGTGAAACACCTCTTCATCTCGGCCATCTCAGGACAATGACTTCGCTTGCAGAAATGGGAGCGATTCTTATGCCGCCGGTCCCAGCGTTCTACGCCAAGCCACGCTCGCTCGATGAGATGGTAGACCACAGCGTCGGCCGCGCACTCGATCTGTTCGGCATCGACAGCGGCAAGGTGGAGCGGTGGAAGGGAATGAGCGCCGACCGTGAAGCTAGCCTGAAGCCCGGCGGCGGCGCCTCCTGACGAAGCCGGAACCTTGCAGATGCGAACCCTCATGACTGTCGAGCAATCCACCAACCGCCCTCCCCGCCGGCGGCCGGTGCATGGCGCGACCATCGGCATCATCGTGCTCGACACCGGGTTCGAGCGCCTTCCAGGCGATGTCGCCAACGCCATGACGTGGCGGTTTCCGGTCCATTACCATGTCGTGACTGGAGTGCGCCCGCAGGATGTGATCGAGGGCAATCCCGAAAAGGCCCTACCAGCCTTTTATGACGCAATCGATCGGCTGACAGAGCTGGGCGTGGACGGCATCGCCACCAGTTGCGGGTTCCTGGCCATGGTACATCCACAATTGCGCGCCTATAGCAGCGTGCCGGTCGCCTCCTCCAGCCTGATGCAAATTCCACTTGTACTGCAGACCCTGCCGGTCGACCGGACGGTCGGCGTCATCATTTCCGACCGCAAGTCGATAACAGACCAGCATTTCCTCAATGTCGGTGCGCCTGTGGACCTACCACTCGGTGAGCTTGCTTTCGACGGGCCAATCCGCGCCAACATGCGCAACAACGCCGCTCGGGTCTCCTATGCAGCACAGGAGCGCGACGCGTTCCAAACGGTGGAGCGCATGCTGGCCGAAACGCCGTCTATCGGCGCCCTGGTCAGCGAATGTGCCAACCTGCCACCCTATTCCCGAGCCATCCAGCGGACCTTTGGCGTGCCGGTCTACGATGTTGTCTCACTGGTCGAGTGGTTGCACGCGGGCCTCAGGCCTCGCAACTTCCACTCCGAACCCCTTCCCTGAACGCGGCGCGATGGGGGCGTTCGACCTGATCGTGGTTGGCGGCGGCCTCGTGGGAGCCGCCCTCGCCTGGGGCGCGCAGATCGCCGGTGCTAATGTCGTCCTTCTCGACGAAGGCGACGTCGCCTTCCGGGCGGCCCGCGGTAATTTTGGTCTGGTATGGTTGCAAGGCAAAGGCGTCGGTATCCCGCCCTATATGCACTGGTCACTTCGGGCCGGGCGGATGTGGCCGGACTTCGCCGAGCGGCTGAGTACCGCCGTTTCCTTCGACATCGGCTGGCGGCAGCCTGGAGGGCTACAATTCTGTTTCAGCGAAGCAGAAATCGCCAAACGCCGCGACATCATCGCCCGTACGCAAGCAGACGGCGGCGACATCGACATTTCCATCCTGGACCGGGCCGATTTGCGGGCGCTGTTACCGGACATAGGCGACGAGGTAGTGGGCGCGTCCTTTTCATCGCTCGACGGCCACGTCAGCCCACTCTATTTACTGCGAGCCCTGCAACTGGCGTTCCAGGCCGCTGGCGGCCACTATCGGCCGGGTTTCCGGGTTGAACACATCAATGCGGAAACAGGCGCGTTTCGGGCGTCTAGTCAAATTGGCAGCGTCTTGGGCCGGCGCATCGTTCTGGCCGCTGGGCTGGGCGCCGCCAAGCTCGCGCCGCAGATGGGACTGTCGATGCCGGTGAAGCCCGAGCGGGGACAGATCGTTGTGACCGAGCGGGTAAAGTCGTTCCTGCCCTATGCTACCAACTGCGTCCGCCAATCGGTCGAAGGCACGGTCCTGCTCGGCAGCAGCCATGAGGAGCGGGGTTTCGACGAAGGAACCGATGTGGCCACTACGGCCGCGCTCTGCAGGACGGCCGCACGTGTCTTTCCCGCGCTGGCCGATGCCACGGTCGTGCGCAGTTGGGGCTCGTTGCGCGTCATGACACCCGACGGCCTGCCCATCTACGAGGAATCCGCGCGTTATCCAGGCGCCTTTGCCGTGACCTGCCATAGCGGCGTCACCCTGGCCAGCGTCCATGCGCTGGAAATCGGCCCAGCACTGGTACAAGGCCGGTTGCCTTCGCATCTTTCGAGCTTCACAAGCGAGAGGTTCGATGTTCACCAGAGTTGAATGCAGTTCTGCGCTGCCCGCAGGCGACAATGTCCTGATCTTCGAGGGGTCGCAGCTTCCCTTCCGGCCCGGTGACAGCGTTGCCGCAGCACTTCTGGAGGCCGGGGTTTCGCCACTGCGAAAGAACCCAGTCGATGAAAGTCCGCGAGCCCCCTTTTGCATGATGGGGGTGTGCTTCGAGTGTCTGGTCGAGATTGACGGCAAGCAGAATCAACAATCCTGCCTGACCAGGGCCCATCCCGGCATGGTCGTCAGACGCCAGCGTGGTGCGAGGACGCTCGCATGAGTAACCTATGGGACGCCATCGTGATCGGCGCCGGGCCGGCCGGGATGATGGCTGCCACGACGCTAGCCGAAGGCGGTGCACGCACGCTCATCATCGACGAACAACCGGCGCCCGGCGGGCAGGTCTACCGTGCTGTCGAACGCAATAGTCAGAACGCGACACTCACCACAGTACTTGGCCCCGACTATGCGAATGGCGCTGCGCTGGTGGCCCGGCTGCGCGCCAGTGCTGCCGAGCTGCGCTTCAACACGAGTGTGTGGCGCGTCGATACTGACGGCACTGTTTGGACGAAGGCCGACGCCAAGGTCGAACGGTTGCGGGCAAAGGCCCTCGTCCTCACCTCCGGAGCGATCGAGCGGCCGGTTCCGATACCCGGCTGGACGCTGCCGGGCGTCATGACGATCGGCGCCTTGCAGATCATGCTCAAGGATGCCGGACTTCGCCCTTCCGGTCGTCTCGTGCTGGCCGGCTGTGGTCCACTATTCTACCTGTTCGCTGCCCAGTGCCTCCAAGCCGGGATCTCCGATCTGGTACTTCTCGACACGGCCGTGCGCGCCAATCTTGTCCCTGCACTGCGCTATCTGCCGAAAGCCATCTTCGGCCATGGTCCGCGTTATCTGTGGAAAGGTCTCGGCCTGGTAGCGAAACTGCACCGACACGGAGTGAAAATCCATCGTCAGGTCTCCAACCTTCATATTGAGGGGACCGAGCGTGCAAGCGCAGTTAGTTTCAACGTCGGCACACGCTCCCACCGCATCGACTGTGACCTGGTCGCCTTGCACGAGGGCGTAATCCCGAACCAGCAGATCGCCAGATCCATCGGCTGTGCCCACCAATGGGACGAGAGGCAACAGTGTTTCCGGCCGATCCTCGACCCCATGGGAGAAAGTTCCGTTCCCGGTATCTTCATCGCCGGTGATGGCGGCGGCATCGTGGGGGCCGAGGCAAGCGCCCATTGCGGCACACTCTGCGCGCTGGTGATCCTGAAACGTCTCGACAAGATTCACGAAACCGAATTTGCAAGCAGGCAGACGGCCACGCAGCGGGCGTATGCCGCCCATTTGACGGTCAGACCCTTCCTCGACCGACTCTACCGTCCACGCAGGGAAATCCTTTTTCCAGCCGACGAGGTAGTCGTATGCCGTTGCGAGGCGATTCGTGCCGGCAGCATCCGGGAGGTCGTCCGCCAAGGTTGTCTCGGACCGAACCAGACCAAGGCTTTCCTGCGCGCGGGCATGGGCCCTTGCCAGGGCCGCATGTGCGGCCCTACGGTCAGCGCCATCATCGCCTGCGAAACCCGCCAGACCCTCGATGCGACCGGATATTACCGCATCCGTGCGCCGCTGAAGCCCGTTACAGTCGGCGAACTGGCCAGCCAATATGGAGAGGATTGATTTGAGCGAACGGCCTTTCCCCGCAGATGCCGCATGGGCGTTCCTGCTCGATTTCTATCGGCGCAACGGTATTTCCGAAGCCTGTCTCCTCCTGCAGGACGAGGCAGGACTGGACGTGGTGGAGATGCTGATGCTCATCTATGCCGACATAGCCTTGGGCAAACCGCTTACGGACAAAGAGATTGCGACGCTTCGGGCCGGAATGTCAGGTTGGCGTCAAGATGCGGTGCTACCCCTGCGCAGCATCAGGCGCGCGCTAAAGCCAGCACGGCAGGACATCGCGGAGAGCGCGAAGGAACAGCTTCGTGCCGACATCAAAAAGGCGGAACTGATGGCGGAACGCCTGCAGGTCGATTTCGCCGCTTACTGGCTGGAGGAGAACGCGACCGGCGCCGGGCCGACCTCAAACGAAACCCTGACGGGCCTTGTTCCAGCCGATAGTCGCAATGGCGCGGTGGAAAGGGCATTGGCGCACATCATCGCTGTAGCCGAAGCCGTCCAGGCTGGCCGAGATGTCCCTATCCCACAACCAGCGGCTCCCGCGTGAACGTCGACAGTTCCTCGCGATCGTTTTCGGTAACGGCCAGGACATCCTCGATGCGGACCCCGATCTCGCCTGGCTTGTAGAGCCCCGGTTCCACCGTCACCACATTGCCTTGCGCCAGCGGGGTATGGTTGCCACGCATAAGATGAGGCAACTCATGCACATCGAGGCCAAGTCCATGCCCGGTCTTGTGCACGATAAAGTCGCGGAAGGGGCTGGCCTCCAGAAAGGACTGAACGGCATCATCCACTTCGTGGGCGCTGACACCCGGCCGTACAAGCCCACGGCCGATCTCATTGGCGCGCAGAACCGTATCGTAGAGCCGGTGCTGCTCATCCGACATCGCCCCGACGAAGGCGGTGCGGGTGACATCCGAACAATAGCCCTCGCAGGTCGCGGCGAAATCGATCAGCAGGGCGTCGCCCTTGCGGATACGATAGTCCATCCGCGATCGGCCATGCGGCCGGGCCGAGTTGTCGCCAGCCAGAACCAGCAGCTCGCCGGTAATCCCTATGCCGGAACAAGACGTTATATGACCTTGCAAGATAGCCTTTACATCCATCTCGCTCATGCCAACCCGGACCTCTTCCAGAGTGCTTCGTATTGCCTCCTCGGAGGCACACACCGCCCGACGGATCATATCGATTTCGCTGGCATCCTTGCATGACCTGAGTTCCCATAACTGAGTGTGGATCGGCACGATTTCTGCGTCCGGCACCATGCTTTGAAGTGCGTTCAGTTCGGCCACCCGCATGCGGAAGCTTTCGACGCCTATGCGGCGCGCATTCACCTGCCCTCTCTGCGCGGCAAAGATGCCGGCATATCCATCTTCATCGCGCCAGTAGGACGTATCGCCATCGAGCTTGACTTTCTGCCAGGTTGCCCGCTCGATCGCGGGGATGACAGCCTTGCTGACCCCTTGCCGATCGATAACGACAACGGTTGGTCGCTCCAGGAAAGGCATATCCGGCCCGAGAAAGTACCGGAACGCATTGCCTGGAACCAGGGCCACAGCATCGAGACCCTGATCCGTCATCATTGCTCGCAACCCATCCAGGCGAGCCTGCAACATATTCGCCACCTCAGCACGCTTCAGCATAGGATGGGGGCTGAACTTCCGGCGGAATCGGACAGCTATAGGGTCGGTTGCTCTTCATCAACTTCAGGTTTTCCTTGGCCTTCTCAATAATGTCCGGGTTCTGGATCAAATCGATGGCGGTCGCTGCCAGCACCTTTGCCGCATGGATCATGCCCTTGTGAGCTGCAAGGGTTTTTCCCTGGGCGACGAGCTGCCAGGTATGAAATTCGGTGCCAATGGCATAGCAGGCGCCGAAATACTGGGTGGTGGGCGCCACCCAGGTTACGTCACCCATGTCGGACGAACCGCCGAGCAATTGCGGTGCCTCACGTACGACGTCATCGCTCAGAACCTTGGAGGACTGGCTCGGGAAACCGAAGTTCAACGCATTGAAGCTGACATCTTCCTCGCTGAAGGTCTTGCGGATTTCCGCCGCAAATTCACGGTCCACATCATCGAAGGGTGGAGGCCCTAGTTGTAGCAGATTGTCATACATGACATCGTCCAACACCTTGTTGTAAATGTTGTTCGAACAACCGCGGCTGGTGGAAACCTCAAGCGTCGTTTCTGTCATCCAGGCCGCACCTTCGGCTACCTTCTTGACCCGCTGGAACAGTTCCTTCGTCTCGTGGATATCAGGTGCGCGCACATAGTAGAGAACCTCGGCCCGAGCCTGCACGACATTGGGCGAGGTGCCGCCGCTGTCGGTAACGGCATAGTGGATACGGGCCTGATCGGGCATATGCTCGCGTAAATAGTTCACTCCGACATTGAACAACTCGACGGCGTCGAGTGCGCTGCGTCCCATATGCGGGGCCGCTGCCGCATGGGCAGCCTTGCCAGTAAAGCGAAAGGCCGCCTGGATAACCGCCAGCGACGGGAATGCCTTAACCGTCGAGAAACTGGAAGGATGCCAGTTGAGCGCCACATCAAGGTCATCAAACACGCCAGCGCGCGTCATGAAGGTTTTACCGGAACCGCCTTCCTCAGCTGGACAGCCATAATACCTGACCGTTGCTTCTACACCGTGAGCCTTGAGAACATCGCGCAGCGCTACGGCGGCCAGCATGGCACCAGCGCCGTGCAGATTGTGTCCACAGCCGTGGCCGTTGGCACCCGGAGTCGACGTTTGTTGAACTGCCACGCCCGCGTCCTGGCTCAGTCCCGAAAGCGCATCGAATTCACCAAGGAAGCCGATAATAGGCCCGCCCTTGCCAGCCTCAGCCACGAAAGCGGTAGACATGCCGGCAAGCCCCTTGGTGACCAGGAAGCCCTCGCGCCCGAGCAACGCCATCTGCATTGCCGAAGACTTGAACTCCTTGAAGCAAAGCTCCGGCGTATCCCAGATGGAGTCCGCCAGCTTGATATAGGCAGGCGCCTTGTCCTCGACTGCCTTCAACACATCCTTTTTCAATGGAATCTCCATCTTGCATGCAATTTCAGTGAGACATCTGGTTGAGATGGCACGCCGACCGGTGACCGGGAGCAATCTCGACTATTGCCGGTGCTTCCACGGCACAACGCGCGGTGGCGTGGATGCAACGGGGATGAAAAGGACAACCCTTGGGCGGATCGAGCGGGCTCGGCATCTCCCCCTTGATCGCGGTGAACTGGCTTTTGCCTTCGCCAAGGCGCGGCACTTCAGCCAGCAGCGCACGCGTATAGGGATGATTGGGATGCCGATAAATTTGCTCGGCGGGTGCCTCTTCGACGACCTGGCCAAGATACATGACCACCACCCTGTCCGAGAGATAACGGATTACATGCAGATCGTGGCTAACAAAAAGATAAGTCAGATTGAGCCGGTCACGCAGCTCGATAAACAGGTTGAGTATCTGAGCCTGTACTGACACGTCGAGAGCGGAAACCACTTCGTCGCAGATCAGCATGTGCGGCTTGACAGCCAGGGCGCGCGCAATAGCCACGCGCTGGCGCTGGCCGCCGCTGAGTTGATGGGGGAAGCGGTTCTTATAGCCGCTGTCTAGACCTACACGAGCCAACTGGCTTTCGACATAGTCTTCATAGCTTGTCCTGCCGCTACCGTCATCGAGCAGGCCATGGAACCGGGCAGCTTCTCCGACTGCCTGTCCAATCTTGGCCCGCGGGTTGAGACTCGCATAAGGATTCTGGAAGATCATCTGGGTCTTGAGCTTGGCTTGACGCCGCTCCGACCTGGTCATTGTGGAGACGTCCTTTCCATCTTGCAGTACTGCGCCGCAAGTAGGGCGGATGAGGCCGGCCGCGAGGCGGCCGAGCGTCGATTTTCCGCATCCCGATTCCCCGACAAGTCCGACAATCTCACCGCTCCAGATCTGCAAGCTGCTCTCTTGCACCGCATGAAGGGGACGGTTGGGAGCCAGCAGCCCAAGCTTTCGCGCGGCCCGCGATACAATATCGTCACCTTTCGCGAAGGATTTGGCGACCTTCCTCAGTTCCAGGATCGGCGTCTGTGTCATAGCCATCACCTCGCATCGACCAGAGGGTTGAAACAGGCGAGCGCGCGGCCTGTCCCCGCCGATTGCGGTGGAACTGCGCTGGCACATTGTGGCAGGCGGTGCGGGCAGCGGGGCTCGAACGCACAGCCTTGCGGTAGCCGCGTGAGGTTGGGCGCACTGCCGGGAATGGGTGTCAACATCTCTCCCTGCGCCGTGCCGGATGGGATCGATCCGATAAGCCCCCTCGTGTAGGGATGCTGCGGGTTGCGCAAAACGTCGATGGTCCTGCCCTGTTCCACGATCTTGCCCGCATACATAACCGCCACATCGTCGGCGAGACCGGACACGACAGACAGGTCATGCGTGATCCACAGGAAGGCGGTCCCTCTGTCCTGCGCCAGCTTCTGGACTTCCGACAGAATCTGGGCCTGGACGGTCACGTCGAGCGCTGTTGTCGGCTCATCGGCAATAATCAGGCCGGGTTCATGCAGCAAAGCGATCGCAATGGACACACGCTGCCGCATGCCCCCCGACATCTGGTGCGGGTAGGCTTTCAGCCGCTCGGCCGGTGCGGGAATCCCCACCAGCTCCAGCGCGTGCACGCAGCGATCCCATGCCTGCATCTTGCCGATTGTCTCATGTGCAGCGATGGTTTCCATCATCTGGGTGCCAATGGTGAGCACGGGGTTGAGGGTCATCATCGGGTCCTGGAAGACCATGGCAATGCGATTGCCGCGCAGGCGCCGCATTTCTGCGTCGTCCAGATCCAATATATTGGTTCCGTTGAACTCCACGCTGCCGCCAGCGACACGGCCCGGCGGATCGATCATTCTCATGACCGAATATCCAACCGTGGATTTCCCGGAACCCGACTCTCCCACCAGCCCGAGTATGCGGCCGGGTGCGATATTGAACGAGACGCCATCCACCGGTTTGAGAACATGGGAACGCAGATAGATATGCGTTCGCAAATCCGTGACCTGCAACGTGGGCTTCATGACACGCCCTTCGGATTAAGGATGTCGCGCAATCGGTCCCCTACCAGATTGATACTGACGATCAGAAGCAGCAACGCCACACCGGGGAAGAAAATGATCCAGTACTGGCCGGAGAACATGTACTGGTAGCCGTTGGCGATAAGCAGGCCAAGCGATGGCTCGGTTACCGGCACACCGACGCCCAGGAAGGACAATGTCGCTTCCAGAGAAATTGCCCTCGCCACCTGAATGGTGGTGATGACCATCAGAGGTGGCAGGCAATTAGGCAACAGATGGAAGAACAGGATGCGCCAGCCGGGGATTGCCAGGCAGGAAGCGGCCTCGATATATTCCTTGCGCCGTTCCGCCACCGCCGCACCGCGCGCGGTACGCGCATAATAAGCCCATTCGACGATGACGAGGGCCAAAACGACGTTCCAGACGCTCTTGCCAAGAAAAGCCAGGATCATCAGCGCCACGAGCACCGACGGGAAGGAAAGCTGCAGGTCGACCACGCGCATGATCACCGTGTCCGTGCGCCGGCCCAAGAAGGCCGCGACGAGGCCAAGTGTCGCGCCGATGATCGCCGCGATTAACGCGGTTCCCACCCCAACCCCGAGGGAGATACGCAGGCCGTGCAGGATACCGGAGAAGATGTCGCGGCCCTGGTCATCGGTTCCCAGCCAGTATGTAAGGCCTGACATGCCAACCGAACTGGGAGGCAGACGCCCGTCCATAATGTCCAGTTGGCCAAGATCGTAGGGATCCTGCGGTGTTATCCACGGAGCGCAGAGTGCCGCGAACACAAGCAAGAGCAGCAAGACCAGTGCTCCCATCGCCACCTTCGAACCTACGAAGACGCGAGCAGCCAGTACCAATGGCCGGGAATCGTCGGTTATTTGCGCTTCCTCATTCCTCATCGGGGAAGCAGTGTCCTGGACGGCACCGGCATTCATTCAGCAGCTCCCAGATCGGCTCTCGGATCGATCACGGTGTAAAAGATGTCGACCAAGAAGTTGATGAGGACAAAGATCAAGACGCTGATCATCAGATAGGCGACGATGACCGGGCGGTCGAGAACGCCGATGCTGTCGATTATCAGCTTGCCCATTCCCGGCCAGGCGAATACCGTCTCGGTCACCACCGACAGGGCTATGGTGATACCGAATTCCATGCCAATGACCGTCACGATCGGGATCAGGATGCTCTTCAGCACATGAACGAAGACGATGCGGCGGGTCGTCAGGCCTTTTGCCCGTGCGAACCTGATATATTCGGCCTGCATGGTCTCGGCGACGCCGGCCCGTGTCAGGCGCATGATGAGCGCGATGTTGTAGAGTGCCAAATTAAGCGCCGGCAACATCAGATGGCGAAGGCCGTCAGCTGTCAGGAACGACCATTGAATGCCGAAGAGGGGCGCCGTCTGACCGCGGCCGGTGCTCGGCAACCATTGCAGCTCCACCGCGAACACCGCGATTAGGAACAGGCCAATCAGGAACGACGGCAGGCTGAAGCCGAGAATGCTGCCGCCCATGAGTATCTTGGCCAGCGCGGTGTCGGGACGCAGGCCCGCATAGAGGCCGAGTGGAAGGCCGATGACGATCGAAAGCAGCGTGGCGGTGACGGCTAGTTCCAGCGTCGCCGGCATGCGGCTGAGTATGAGACCGATGGCCGGCTCGTTGAAGACGAAGCTGCGGCCGAACTCGCCTTGTATGGCGCCGCTGAGGAAACGCAGATATTGCTGCCAAACGGGCAGGTCGAGCCCGAGTGCGGCTATAGCCTTGGCGCGATCGGCCTGGTCGGCATCAGGCGAAATCATGATGTCGACCGGATTGCCCATGAAGCTGATCGCCATGAAGACGATCAGGGTCATCGCAAAGACGACCAGCAGGGCCTGCATCAATCGCCGTAACACCCATATGGCCATGAGAAGTCTGGTCCGTCCGGAAAAAGTTGCTGATGGGATGCCGGTTAATACGGCATCCCACGTGAGGCGGCGGCCCGAGGGCTGACCGCCGGGTCACTTCTTGCGATGCACTTCCATGGCGCGCGTGGACTCGTCGCGGCGCGCCTCCAGCGCGAGGTCAGGCTTCGAGGCCCAGAAGCTCTTCTGGATGTGCAGCGGCACCACCGCCACATCGTCCATCACCAGCCTGGTTGCCTCGCGCAGCAGCGCCTCGCGGGCCGCATCATCCGTGGTGCCCATCGCCTTTTCAACGACAACATCCATCTCAGGATTGGAGTAGCCGCCATAGTTGGATGCACCCAGTCCCTTGTCGGGATTGGTGGTTGCGAACACGGAGCGCAGCGGATTGGAGGCCTCGCCCGTCGAGGTGCCGACGCTGAGGAGGCCGATGGAGAAATCGCCGCGCGTCATGCGGCCGATGTAGGCCGACCAAGGCTCCGGCTCGACTTTGGTGGTGACGCCGATCCGTTCCCACATCTGGCCGATGGCCTGGATGATGCGGCTGTCGTTCACATAGCGGTCATTGGGGCCGTGCAGGGTAATGCGCAGACCGTCCGGATAGCCCGCCTCCGCAAGCAGGCGTTTGGCGCCCTCGGCATCGAAGGCGGGAGACGAAATCCCGGGATCGTAGCCAAAGGCACCTTCGGGTAGGAACTGGCCAGTAGGGGCGGCGGCACTCTGCATCAATCTCTCGACGATGGCATCGCGGTTGATGGCCATGCTGAGGGCCTGCCGAACCTTGAGATTCCGGAACACATTTTCGGAAAATTTCTCGCCGTTCGGACCGCTGACAAAAGTGGCTCCCTCGGCTTGATGGTGATCGATCCACAGGAAGATGGCGCGCATGCTCAGCGCATCCCATATCTTGACGCGTGCCTCGTTGCGCAGGCGCTCAAGATCGGTGGTGGGCACCGCATCAATGATGTCCACGTCCCCGGCGAGAAGCGCCGCGAGACGCGAGGCATCATTGGAGATGACGCGCAATGTCACCTCGTCCCATTCGGGCTTGCCGCCCCAATAATCGTCGTTGCGCTCAAGCTTAACACGGTCGCCCCGCTGGAAGGAGACAAAACGGTACGGGCCGGTACCGATGGCTCCCTTGCCGGAGTTGAAGTCCTCCGTCCCGAGCCCTTCGTGGGTCTCCCGGTCGAGCATGAAAACCATAGAAAGATCGATGGGCAGCAGCGGGTAGACGCCGTCGGTGGTGAAGCGGACTGTGTAGTCGTCCACCACTTCCACGCTTTTAATACGCTTGGTGTACACCGCGTATGAGCCCGGGCTGTTGGCGACGTTTGGCACCCGGTCGATGGTGAAGGCGACGTCATCGGCAGTGAAGTCATTACCGTTGTGGAATTTCACCCCTTCCCGCAGCTTGAACTCCCAGGTCTGGTCGTCGATCAGCCGCCAGGATATGGCCAGCGACGGCTTGAGGTGAACGTTCTGATCCATGGCCGTCAGGCCGTCGAACATGTGGGCCGCAAGATCCTTGTTTGGATTGAGCAGGTGATAGTGCGGATCGATACTCGTCGCGGCCGCCCGCACTCCTATCGTGAGCTTGTCGGCGGCGTGGGCCGCACCGATCCCCAACATTGCAACCGTACCGGCCAACGCCAGCATGCGCGCCACTGATTTCATTTGCTCCTCCAGTTGGGCTATTATTGATAGGTATTTGCCCATAAAATAATATCATAATAACTGGTATATTTTGATATCCTTCCTGTCAACAGCCCATGAACCCGGGACAAGGCACGAAATCCGGCCGCCAGAGGCATGATCTTGTTGATTTATCTGGATAATAAAAAGGCGCCGACTGCAGCCGGCGATTTTAATAATGATATTATATGCGGATAGCCGATCCGATAGGTCTGCGGCACAAACCGTGCTTGCCGATGGCGGACAAAGGCCGACCTCTTTTCAGAAGCAGCCAAGCGCCCATTCGTTACAGAGCACGCTTCAGTGGTTCACGACCTGGCGAAGACCGGACATCCTGTCAATGACGATGATGGCCAGGGCCGAGATCAGAATCAGCGAGCTCGCCAGGGCGGCGCCGACCGCATCGTACTGGTATTTTATATAGGAGAAGAGCTCGACCGGCAGCGGCGTCCAGCCGGGCGGCGCCAGGAAGACCGAGATCGGAAAATCGTTCCACGACAGCACGAAACAGAGTACCAGGCTGGAAAGCAGACCCGTCCTGATCACCGGTAGCGTGATGGAGAACAGCGTGCGCACCGGACCCGCCCCGACATTGCGCGCCGCCTCCTCCAGCGACATGTCGAAGTTCTGCATGCTCGCCATAAGAATGCGCACCGCAAAGGGCAGGACATGCAGGGTGTGGCCGATCACCAGCGCCGGAATGCCGGCACCGAAGCCGAGACGGGCAAAGAACACGTAGAGCGCCAGGCTGAAGATCGTCGTCGGGATCAGCAGCGGCGACATGATCAGAAGATTGATCAGAGTCTTGCCCCGGAAATCGTAGCGGATCATCGCCAACACGGCGAGAAACGCAATCGCGTTGGCCACGATGGTCGCTGTCAGCCCCAGCCACAGGCTGACCCCCATCGCTCGCACGAAGGTATCAGAAGCCCAGGCGGCACGAAACCACTCCAGCGTGAAGCCTGTCGGGGGCAGGACGAATTCCCGCGGGTTGATCGACACCAGCAAGGTGATGGCAACTGGGAAGAACAGGAACGCCATGGAGATATAGGTGAACAGGCGCAGCGCCCAGCCGCCGACATCGGTGCGCATCATCTCGTGGCCTCCAGCCTGTTCAGGATCAACCTGCCGAAAACGAAGCCCATGCCCGTCAGGATCAGAGCATTGGCGGCCACCATGATGACCGACAGACTCGAGGCGAACGGCAAATCGTTGTTGAGCAGCGCCTCCCGGTAAATGACCAGGCCGATCATCTGCGTATCGTTGGCGCCCACCATGAGCGGCACGGCGAAGGCCGCGAAATTCAGCGAGAAAACGATGATCAGCCCCGCGTGAAGCCCCGGCATCGTCAGCGGGAAGGTAATCTTCCAGAACGCCGTCCAAGGGCTGGCGCCCACATTGCGAGCCGCCTCGACCAGCGAGGGGTTGATGCGCTCGATGGAGTCGAGCAGCGACAGCACAATATAGGGCATGCCGATATAGACCAACAGGATAACAACGCCCTTCAAGTCCCACATATAGCGCACGGGTTCGTCATAGACGCGCAACGCAATCATGAGCGAATTGAGCAAACCCCCGCCCCGGAAGATTACGATCCAGCCATAGACGAGTGTTACCAGGCCGATCAGGAGGGGCGACAGCACCATGGTCATCAGGATGCTCTTCTGGGCGCCTGACGTGCGGGCGATGTAGAGCGCCATGGGATAGGCAAGTGCCACCGAGATCACCGTGGACAGGACCGCGATGCGAATGGAAAACCACAGCGTGTTGACCAGGTACCAGGGGCTTCCAAGGAAACGGGTGTAGTTTTCCAGGGTTAAGGCCGAAACCATATAGGCTCCGTCCACCGTCGTATTGAAACTGACCCGGGCCACCCACAACAGCGGCAGGATCACAAATGCCAGCAAAAGCATGAAGGAGGGAGCCAGAAGGACGGCGGCGGCCTTAGACCTCATGGCTCAGGCACCCTTGCGGTCGATCAGGCGAAAATGGCCCGGATCGATGCGCACCCATACCGGGGAAGAGATAGCGAGCGGACGATCGACATTGTGGACCTCGGCTTGCAAGCGTTTGCCCTCGACCTCGACCGTGTAGCGGATGGTTGGCCCGAAATATTCGATGAAACTGACGGTGGCCGCAAAGACATTGGCACCCTCGGGCCTGTCTCGGGAGACATGCACGCGCTCCGGCCGCAACAGGATGCGCATCGGCGCGCCTTGCGCCGGCGGCATCTCGCTATCGACAACGAGTTGAAGAGGGGAGTTCCCCACCTGCACCACAGCCTGGCCGCCCTGCGTACGCAAGACCTCGCCGTCAAGGAAGTTCGTGGTGCCGACGAAATCGGCGACGAATTCGGACTGGGGATCCTCGTAGATCTCGAAGGGGCGGGCAATGCGCGCGACCTCGCCGCCATTCATCACGACCACACGATCCGACATGGACAGTGCTTCTTCCTGGTCGTGCGTTACATAGAGCGTGGTCATGTTGAGCCGGCTCTGCAACTGCTTCAGCTCACGCCGCATGGCAATGCGCAAGGCACGGTCGAGATTGCTGAGGGGCTCGTCCATTAGCAGGAGCTGGGGCTCCAGCGCCAGCGCGCGCGCCAAAGCCACCCGCTGCTGCTGTCCGCCGGAAAGCTGGCGCGGCAGCCTGTCCTCATAGCCCGACAGCCCTGTTACAGACAGCGCCTCCTCGACCTTGTTGCGGATGAAATCCTTGCCGCGCTTGCGAAGCTTCAATCCAAAGGCGACATTCTCGGCCACGGTCATATGCGGCCACAGCGCATAGTTCTGGAATACGAAACCCACCTCACGCTTCTCCGGCGGCAGATGGGTCACGTCACGACCATTGACACGGATCGTGCCACCGCTGGGCATAATGAAGCCCGCGATCATGCGAAGGGTGGTCGTCTTGCCGCATCCGCTCGGGCCAAGCAGGGAGACGAACTCCCCTTGCCCGACTTCGAAGGAAACATCGTTTACAGCCGTGATGCGTCCGTACTGCTTGAAGATGCGGTGCACCTGTATGGCGTGTTCGGTGGCGTGGTTCATAATTCCTGCGCTCGCTCAGCCAACTAATACAAGCGCCGGCGGCTGCGTGATCCGGCCGCCGGCGTCTTTCGACATCCTACTTGCTGGTCATGCGGTTCAACTGGTTCTGCCATTCCGCCTTATGGGCCGTGATCTTCTCCTGATCCGGTAGGTAGAGCCGCTTGAACTCCTCATTCTGCACCAGCAAGTCCCGATAGGCGAAATCATCCGGTATAGGCGCGTTCTGGACCGTCGGGGCATAGAGATTGTTGACCGCGAAGGCGATCTGGACCTCGGGCCTCAGAATATAGTCGACGAATGCCTGCGCCATCGCCGGGTCCGTTGCGGCCTTGGTAATATTGACCGTGCTGATCAGCGGGAAAGTGCCCTCGGCAGGGCGCACGAACTTGACGTTCGAGGTGCCTTTTTCCAGCAACTCCTTCATCCGCCCCGTCGCGAGCATGCCGAGCCAAGCATCCTCGGTCTGGAACAGCGATACCATCTGGCTTTCAACATCGAGCGAACCGATCAGATTGCCGCTTTTGACCAGTTCGGCCATGCGGTCCAGTCCGGGTTGGATATTGTCGATGCCACCGCCGTTCTTGTCAGCCTGGAGGACCGTCAGGCTGAGGGTCGGTATATGCTCGAAGCCGTAGATGACGACATGATTCTTATAGTCAGGCTTCCACAACTCATCCCAGCTTGTCGGCGCCTCCTTCACCTTGTCGGTGTTGTAGGCCAGCACATAGTCGCCGACATTGGCAAAGATCGTGTAGGGCGAGAAGACCGCATTGTCATAGAGATTGGCCATATTGGGAATCTTGGCCTTGTCGAGCTCCATCCAGAGCCCTTCCTTCTCGCCGGCGATCGAATTGAGAAGCGTGTTCGTCGCCACATCGACCTGGCCAAGGCGCGATTTCACCAGATGGTCGGGGCTGGCGCCAACCACCCATTCTATAGTGCAGTTGTGTTCCTCCTCGAATTTCGCGGCAACCGCCTGATAGGTCTTCTGATAGCTGCCGCCCCAAGTCGTGACCCGAAGCTTGCAATCGGCCAAGGCGGACGAAGTCAGTGCACCCAACGCAATGGTCGTAAACAACGCATACCGTATCTTTTTCATAACACTTCCCCTTGGATGGTTGATAAGGGCCACTGGCCCCAGGTTGGTCACACCCTCTTCTGGCGGAGGGCCTGAGCTACAGCGAACGCGATGACTTGACCTCCACAAAAGGGCATCACCTCGTGGTCATGCATCACCGCTTTCCAGCACCTCCCTCACCCCGAACTGTGGGGAAAAGTTTGTTAGCAATATTATTACTGCATAATAATTATATCATTATCTGTTGTGTCAAGGCAGATTTTGCAGGGCGTCGGCAATTTCCGTGCGGGTTCACGTCTCGCCTACAGTTCTGCTTCGCCGTCCGTGCAGTCGGCTACCCGAAACGTTGCAGCGGAATGAAAGGCATGGCTGGCCTCGGTCCCAATCCCCCGGCCGATGGATCGATGGCCTTTTCGACAATCCGCATCGCAGCTGCCGTCATCTTGTGGCTGCCACCATTTCCAGGTCACATTATGGGTTGCAAATGTTTTGCCTTACGGCCGTTCCACGCCCGACAGCAATTTGAGCAGGCAATCGCCCGAATCCATGAGAGCCGGGAAACGGCAGGCGACAAGGTCAGGCCTGGTAAAGTAAACCGCTTCGAGGGACAGATAGGCCGTCAATCGGGTGGTTGTAGCCCGCCAACCGGCTTGTGCGAACGCTGACACCGATCTCGCCAAGACTCCAAGATGTCCATGACAGGAAGCGTGAACGCACCCTTGCCATCCACCCTCTTAAGGAAAGCGACATCACTATCATGAGTACGATGCTCTCCCACAAGATGCTGGTAAAGCATGTGAAGGTCTGCGGGGAGCCGCCCGCACCGGCGCACGCCGAGATCGCCTGGGCTTCGTTCCTGCATAACCGACATATGGCACTGGAGGAACCCTTCATCCTCCCGTGCCGATGTGAAGGCCCAGGCTTCACACATTCGAAGCGCTTCCGGCTGCCGAATTCTCGTGTGGATGCTCAACACGGCACGAAAGCTCCCAACCCAAACAACGTTGGGTATTTGGACGAGATGATCCTAGCCTTCTCTGGCAAGAAGCACTGGCTTTGATCTCTCACCGTGGATGGCCGGCCAAGCCGAATCCCGGCTGTTTATACGTCGCGGAAGCAGACTCTTTGCGCCCCGACTACAGGCTTGCGACAGGACCTTGAGGCCAGACGATCGTTACCTCGACATGGTCGAGCACACCGCGTACGGGCGCGTTGGGCTTTCGCACCGTGATCCGGGCACGCGTGATCTGTGGAAACACGGAACAAAGGGTCCGGCTGATGTCGAGAGCCAGGGTTTCTATCAGGAAGCGCCGGCGGCCAGTGACGATCTTTTCGATTTCGGCGAAGGCGAGCCCGTAATCCACAGTGGCCTCGATCGAATCTTCTTCGATCCCCACCGCGGGGCGCACATCCAGCTCGGCATCCACATAGAACCGTTGGCCAAGCCGTTCTTCCTCGTCCAGCACGCCGTGCCGAGCAAAGAACGCGCAGTTCTTCATGGAGATTTTGTACATCGCACCTGTGATATCGCGGCGGGAAACCCGGCCGCCGCGAGCCGAGGTACCCGCAACTACAGGGTCCATAACCAGTTCGTCAGTGCTCATGGGAGCCTCGTTCATCTGTCACGATTGCGTCCATGGCGATGTCCTGCGCATGCGGATGGATCGTCGCAAGCCTGGCGCCCGCATAACCTACCCCGACCTTGAACGGCCGCTTGGTCATTGCTGCGAGCGTCCGGTCGTAGAAGCCACCACCATAGCCGAGCCGATAGTTTGCCGCATCGAACCCCACGACCGGGGCCACCACGACGTCCGGCTCGACCACACGACCGCTGGAAGGGACGAGAATATTCCAGACACCGCGTTCCAGCGGCTCGCCCGGTGCCCAAAGCCGGAATTCCAGAGGCTGCGCCTTGGCGATGACGACCGGCAATGCGATCTGCCCGCCCGCCTCGATGATCTTGATCGACCATTCGCGCAGGTCCGGTTCACCACGGAACGGCCAGTACAAAGAGACAATGCGCCCCTGTGGAGAGCCGATCAGTCGATCAAGACCGGCCGCGATTACTCTTGTCTTGCTGGCGCGCTCGTCTGCGCTCATGGCAAGGCGAAGATCGATCAGGCGCTTGCGCTCGCCCACGCGCCACCGCGAAACATCCTGCGAAAGTTTCGACGGGGGCCCGTCAGGCCGGCCTGGTATCGGATTGGTGCCCTTTCCAGCCATTGCCTCTCCTTGCGCATGCTCCCTGAACAGTGCCGGTTGATCGACAGGCCCGGAAAATCAGGACCTTGGCCTTTCCTTTTTGGGGTCGTAATGGGCGAAGGGGACGATTTTTGCGGGCAGGCGTTTCTGGTGACCGTCGAGCTTGCCGATCTCGACCTCGGTGCCGATGGCGGCATGTGTTGCGTCGACCCTGGCCAGGGCGATGTTCTTCTTCAGCAGCGGCGAGCGCATCGAGGAGGTGACTTCGCCGATCTGGGCGCGGCCGATATAGATGCAGTCGCCATGGCCGACCGCGACATTGCTGTCGATATCGAGACCGACCAGCTTGCGCACGGGATGCTCCTTGCGCCGGATCAGCGCCTCGCGGCCGATGAAGTCGTCGGTCTTGGACTTGAGCGGCACGGTAAAGCCGATGCCGGCCTCGAACGGATCGGTCTGGTCGGAGAACTCGTAGCCGGCGAAGATCAGCCCCGCCTCGATGCGCAGCATGTCGAGCGCCAGGAGCCCCATCGGCTTCAAGCCCAGCGGCTGGCCAGCTTCCCATACCGCATCGAACACGGTGCCGGCATCGCGCGGATGGCACCACACCTCATAGCCGAGCTCGCCGGTATAGCCGGTGCGCGACACCACCACAGGCACGCCGTTCTCGCCGCCGATGCGCCCGATGGTGAAGCGGAACCATTCCACCTCCTCAAGCCGCGGCTGGTGCGGCGGCGTCCAGATCACCTCCTTTAGGATGGCGCGGCTGTTGGGGCCCTGAACGGCGATGTTGTGCATCTGGTCGGTGGAGGCGCGCACCAGCACCTTCAGCCCGAGTTTGTCGGCCGTCTCGCGCAGCCACACGCCCGAATAGTCGTCGCCGCCGATCCAGCGGAAATTGTCCTGTCCCAGCCTCAGCAGCGTACCGTCGTCGATCATGCCGCCATGTTCGTAGCACATGGCGCTGTAGACCACCTGGCCCACGCCCAGCTTCTTGACGTCGCGGGTCAGTGTGTATTGCAGCAGCGCCTCGGAATCCGGGCCGGTGACCTCGAACTTGCGCAGCGCCGACAGGTCCATCACCACCGCCTTCTGGCGGCAGGCCCAATACTCCTCGATCGGCCCTTCCTTGGCGAAGGAATTGGCCAGCCAGTAGCCCTTGTATTCGACGAAGTTGCGCGTGTGCTGGGCAAAGCGCGAATGGAAGGCGGTTTCTGTGGTCATTTTCGGCTCGGAATCCGGAGTTACGCGGCGGGCGATGGCGCGCGAGAACCTGTTCTTGTCGGAATAGGTGCGCACATGGATGTCGGTCAGGTTCCAGCCATTGGCCGGCGTGGTGTCGTCGGGGCAGGCCGAGGACACGCACACGATGTCGGTGAGCGCGCGCAACAGGACATAGTCGCCCGGCCGCGACCACGGCTCGTCCGAATACATCACCCCATGCGCGTCGATGCCGGTGTTGAAGAAGAAGTTCACCGCCATCCAGCCCGCCCGCGGGCGCACGCCCTTGTCGGCCAGCGCCCGGTTGAAGTTCTCCGAGCAGTTGGCATGGCCCGGATAGCCGATGTCGTCATAGTATTTGGCGTAGCAGGCCAGCGCGAAGGCGTCGTGACGCCCGCAGGTGTCCTGCACCACCTCGACCAGCGGCTCGAAGTCCTGGTCGTAATATTTGGCGTGCAGGCCGGGCATCGGATAGGCATGGCCCATCAGCGAGCGGGTGGCGGTGACATCGAGGGGGTTGTCGAGGCCCTTGTCGAGCTTGCGGGCCGAAAAACACTGGAAGTCGGTGCACTGGCGCCCGTCGACATCGATGATCTGGATGAATTCGCCCGCGCGCACGAAAAACGACTGTGCGGTGGCCGACCTGACCCTCAGGTCGAGCACCGGATCGGCCAGCGGCTCCGGCAGCTCCGCGCCCCTGGCCCGTGTCTGCACGCGCGCCCGGCGCACCAGAACCAGGATCGGCGTGACCGTGTCGTCGGGAGGCGGCAAGGGCGGAGTTTCAGCAGGCTGCGGATCTGCTTTACGGGCCGGACCAG
>WPCJ01230217.1_pt1 | contig 58611 bp, 54 predicted proteins | sample 5399831 | NCBI WGS metagenome assembly WPCJ01 (sample SAMN12869470, study PRJNA574797) | sludge metagenome | isolation source: wastewater treatment of pH10 | place: China:Beijing | collected 2019-05-20
TGTAGGTATCGGTCTTGGAAAAATTGGTGCGGCTGCTCTTGAAGCAATCGCTAGACAACCAGAACAATCTGGAAAAATCCAAACTGCTATGCTTATTGCTGCTGCACTAGTAGAAGGTGTTGCTTTCGCTGCGTTATTCGCATCATAAGCCAAACAAAATCATAAACATTGTTGTAGCGGTTGGCTGCAACAATGTTTAAATTTAAAATTTTAAAAAATTAATCTCACTATATAATGGAATTACTTCATCAGTTTTCATCAGGATTATTTATTATTCAGTCCATCATTTTTCTGGTATTACTTTTCATCTTAGGAAAATTTGCCTGGAAACCAATTCTTAAATCTATCGATGAGAGAGAAACATCTATCATTGATGCGCTTAATCAGGCAAAATTAGCTAAACAAGAGATGGCTCAGTTGAAAGAAGATAACGAAAGAATCCTACGCGAAGCAAGAGCTGAAAGAGACGGTATCTTGAAAGAAGCGAGAGAAATGAAGGATAAAATCGTTAATGAAGCTAAAGACAGTGCAAAAGCTGAAGGCGAGAAAATGATTGAGGCAGCCAGACAATCTATCCAAACGGAAAAGAATGCAGCTATGGCTGACATCAAAAATCAGATCGGTACTTTGTCTGTTAACATCGCTGAGAATATTCTTAGAGAAAAATTGAACAACGATGGCGCACACAACGCTTTGGTAGAAAATATTCTTAACAAATCTAACCTTAACTAATCAGGATGCTTACATCTAAAGTAGCTAAAAGATACGCACAAGGTTTACTGGATTTCACACAGGAATTTGGTAATACAGAATCTGTTTTCGGAGAGATGAAGGATATTGTGAAAATAATGTCTCAGTCCAAAGAATTGAACACATTCTTCAGCACGCCTATCATTGATGCAAGAAAGAAAGAAGCGATTGCTTTAGAAATTTTTAAAGATTTTTCTCCTGTTTCGAAGAACATCATCCGATTGGTTATCAAACAAGGTAGAGAATCTCAGCTTAAAAATATTGCTCAGGAATTCATCAATAAAGTAGAAGATATCAAAGGAACGCAACGTATCTCTTTGGTTACGGCTAGCAAATTGTCAGAGCAAAATATTCAGAAAATAATTGCTGATTCTAATATGGTAAATGTTTCTAACTATGATTTGGAAACAATTATCAAACCAGATATCTTGGGAGGATATATCCTGAGAGTAGGTGACCAGCAAATCGATGCTTCAGTTAAAACCAAACTGAACAATATCAAAAAAGAATTTCAACTTAATTAAGAAAAAACAACCATATAATGGCAGAAATAAATCCGGCAGAAGTATCAGCGATACTGAAGCAGCAATTAGCAAATTTCGATACTCAATCTAACGTAGAAGAAGTTGGAACTGTACTTACTATCGGTGATGGTATCGCTCGTGTTTACGGTTTAGAAAATGTGCAGTACGGAGAATTGGTAAGATTCGAAGCTGGAGTAGAAGGTATCGTTCTTAACCTTGAAGAAGATAATGTAGGTGTGGCACTTCTTGGTGAATCCAAAATGGTAAAAGAAGGCGATACTGTAAAAAGAACTAACAGAATCTCTTCTATCAAAGTTGGAGAAGGAATGCTTGGTAGAGTTGTTGATACTCTGGGAAATCCAATCGATGGAAAAGGACCTATCGAAGGGGAACTATACGAGATGCCTTTGGAAAGAAAAGCGCCGGGAGTTATCTTCCGTCAGCCGGTAACTGAGCCGCTTCAGACTGGTATCGTTGCTATCGATTCTATGATTCCTGTAGGAAGAGGACAAAGAGAGTTGATTATTGGTGACAGACAAACTGGTAAAACAGTTGTGGCTATCGACACTATTATCAATCAAAAAGAATTTTACGATGCTGGTCAGCCAGTATATTGTATATATGTTGCAATTGGACAAAAAGCTTCAACTGTAGCACAAATCGTTAAAACATTAGAAGACAAAGGTGCTTTGGCTTATACAGTAATTGTTGCTGCTAACGCTTCTGACCCGGTTCCAATGCAGGTTTATTCTGCGATGGCAGGTGCTTCTATCGGAGAATACTTCAGAGACACTGGTCGTGCTGCTTTGATCGTTTATGATGATTTATCAAAACAGGCGGTTGCTTACCGTGAGCTTTCTCTTCTATTGAGAAGACCACCAGGCCGTGAGGCTTATCCAGGAGACGTTTTCTACTTGCACTCAAGATTGTTGGAAAGAGCAGCGAAAGTAATTGCTGATGATTCTATCGCAAAACAAATGAACGATTTGCCAGAATCTCTTAAGCCAATCGTGAAAGGTGGTGGTTCATTAACAGCACTTCCAATCATCGAAACTCAGGCTGGTGACGTTTCTGCATATATTCCGACCAACGTAATTTCTATTACAGACGGCCAGATTTTCCTGGAGTCTGACTTGTTCAACTCAGGAGTTCGTCCGGCGATCAACGTTGGTATCTCTGTATCAAGAGTTGGAGGTAATGCTCAGATCAAATCAATGAAAAAAGTGTCTGGTACCTTGAAATTAGACCAGGCTCAATATAAAGAATTGGAAGCGTTTGCGAAGTTCGGTTCTGACTTAGATGCTGCTACGTTGGCAGTTATCTCAAAAGGAGAAAGAAACGTGGAACTTTTGAAGCAGCCGGTTAACTCTCCACTTCCTGTAGAAAGCCAAGTGGCGATGATCTATGCAGGAACTGAGAACCTATTGAGAAATATTCCTATTAGAAAGGTAAAGGAATTCCAGGTAGAATATGTGGATTTCTTGAGAAACAAACATCCGGAAGTGATGGCAGCTCTAAAAGCCGGTAAAATTGATGACCAATTAACTGGTGTTTTGAAGCAAGTTGCAACAGAACTTTCTGCGAAATACAACTAAAAAAGTTCAATGTTCAAGGATTCAGAACGGCTGGTTTTGAAACCTTGAACTTTTTAAACAATAATCTTTGAACTAAAGAATGGCAAACTTAAAAGAAATACGAGGCAGGATTTCATCTATATCTTCAACGATGCAGATTACAAGTGCTATGAAAATGGTTTCCGCGGCGAAACTGAAGAAAGCACAAGACGCAATCGTAATGCTGAGACCTTACTCAGAAAAACTTCAGGAGATTATAGAGAACGTAAGTGCTGCTTCTGATGCTGAGAACATCTCAGAATTCGCTATAGAAAGAGAAGTTAAAAAAGTGCTTTTCATTACGGTTACTTCCAACAGAGGTTTGGCTGGAGCTTTCAACTCTTCTGTTATCAAAGAATTGAACACTCAGTTCTCCGCTAACGAAAATGTAGATGTGGAAGTTTTAACCATTGGTAAGAAAGCTTTTGATGCACTTAGAAAAAACAAAACTGTTTACGAAAACCACAGTTCTTTGTTTGACAACCTTTCTTTCGACCACGTTTCAAATATGACAAGTAAAGTGATGTCAGATTTCAAAGCCGGAAAGTTTGACAAAGTTTACGTTGTTTACAACAAGTTCATCAACGCGGCAACTCAGGAAGTTGTCACTGAACAGGTCTTACCAATTGCAGTTTCTGCAGAGAAAGCAGGTTCAGACGTTAATGTAGATTACATCTTCGAACCAGGAAGACAAGAGATTTTGGAAACATTGATTCCAAAATCAATTAAAACTCAGATATTCAAAGCTGTTTTGGATTCCGTAGCATCAGAACACGGTGCAAGGATGACAGCGATGCACAAGGCGACCGATAATGCAGAGGCACTTAGAAATGATCTTAAGATTTTCTACAACAAAGCAAGACAGGCAGCCATCACCAACGAAATATTAGAAATTGTTTCCGGAGCAGAAGCGCTTAAGAACAGTTAATAAAGATAAGTTAAAGTTAGTAGTTAGTTATAAAAAGCATTGGAGGTCAAACTTCAGTGCTTTTTATTATTTTAAGCCTGATGGAAGTGTGATTTCAAGCGAAATGACTGTAGAAAATAGAACGGTTGAAGCGGAGTTCCGTAAGAGCGACACTATCAAACCAAATATTCGCAGCTCTTGATAACTCCAATTCTTATGCTCAACATCATAATTGATATTAAAAAAATTATCTATCTTTGTGCAGATTGTATAACAACATTACATGGACCCCGATAGTTTAGTCAAACTTCTCATTGCATTATTTTTAGTTCTTCTGAATGGCTTTTTCGTAGCCGCCGAATTCTCAATCGTTAAAGTACGATACTCCCAGATCCAGCTCAAAGCTGCAGAAGGGAACACAATGGCAAAACAAGCCGAAAATATTATCAAAAATCTTGATGCTTATCTGTCAGCAACCCAGTTAGGAATTACGTTGGCATCACTTGCCCTTGGTTGGGTAGGAGAGAGTGCTTTGCATCATATTATAGAATCTATTTTTCATTCATTGAATATTGAGTTGGCTCAAACTACGGTTACAACTATTTCAGTTGTTTGCAGCTTCTTGTTGATTACAGTGATGCACATTGTATTTGGAGAATTAGTTCCAAAATCGATTGCGATTAGAAAATCGGAATCTACAACCTTGTTCATTGCATATCCTTTGCATCTATTTTATAATGTCTTCCGTCCATTTATTTGGTTGATGAATTCATTATCTAACGGATTTTTAAGAATTATCAAAATACATCCGGCTTCCGAACACGATATTCACTCTACAGAAGAATTGCAGTTGTTGGTAAAACAATCCGCAGACAGTGGAGAAATCGAAGAGGAAAATTATGAGATCATCAAGAATGCATTTGATTTTACAGATCATAATGCCAAGCAAATTATGATCACGAGACAAAATATTTCTTCTATCGATATTGAGGATGACAAGGAAGAAATTATTTCTCAAATTATGGATAGCGGTTATTCGCGTATTCCGGTTTATGAAGGTTCGATTGATAATATTGTAGGGATTTTTTATACGAAAGAAATTATCAGAGAATACATCAAAAGTAAAGGTGAACTGACTCACGAGGATCTGAGAGGCTTGATGAGAGAAGCATTCTTCGTTGTTGGAAGTAAAAAGATTTCGGACTTGTTAAAAGTATTCCAGTTCAAAAAACAGCATATGGCGATTGTCATTGATGAATTCGGTGGAACAGAAGGAATCATTACGCTGGAAGATATTTTGGAAGAATTAGTCGGCGAGATCCAGGATGAGGAAGATGAAGAGGATAAGATTGTTGATAAAGTTGGAGATAATACCTATTGGGTAAAAGCAACGCAGCCTTTGGAAGAAATCAACGAGTGTCTTCCCAAAAAAATCCCGCCTTCCGAAGAAGGAGAATATAACACATTGGCCGGTTTTATCTTAAATGAATTACAGGATATTCCGGAAGAAAATCAGGAATTCGATTACGGGCCTTATCATTTTAAGATCCTTAAGATGCAAAATAAGAGTGTGGAATTGGTAGAATTGTTTTATAACAAATCCTTGGTAGAAGATATCACAGACGAAATCACTGAAGGTTAATCAATAATTATGAAAATCTATAACAACAAATCTTACGATCAGCCAAAACGCGAGTACGAGGAAGAAGTATTGGTTTTGGAAGAAGAGGATGAAGTGTACAAGCTGGTGCTTCATAATGATGATGTCAATACATTTGATTTTGTAATCATGTGTCTCATCGAGATTTGTGAACACACTTTGGAACAGGCGGAACAATGTACGATCCTGGTCCATTACAAAGGAAAATGTACTGTAAAAACCGGAGCATTAGAAAAGCTTAAACCTATGAATCAGGCATTGCTTGACAGAGGCCTGAGTTCTGAAATAGTATAAAACAAAAACTATCACACATATGATAGTTTTTTATTTTAATGAAATCTGTAATTGGCTTCCGGCAATATATTATTTTTCAGAAATTCTTCATATTCCGGTGAAAGAATAGCTCTGCCGTAAGTGTTTTTTCCGGACATTCCGCCTAATCTGATTTTATCTTTCCCATATTTTGAATTCAGTTTATCAATCGCTTTCATAATAGGAATATGCTTGGAATCGACATCTTTTTCAAAAAGGTTAATCAGTCTTTCGTTATCAGGAACAAAATCCGAAACCATAACGCCTGCTTTTTTATAGTGGAATCCTTCTTTATAGATAGCCTCAAAGATCGAATTCGCGTACTTTGCCAAAACAATAGACGAACTGCTGGGATTGGGTAAAACAATAGAAAAGCCGTCCTTGTATTCCCCTAGTTCTTTTCGGAATCGGTTGGTTTGGATAAATACACTGATGACTTTGCAGCAAGAATTTTGCTTCCTCAATTTCTCAGCACAATAGATAGCGAAAGTTTCGATACGTTCTGCGATTTCTTCTTTGTTAGTAACCATTTTCATAAAACTTCTGCTAACGACAATAGACTTTTTTGGAGAAGCTTTATCGAGTTCCAATTGAGGAATTCCCTTCAGTTCATTAATCATTCTCACACCATGGATGCCCATTATTTTTCGTATCCATATCTCCGGCTTTTGTAGAAGATCCCAGGCTTTATAAACGCCGTTGTCCATCATTTTTGCGCTCAGTTTTCTGCCAATTCCCCAAACATCTCCTACATCCAGATCCTTCAATGCGGCTTCTATTTTTTCTTTAGAATCCATTATATAGACACCTTCACAATATTTAATAGGCTCTTTTTTTACAATATGATTTGCAATTTTACAAAGTGTTTTTGTCGGTGCAACGCCAATACTTACCGGAAGCCCTTTGAGCTCTACTTTAATCTTATTTTTAATATCAATACAATATTTTTCTAAGTCAAAATATTTGAAACCGTGGAAATCTAAAAATAGTTCATCAATACTGTAAACCTCGTGTTTCATAACATATTTGCTTGCTATTTTCATCACCTCTTGGCTATAAAAATTATAAAGTTCAAATTTTGCGGAGAACACTCTTACCCGATGTTCTGCAAAAAGATCTTTGTATTTAAACGCCGGTGCTCCCATTGGAATTCCCAGAGCCTTAGCTTCATTGCTTCTTGAAACCACGCATCCGTCATTGTTGGACAATACCACAACAGGCTGATTCTCCAGCGTAGAATCTAATGTTCTTTCGCAGGATACGAAAAAATTGTTGCAGTCTAATAAGGCATACATGTTGGAAAATGGAGATAATATTTTCATCAAAGTTATAAAACAATTTGGATGAAAATATTTTTATTTTTCCACAAAACTTTAATCTTATTGGTGTAATTGTTTTTGATTTTTTCAATCCTGAATGTTTGTTTTTTTAAATTTTATAACATGATTTAAAAATAAATTTGCTATTTTGGTTGTGTGTTAAAATAATATTTATGAATTTGAAAATTACTCTTATTACAGGATTTGCACTGACATTTTCTACGATTTACCAGGCACAGACTACGGAATTACAAGTCAAGGCAAAAGACTGGATCTCAAAAAACTCAAATAAAATCGGGACAACCTCAAATGATCATTTTGATTTTCGTTCTTCAAGAAAAAGCCAGTCCGGGGAAACTTTAAGATTTCAGCAAACTATTAATGGTGTCCCTGTCTATGAAGGTGATATTGCTATTCATTTTAATAAGCAAGGCGACATCACTTATGCAACGGAAGTTTCTGTTTCCAAAAAACTGAAACAAATTGATACGACTCCTTCATACAGTAAGGAAAATGCTTTTGAAAAAGCAAAAGCCGCCGCCCATATCGCCGGTGAAATTACACATCAGGAAAATGATCTTTATGTTTTTCTTACAAATGAAGGAGAAACTAAACTGGTGCATAGAGTCATTATCAATTCTTACGAGACACCCGGAGATTGGGAGGTTATGGTAGATGCACATTCCGGAGAAGTAATCAGAGTTCAGGATATTGCCAATTATCATCACGATGATAACCGGAAGAAAAAGCCAAAGCAAAAACCTGCAGAGATGAAAGCTGCCGGAACAGCTTATATCTTTGATCCGGATCCACTATCCAGAGCACACGTTTCCTATGGCGGAGACTATGTTGATAATAATGATGCCACCAATGCAAGCCTTGATGCTGCAAGGAGCCTGGTTGCTTTACCAGACATTACTTTTTCAAACGGAGTGTATAGCCTGAAAAGCAAATATGTACAGGTGGCAGATTTCGAATCACCTTCAACAGGTTTGTTCACACAAGCTTCTCCTGATTTTCTTTTTAACAGGAACGATCAGGGATTCGAAGCTGTTAATGCTTTTTATCATCTGGACAGAAGCATGGCTTATATCAACGAAACCCTGGGAATCAATTGTAAATCGACACTGAACAACGGCATCCTACTTTTTGATCCGCACGGTTTGGGTGGTGACGACAATTCTCATTTTATCCCAAGTTCACAGAGATTGGCTTTTGGAGAAGGCTGCGTGGATGATGCCGAAGATGCAGATGTTGTTTTACATGAGTTTGGACACGCTATTCATTATTGGATAACAGGACTGAAATCTTCTTCTTCGCAAGGTTTAGGAGAAGGCTCGGGAGACTATTGGGCCATGTCTTATAGCAGAAGCCTTAACCAATGGGCTTCGAATGAACCTCAGTACAACTGGATGTTCAGTTGGGACGGACACAACGAGTGTTGGAATGGCAGGATAACGAACTATACCAAAAAGTATCCGTCGGGACTTACAGGCACTATTCATACCGATGGACAAATCTGGGCGACGGCGTTGATGCGAATTTATAACAGAATTGGTAAGGAAAAAACTGACCGTATTTTTCTTGAGGGACTCAGCATGACCAATTCTTCTTCTAATCAGCAGACTGCAGCTATTGCGGTGAGACAGGCGGCTATTGATATGGTTGGAACTTATGGTTTTACTTGTGGTGATGTAGCTACTATCACGGAAGAGTTTGTGACAAGCGGTTATACACTTCCTGCTTATCAGTGTACAATCCTTGCTGTTTCGGATGTTTCTAAAAACTCTGTTTCAGTTTATCCGAATCCGGTAACTGAGAAACTAACGGTTTCAATGGAATTCAAAAAAGCAGAAACTGCTGAGATCTATAGCTTAGATGGAAGAAAGATTTCTGAACAAAGCATAAATGATAATAACAATGTAATTAATGTTTCCGGTCTTAACAAAGGTGTTTACCTGCTCAAAATAAAGGGAACTGATATCGTTCAAAAGTTTATTAAGAAATAATATCAACTTTGTAATTAATAAAAAACCCGACTGCATTCAGTCGGGTTTTTTGATGTTTAAAATTTCACATTGAAAACTTTTTCTTCGCCGTTACGTTTCACCGTTACAGGATGATCCTCACCGGAATTGATCTTTGCAAGGCAATCCATATAAGAATACACTTCCTTTACCTCGCATTTTCCGATTTTTGTAAGAACATCACCTTGTTCTATACCGGCTTTAGCCGCAGGTCTGTTATCCATCACGCCGTCAATCAACATTCCATCTTTGCTGTCGGCATAACTTGGCATAATCCCAAGTGTTACCTTATATTTCGGGACGGCTTTTGTTGTGGTGACTTTTGTTTTAGTGAATGGGATCTCTTTCTCATTAGCTAACGCATTTGCCAGATTAAAAACATAATTGGTAATCACTTTTTCTCCGGGATAATTGATCTTATGCGCATCATCACTCGGCTTGTGATAGTCATTATGTGTTCCTGTGAACAAGAATAATACGGGAATGTCTTTCAGATAAAAAGAGGTATGATCACTCGGACCAACTCCCGATTCGTCCAAAGCTAGGTTAACCCCGGCCGGTTTATATTTTTTCACCAGATCTGATAGAATGGGAGAAGTTCCAACACCGCCAACAGTAAGATCTTTATCCTTATTCAGTCTGCCGACCATATCCATATTGATCATAAAAATTGTATTTGGATAGGTTGTTTTGATGGTTTCCGCTAATTTTTTAGATCCCATCAACCCGTCCTCTTCTCCAGAAAATAAAGCAAAAATATAGTTCACATTTTCCTTAGTTCTATTTTGTGAGAACATTCTCGCTAATTCCAGAACTGCAGCAGTTCCGGAAGCGTTGTCATCGGCGCCGTTATGGATTTGTCCATCCGAATTGGCAAGAGTAGAGTTGTGGTGCTCGTTGAGTCCAAGGTGATCATAGTGTGCACCGATCACCATTGTTTTTTCCTCTTTGTTGTCAAGAACAGCCACTACATTTTTACCATTAACTTTTACAGAAGATTGGTCATCATGAGGATTAAGTTTGACATCATATTCAAAATTTTGAATGAAATCTTTTCCTGCGTAAGGCTTCAGTCCCAGCTTTTTGAATTCGGAAGAAAGATAGTTGGCAGCTTTTGTTTCGCCTTCAGAACCCGTGAGCCTTCCTTTCAGTTCATCAGAAGCCAAATAATAGATGTGCTTCTTCAGATTATCTTCATTGACTAATTCTGCAGGATCACTGTCTACCCAATCTGCAATAAAAACATTGGTCTCATGTTGCTTTTCACCTTGTCTGTTACTTGCAAAAACTAATTTTTTTCCGTCAGAAGAAAACATAGCAAACGCATTGAATTCACTTTCGTAAGTAATTTGTTGTAGATTTTTTCCGTCTGTATCAATCATATATAACTGGAAATCATATCCTCTTGTAGAATGATGATTGGACGAGAAAATTATTTTTTTATCCGAAGGATGAAAATAAGGTGCCCAGTTAGCTTTACCCAGATTTGTGATTTGCTTCAGATCTGTTCCGTCAATGTTCATTGTATAAATCTCCATTGCTGTCGGCGCAACGAGATTTTCAGCCAGTAATTCTTTATATTCTTTTATCTCTTCTTCGGTTTTAGGACGGGAAGAACGGAAAACTAATTTTTTGCTGTCGTGAGAAAAAAATGCACCGCCGTCATAACCTAAACCGTGGGTCAATTGCTTCAGGTTTTTTCCATCAATATCCATTATCCATATTTCGAGATCGCCGCTTCTGGTAGAGGTGAAGGCAATCTTTTTTCCGTCAGGAGAAACCACAGCTTCCGCATCATATCCTGGAGAATCTGTTAATTGTTTTGTAATGTTTCCATTAAGGTCTGCCTCATAAATTTCAAAATCGGAATAGATCGGCCAGAGATATTTGCCGTCTTTTCTGGGGCCCGGTTTTGGCGGACAATCCGGATTTGCTTTATGTGTTGATGCGTAGATGATATGTTTACCGTCGGGCATGAAAAAAGAGCAGGTTGTTCTTCCTTTTCCTGTAGAAACTAATTTCAGATTAGATTCAGCTGGCTTTTGAGAGAGATCGTATAGATATATCTGATCACATTTTGCACCAATTGCGGGATTGGTAACCTGCATCGTAAGCATTTTGCTGTTGGGTGAGAAATAGGCTTCGGCATTATCTCCGCCAAAGGTGAGTTTTGTAATGTTTTTCAGGTTTTTTTCCTGAGAGAAATACACTGTGGAAATACTGAGTAATGATATTGTTGCTAGTTTTTTTACAAACATAGATACTAATTTTTATTAAGAACAAATCTAATGTTTTTTGGTGTATTTCGCATTCCAATATTTGTCATAAAAAAATCCCGAGATATTTCTCGGGATTAATATTTAAAAGATAATTTTAATTATTCAATAATAATTTTTTTCGTGACTTTATCCTTATCTGCAGTTACTGTTCCAAGGTAAACGCCCGGTTGGAGGTGTGAAATATCAATCTGATGATTGTTTTCCGTATTAAATAAAATTTGATTTCCATTCATATCACTGATTTCGAATGTAAAACTCTTGATTGAGTTATCGATTTTCAAATTCAATATGTTTTTTGCAGGATTGGGATAAAATTGTACTGCTTCCAAAATCTTTGAAGTAGAAGCATTCTCGACAGCTAGGATACTTTTAGAAGCAACAGAAAAATGTTGTATTGAACCCACAGCTGATTTACCAACATTTAAAACATAAACAGGATCCATATTGACATACAAATCATTGGCTGTATGAACATAAGGATTGTTATAACCGCCTTCATATTCCCAATATCCAGTAATGATTTCTCCATTTTGCTGGAAAGGAACATAATCGGTGCTTTCTGCTGGGTCAAAATCTACCGCTAACGGAGAATATAATAAAGTACAGTTAGCTAATTCCTGAACCGCAATGGCAGCCGCGGCATTATTGCTTGACGGATTGCTTTGATCTTTGTCATGATACAGTTTGGTATTGGCTTTTGTTGCCAATCCGCCAACCTGATCCAGATTGACTACTACTTTGATGTCCATTTTCGGACTAGTTCCATTTACGATTTGGGAAACATATCTTGAGCTTCCCAAGAGCCCTTGTTCTTCTCCGGAAAAATGGATGAATTTGATCGAATATTCAGTTGGAACATCTTTTAGAATTCTGGCTATTTCCAGAATTATGGATGTTCCGCTTCCATTGTCATTGGTTCCGGGACCATTAATCGAATCAAAATGTCCGCAGACAATTACAAATTTATTAGGATAAAGTGTTCCTGTTTTTGTAACAATAAGATTTTTAGAAGAATAACCATTTGCAGTCCAGGAATGTTCGAAAAAATCTGCGGTTGTATAACCTAAAGAAATATATTTATTTTTTATCCAGTTAAAAGCATTGGTATTTTGTGTGGTTCCGGTTCTTTTGACACCTAGAGCTTCAAATTCTTGTAGATAAGAATTAATGTTGGTTTGAGAAACTTTATTAGCTCTGTCTTGATAAGCTTGGATAAAAGTCTGGGCTCTTAAAATGGAAGTGAGTATAAAAAGTGTAAAGATTATTGTAGATCTTTTGATCATATTATAAGAATTTTGGCAAAAATAAAAAAATCCTGAGATATTTCTCAGGATTTTATATTGATAACAAAGATTTGTAATTATTTTACTTGATCTACAACAGCTTTGAAAGCTTCAGGGTGGTTCATTGCAAGGTCTGCAAGAACTTTTCTGTTAAGCTCGATGTTGTTTTTCTTAAGAGCCCCCATAAACTGAGAGTAAGACATCCCGTGCTCTCTGGCACCAGCGTTGATACGCGTTACCCAAAGGCTTCTGAAGTTTCTTTTCTTCTCTTTTCTTCCGCGGTAAGCATATTGCATTGCTTTTTCAACCGCATTTTTAGCTACAGTCCAAACATTCTTTCTTCTACCGAAAAAACCTTTAGCTTGCTTAAGTACTTTTTTTCTGCGCGCTCTGGACGCTACAGCATTTACTGATCTTGGCATAATGTTAATTGTTTTTTTGAAATGTGCGGTAATTATTTCATTACTCTTAGTGGCTCCATTTCAGGGTTAAATTGTTGAATTTGTTTCGAATTCTTATAAACCGAATATAGATTTATAAAAACTACTTAATTGCTAATTGTCTCAAAACACTTTTTGTGTCCACATTAGCAACATAAGAAGTTTGCGTCAGATTTCTCTTCTGCTTAGTTTCTTTCTTTGTCAAGATGTGGCTTTTGAAAGCATTCTTTCTTTTGATCTTACCAGTTCCGGTAAGAGCAAAACGCTTTTTAGCACCTGATTTCGTTTTTAATTTTGGCATTGTTCTGCTTTTTATAATTTGTTATCAATATTCACTTTTTATTTCCTAAGGATAATTAGGAATAATAGTTTGCAAAATTACTAAAAAATGTTCAAAGTAAAAAAACAAAAACCTCAAATTTAAATTCGAGGTTAATATATTGAATAAAGATATTCTGTAATCTTATTTTGCCGGCTTTTTCGGACTCATCATCATAATCATCCTTTTTCCTTCAAGCTTAGGAAGCTGGTCAACTTTTCCAACGTGTTCCAGATCTTGAGCTAACTTCAAAAGAAGAATTTCTCCCTGATCTTTGAAGATGATAGAACGTCCTTTGAAGAATACATAAGTCTTCAGTTTAGAACCTTCTTCCAGGAATTTTTCAGCATGCTTTTTCTTGAATTCGTAATCGTGATCATCAGTTTGAGGTCCAAATCTGATTTCTTTTACAACTACTTTTACTTGCTTGGCTTTTAATTCCTTCTGCTTTTTCTTTTGCTCGTACAAGAATTTTTTATAATCCAGGATACGGGAGATATAAGGTTCTGCCTTATCGGAAATAACCACAAGGTCCAATTCCTGATCTCTTGCTATTTCTAAAGCTTTTGCCAACGGATAAACTCCGGGTTCAACGTTTTCTCCAACCAAACGTACTTCTTTTGCTCGGATTTTATCATTGATTTGATGAAGGTCTTCCTGGACTGGGCGTCTCATCGGACCTCGGCTGTTGTTTCTTTTTAGTGCTATGGTTTTAAAATTTTAAAATTAATATTTGTTCTAAGGTTCTATTGGTTTCCACCTAATTCAAAATCTGGTTTTGCCTGTTGTTTAAAGTATGTTATAAACGCATCAACGCTCATTTCTCCTAGGTCACCTTCGCCTCTTCTTCTAACAGAAATTGTACCATTACTTTCCTCGTTCTCACCTACAATTAGCATAAATGGTAGCTTTTTCAATTCGGCATCACGAATTTTCTTGCCTGTTTTCTCGTTTCTGTCGTCTATTAAGCCGCAAATATCGTGATTTTCCAATAATTGTGAAACTTTTTTTGCATAATCTGCATATTTTTCACTAATAGGCAAGATTGTGAATTGCTCAGGACTCAGCCAAAGAGGAAAATCTCCTGCAGTGTTTTCAATTAGAATCGCAATGAAACGCTCCATAGAACCGAATGGCGCTCTGTGGATCATCACGGGTCTATGTTTTTCGTTATCGTTGCCATTATACCAAAGATCAAATCTCTCCGGTAAATTGTAATCAACCTGGATTGTTCCCAGTTGCCAGCTTCTTCCTAGGGCATCTTTCACCATAAAGTCTAACTTAGGACCGTAGAAAGCGGCTTCGCCATATTCAGTTACAGTTTTAAGACCTTTAGCTTTAGCTGCTGTAACAATGGCATTTTCTGCTTTTTCCCAATTTTCATCGGAACCGATATATTTTTCTCTGTTGTCAGGATCTCTCAATGAAATTTGTGCTGTAAAATCAGCAAATCCAAGTGATCCAAAAACATATAACACAAGGTCAATTACCTTTTCAAATTCCTGTAACAATTGATCTGGCGTACAAAAAAGGTGGGCATCATCCTGGGTAAATCCACGAACTCTTGTCAAGCCGTGTAATTCTCCGGATTGCTCATACCTGTAAACTGTTCCGAATTCTGCATAACGTTTTGGTAAGTCTTTGTAAGACCATTGTTGTGCTTTGTAAATCTCACAGTGGTGAGGACAGTTCATTGGCTTCAACAAAAACTCTTCCCCTTCGTTAGGTGTTTTGATTGGCTGAAAGCTGTCTGCTCCATATTTGTCCCAGTGTCCCGAAGTTACATACAATTCTTTAGCTCCTATATGTGGAGAAATTACGAATTCGTAACCTTGTTTTTTTTGAGCTTCTGATAAGAAATTCTCTAATTTTTTTCTCAACGCAGCGCCTTTTGGTAACCAAAGTGGGAGACCTGCACCGACTTTTTCCGAGAAAGCAAAAATGCCTAATTCTTTACCAAGCTTTCTGTGATCTCTTCTTTTAGCTTCCTCAAGTTTTTCGAGATATTCAGCTAATTCTTTTTGTTTAGGGAAAGAAATCCCGTAAACCCTTGTCAACTGGGGATTTTTCTCATCGCCTCTCCAGTAAGCTCCGGCTGCATTAAGAATCTTCACAGCTTTCACAATTCCTGTTGATGGTATGTGACCACCTCTACAAAGGTCTGTGAAGTTGTCGTGCGTTACGAAAGTGATTTCGCCATCAGGCAGATTTTCAATCAATTCTGTTTTGAAAGGATTGTCTGCATATTCTTTCAGAGCTTCCGCTTTAGAAACTTCACGCAGGTTGAAAGTAGAATTTTTCTTAGCGTTTTCTAAGATTTTTTTCTCCAATTTTTCAAAGTCCTTTTCAGACAAAGGCTCTCCTCCGAAATCTACATCATAATAGAATCCGTTCGCAATTGCAGGCCCGATTGTCAACTTGGCGTTAGGATAAAACTCCATAATTGCCTGAGCCAATAAGTGAGCGGATGAATGCCAGAATGCTTTTTTTCCCATATCGTCATTCCACGTCAAAAGCTGCACTGTAGAATCCTCCGTTATCGTGGTTTCTACTTCTGTCTGTTTTCCGTTTACTATGGCAGAAATGGTATTTCTTGCCAAACCGTCACTTATACTTTGCGCAACTTGTAGTGGAGTAACTGCTCCTTCATATTCTCTGATGCTGCCATCAGGAAGTGTAATTTTTAGCATAATGGTTTAAAAATAATGTTTGCAAATTTACGAAATTTCAGGAAATAGGACACGAGATAATTTGCATTTAAGTTAATTAATTACAAAAAATAAGGACTGAAAAATCTCAGTCCTTATCACTATGTAAAGTTATATATCAGGATGTATGGTTTTAATCTTTTTTACCTTGCGAATCCATCTCGTCAGACATCCCTTTTTCCGGAGCGTAAGCCGCTTGTCTCTCGTCTGTGAAGTATAGATCATTTTTAGCCTTAGCGATAATTCTTGCTCTTTTGCTTTCGGAGATCGGATATTCGTGGTGGGTGTCTGCGTACTTTCCCGAGATATAATCTCTGGTTTTTTCTTCGATGTCGATGGCGCCGTTTTCATCCAAAATGTTTTTCACAGCGTTTGCATCATCTTCGTTGTCAACATAAACTGTTACGGTATCACTATCAACGCTAGCGTATTCGTAACGGTCTTGTTCCAAAGTGCTGTTGTCAAAAAGCCAATGCCAAAATCCTTTCTTCTTGTTATCCACACTTTCCAGTGCTTCTTTTTCTGTATGAGAGATCGTATAATCATAAAATCCCGCATTTTCTAATTTGGTAAGGACCTCATTGCATTCCTTTTCATTGGGGAATAGTCCAAAAACAGTGTAAGACATAATAATATTTTTTGGTGTTAAACATATTTGTCTAAACCAAACAAAAATTGTGGCAGAAAAGTAGATTGAATAGATTTTAACAAATTTTTAATAATTAAACCTAAAATGTCTTGGGTTAAAACCCCTGATTTCTATATGAAAAAGCCTTCCAAAAATTAGAAGGCTATACAAATTTTAAAAAACCGTTAGTTTGGAATAATAGTTTAATTAATTTTAAAACCCAATCCGTCGGGTTCTTCGGCAATCCAATTTTCGTGCAGATGATGCCTTCTATTGTTGGTGAAAAACAGATTGTTTTTTGCCTTTGCGATGATTTTTGCATTTTTACTTTCAGAAATCACATATTCCTTAGGAAAAATAGAGTAATTTTCAGTCATATAATCCTGAGTTTTTTCTTCAACATTCACTGCGCCATTGTTGTCAAGAATATCTCTTACGATGTGGGCGTCCTGTTCCGTTTTCAGATGAACGGTTATCGTGTTGTGGTCGATACTTGCGTATTCGAAACGGGCTCTGTCAAGATGATTGTCATCAAATAACCAATTCAAGAAGCCGTTTTTCTTTTCTATATCTACGTCATTAAGGATTTCTTTTTCGGAATGAGAAATACTATAATCGTAGTAACCTGCGCTTTCTAATTTTGAGAGGACTTTGTCAACTTCCACCTGATTTGGGAAAAGCCCTATGACAAGATAAGACATAACTGATGATTTTTGGTGAAACAGAACTTTAAAACACAGTGAAAACCATAATTAGTAAACTTTTGATTTTCAGTATTAAATGTAAGCTTTATTTCTTAAACAAAAAAGAAAATCCTTTCAAATTTTGAAAGGATTACTTGCGTTTTTTCCGAATCTTGTTATTCATCGGTGTTGTCTGTTTTTCCGTCCTTATTAATTTTCGAACTTTTATCCACATCATTTTTGTCGATGTCAGGTGGATTTTTTTTGTCAGATGTAGCAGGGATATTTTTGAAATCTTCATTCTGCTTTTTGTTCTCGGCAGAATTGTTGTTTTCAGTCTTTTTATCAGGATTCATAACGGTAATTTTTTATAATTCTTTAGAAGAGAACGTGTTTGTTTTGTCTTCTATCGAATAATGCAAGGCTTTTGCCAAAACAAAAATTTCGTTAAGATTTTCTTTCAGTTGTTTTTTGCTTTCCTGTTTCAGTTGTTCTTGATTCACGCTTTTCGCCATATTTTTCTTGGCAGACTCCATAATGCCGTTGATATCGCTTTGCTTGAATCTATTAACCGCATAATCATCCATAAAATGAATTTTCACATCCGGAAAAATCTTAATTTCCGGCTGCGGCAGCTCATCAATAATAACCTTTTTGTTGACCGTGTCCACATCGATTTTCATTTTCTTCAAATCGTAGGAAACCTGAGCTTTTGCAGTCGTATAAAGAACCATTTCTCTTGGTAAAATATCGAATCCTGCGATACTTGCTGCTGAACTTTTATGTGTTTGAAAACTAGAAAAATCCTGTTCTAGAACGACCATTTTGTTCATTTTCTGGATTTGATTCGTAATCAGATAATAATCCTGATTGACCAAAGCTGCTTCGTCTTTTTTGTTGCAACTTCTCCACGACAAGAAAACAAAAACCGTGAGAATAATCCCAAAAATAAAGGAAAGTAAACCTGTATATTTATTCATTGATTTAGAATTTATCAGCAATGTTTAAACGTTGAATTGTTGCAGCCCGACTTGAACGGAGCTCACCTGCCTTTGGCGAGGTAGCGGGAGTGGAAGGCGGATAAAGCTGCCCAAATTATTATTTAAACAAACTCGAATTGTCTTTTTTCAGAATGTTTAGCAAATCTCTTTCCAAATAGCCTGTTTCCGGCATTTCTGTGACTCTACCGATTTCTTTGCCGTATTTTTTTACAATAATAGTTGGAACTCGGGTAATATTATAAAGTCCTTCTTCTCCTGATGGCGATTCTTTTTTCCGGTTAACAGCGATGATCTGCATTTTGCCGGTATTGTATTTCAACGCGTCCAAAATCTTAATCAATCTTGGGAATTCTCTGTGGCTGTCTTCGCACCAGCTTCCAACAAAAACTACCAGACTGTAAGAATTGAGTTTTTCTTTTTTTAATTCTGCTAAGCCCGTTTGGTCAACCTGATAACGGTTATATTCCTCATCAAACCAAGTTTTGAAAGGATCTTTTCGGAATTGATCAAGCGTCTGCGTTCCTAGCAACATTTTACCGTCATTTTTGGATTCTACTTCTCGGTTTACAATCACTCTTTCCGCACAAGAATTAACCGTTGTCAACGCAATGATGCCTAATAATATTGAGATTTTTCTCATTATGTTTTGTTTTTTAATCACAAGATTCACGAAGTTTTTGCACAAAGAACACAATTTCAAAACTTAATAATTTCATTTGTGAGCCTGGTGAAATCTTTGTGTCTATTGTGATTACTTATTAATGATGTCTTTCAAATCAGCTGCAGAGTAATATTTGTTCTTCAGAACTTTGTTGTCTGCAACCCTGTGAACATTGTATTTGTTGCCGGATTTTTCGTAATAAGCGTCGGTTCCTTTGGCTTTATAAAATTCTACAGTTTCCTGAGCCTGAATTTCATTATCACAAGCTTTGGACATATTAGAACGCTGAACTTCATTAAACAATTCCACAAATTTTTCTCCCAAACCAAACTCCAAAACAGCACCGCTCAAAACATACTGCAAATCACAAAGTGCATCAGCCACTTCTACCAAATCATTGTCTTCGATGGCTTTTTTCAGCTCGTCCAATTCCTCCTGCAAAAGACTGACTCTCAAATCTGCACGTTCTTTTGAAGGAATCTGCGGCGTGTCAAGAATTGGGGCGTTGAAAGTTTTGTGAAATTCGGCTACCTGATTCAGGCTATCTAATTTATCCATTATTTTCTAAAATTTTAACAAATATAAAAAATGCTGTCCAAGGAGACAGCATTTAATAAAATTAAAATGTTTTTGAGTTGATGTTTATTACTTCAATCGTTCCAACACACCTTTTCGTTTTACAATATTTTTATAATCCCATCATTATAAAAAATAGAAGCATCCTGAAATTTTTTGCCTTCTACACTGAGCTTTTCTTCATCAAAATCTTTTCCACTCCAAAACATCAATCGAATTCCTTTCTTTTGTTTGCTGTAACCAACAATTGGATTTTCATCGAGAAACCAAACAGGATGAGCGTGCCAGATTTTATTCTCTGCTTCTGGAAGATGTTTGCAGATTTCTTCGGAAAATATATCTGCAATCTTTTTATCTTCAGATTCAAAATTTTGATTGTATGAAATAATATCAGGATTCAAATCTTTAAAACTTATCATCCGCAGTTGGACCATATAATCCGGGAACATTGTTTCCGGTTGCTCTCAGATAAACAATCAGCTCACCTCTGTGATGATAAAGATGGTTGTAAAGGAAACCTCTTATGACCTGAATTTTTGGCATTGGTGGAAAAATATCTTTTCCTCCAGCCTGCATTTTCCATTCATTCATATAAGCTGCTTCGTTGGAATTTTCAATCGCTTTTTGGGCTAATTTAAAGTTCTCTTCAAATTTGGCAACAATATTTCCAGATTTGGATATGTCGCCTTTGTCGTATTGGTATGTTCCCATATCAAAAACGTCCTGATTGAAGGTGACTTCGTACCAATTATAGACTTCGGCAATATGAGAAGCCAATTCTGCGGTCGTCCAATTCTTTTCAGACGGTTTCCAGTCTAAAGCGCTGTCCGGAATTGCTTTCAAAAGTTTTCTTGTGCTTTCTGCTTCGTGCAGAAACTCACCTAATAGTGCTTGTTTAATCATTTGTATTTATTTTAAAATTAAGGTTTATAATTAACTTGTAATATCTCTTCCAATAACCAATCTTTGGATTTCAGAAGTTCCTTCGCCAATCGTACACAATTTAGAATCTCTGTAGAATTTTTCAACCGGGAAATCTTTCGTGTAACCATAACCACCGAAGATTTGAACCGCATTATTAGAAATCCTAACGCAAGCTTCAGAAGCATACAATTTTGCCATTGCGCCTTCGCGTGTCATTTTTTGTTTGGCGTTTTTCAGGTCAGATGCTCTTCTGATCAGTAATTCTGAAGCATCAATTTCTGTTGCCATATCAGCTAACATAAAGTTAACCGCCTGAAAACTTGAAATCGATTTTCCGAACTGATGTCTTTCCTGAGCGTATTTAAGAGCTGCTTTGTATGCGCCTCTCGCAATTCCCAAACTCAAAGCTGCGATAGAAATACGACCGCCATCCAAAATCTTCATTGCCTGTTTGAAACCGCTTCCAACTTCGCCCAATCTGTGAGAGTCCGAAACGCGAACATTATCGAAAATCAATTCTGCAGTTTCGGAAGCACGCATTCCTAATTTGTTTTCTTTTTTCCCGGAAGTAAAACCAGCCATTCCTTTTTCCAAAACAAAAGCGGTAGAGTTATTTTTTGCCCCTTTTTCTCCTGTTCTTGTCATTACAACGGCAATGTCTCCGGAAATAGCGTGTGTGATGAAGTTTTTTGCACCGTTGATAATCCAATCATCTCCGTCTTTTACAGCTGTGGTGGACATTCCGCCAGAGTCAGAACCTGTGTTGTGTTCAGTCAATCCCCAAGCACCGATTACTTTTCCAGAAGCTAGTTTAGGAAGCCATTTTTTTCTCTGCTCTTCATTCCCGAATTCATAAATGTGATTCGTACAAAGTGAATTATGGGCAGCAACAGATAATCCAATCGATGGGTCAACCTGAGAAATCTCGTCCAAAATGGTCACATATTCCTGATAACCAAGACCAGAACCGCCATATTCTTCGGGAATTACAATTCCCATGAAGCCCAATTCTCCCAATTGATGAAACAATTCTACTGGAAAAGTCTGGCTCTCATCCCAATCCATAATGTTGGGGCGAATATTTTTTTCAGCGAAATCTTTGGCCGTTTCAGCTATCATTTTTAAGTTGTCCATAGTTTGGGTTTCCATATTTTTATCTTTGTGCCCAAATATAGAAAAATTAGGTTAAGCACAATTTTTTTTTAAAATTTGTTTTTTCTTCTTTAAGAATCGAGGTTTTCATTATTTTAGCATAGAAATTTTTCACAATGAATCCAAAACTGAAAACCCTGTTTTTCTTTCTCATCGGAGCATTTGCCGGAATATTGACAATGTATCTGATTTCAAATTATAAAATTGAGAAGAGGAATCAATATGCTCAGGAAACTACGCATGAAGATAATTATAATGAATCAGGAAAAGAAGATTCTGATTCGCCTAAAAAACCTGAAAAAAAATATCAAAATCAGTCCAACGATAATTCGATAGAAGAATTAACAGACGATGACAAAGTGATTGCTTACGTAAAATCCAATCACAAATTACCCGATTTTTACATCACAAAATCTGAAGCAAAAAGCCAAGGCTGGAATCCGTCCAAAGGTAATCTTTGTGACGTTTTACCGGGAAAGGCAATTGGAGGCGATCAATTCAGTAATCGTGAAAAACAATTGCCAAAAGGTGAACAATACTACGAAGCAGATGTTAATTACGATTGCGAAAACCGTGGAGCAGAGCGAATTGTCTTTACTAAAAATGGCGATGTTTGGCTCACGAAAAATCATTATCAATCGTTTGAGAAACAATAAAAATAGGGAAGGCTTCGAGAGCTTCAGCCTGACAACCATCAACTATCAACCAACAACTATCAACTTAGAATGAAAGAAATATATATAGATTTCGTCGACATTGGCGATTATGAAGACTTTTACGAACAACTTAAATCAAAATTGAAATTGCCGGAATATTTTGGTGACAATCTGGACGCATTGTTTGATGTGATTTCGGGAGAACTGGAAATGCCGCTTCATCTCGAATTTGTGAATATGAGCGTTGACCAATTGGAATTATTTGAAGACTTGCTCACGACTTTGGAGGACGCAGAAGATGAGGTTGAAGGGTTTACATTTACTTATTATCTGGAGCAATATGAAGATGAAGAATAATATCAGAAAAGCGACTCAGGGCGATTTGGTTCAGCTTTCACAATTGTTTGATGAATATAGAATGTTCTATCATAAAACGTCTGATTTGTCAGGCGCTCAACAATTTTTATCTGAAAGACTGGAGAAAAAAGATTCAGAGATTTTCGTAGCTGAAGATGAAAGAAAATTGGTGGGGTTCACGCAATTGTATCCGCTTTTTTCATCAACAAGAATGAAACGTTACTGGCTATTAAACGACCTGTATGTTAATTCGAATTCCCGTGGAAAAGGTTTTTCAAAAGCTTTGATAGAAAGGGCGAAAGAACTTTGCAGAACATCAAACTCTTGCGGAATGTATCTGGAGACAGGGAAAGAAAATAGGATTGGAAATCAATTATATCCAAGTGCAGGTTTCAAAAAATATGATGACGTGAATTTTTATGAGTGGGAAGTGGAGTCGTAAATGATAAATTATAAATGATTATTGATTTTGTTAATATTGAAAGGCTTCGAGAGCCTCAGCCTGACAACTTTCCCAATCTGATAGACCTATCAACAATCAACCAAAAACCAACAACTAAACTATGACAGAATTCGAAAAATATATACAACGCTATTTAGATTTAATTCCTTCGGAACATTGGATTGAAGAAATGAAAATGGCTTCTGATGAAACCTTACAAATCTATGAGTCGCTTTCCGAAGAACAAAGCAACTTTGCTTATGCAGAAGGAAAATGGAGTTTGAAGACGCTTTTGCAACATCTCATCGATACAGAAAAAGTCTTTGCTTACCGGGCTTTAAGATTTTCCAGAAAAGACCAGTCTTTGGTTTCGGGATTTGATGAAGAAGCTTGGGCTGATAATTCTTATGCAGACAGCCGGACTTTGAAAAGCCTGATTAAAGAATTTAAATTAACCAGAAAATTATCAATTAAATTCTTTAAAAATCTTCCCGAAGAAGCACTTCAATTGATTGGAATTGTAAATGGAAACAATATCAAAGTAGAGACAATAGGAAAACTAACCGTTGGTCACAACATTCATCATTTGAATGTTATTAAGGAGAAATATTTGCCAAATATTCCAGTCGATTAATCAACATAAAAATAAGAGACACGCTTGATAACGTTATTATTTTTCAGACAAATTTGTCTGATTCGATAATGTGTGTCCTTTGGAGATTCGGAATATTGAAGACTAATAATATTTTCAGTTGGGCTAAAGACGTCAATTGGTTTTCCTATTAATTCGTAAACCTGATTTCTGTTCATTCCTTTTTTAATTTTCAAAAATTTCCAATCAGAATAATCAGCAGAGTATTTTGTATCATCAGTAAGTAATAAAATGCTTAAAAGTAGTCCCAAATAGCCATCAAGTTTTAGAACAGGAATAATTTGTTTTAATCCAAATAAAATGAAGATTATAACAACAACACTAATTAAGTTTTTTTTGAGTTTTCTCACCGAGATTATAGTTTTAATTTAAAACGTAACTAATTTAAAATTAGCATATTTTTAAATCAAATTATTTCTTCCTCGTCAAATACTTTCTCCCAGGAATAAAAAGCAACAGCGCTCCAATCACAAAAAGACAAATTCTGGAAAGAAAATCGCCGCTTTTGGTATAGAATGTTTCTGTGTCAATCAGATTGACTTTTGCGGTTAATGCGCCTTTTGCGCCGTAAGGTAATTCGTCTACAATATCGCCTCGGGAATTGATGTGAGCACTTGTTCCACTATTCGCTGCTCTTGCAATTTCGCGTCTGGTTTCTATCGCACGAAGCTTTGCATAAATCAGCAATTGCTTATGACCTTGCGAATAACCCCACCAGGAATCATTAGTTACAATAGTCAGAAGATTTGCTCCTTTTTTGACATAATCGGTCACGAATTCTCCATAGATACTTTCATAACAAATGATGGGGGCAATTACGGATTTGTTGTAAGGATTAGCAAAGATTTTTCTTTCATTGGAAATTCCAAGAGAACGCGTTGTTCCGCCTAAATCCAACATCGCATCTCCTAAGATAGGTTTAAAAACTTTGATATAAGGAAAGATTTCAACACCTGGAACGAGCATTGCTTTATGGTAAATTTCTGGTTGTTGATTCGGTATAATTTGTATTGCTGAATTATACTCATCCAACCAAATGCCTTGTCTGTCAAGATAACTTGCTGTTGACGGTTTTTCTTCGTCTTCTTTATAAATATAATAGCTGGAAATTCCGCCGGAGAAAACAGATTTCGGATGCCCGGAAAGAAAAGTTTTGATATTATTAATCAACAAACTATTATTAAAACCTCTTTCGCTGAAACCTCCAATTCCGGGAAGTGAAGTTTCTGGCGAAAGGTATAAATCGATTTTTGATTTTTTATCGCTCTGTAAAACCGAATTTTCCGCAGCTAATTTTAATAAATCACTTTCAATTGTCAAGCTGTCTTTCTGATATTTTTCGGTATATGGATCCAAAGCTGGTTGAAGCATCGTCACATTGATTGTTCCGATTGGTTTTACTGAATAATTATAATACTTAACCAAAGAAATGATCATTGGAAGAATGATAAAACCTGCTGTCATCAAAACATTTTTAATCAAAGATTTTCTGATTCTTCCAGCTTCCCAAATTCTTATCGTATAAAATACCAAAACATTACAAATCAGAATCCAGAAGCTTCCGCCTGTTGCACCCAAAGTATCATACCACTGAACAAACTGATGATATTCTGCAAAGACATTTCCGAGATTGAGCCAAGGCCAGGTAAATTCCCAAACGAGATGAAGCTTCTCAAAAGCCATCCAAATCGCTACAAAAAAGACCAATCCGAAATAGGTTCCCTGACTTTTTTTATAAATATGATAAAACACAAAAACCAACGCCATAAAAAATGAATTGGTCAAAACCGGAAACAGAACTGCCAACAGAGATTTGCTTCCGTCAGGTAATTGTGAATTGTAAAGCCAGCCAGTAGTAACAAAGTTCCAAATCAAAAATGTAAGGTATGAAAAACAAAAAACTGCCAAGCTTTTCTTTTTGATATTGCTGAATTTTGCAATGTTATGTTCCATCATCAGAAGCGGAACCCAGGCAAAAAATATAAAAAACGGAATACCGTAAGTCGGCCACGAAATGGCTAACAAAACACCTGAAATTAAAGCTAGTAAAAGGTTTTTCATTTTTTAAAAATTTCTTCTAAACCACAAAAGTCACAAAAGCTATCATCTTTTTAAATTTTTCAAATTTTCAAAAAAGAACATATTATTTAAATTATCTTTTTTGCTCTTTTACAAATTTTCTGTACTTGATTTTCTTTTGTGACTTTTGTGGTTCAATTATTTAATTTTAAACATACATTAAGAAAACATCTTCTTTCTCAAGAAATAAAATCCAGCTCCCAAAACTCCTAAAATTCCCAAAGGTAGAAGCAGATTGAACCATTGCCAGTCGGATTTTTCTTCATCAATTCTTTGTCTGTCGAGCAATCTCACTTCAATTGTTCTGTCTCTTAGTTCCATTATATTGCTGTCGTCTAACAGGTAATCCAAAGCATTTCTCAGGAATTGTGCGTTGCCGTAATGTTCTTTGGTCAGCAAATCTTCACCCAGTGGAAGAGGTTGTCCTTTCCAGATTTGATTTCTGGCAATATCACCATCTGCAATTACGAGCATTTTATTCTCAGGACTTTGAGATTTGAAGCCTGGATAAGAATTCTTCTCGCTTCTTGTCGCATAAGCAGATTTGAATTTTCCTTCCAAAGCCACTGCAAAGATTTTTGGTGGCGTAGGACGTTCCATTTCGCCGATGCTATCTGTTCTTACGATTTCCGAAAGGGCAACATAATTCGGAACAGTTTTGCTAGTGGTTCTTTCGCTGGATTCGAAAAGAACTTTGGTTTTGATATTTGGCCTTCCCAGCGTATCAATCGAAGTTGGAAACTCGAATTTTACAGGATTGATGTTCTTCGTAATCGGATTTTTGGTTTCAGCGATTCCTAAAGGGAAATAAGGCCAAAGGAAACTGCTATATTGTGGATTACCGGCAACTTCACCAGAAACAATTCTTACCAACGCTGATTTTTTCATATCCTTGGTCAAAGCCGGATTGATTCTCAGTCCATAATTGAACATAAAATCTGTCAGATTAAGGTCAATCGGGTAAGCCATTATTTTCTTGGCTTGGAAAAGTGTGTCCATTTCAGCATTCACAGCGTCCAGCATCCAAAGTGTTTTTCCGCCATTCATAATATATTGGTCGAGAATCACTTTTTCGGTGTCAGTAAAGGCTTTTCTTGGTTTGGCAATAACAAGAGCGTCCATTTGTTTCAGTTTTGGAACATCAGCCATAGATAATTCGGTTTTGTTTTCCGGAATTACCGGTCCAATGTTGTAATTCTCCATTGCCAAATCCAAAAATCCACGGAATTCATCCGGACTCAATTCTTGCTGGTTCACCAAGAAACCAATATTCTTCGCCGTTTCTTCCGTCATTCCTTTGATAGTGGAAGCGAAGTTATATTCAAGATTTTCAATCGATTTGCTGAGTTGTGTCGCCGCATCAATTCCGGATTGTTGGACAATCAATGGAACAGAAGTTCCATAACCATTATATTTGATGGCGGCGTAAGGAAACATAACGATTTCAGAGATTTTTCCGTCTTTCATATCAGGCAAAATCGAAGGTTGCATTCCCATTCCTTTCAATGTATCCTGTGGGATTTTCTCAGCAATCGGGTCACGGAATTTGTAATCGATTTTTGGATTGATTTTTCTGAATTCGTCCAGCATAAATTTGGTTTCATTCGAAAGTTGCTTGAAAGAAGCGGGAAAATCGCCTTCCAGATAAACCTCAATCGTCATTGGTTTTTTCACCTGCTCCAAAACTTTAATGGTGGAATCAGAAAGTGTATAGCGTTTTTCCGCCGTCAGATCGAAGCGTTTATAAACGATGCCGCTCATCCCGATGATCAGGAGAACAGCTATGATAATCAAAGTGATTTTATTTTTTTTATTCATCTTTATTTAGTTGACAGTTTTTAGTTGTCATTTAAGTATTTGATGCTCAATTTTGAATCTTTTATACACTCCGTTGAATGATTTTACTCGTCGATGAGTGTTTTTTATTCTTCGATGAGTGTTTTTTATTCATCGGAGAGTGATTTTACTCATCGATGAGTCTTTTTTACTCAAAATTGTATCTTTTTTACTCATCGTTGAGTTATTAATACTTGCTGTTGAATGTTTTTATTTTTATTTCTTTTTCCAGACAAACCAACTTGCCAATCCCAATCCCAAAAATATAGCAAAAAGAAAGTAGCAAACGTCTCTTGTGTCAATTTGACCTCTTGTAAAAGCTAGAAAATGTTGATAAAATCCGATATTCTGCAAAATATAATCTGCGCTTCCCAACAATTTGTAACTCGCCAATTGCTCAATCCCAAAATAAAGAATAAAACAAAGGAAAACACCCAACAGATAAGCCATAATTTGGTTCGATGACAACGAGGAAGCTAAAATCCCAACTGCGGAAAAAGCAGCAATCAAAATAGTCAAACCGATATAACTTCCAAAAGTCATACTTCCATCGATATTACCTTCTGGAACACCCAAAACATAAACCGTGTAATAATAAACCAACGACGGCAACAAACATAAAATGCCAACCAACCAAACGGAAAGGAATTTCCCGCCAACGATTTCGGTAATTTTCACCGGTTGAGAAAACAGCCAAAACAAGGTTCCGGATTGTTCTTCCTCAGCTAAAGTTCTCATACTGATTGCCGGAATGATGAACATAAAAAGCCAAGGCGAAAGCACAAAGAAACTTTGCAAGGTTGCACTTCCAATCTCGAAAATATTAAAATTGTTCTCGAAGAAGAACAGGAATAAGGCGGAAATAATACTGAATGCAGCGATGATAATCCACGCGCTCCAGTTTCCGAAAAAATTCCAAAGTTCTTTTTTGAATATTGCTATCATAATTTAGTTGTCAGTTGATGGTTTGTAGTTGATAGTTTTATTTTTTCTTGTTTCTGTTCACCAGTTTTACAATCGAAGTTATCATAATAATGATTCCGAAAAACCCGAGTAATAACTGCCACCAATATTGTATAACGGAATATTTGAGAATTACTGTAAAAACAACAGCGAATAAAATAAAGGTTGCAATCTCGTTGAATTGTCTAAGTTTGATATTTGGGATTGAAAGTGTGTTTCCGTTGAGGTTTTTCAGTTCCTTAACTCGCTTCCAGCACCAGAAATGGTAAATCCCAAGACCGATAAGAAAAGTTAATTTCAGATGAAACCAAGGTGTTTTCATTAATCCAAAATTAAGATAAATCATCGTCAATCCGCTTAATAACATCAGAATCCCTGCCGGAACAGTAATGATATTCCAAAGTCTAACTGCCATAAAGGTATATTGATTTCTGAGAATCTGCTGTTTCACTTCATCGAATTCATCAGTGTCCTTATAATAAACAAACAATCTCACGAGATAGAAAATCCCGGCAAAGTAACTTACCATAAAAATAATATGAATTGCCTTGATAATCGTGTAAAGCATCTACGGATTTTTTGCAAAGATACTTTTTATTGGGTGAAGATAAAATAAGAGTCTAAGAACCTTATTTTGAAAAATTAATGTTAATATGAAATAATGAAATTAAAAATAACTAGAGTTAAGGTTTTGGCTATTTTTTATAAGATCAAGTGCTGATAATTATTTAAATGAAATAAAAATGTTGTTTTTTTATGAATAAAAAATAGTTTTGGGTAATTGTTTTTAACTGCCATAAAAATGTTAAACTTTTGATTTTAAAATGAATTCTGAAAAAAAAACAGTTTTTTTGTAAGATAAATTTAATTATTCTAAATATGAAGAAAATTTTCCAACTACTATTTTCTGTAAGTATTTTTGGATTTGGATTCTCACAAGGCCTCAAACCAATTGCGCAGAAAGTAGCGGCTCAGAAATCAGCAAAAAAAACTTTTGTAAGATACAGTCCTTTTACAAAAGATGTTGCTTCTAAAAATGCAGCGGTTTACAAGAATGAAGCTGACGGCGTAACGGTAATGCAATTGAAATCTACGGAATTGCAAAAAATTGTAGATGAAAAACCAGAAACAATGGAACTGAGTTTTCCTTTCGAGAATGGGGAAATGACAGTGGAATTGGTTAAAAATAATATTCTTACAACCGATTTCCAGGTTGAGACGGATAAAGGAACTAAGGCATATACGCCGGGCGTCTATTATCAAGGTATAATAAAAGGTGATAATACTTCTGTTGTTGCTTTCAGTTTCTTTGATAACGATATTGTAGGTGTGGCTTCTACAAATGAATTCGGAAATGTAGTTTTGGGTAAAGCTAAAAGCTCCCAGGATTTTGTTTCTTACAGTGATTATAAATTAAAAACTAAAAATCCATTTTCTTGTAGTGCAGATGAACTGCCTGAAAATAGGGCTCAAAAAATTTCCTATGATCCTTACAATCAAAAAAAAGCAGCTCTTACTGCGAATTGTGTAAGAATTTATTTCGAAGTTGGTTATGGTCCATATACCCAGAACGGATCGAATACTACTACCACCACCAATTGGGTTACTGCATTATTTAATAATATTAAAACATTATATGATAATGAAAGTGTGAATGTTGCGATGAGTTCTATATATATCTGGACCTCCACAGACCCTTATTCTGGACAGCCTGGAACTATTCTCAGTCAGTTTAGATCAACAAGAACGACATTCAATGGTGATTTGGCTCAGCTGATAAGAAATCCTGCGACAACAAGTGTTGCTTATGTTAATAGCCTTTGTACCACAAACAAATATTCTTATTGCGGTGTAAATAACCAGAATATTGCTGTTCCTACCTATTCATGGAATATTGAAGCAATGACACACGAATTGGGACACAATCTTGGGTCCCCACATACTCACGCTTGTGCATGGAATGGAAATAATACGGCTATCGATGGTTGTGGACCAGCATCGGGAAATGATGAAGGTTGTGATGGGCCACTTCCAACCACAACAAAAGGAACTATTATGAGCTATTGCCATTTGGTAAGTTCTGTAGGTATTAGTTTTGCAAATGGTTTCGGACCACAGCCTGGCGACCTTATCAGACAGACAATTGATTCGAAAGCCTGTATGAGTGGTGATTGCACCAAATCTTGTGCTGTAACACTTACCAATATGACCGTAACTAATGTTACAGATAACGAAGCAACAGTTACAATTACCGATAATACATCTACATCCTGGAAATACAGAGTTTCAACAATAGATGGAACTATTGTGAAGTCCGGAAATTCATCTACGAAAACATTTAATATTACAGGTCTTTTAACTAATACTTTTTATAAAGTAGAAGTAGGAACAGATTGTTCTCCATTATATCAGAGATCTTTAGTTATTTTAACAGGAGATAATTGGTGTGGAAAAACAGTTACCGATACAGGCGGTGAAAACGGGAATTATACCAACAATGAAAGCTGGACAAAAACTTTTTATCCAAATGATCCTTCTCAAAAACTGAAAATTACTTTCACACAATTTGATATGAATGAGGATGATTACATTATCGTAAGAAATGGATTGTCTACAGGGGTGCCTTTTCAGGGAACAATCACTGGTAGTACTTTACCTCCTTCTTTCGAGTCAACACACTCAAGTGGAGCAATTACGATTACTTTCAAATCTGGAACTGGTTTGACTAAACCAGGTTTCAAAGCGACTTTTAGTTGTACTGCACTTGCTGTAGATGATGTAGTGAATTCTAAAGATGTAGCTTTGTCTCCAAATCCGGTAAAAAATCAATTTACATTGAAAGGAATCAATAAAATGGTTTCTGTAGAGTTGTATGATATTTCTGGAAAATTGGTTAAGCAATTTGATCAAGAAAGTTTATCTAAAAATGCATTTGATGTTTCTAGATTGAAAACAGGTAATTATGTTGTTAAAGTGAAAACTGATAATGATACCTTCACTAAAAAATTAATTAAAGAATAATATATTCTCAAATAAATAGAAACCGGCAATTATTTGCCGGTTTTTTTATACAAATTCTACATAGATTTTTTCTCCTGTATTCATCCCAAAAAGGGTAGAAGCACCATTCAGAACACTGCCTTTATAGATGGTGATTTCCAGCAGATCCGCATCATTGAAGATGACGGACGATTTCCCATGGAATTCCTGTTCCCTGTTCCAGTCAGTTACAACATCGGTGTATTGTTCCATAATTTTCGTCAAAACAATATTTCGAAACTTTACTGTGAATTCTCCATTAATTGCCGCATACTTTTCGAAGAATTTTCGACTGATATTGGAAACGACATTTCCGAAATTATCGATATACATCACTTCACCCACAATCATTTTTTCAGCTTCGTTATAAATGGCTTTAGGGAAAGAAATATCTTTTATTGTCTTAATTTTTCTTCCAATCACCTCTGGCAATCCACCTTTGTAGATATGCATTGCCGCAGGAACAAAAATGTCGGTCGAAGGAAAAGAGACTTTATCATCGAATCTGTTATTCAGGGTGATCTCATAGATAGCTTCCGGTTTTATATCGAAAAACATCAGATTAATGATTCCGTTATCCGCAGAAATAAAATAATGACCGTCAATTTTGGTGATGATATTTTTTCTTGATCTATGATGAAAGCTGTCAACGGAAATAATATGGATACTGCCTTCCGGGAAAAATTTATAAGCATTTCTCACAATATAGGCTGTTTGCAAAAGATTGTAAGCCATTATATTGTGAGTGATGTCCACTACTTTTACATCCTCGCTCCAGCTGAGTATTTTACCTTTGATGCTTGCAACACGATGATCCACAAGTCCGTAATCTGAAGTGAGAGTAATGACTGACATTTGATAAGATTTGTTGCAAATTTAATATAATTCAATTTTTAAAGAGGCATAAGATGTCAAATCAATTCATATATTTGTTAGATTAACTACTAATATTATTTATGTTCGAAATCAATTATGAACTGGAAGATATCAACACCAAAACATTTTACGGTGTTCAGAATCAGAACTTCAATCTGATAAAATCCAGCTTTCCAACCCTTAAGATCACTGGCAGAGACAACTTCATCTTTGCAATGGGAAACAGAGAAACGCTGGACCTTTTAAAACAAAAATTAGACGATATTACGGCTTACATCTCTAAGCACAATTCTATAGAAATCAAGCAGCTCGAATCGATTTTGAAATTAAAAGACGATTCCGAAAAACAATTGGTGTTCGATCAGGACATCATTGTGAAAGGTGTTAATGGAAAAGCTATCAAAGCAAAAACAACTAATCTTAAGAAATTGGTTCAGGTTTCTGAAAAGAAGGATATGGTTTTTGCAATTGGTCCGGCCGGAACAGGAAAAACTTATACTAGTGTTGCCTTAGCGGTAAGAGCACTTCGGGATAAAGAAGTTAAAAGAATTATTTTAACAAGACCAGCGGTAGAAGCGGGCGAAAGTCTTGGTTTTCTTCCTGGTGATCTTAAGGAAAAATTAGACCCGTATTTGCAGCCATTATATGATGCACTTCGAGATATGATTCCGCACGAAAAATTGGAAGGCTATATGGAAAAGAAAGTAATCGAAGTTGCACCATTGGCTTTTATGAGGGGTAGGACTCTGGATGAGGCATTTGTAATTCTGGACGAAGCCCAAAACACTACACATTCTCAAATGAAAATGTTCCTGACAAGAATGGGAATGAACGCCAAATTCATTATCACAGGTGACCCAAGTCAGATTGATTTGCCACCAAAGCAACAGTCCGGTCTCAAAGAATCGATGAGCATACTGAAGGATATCAACGAGATAGGCTTTGTATATCTTACTGAAGAAGATGTTGTAAGACATCCTGTTGTTAAAAAAATCATTGTAGCCTATAATAACAGTGAGAAAAAGTAGAATTTTTGTTTTGGTATAAAACTTGGTAATATTAGTTTGAAAAATTTAAAATTTTGAAACTATGAAAAAGTTTTTGTTACTAGCTGCTATTGCAGTTTTTGGATTTTCTAATGCCCAGGAAGGATTTAAATTAGGAGCACATATCGGAGCTCCGACTACAGGTAATTCGCCTTTTACACTAGGACTTGATGCGGCTTACAGATGGAACATTGCAAAAGGTTTCGATTTGGGAGTTGCCACAGGATATTCTCATTTTATTGGTAAAAGTTACAACTATCCTGGTGGAAGTATAAAAGGAGATGACTTTGGATTTATTCCCGTAGCTGTTTCCGGTAAATACTCTTTCAGCGGTGCGCCGATTGCTGTAGGTCTGGATTTAGGATATGGTATTTCTACTAATTCAAATGTTAACGGCGGATTGTACGCTTTACCAAAGTTCATGTATAACATGCCTACTGGTGAGCTATATCTTGGCTACCAAAGTATATCGGGTAAGTATGACAGAGGATATTACGATGATCGTCCTGTCGTAGGGAAAGAATCGGTAGGTGCAGTGATCGTAGGATATAATTTTTATTTGAAATAACAATTGAATATACATTAAAAAACTCCAGTCTTTAGGCTGGAGTTTTTTATTGGATCTACGGTTTAATCAAGTTTTTTTATTTTTATTTTGAAGTTTGAGAAAAAATATTAATTTAGCAATGTTTTAAGTTAATTTAACAATTAATAACAATCTTTAAAATTACAACTATGAAAAAATTGATTTTAACGGCTGCTATTGCAGTTTTTGGATTATCAAATGCGCAAACTTTTGGTCTTAAAGCTGGAGGGAATGTATCCAGCGTTTCGAATTCTGATGATAGCAAAGCAAAATTTGGATTTTATGCTGGAGCTTTTGTGAATGTACCTTTAGCAGAATCATTCAATATTCAACCAGAAGTTTTGTATAGTGGAAAAGGAGTGAAATCTGATGATGGAAGTAATATTAATCTGAATTTAGATTACATTTCTATTCCTGTTATGTTTCAGTATAAAGCAACTCCTCAATTTTACTTAGAAGCAGGACCTGAATTCGGCTTTTTGATTAGTGCAAAAGCAAAAGCAAACGGTAATTCTGGTGATGTAAAAAGTCTTTTTAATGGCTTTGACTTCGGTTTAGGATTGGGAGCTGGATATGACTTTACATCTAATTTTGGTGCAAACATACGATATGTTGCAGGTGTAACTGATATTATTAAAAACAATAATGGTGACGCTTCAAGAAACGGAGTTTTCCAATTCGGAGTTACTTATAAATTCGGCAAATAATTTTTTTTTAATAAATTTTAACCGCTCAATGCTGAGCGGTTTTTTTGTGCAACTTTTATAAGAGTAGATTTTTGGAGGTCATCAAAAAGTCGTATTTTCGCAAGAAAGCAAATCTAACATAATGAGCAAATCAATCGAAGAGCTGAAAAGCCTTTCAACGCAGATCAGAAGAGATATTCTGAGAATGGTTCACGCTGTTAACAGTGGTCATCCCGGTGGATCCCTTGGTTGTACAGAGTATTTTGTAGCACTGTATGGGGAAATTATGAACTATAAACTTCCTTTCACAATGGAAGGTAAGAATGAAGATTTATTTTTCCTTTCAAACGGACATATTTCTCCCGTGTTTTATAGTACATTGGCAAGATTCGGATTTTTCCCGATTCCGGAATTGGCAACATTCAGAAAGCTAAATTCAAGATTACAAGGTCATCCCACTACACATGAAGGTTTACCTGGTGTAAGAGTAGCTTCTGGTTCATTAGGACAAGGTTTATCGGTGGCTTTAGGAGCAGCTCAGGGTAAAAAACTGGATAAAGATGAAGCGCTGGTTTATACACTTCATGGCGATGGCGAATTACAGGAAGGACAAGTTTGGGAAGCTTTTATGTATGCTGCGGCTAAAAAAGTAGATAATATTATTTCAACAATAGATTATAACGGAAGACAGATTGACGGTGATACAGATGATGTTTTATCTTTAGGTGATCTACACGCTAAGTTGGAAGCTTTCGGTTGGTTGGTTTTGGAAGAGAAAAACGGTAACGACCTTGAAGCTGTTATTGCTATTCTTAAGAAAGCAAAATCAGAAACAGGAAATGGTAAACCTGTTGCTATCCTTCTTCATACAGAGATGGGAAGTGGCGTGGATTTTATGGTTGGTAGCCATGCTTGGCACGGAAAAGCGCCTAACGATGAACAGTTAGAAACGGCTTTCAAACAACTGTATTTGGAAGCACCAGCTGATTATTAATTATCAATGATAAATTATTAATGATGAAATGATTATTGTCATTAACACATAGATCATTTATCACTATCATCCATCAATTATAACAAAATGAAATATACATACACAGAAAAAAAAGATACTCGTTCAGGTTTTGGAGCTGGTTTGGCAGAATTGGCAGACACCAATCCAAATGTTGTAGCACTTTGTGCAGATTTAATTGGTTCGCTTAAAATGGAGAAATTCATAGAAAAAGCGCCGGAAAGATTCTTCCAGACGGGTATTGCAGAAGCCAATATGATGGGAATGGCAGCCGGTTTGACTATCAATGGAAAAATTCCTTTTGCAGGAACATTTGCCAACTTTGCAACTTCCAGAGTTTACGACCAGATCCGTCAATCGATTGCTTATTCCAACAAGAATGTGAAAATTGCTGCTTCCCACGCAGGGGTAACTTTGGGTGAGGATGGCGCAACGCACCAGGTTCTGGAAGATATCGGCATGATGAAAATGCTGCCGGGAATGACGGTTATCAATCCTTGTGATTACAATCAGACCAAAGCTGCAACATTAGCTGCTGCTGCACACGAAGGTCCTGTTTATCTTAGATTTGGACGCCCGGTAGTCCCTGTTTTTATTCCGGAAGATATGCCTTTCGAGATTGGGAAAGGAATTCTCTTACAGGAAGGAACAGATGTAACGATTGTAGCAACCGGGCATTTGGTTTGGGAATCTTTGTTGGCTGCCGATGAACTGGAAAAAGAAGGTATCTCTTGTGAGATTATCAATATCCATACGATCAAGCCTTTGGATGAAGAGATCATTCTGAAATCTGTAGAAAAAACCGGAAAATTGGTTTCTGCAGAAGAGCATAACTATCTTGGAGGTTTAGGAGAATCTGTTGCCGGTATGCTATCCAGAAGAAGACCTACACCTCAGGAGTTTGTTGCGATTCATGATACTTTTGGAGAATCCGGAACGCCGGCTGAATTGATGAAAAAGTATCAAATCGATTCTGAAGCTGTGATAAAAGCAGTGAAAAAAATCATCGAAAGAACAAAATAATTTTCATTAATTATAGACTCTAAATCCACCAATTTTCGGTGGGTTTTTTATTTGGGCGCCTTTATCCGCCCTCCGTTCCCGCTTTTTTCTGTCATTGCGAACAAGGTGAAGCCATCTGCAGAACATTTGTACAAACGCAATAACAGAAAAAGAGCTCCACTCAGGTCGGGGCGCAAGAGATTCGGTGGTTAATATTTTTATAAAATAAGTTTTATCATATGAGCTTTCATTAGAAATATTTACTTTTGAAGATGCTTCAGATTCCGGAACATAAAATCCCTATTGTTGAAATCAAAACCGGTTTTGATGTCAGGATTTTCATTAAAAGAGAAGATTTGATTCATCCCACCATTTCCGGTAACAAATTCTGGAAACTATTGTTCAATGTCAATCAATACATGGAATCGAAACCGGAAAATCCTTTATTAATTACTTTTGGAGGTGCATTTTCAAATCATATTGCATCGGTCTCTGCTTTTGGGAAAGAATTCGGGATTCCAACGATCGGAATTATCCGGGGAAATGAATTAAAAAATAATTGGCAAGACAATCCCACACTTTCCGAAGCTTCCAAAAACGGAATGCAATTCTTTTTTGTTTCAAGGGAAGATTATCAAAACAAGGAGCAATTAACCCAAAAATTTTTGGTACAATATCCTAATTCATTGATAATTCCTGAAGGCGGAAGTAATGAAATGGCGGTGAAAGGTGTTCAATATATGTTGGGAAATGACACCAAAGATTTTGATTATCTTTGCACGGCTGTTGGAACCGGAGGAACAATTGCCGGGATTTCCAGGTTTGCAGAAGAACATCAAAATGTGATTGGAATCAAAGTTGTGAAGGATAATTCGTTGGAGAACACAATCTCGGAATGGAGCAGAAGAAAGAATTTTGAATTAATTGATGCTGATGAACACCGATATGGAAAAATATCTGATGAGAATGTCCGTTTTATAAATTGGTTTTATAACGAATATCAGGTGCCGCTTGATCCGATTTACACAGGTAAAATGATGCAGAAGATTTTTGATTTGGCGGAGAAAGGTTTTTTCCAGAAAGATTCAAAAATTCTTATGTTTCACACTGGCGGATTGCAGGCAATCAAAGGAGCGAACCAGTTTTTGAAAAGTAAAGGAAGGGAACCGATTGCGGAATAAAACCCCAGTTTCAAACTCTGAAGAGGTTGATTAAGTTTTCAAATTTTGTTTTGATGACAAAAGTTGAAAAGAATTAGAAACCCATAGCCCCGATAGTAGCGGCATCCTTTTTTGTCATTGCGGTGAAAAATTCTAAGGATTGCTTCACTTCGTTCGCAATGACAAAAAAGATATAGCGGATAGCGGGATTAGCTCCTGAAAAATAAAGAAATAAATATTTTAAAATATTGAAAATGAAAAAATTATTGGCGATTGGTTTTGTTTGTGTTTTAGGATTGGCAAAAGCACAAACCTGGAAAACGGAAGACCAATATATCCAGAAATTCGCACCGTATGCAGTGGAAGAAATGGAGAAATATAAAATCCCTGCAAGTATTACTTTGGCTCAAGGGCTTTTGGAAACGGCAGGTGGACAAAGCCGATTGGCACTGGAAGGAAAAAACCACTTCGGAATCAAATGCAAGGAGGACTGGACAGGCAAAACAATGAAACATACTGATGATGCGCCCAACGAGTGTTTCCGTGTTTATGAAGATCCAAAGCAGTCTTATGAAGACCATTCGGTTTTTTTGGCGACGAGAAAATATTACACCAAGCTTTTTGACTTAGATCCAAAAGATTACAAAGCCTGGGCACACGGTCTTAAGAAAGCAGGATATGCAACCAATCCAAGATATGCCTACATCCTGATTGATAAGATCGAGCGATATAAATTGTATGAATTTGATAATACAACGAAGGATGAGGTCTATTACGCCATTTTGAAATTGTATCCCAACCTGAATAATGATGCGGTTTTTATGGCGCAACTAAGTCAGGAAAAACAGAATGACAAAGTTACTCCGCCAACAGTGAAGGTGCCTTACTCTCAAGGTTCGTATGCAAAAAAACAATCAGAAGTTTCTGAGATTGTAGATGCAAGCACGAAAGCAGCGCTTCTGAAAAATATTCTTGTGAAAAATCATCCTAATGGTGATCTGAAATTCTTTATAATGCCTGTGGATGCAGATATGTCTGATATTGCCAAGAAATTCGGAATCAGTGAAAAACGTCTGATGAAATATAATGAACTGGAAGACTCCAGACTGGCAAAGAATGATATCATTTTCTTAGAAGGTAAAAACTCATCAGGAAACAAAGAAACTTACAAAGCCGGAATTGGTGAAACAATGCACGATATTGCTCAGAAATTCGGAATCAAACTGAAAAAACTGTATTCTAAAAACAGAATGGAGGCAGGCGAAGAACCAAGAGCAGGACAAGTGATCTATCTGCAAAGTAAAAAACCGAGAGCTTAGTCAGAAGACAGAAGTCTGATGTCCGAAGGCAAAACGCAATTATTAAAACCCTCCGACTTCCGTCATCGGACTTCGGACCAAATAAAACTAAAAAAATGTTATACCAAAGAAGTTCAGCGCTTTTTGAAGAAGCGTACAAATATATTCCGGGCGGTGTTAATTCGCCGGTTCGTGCCTTTAAATCCGTAGGAGGTGTTCCGATTTTTATGAAATCCGCAAAAGGTGCTTATCTTACGGATGAAGATGACAGAACTTACGTCGATTATATCAACTCGTGGGGACCGGCAATTCTAGGGCATACCCACCCCGAAGTTTTGGAAGCTCTGAAACTGCAGGCTGAGAAAGGATTTTCTTTTGGAGCGCCAACGGAATTGGAAACGGAGATTGCAAAATTCATTGTGGAAAATGTTCCGAATGTTGACCAAATCAGGATGGTTTCCTCGGGCACCGAAGCCTGTATGAGCGCAATTCGTTTGGCAAGAGGTTATACTGAAAGAGATAAAATCATCAAGTTCGAAGGTTGTTATCACGGACATTCGGATTCATTTCTGATTCAGGCGGGAAGTGGAATGGCGACTTTTGGAAGTCCGAATTCTCCTGGCGTTACGCAAGGAACGGCGAAAGATACATTACTTGCCGAATACAATAATATAGAACAGGTTGAAGACCTTTTCAGAAATAATCCTGAGCAGATTGCGGCGATTATCGTAGAACCGATTGCCGGAAATATGGGTTGTATTTTGCCCGAGAATAACTTTCTTCAAAATCTTAGAAGAATCTGTGATGAGAATGGTGCCTTATTGATTTTTGATGAGGTAATGACAGGTTTTCGTTTGGCTTTTGGCGGTGCGCAGGAAGCTTTGGGTGTGAAAGCGGATTTGGTGACTTATGGAAAGGTTATTGGTGGCGGTTTGCCGGTTGGTGCTTTTGCCGGAAGAAACGAAATTATGAATTGGCTTTCACCAAGAGGACGCGTTTATCAAGCGGGAACTTTGAGCGGAAATCCTTTAGCAATGAGAGCTGGACTTAAAACTTTACAATTGATAAAGCAGGATGCTGATTTCTATAAAAAACTTGATAAAACAACCGAAACTTTAGACTTCGAAATTGGAAAAATATTGAATGAAAAAGGAATCCGACACAGAATCAACCGAAAGGGAAGTATGATGTCGATTTTCTTTGATGTAACTTCTGCGAGTAACTTTAATGAAGTGAACAACTCCAACATCGGTTTGTTCAATAATTTGTTTCATCAGGTTTTGGAGCAGGGGATTTATCTTCCGCCAAGTGGCTATGAGACTTGGTTTATTTCGTCCGCGATTGGCGATACAGAGATTGATAAAACGCTGGAAGCTTTCAGGAAGTTTCAGTATTAGATAAATAAAAACCTTTCCAAATCGGAAAGGTTTTTATTTATAAATTACTTTATGATTTAATTCAATTGGATTATTGTCTTGTAAAATATTATTTTGAAATTCTTTATTTTTCACGGAAATATCCACTGTTTTACCAGTCGGATCGGTAAATGTAGCTGTTTTCCACCCTTTTGAATTGATGTTAAATGGATCATTAAAATATGATTTTGCAAGTGTTTCATATTTTTTCCAATCAATTTTTATTGTTTTCGTGCGTGCATCAAATAGATTCCCACCTTTCTTGACTTCTATCAAATTAAATGAATAGTCATTGTTTAAATCTTGGATAGAAACAATCAATCCGGGTAAACCATTGAAAATATATGGACCATCGCTGAAAGGTAGTTCTGTTGTAAACCAGGCAATCCAGTTTCTTCCTCCATAAGTAGTTTCTGCTTTTTGAGATTGATATTTTCCAATCATTTTTTGTTCGGAAGTTATATTCCAGTTTAAGTTTTCCTCAATTGGAAGAAGATAATCTGTTCGCAAATAAGTTATTACTTTTTCAACTCTTTTTTGAGCAAGATTCTTTTTGACATAGAATTGGTTTTCAACGCCCATTTTAAATATTTCCTTTCCATTATTCAACTTTGATGAATCTGCTTGTTTTTCTACTGAATCTCTAAAAATTGAAATATTATCTTTTAAATCCAAAATCATTTTCTCGGAATTGACATCATCCGGATTTTCTGAATTCAGTTTGTATTTTGTTTCGTAAATGAAACTAAATTTTTGTGAGAAGCAAAAGGTAGAGATTCCAAGAAAAAATATAATTAATTTCATTTGTGACAAGCGTTTGTTTAAGCTTTCTGCTAAAAAGATAAACGATGTTCTAACACTTATATTTTTTAAAAGTGAAATAAAATTCTGTTTACCTAAGTTGGTGCGAGTACCTTGCTCGTAATTATTCTAAAAATTGGAACACTCCAGAGAAAAGATTGATAAAACACTAGAGCCTTTTAGGACGTTTTAGTATTAGATAAAGAAAACCTTTCCAAAATCGGAAAGGTTTTTTTGTTTTGTAATTTAGAATAAAAAATATTGGTTGCAAAAGAAATGAAAAATTTAAAATCTAGCATTCTCGCAAATTAAAAATACAATGTCAGTTGGAGTTTTTATTCAGTTATTATTTTCAATTTGTTGCTTTCGGCTTCCAAATATCCTTTTACTTTTTCATCATTAAATAAAAGAATGATATGATTGTTAGATATTTTTATAATTTTTGGATCATAACTCCAAACGTCAGTTATTGGAAGTTCTGAAATTGTTATAAACTTTTTATTTTCAATTTTTGATAGATAAGTTTTTTCAAAATCTGTCACTATATAATAAAATCTATTTTGATTTTGAAAAGTTGCAAGAGTAAATGCTCCTATTGAATCTAATAATTGTTCAGTTCCTTTTTTTGAATGTGATTCATCGTCTCCAACATATTTCATATAACGTCCTTTTTCTTTTCTTGGTTTAGAAACTTCGTATATTTCCATTTCAGTTGGATTTTTAATTTTCAGAATTTCAGTAGATCCTGACAGATGAGCCAAAGAATTGGTAATATAAAATTCATCATTTAACTTATCGACAGAAACTGGACAAGTTGATTCAGCAGAATAAATCTTTTGTGTTGATTTATCTCGAAATTTAATTGTTCCTCCCCATTCTCCGCTACAGGTTGAAATTGTTAAATAATTTTTATCATTAAATAAGACTTTGTTTTTCTTGAATTTATTCTCAATTTTTTCAATATTTTTCTTTGAGTCTTTTATCTGATAAATTTCAAAATTTTCTTGAGCAAAAGTATTTATTGTAAATAAAATAAATAAGCAAATTTTATAGGATTTCGATTTCATAATGTTTTTCTCAAAATTCTGCTAAAGCAAAAGTAAATGATGTTTTTCAATATTTAGATTTAAACAATTTGATTCAAATTACTGATTCTCCCTATTCATATCCTTAATCAACCCAACCGCAAAATAACCAATAATTGCAACTGCTAAAACAATACAAATCCACATAAACAAAGGCGTTTGCCAAAAGGTTTTTGCCGTTTCTTTAGATTTTGATTGCTCTATTTTTTCTAAATTCGAAATAGTTGCAGTAGGATAATTCTGATTAAAATCGATTCCGGAATTGGCGAGGTCATATTGCGGTGCAGACCAAGTGGAGTCAATTTTCAAGGTATAGTTTTCATTGGATTTCAAGTCTGTCAAAATACTGACAGGCGATTGAAAAAGATTGATTTTGTTGATTTCCAAAGCTGGATTGTCTTGATTATCAATTTCGATTATGAATTCTTTTGCGAAAAAACTTTGAACATCAAATCTATTTTCACTTTTTGAATTGAGTTGAAAAGCAGAAATATTTTCGATATAATTTTCAGTTGATTTTTTATAAACTCTAGATTTATTAATCAAAATCATCGCATCACGCAGATAATAACTCGGCGCAGAAATCTCGAAACCGATGCAATCAATGACTTGTGGATTTGGAAACGTAATAGTGATTTTGGTTTGTTTTAATTTTTTATCCGTTTCAATTTTTTGAATAAAGTTTTGTAATTCGATTTTCGATTGATGGACAGAATGATTTTCTTCCAAACTCGCCCCCAGAATATTGATAGGCAAAGAGTTTTTATCGATGAAATCAATTTTCAGAAACTTGTAATTGTTCAAAGGAAAAGCAAAATCACGTTCCACAAAGTTTTCCCCAGCGTCATTCAATCCGATTACTTTTTGATTACCGACCAATCCAAACCATTCTTTCTGGTCGTTGCTGCCGCTGATATTGTACTTTTTTTCGACATCCGTATTGGCGATTTTCAAGATAAGATGATCGATATTCAATGCATTTTCATTGGAGATGATGATGGAAGTCGCTATATTCGGAATAGCAGTTTTTGAAATGATGGTGAAATTCTTTGAACTGGAATTGCTGGATTTCCCTTCATAAAAAACATAAGGAACTTCATTATTTTTAGCATCGAAAATCCTTAGAAAATCAATATTATTCTGAGACGCAGATCGAACTTCCGGAGTTAGCAAAATCTGATGCAGTCCGTTTTCTGAGACTTTATTTATTTTTCCCTGATAGCTTTGAGCTAAGGAAAAACCCGCAATCAGAATTGGTATTAGACTAATTAATTTTTTCATCGTTTGGGTTTTTAGTTTCTGTTTGGTCTTCCAAGTTTTCAATTTTATCCGAAGGGATTTTTGTCTCATCTACGACCAATCTTTTAATCTTTTGATAAACGAACGAAATAATCAAAATCAGTACACCTAACAAGATGAAAGCGATGATTTTCCCTGTTTCTGAAACGTTTTTGATATCGTAAACAAATAACTTGATAATCGTGATTCCGAGCAAAGCTAACGCAATAATACGCAATGGCTGGTTTTGTTTTTTGATACCAATAATCAAAAAAACAAAAGATAAAACGCCCCAAAGAATCGGATAGCCAATTTTGATGATTTGGGTTTTTATTGCTCCGAATTTGTCATCGATGAACATATCTTTTTCATAGCTGTAACCGGTTTTATTGAAAGGATATTTCGCTAATTCTGTAGGTGAAATAATGTCTTTGGTAAACATCAATCCATGAATCATCACTTCATTACTCAAAACATAGACGATGCAAAATGCGAAAATCCATAATGCCGATTTATGATTCAAAAGTTTGGAGAAAAAACTTTCGTTTCTGAATTTAATCAAAACAAATCCGAAATAAGCCAGGCAAATCAATAAAATATAATGAATGAAATAAGCTGATTTTGAAGACAAATTGAGAACGAAATTTTCCGCCATTTCATTGTAAGTCAGCTTGTAGAGATAGGCAATGTAAATGATGATGTTAACGGAAGCCAAAACAATCGTGAAACTGTTCCTGCCTTTGTCTTTTAGTTTCAAAACAAAATAAATCAATCCAACGCTAAACAGAAAATGATACAAAACCGAATACGACAACGCTGAATAATAATTGCTGATATATTCGTCAGCTTGATAACTGATTTCCAGCATTCCGGTAAAATAGCCGACCAAAATACCGACGCCTAAAATAATATTCCTGTAAGAAGAAGGATGGAATTCAAAACCGAAAATATTAGTTTTTTCTTTCTCTTTCCTCAATAAAATATAAGTGAAAATCAATGAAGCGAGTGATACAATTCCTGTGATGAACATTCGGTTGAGGAAAGGTTTCAGTTCCATCAGGTTTCCGGAATAATATTTTTCCCAATCCATAATTAAACTTCCGAACATCAAAATCTGAACGATGATTGCGCCTAATTTGAAGGTTACAATTTTTGATTTTTGAGAAAGCCAGAACAATAAAACGGCTTCTCCAGCCCAGAATAAAGTGATGTAATTGCCTTGAAACTGAATCGGAATGGCTAATGTCACGAAGGTTAAAGTCAGTCCTAACAACAGATAAATCGCATTTTTGTCCAACCCGAATTTTCTATATAAAAATATCGCATAAACCAAATTGTACAAAGCCAAAACAACGGTAAACAAACCTTTGAATTCTGGTTTCCAGTTTTCGATAATACTGATTCCCATTCCGAAATAGAAGAATGTATTAGCGACCATTATAAAATATTCCAGTTTCGTAAAAGAACCTTTGTTTCTTAGGTTGTTGATAACCGTTGCCACACTGAAAATAATATAAAATATGGTAGCAAAAAACAAGGCACCACGGTACGGCAAATTGTCGTCGTAGAAACCTTTTCCAAACCAAGCAGAATATAGCAGACAACTGAAAATGAAAGCCAGCAAAGTAACGAGATTCCATTTTTTGAAGTAAGCAATCATCAACATTCCAATATTGAGAATCGCAATGTAAGTGAACAAAACTTTGTAATTTCCTTCGCCTGTACTCACCATAAAAGGAACGGCAAAACCACCAAACAATGATAAAACTGCCAATTCTTTACGGTCATAAGAAACGGAGACAAACACACTGAAAATGGTAATAACCATCATAATAATGAATGCCATGGTCTGACTGAACAGGCGATAATCGTGGAAAGCAATTCCAATTGTGAGGTAAAAAATACTAATTGCTCCAGCCACAAAAACGGAACTGAAAGCAGCGTAATTTTTCCTCAATCGATGAGCGACGCCCATCACAAGCGCACCAGCCAAAATACCGATTCCGACACGTGCCGGTTCATTAATCCAATCTTTGTCAATCGCATATTTCACAAAGAAACTGATGCCTAGAACCAAAATCAGAATTCCGATTTTGTTGATGAGGTTTTCACCGATGAATTTTTCAATATCAGGATTGTTTTCTCTGAAGGTTTCCAGCCAGGATTTTTTAGGTGCTACAACTTCCTTTATTGTATTTTCTGATGAGAAAGCCACTTTTTGTTCCACTTTTGGAAGTTCATCTTCAACTGGCGGAATTGTATTTTCAATGATTTTCGGCTGAATTTCTTCTTTCGGAATCTCTTCTTCTTCTTCTTCTTCTTCGATGATTTCTGGAGTTTCTCTAAACGATATTATGTCTTCCTGTTTGATTTCTTTTTTTATGATTGGAACTTCCGGTTCATCAGTTTTTACGATAGGAATATTAATTTCTGATTTAAAAGAATTAATTTTTTCCTGAAGTTGACTGACAGAATCTTGTAAGGCTTTAAAGTTTGAATGTAATTTATTGTAAATTATAATTACAAAAACCAAAATGAATAATAGTAAGAATATCTCCATAAAAGTGTTTTCTGGTAACAAATATAACGAAATAGAGTTTGGTTCTAGTAGAAAAGGAAATATGAGACCAATCTTTGGTTTAAAAAAAATAGCCTTAACAAAATCTGTTAAGGCTATTTTTTGATATGAAGAAATTTTAGTTTTTAATCACTTTTTTCGATATGGATTTTCCATTTTCTATTGTTACATTCAGGATATAAATACCTTTTGGAAGATTCGATAGATCGATTGTCTTTGATGTTGATTTCAGTAAAGTTTTCCCTGTAAAATCTACGATTGTTGCTTCTTTGATTTTGTCATTAGAAATAGTAATATAATCCGAAGTTGGATTTGGATAAATGATTAAGTCTGCCTTTGATAAAGAATTATTATTGGTTGCCAAAGTTTCCAGACTGATCTGATATTTTACCAATCCCAGATCAGATGTACTGAAGTAGATATCAGCCTTTTCATCGTCCAGAAAATCAATTGCAGAAGATTCTGAGAAAAGATAACCCAGCTTTTCAGGAGCGACTTCATTCCAGGTTTGTCCTAAATCATTTGAATAAATAATTCTCACTTGTGACGGAGGATATGCATAACCTTCACCGCTTCCGTTCATAAAATTAGAAGTTGCTACGATAACACCATTTTTATAAGGCGAAAATTCGGCTCTGTTGATGACATTATCACTGTATATCTGAGCCCATTTTACACCGGCATCGTTAGAGATGAAGATCCCCTGAGTTGTTGACAACAGCAATTGGTCTTTATTGAAAGGATTTTTACTAATATCATAAATGAAATCCACATTGCTTTCCAGTATTCCCAATCCGCTTTCTGATGGTGTCCAGTTTTGTCCGCCGTCTGTTGTTCTGTAAACATTATTATTCTGGGAAAGAATCACATGATTCTCATTAGTTTCATCAATGCTGATTCCGAACACAGTTCCGAATGAAGGCAGTATCACTTCCTGACTTGTGATTCCACTCATATCGGTGAAATCAAATTTCCTTACAGATTCGTCGAAAGAGACCCAGGAATGATTGGTATTCGATTTGGATGTGGCAACTCTCATAATATTCAATCCGTAATCGCTGTAACCTGTAGAATAGTTGGCGCCATGATTGGTGCTTACAGCAAAGGTAGAACCCATGAAATTGCTTGAGGTGACGTAAACTCTTCCTGCAACCAACGGATCTGCATAAAGACCGGTACTTCTGAAATTCGGAAAGAAATTGATAGCCATCAATCCAATTCCTGTTTCTTGCCCGGTTTGGAAATCCTGATGAACAAATCCTCTTCTCAATCCATAATACAAATGCTTGTCCGAATTTTTATGAAAGCTGACTCTATCAGTATTATTCGCAAACGGATTTTTGAGTCTTGTTAACGTAATTCCACCGTCCAAAGAATGGAAAGGATAATAATTGGAACTGATGATCACTTCATTACTGTTATTAGGATTGTAAGTAGCATTCAGTCCATAATAATATTTGTTTTCCAGATCGTTGGCAGGATAAACATAATTCATCCAGGTGTTTCCGCCATCTTTTGAGATCACGATCTCATTCTCTTCGAGAACCATGATATCATTAGTATTTTTAGGATTGATGACAATCTTTTGTATGCTGTTTGTAGAAAGTGTGGTCCAAGTGATGGGAACAATGTTCCAGTTTTCGCCGCCATCTGTAGATCGGTAAAGATTTTCGGTCTGGGTCTCTGTTAGGTAGAATGATCCCAAAAACATCTTTTGAGAATCTGCCGGGTCAAATGTGATCGCAGAGTAATTGGTACCTGCAATTTTTTCTGTCCAACTATTTCCGGAATTGTCTGATACATATAATCCTCCGTTTTTTTCTCCCGGAGAGAATCCTCTCGCTAAAAATAATTTGTTGGGATTATTGGGGCTGATGGCGACATTATTGATGTGAACACCGTCATTCGCAGAACTTGTGTAAACCTTTTGCCAACTGTCTCCGCCATTTTTGGTGTAAAAAACATCAGTTACAAGACCAAAATTGTACATATAGGTTGTGTGCAAAAGAATGTTCTCGTAATCATTTCCTGTAACAGAATAGGACATTATCAGGTTGCCGGACATATTCCCGTTCGGAGAGTCTATCCTTTTGATGACATTTCCATTAGCAGGGTCGATGATGATCACCTGATTATGAGTGGTTCCTTCGGCAGTCACGATAAAACTGAGATATTTCTGGTCTAGTGTCCATCGCAGATCCTTAATCGTTCCCAAACTTATGTCTAATGGGAAAGAATACAAAACTTCCCAGTTTTTTCCGTTGTCAGAACTTTTCACAATGTGATTGGTTACTGTATTGGCGTACAAAACATCTGGCTTGATAGGGTCATAAGTCACATCAAACACTTGCCCGTAATCTGGAGAAGTTAAAAATGACAACTGAGCCGCCAACTTGGTAGAAAAACTGGAGCAAATTGCCAATAAAAATAAAGTCAATATTTTCTTCATATTCAAAAATTTTATTGATGTAAAATTGACGATAAATCAAAAAAAATCTATCAATTACGGCGTGACATTGCGTGACATCAATCCAATTTCTGCGTGACGTAGTTTTGTCTATATAGCTGAAATATAGTCGTATAAGTTTGTTTTGTCGGGAAGAGTGAGTTTTTTGCTGATTCTTTCCTTTCTTTTTCTGCAGGATTCCGGACTGATGTTGAGAATCGAAGCAATTTCTTTATGGCTCAGATTCATATAAACATAACAGATGAATCTTATCTCTGAAGAACTCAGATCCGGATGTCTTTCTTTCAAAGTAGTGATGAAATTCTGATTGACGCCTTCAAAATGTTTGAAAAAACTATCCCATTGATTATTGCTTTTAAGCTGAATTTTCAAATCCTTGATAGAGTTGACCAACTTGGCATTGTTGGAAATCTCCGGTTGGTTGACAATGGCTTCAATGATTTCTTCCACCACGTCATTTCTGCTGGAGATGGTTAAAGCTTGCGAAGTCAGTTGTCGGTTTTGTTGCTCGATTTCGTTTTTGAGACGTTCTTTTTCAAGTAAAGATAATGTTTCCTGTTCTTTCAGTTGCTGTGTCAGGATCAGGTTATCACTTTGTTTTTTTTCAAATTCCAGTTGCGTGATTTTTTTCTGCTGTCTGTATTTTATCGAGTTATTGTAAAGGAAAAGCAGAACCAACAAAATAATGATAACAGCAGAAGCGATGATGATGTAGAAGATTTTTCTTTCATCTTTCAAACGTTGTTGGCTTTCTTTGAGCTCGAACTGATAATTCTGCATTTCGAACTTGATTTTGCCATTATTGAACAGCGTCGAATTATTAATTTTCGAAATCGAATCATTTGCAATAATGACTGAATCTTTATATTTCAAAGATTCATTATAATTCTTGGTTTCGGCATTGATCTTTGAAAGGTAATTGTAAACCTCTTCTCTGTTATTGATATTTGGAGAGAGTTTTCTGGCCTGCAAAGCCAAAGATTTTGCTGAGGTAAGATCACCTTTTTTCTCATTGATCTGAGCTTTTATCAGGAGAAGGAAAACCAGATTTTCATTTTCATCAGATGATTGAATCTGTGGAATCAGATTGTCAATGATAGCTTCGGATTCTTTATATTTTTTCTTGAGATAAAGATTTTCTGCCAAAGCCATCTTGTACATGATGTTGACTTTCGGGTCGTCTTTGGTCAGGGTTTCCGCTTCCTGAATATATTTGTAAGCTTCGTTAACCTTATTCAGCTTATTAAGTACCAGTCCGAGGTTCACTGCGTAGGCGCCGGCTTTATCATTCCGGTTATTTTCTTTTGCTGTCTGATAAGCTTTTAGGAAGTATTCGTAGGCTTTTTTGTTGTTTTTTTCCTGAAAATAAAGGACTGCAATATTGTTGACAACCGTCATCACGTGCTTTTTGTCGGGCATATTGGTCGCGATATCATAAGCTTCGAGATAATATTTCAAAGCTTCGCCAAAGTCCGTCATCAGATAATAATTCAGACCTATGTTGTTGGTTGCACGAAAGTTGGATTTGTCCCATTTTTTTTGTTCAGAAACAGATTTTACACGGATCAGCATTTCCAGAGACTTCGTGTGTTCTTTTCGGAACATCTTCTGAATGGCAGAATCAATAATCACTTCACATTCTTTCTCCGACTGCCCTAATATTGTTGAAGGCAGAATAAAAAGTACAATTATTGGGATTATTTTCAGAAATAATTTCATCTTCTAGTCAAATCGATAACGAAATATAATTATAATTAATCGTAAAAACAAAAAGATGAGATGTTGATGAAATATTTTAAAGTCTTAGACACCACTCAGACTGACACTGTTTAAGGTAATGCTAAGTATTAGAGCTGTCACACTGAGCGAAGCCGAAGTGTCTTTAATTATCACTGTTTTATCAATTTCTGGAGTGACGAATTTCCGTTTGAGAATTTTATTTTCAAAATATAAATACCTTTTGGAAATTGAGAAATATTAATTTTTGACTCTTTGGACTCCGAAATTCGTTTTCCGGATTGGTCCAGGATTTCAATTGAATTAATCTCTTTAATACTTGCAATATTGATGAAATCTTTAGCCGGATTTGGGTAGATTCTTACGCTTTTTTCAGAAAAATTATTTTCATTAGAAGCCAGATCTGATGGAGAGAAAATATATACCGAGCCTGCATCATTCAGCTCATTTTCTTCATTATTGTCCCAATTATCTCTTGTTGAACCAACGACTATTTCATCACTATTCATTGCGATACTCCAACCATAGAAATCTTCAGAAACATCGTTTGCCGGTTTTAATTCCTGATCAAATTCCCATTGGTTCTGGCTGTTCTTATTGTAAAGCAGCGCTCTTCCAGGCTCAGTTCCATACAGATGCGGAGCACTGATGAGAAGCTTGTCGTTTTTCATTTCACACATCCATGCAAAATAAGTATGTTCGAAAGATTCATAGCTTGAGATTTTTTGCGATTCTTCCCAATTTCCATTATCATTCAGTTTAAAAATATATGCCATTGATGGATTTCCTGTGTTGACTTCCGTATAAGCGCCGACCACCAATTCATTACCATCAATACTTACCGAATTTCCGAAATAAGAGTTTTCAAAATGATCCGATGAAGTTAGACTTTGATGAAAGATCCATTCTCCGGAATCATTCTTTTTGTAAATGTAAATTTTACCGGCGTTACTATTTTCACCGCTTGCACCAACAGCCAGATAATTGCCTGAAACGCTGACGCCAATTCCGAAATTTCCAAAATCAACACCTTCAGGCGAATCCAATTTTTGGGTCTGTTCCCAATGGTTTCCAACTTTTTCAAAAATATAAACAGAACCTTTCCACGAATCGAATCCGGGAGCTCCGGCAACAATCAGGTTATCACTCACATCAACAGAAGTTGGATTAACACCTAACAAAGCATCATTATCATAATCCGAAGCAGTTAGTTTCTTCATGAAATTCCATTGATCATCAGAGCCGGGTTCATAGATATATAATGCACCGGCCCTGATCATGCCATCAATATCAGCCCTTCCGGAAGCTGCAACCAGAAAACCATTTCCGAATTTGATACTTCCACCGAATTCCGCCATTTCAACACCGTCCGGAGCAGTTATTTTTTGATTAAAGTTCCAATTGGCTCCATTTTTTTGATAGATATAAACAGCACCTTTTGCAATGTCTTCTCTGGATGCGCCAACAGCAATGAATTGATTATTAATGGCAACAGATGTTCCGAATTCTGCCCGGCTTTCTCTGATGGGAGCTGTGATTTTTTTGGATTGATATTGCCCATAGATCAATGTCAAACTAAAAACAGGAATTGATAGAATTCCTCTGTTTAAAATTTTCGAGAATAGATACTTTTCCATATATATTTTTTGTTGAGTGAAGTTATATATTGGAAACTCTAAAACTTATAATAAAGGCGTGACATTATGTGACATCGGCTGTCAATTTCTGTGAAAACAAAAAAAACTTTCCAAAAAGGAAAGTTTTTCTTTGATATTCTGTCAAAAGTCAGCTTGGTAAAATTGGGACAGGCTTTCTTATTCTTTATCTTAGTAATTCCAAAATGATAAATCCAAATTCATTTAGAACCGTTCTTTTCCGTGAGGGCGGTTTTTATTTTGTTGGTTTCGCTCTCAGATACTGATGCGGATAAAAACAATCATCGCCACTTTCCCAGGAAGACTGAACTGCGAAATAAGGATTTCTCAAGATTTCTCTAGCCAGGAAAATCAAATCACCTTGTCCGTTTTGCAGAATCTCTTCTGCCTGTTCTGCGGCAGTGATTAATCCAACAGCTCCGGTTTGGATTTCAGCATTTTTCTTTACATCCTCAGCCAACGGAACCTGGTAACCTGGTCTCAAAGGGATTGTAACACCATTGATATTTCCGCCACTGGAAACATCTATCAGGTCTACATTTTTATCTTTTAAAGTTTTGGAAAGCTCAACACTGTCAGTTATTTCCCAACCATTTTCAGCATATTCTGTTCCGGAGATTCTTACGAAAAGCGCCTGTTTTTCTGTGATTTCGGAATTAACGGCATCTACGATTTCCATTAAGAATCTTGCTCTGTTTTCAAAACTTCCACCATATTCATCGGTTCTTGTGTTGGAAAGTGGCGATAAGAATTGATGAATCAAATAACCGTGCGCACCGTGAATTTCCAAAACATCAAATCCTGCATCAACCGCTCTTTTGGCTGCTTTTCGGAAATCTTCTACCAGGGCTTTGATTTCCTCAACAGATAATTCGTGAGGTATTCTTTCGGAATGATGAAAAGGAATTGGGCTTGGCGCAATGGTTTCCCAGCCTTCTTCCAGGCTCATCTGGCGATTGGTTTCGGCAGAAACAGAGCCTTTTCTCCCGGCGTGAGCCAGTTGAATTCCAATTTTGCTTTCCGAATTCTGATGAACAAAGTCAACGATTTTTTTCAAGGCCAAAGCTTGTTCGTCATTCCAGATTCCGAGACATTTGTTGGTAATTCTTCCTCTGGGTTCAACGCCGGTTGCTTCTACAATAATCAATCCCGCGCCACCTTGAGCACGGCTACCGTAATGAACAAAATGGAAATCATTGGCAACGCCTTCTTCAGCAGAATACATACACATTGGCGACATGACGATTCGGTTTTTCAGCTCTACATTTCTGAATGTTATAGGTGTGAAAAGTTTCATTTTTAGAATTTTATTATTTTGAGTGGCTTCGAGAACCTCAGCCTGACAATGCTTAGCGTTAGATATGTCACACTGAGCTTGTCGAAGTGTCTTTTGTTTATATTGATTTAATTATTGAAATAGAACGGAAAGCTCAGCGTATTTCCATAGTTGGTCCAAGTCCCCTCAAATTTCAATTGGTTTTTGTCTGATGATTCTTTGATAGTTAATTCTCCGGAGAAAATTCCGTTGTGTTTTCCGTTTCCTTTTTCCGAGAGTTTCAAATCATAGATTTTGAACTGATCTTTGGAATTTTTAGTTTTTTCTGCGTCAAAAGTTATGATTCCTTCGAAGTAAGCTTTTGTTCCTTCTACATCCGAGAAACCAAAAACTTTGTAAGTGTTTTTTTCTTGATTCTCTGCAGAGACAGTTTCAAAAAGAACTTTCAGGTTGGCAGAATTGTCGATTTTCCCAATTAAAAATTCGTTATTATTTTTGATTAATTTCTCAACTTCTTGGGCATTGAAAAATGTAAAAATTCCAAAAATCATTATCAAAAGAAAGAAAAGTTTTTTCATAACTAATTTTTTTTTAAACGTTGAATCACTCGCAGCCCGGCTTGAACGGAGCTCTTTTTCTGCCATTGCGATTGACTAAAGTTGTATAGATTGCTTCACTTTGTTCGCAATGACAGAAAAAAGCGGGAGTGGAAGACGGATAAAGCTGCCCAAATCGATATTTATTTCTCACAGATTTCTTTGATTTAGCAGATAAATCAGCAAAATCCGGTCAATCAGCGAGCTAAATCATTATACTCCAAACTGCGTCAAATGGTGATCGAGATGTTTGGACATCATATTGTTCCATTCGGTAGCCGTGAGCTTTCCGAAGTTAAAACTCTCTTTTCCTTCGAAGGCTTCTGCACCCAATTGTTGCGTTTTCTGGATGAATCCGATAATTCTCTTTTTTTCTTCCTCGAAGCTTTTGTCATCTGTAATGACAAACATTGCAGCGGTTGGAGAGTTGTGTTTGTATGGTGTTTCATTTACGACCTTTGGCTTTACGAAGCGTGTCAGAACCCACTTCATGAGACGATTCGGTTTTTTATGTTTTTCCTGTTCATAGATGAGTTCATACGTCACGTTGCAGTGTGCCAGCATTTTGTCAACGGACATCACGCCCCATTTTGGGAAAGAGTCCTCGGTAAGTGCATTGATTCTCTTGATAAAGTGATTGGTGTCGTTTTGGTCAAAAATATTCTTCATTCTTAGGTTGTGATTTTGTTGATCTGATTCAGCTTTTCTGATAATAATTTGTTTCGTTTTTTGTGTGATATAAATTTAATAAGAAACCAGATAAAAACCGCTGAAGAAATTGCAATGATGATGAATAATATGATTTTCAACCTGCTTTTCTGTTCCTCGATTTTTCTGTTGTTTTCCTGGTTCAGTACATCGATACTTTTGTTGAGAGAAGCTAGTTCGCTTTGTTCTCTTGCAAATTTGGTTTCAATGTACAGTTTGTTGTACACTTCATAATTGTTCCAATCTTGCAGAGCGAGATAATTGTCAGAAAAACCTTTGTAAATCCCTTCGCTCAACACCAAATCGCCGACTTTCTTGGACAGATTGACCGATTTTTTCAAAAGCTCTATCGCTTCCCGATGTTTTCCCAAAGCCGTGAAATTCTCGGACAAACCTTTGTAGGCAAAAGCCTCCAAACTCTCTGCCTTAACCGACCTGGCGACTTCTGCAGACTGTCTGAAATATTTTTCTGCTTCGTTATATCTCTTCAAATAAAAATAACAGTAGCCAATATTGTAGAGGAAAACACTGCTGTTTGCAATAGCATTGTCATAATTTCCCACTTTTTTCAGATACTCCAATCCAATGAACAGTTTTTCCAATGCCAGCTCATTATTGTCCTGGGATTTATAAACCAAACCCCTTAACGCAGAATTGAGCCCAAGATAATAAGTTCTGAATTTCCCATCTGGAAGTTGGCTGCAAATCTGATAAGATTCATCCAGTATTTCCAACGTCTTGCTGTTGAGTCCCATTTGCTGATATTGTATGGATGTTGCATTCAGGATTTTTACTTTTTGTTCCGGATTGGTCACATTTTTACTCAGTTCTTTCATCTTCAGAACCCAATCCAGAGATTTGTCGAATTCGCGTTTTGAAATATAGGAATGCGACATCAGTTTATAAAGCTTGATGAGATTATCCGGATTCTTTTCGTTTTTCAGCATTAGCTGCGTTATTTTTTGAGAATTATCAGGATCTTGATAAATATCCGATAAAGCTTTTTTGTACAATTGCTCATTATACTGGGATCTGAAAATCCCGGTAAAAGAGAAAATGATTAATATGAAAATGTAACGTTTCATTTTTTATTCTGAGTCAATTGCTGGATGTATGTGTTTGGTGAAATGCCGGTTACGGATTTGAAAACTGTTGTGAATGCGCTGTGAGAAGAGAAACCTGCTTTCTCCGCCAGATAACTTACCTTATAATTAAGATAGGCAGGATCGGTTTTCAAAAGATAAGCGATGTAATTGATTCTTAGTTCATTAATATAGTTGTTGTAATTTTTTTCTTTGTATCGGTTGATGACGTCGGACAGATATTTCGTGTTCGTGTCCAGTTGTCCGGCAAGCATTGCCAAAGACATATCGCGATTCAGGAACTTTTCCGATTTTTCAAATTCTTCCAGACGTGCAAGGATATCCATTTCTTTTTCTTTGGAAATGAGAGGTGTTTTTTTAGAATTATCAGCGTCTGTTTTGTCAGCTTTTAATTCAATAGAAATTTTGTTTTCATCAATTTTCTTAATGAAATCTTGTTGTTTCGAATAGAAATCGATTTGTTTCTGGATAGATTTTGTTTTTCTTTTCTCAAATATGCTGAAAAGAAGTATTGCTAAAATTGCTATTATACAAATAATCGAAACAATCAGAATATTGCTGACGAAATTCTTATGAGAGTCTTCCAGCCGTTTGTTCTCATATTGGTCGTTTAGCCTGACCAGGTTTCGGATAGCGTCTTTCTTATTTTTGTCTAATTTGTCGGTTTGTTCCTTATATATGGAATAATATTTTTGATACAGTTCTTCATTTTTTAATGCCAGATAATTTTTGGACAAATCATCATAAATCCTATATCTCAATGCGTCGTAAGGTTTATTTTGAATTAATTCCAAAGCCTGATTCAAATTGTCGGTTGATTTAGCATAATCTTTTTTCAGAAAATTAATTCTTCCAAAATTATCCAGATTGAAAGCTCTTAGAAATACATATTGAGGTTTTTTCTCCAGCTTTTTCTGGATGTCATTAATTGATTTTTCAGCTTTATTAATTTGATTCTTAGAAATATAAATAAATGTCTGGTAAATCTGATTTTCTATAGAAATGATAAAATCTTCATCCGTATTTTTTAACTCAGCATTACTCTGATTCAGATTTTCTTCGGCTTCTTTCCATTTTTTCTGAACCATTAGATTAGAAGCATTCAACTGATAGATATAAGCTGACAGATTTTCCGGATAATGCTGAGATTTGATTTTGGAAGCCTTATCAACAAGGGTTTGAGAGATTCTTATCGACTGTTTGTAAAGCCTGAGCGACTGGTATTGTTGAGCCAGGGCAAAATCAGCATAGAAAGAGTTGTTTTCATTCCTGTTTTTATTCAGATTATCAATAGATCGCTCAATGGATTTTGCATAATCGCCTTTGAAATTATAAGCCCGGGAAAGGATAATCTGAACGCGTTGTTTGATGAGCTCAGACTCTTTGTTTTCATCAATATTCTGAAGAATCTGGAAAGCATTATCGGGATTTTCGTAAAGACTTTTGTAAGCTTTGTCAAGAAGCTGTAAAGTTTCTGGATTACTTTGCGCCGATACCAGAACGATACCGGAAATGACCACCAACCACAGAAAAAATACCCTGAACATACTACAAAAATAGTTTTTTTATTTGTGAATTTGAAGAATTTTGATAATTCTTTGTAGGAACTATGGATATTTTTATTTATTATTAACGTATTGATAATTAATTGTTTGAATGTTTGGTGTTTTAAAAATTCACGAATTATAAAAGTAAAAAATTAGGTATTGGCGTTATTAATATATAACATTGTAAACAAGTTTTTGAGACAAGAATTCATTAACGCTTAAGAAAAATTACTATCAATATTTATTTATTATGAAAAAAGTTTACTTGCTTTTATTGGGTATTATGACAATGTCAGAGATCAATGCCCAGCAAATAGAACTGAAAGTTCTTACCGGTATGGGGTCACGTCTTTATGACATTAATGACAATGGAAAAGGCATCCATTCAGGTGCTTACTATGATTTTGCAACAGGCGTCACAACACCAACAGAAGGAGGCCAGGCCACAAACTCCATTAATAACGCGGGAGATGTTGCAGGATTAATGGCATATACAAGTTCAGATGGTGAGGAACTGGGGCAGGCGGGTTACAGAAAAAATGGTGTCTGGACGGCGATTGGCTATTTTACTGGGGATGTGCCAGGTAACAGCTGGTTTAGCAGTGCCAATGCCATCTCCAATAACAGTAAATATGTAACGGGGCAAATTTCCACAAGTGTTGAAAATAGTTACGCTTTCATTTATGATACAGAAGCCGGAACAATTAAAAAACTGGATGGTGACGGTTCTTTTGAATATGGAAGAGGCGAGGGTATCAACAGTTCGGGCATTGTTTCCGGATTTGTTAACAAATATTCTATTAACGGAAGTACTTATTGGATCCCGGTTTATTATACGCCGGATGGAGTAGTGCATTACATCGGAGATTTGGGTTACGGTGAAGCAGCTGATATCAATGATGCAGGACA
>WPCJ01264073.1_pt1 | contig 58430 bp, 46 predicted proteins | sample 5399831 | NCBI WGS metagenome assembly WPCJ01 (sample SAMN12869470, study PRJNA574797) | sludge metagenome | isolation source: wastewater treatment of pH10 | place: China:Beijing | collected 2019-05-20
AAACACCACCGGAAGCAGGCTTCGGCAATTCCTTTTTCTTTGCCTGATGATGCGATACGGTGTACGGTACCATAGAGGTCATTATTGAGCCATTCTCCCTCATAGATATTCTCATAAGTAGGATCATCGCCAATGATAAAACAGAAAGTACCAATCAATTCTCCCTCCTGGTTTTCACAGACAAAACTGTGTCCTGCATCTATCTCTTCTTTGATAAAGGCAACCAAGGGATAGCCGTCCGTCCATTGCGAAACATTTCCGGTACTGCACATAAAATCACGGGCGATGGCATATATCTCCATCACCTCCGGCAGATCGTCATGGGTTGTGGGTCGTATCCGGGTGATCATTCCAATTATTTACAGCACTACGGTTGGGTTGTCTTGACTTTTGATTCTTATCTCTCTTTATGCCTTTTTTGCCGATGGTTTCTTGGTTGTCTTCTTTGCTGACGATTTTCCAGTCGATGATTTCTTTGCCACAGTCTTGGTGGCGGCTGCTTTTGCTGCTGCCTTCTCAGCTTTGGGTTCCTTTCCCTTATCGGTATCGGCAATAATCTTACGGCAATCTTCCAGGGAGAGTTCCTCCGGTTTTTGCCCTTTGGGAATCTTATAATTCGATTTTTTGTAGGCGATATAGGGACCGTAACGACCGTTCAACACCTGTAGGTCGGTATCTTCTTCAAAAGTTTTGATGATCTTTTCCTTATCTTTTTTCTCCTTCGCCTCGATCAGTTCAATAGCTTCATCGAGCCGGACCTCTAACGGATCGACTCCCTTAGGCAATGAAACAAATTTATTGTTGTGACGGATATAAGGACCAAACCGACCAACCCCGATCACCACCTCTTTCCCTCTGAATTCACCCACTGTTCGCGGTAATTCAAACAGTTTCAGGGTCTCTTCGAGAGTGATAGTCTCGATAGATTGTGATTTTTGCAACGAAGCAAAAAGCGGTTTCTCCTCTTCATCCTGGGTTCCTATCTGTGCCATGGCACCATAACGACCTATCTTTACCGATACCTGGCGCCCCGTCTTGGGATCCGTACCCAACACCCGTTCACCCGCTTTGTGTTCGGTGCGCATCTGCGACGTCTCTTCCACGATGGGGTGAAACATTTTATAGAAATCGGCAATCGATTTGTTCCACTGGGCTTCACCCTCGGCAATCTTATCGAAATCCTTCTCCACTTTGGCCGTAAAATTGTAATCGACGATCGAGGGGAAATACTCCACCAGAAAATCGTTTACTACCATACCGATATCAGTCGGGATTAATTTATTTTTATCGGCACCGGCAATCTCTTTCTTGTGGGTATCTTTAATAACTCCTTTCTTGAGGGTAAGGATATTATAGATTCTCTCTTCTCCTTCTATATTCCCTTTCTCCACATACTCCCGGTTGATGATGGTAGAAATGGTAGGTGCATAAGTAGAAGGGCGTCCGATACCCAGTTCTTCCATCTTCCTCACCAATGCTGCTTCGGTATATCTCGGGGGACGTTGTGTAAAGCGTTCTGTTGCATTCGTCTCCAGCATGGTGAGTTGTTCACCTTTTTTCATGGGAGGCAGCATCCCCTCTTCATTTTCACCGTTCTCCTCGTCGGTTCCTTCCAGATAGACCCGCAGAAATCCGTCGAATTTAATTACTTCACCGTTAGCCACGAATTTACCGTCGTTGTTGGAAATAGTGATATCTGCAGTAGTGCGCTCCAATTCGGCATCCGCCATCTGCGAAGCAATGGTACGCTTCCAGATCAGCTCATAGAGCCGCTTCTCCTGGGCAGTACCATCAATCTCATGTGTACTGATATAAGTCGGGCGGATAGCTTCGTGCGCCTCCTGTGCACCCTTAGACTGGGTAGCGTACTGCCGGCTTTTGATATATTTCTCTCCGTATTGACTGCTAATTTCCGTTTTGGCAGTTCCGATCGCCAGTGCGGAGAGATGTACCGAGTCGGTACGCATATAGGTTATCTTCCCTGACTCGTAAAGGCGTTGCGCCACCATCATGGTCTGTCCTACCGAGAAGCCCAGCTTACGCGACGCTTCCTGTTGCAGGGTGGAGGTTGTGAATGGAGGTGCAGGCGATTTCTTTGCCGGACGAACATGGACATCGCCCACGGTAAAGGCCGATGTCTTGAGTTGCTCTAACAGCACCAGCGCTTCAGCTTTGGTCTTAAGCCGTTTGTTATATTCGGCTTTGATCTCATACTGATGCCCGTTCTCCTCTTTAGTGAAAAGGGCTACAATCCTGTAAGCCGCTTCCGATTTGAAATTCTGGATTTCCCGTTCCCTTTCGACAATCAGGCGTACTGCGACAGATTGCACACGTCCGGCAGAGAGGGCCGGTTTTATCTTTCTCCACAACACCGGCGAGAGCTCGAAGCCCACGATACGGTCGAGTACCCTCCGCGCCTGCTGTGCATCCACTAAGTTCTGGTCGATCTTACGGGGATTTTGGATTGCTTGTTGAATGGCATCCTTTGTGATTTCGTGAAATACGATACGTTTGGTCTTATCCTCCTTCAGCTCCAGCGCATCAAAGAGATGCCATGAGATGGCCTCCCCCTCGCGGTCCTCATCGGAAGCGAGCCAGACCGTTTCAGCTTTTTTCGCCGCCGCTTTCAGCTCATTAACAACTTTTTTCTTATCGGCAGGAATCTCATAAATCGGCATAAAGCCGTTCTCAATATCGATACTGAAATCTTTTTTCTTCAGATCGCGAATATGCCCGTAGCTGGACATGACATGAAAATCCTTTCCGAGAAACCTCTCAATTGTCTTTGCTTTCGCAGGTGACTCTACGATAACCAGGTTTTTATCCATTCAAGTTTACAATTTGGGTGCAAAAGTACTAAGTTTTGTGCAAGGAACAATATCTTTTTCAGAAAATCCTTGTTTATGAAGGTGTTTTTATGTTTAATAGAGGGTCACTCCATGAATGGAAGTCAACATATTAGTAAGCTGTGGAGACAATGCCCGGCGTATTTCAAGATGCATACGGCAACTATCGGTAAAATCCTGTGTCCAGCGTACGGTATCAAATTGTTTTAACACACGCATCACCTCATTGAGCAAGGTATAATCGAAAGCGATATTGATGGTATCATCTACTGTTCTCTCCACGATCTCCGCGTTGGCAACGGCATCGGCAGCGGCTTCCTTGTATGCCTTGATAAGTCCCCCTGTTCCCAGAAGTGTACCGCCGAAATAGCGTACTACGGTAATCAGCACATCGGTCAGTTCAGCTGAATTGATCTGTCCCAAGATAGGCCTTCCCGCCGTTCCCGACGGCTCCCCATCATCATTGGAGCGGAAATCGGTTCTCTCCCACCCCAATATATAGGCCCAACAGACATGGCGGGCATCGTAATATTTCTTGTGTTGCTCATCCAGTATCTCTTTCACCTCTTCAACACTTTTCACCGGAAAGATGTGAGATATGAACTTACTTTTCTTTTCGGTGATATATCCTTCGGCAGGTCGGATTACGGTTTTATATGTATCGTCCATACCACAAAAATAGTAAAAGTGGATGGAACAGGTATAATGCCGACAGGGTTGTTTTAATGTTTCACGCTCAACTCAATTATTTCTTTGACTGTTTCTGCTGTTTTGAAGATGTCTTCTTATCGGATTGTTTTGATGTTGTTTTTTTGTTCGACTGTTTCGAAGATCTTTTTTTATCTGGCAGTTCCGGGACTTTATATCCGGCCTGGTCTGCCTCCGAAATTCCTATGGCGATAGCCTGGTCTCTGTCGGTTACTTTTTTGCCGGCCGAAGTCTTCAGTTTTCCCTTCTTAAATTCAGACATAACTTCGCCGATCTTCTCCTGTGCTTTTTTCGAATACTTAGCCATACCAACTCCTTTCTTTTTATATTTATAATAGACTACGATACAGATATATAAACATATCTGCTTAAAAAAAGGTTCCTCCTCCGGTATATCCTTTATTTATATTTATACGCAAATAACCCTCTTTAACAGCTATTATACCTATGACTCTTTTATCTCGAAGATATTCTCTCTTCAAACCGGTTCAACACGTCGATGAACGTTTCGGGTAAGATGTTATATACAAAATTGAGAATATAGATGGGGATTTCCTTGTAATAAGCCGCTGCAATGGCTCCTGTCATACAGGCTATGGTATCGCTGTCGCCTCCGATTGAAATAGCCAACCGGATAGCGCTTTCATAATCCGAACTTTCAAGGAAAGCCCTGATCGCTTGCGGGACGGAACCCTGGCAAGTAGTGTCGAAAGTATAATACGGACGGATCTCATCGAGCGTGAAATCGAGGTCGTAGCCAAAAGTTTCGGTGATGTATTGTCTTATTTCATCCTTCGATTTTCCCTTTCGGGCGAAAAAAACGGCAGAAACAACTGCCTGTGCACCTTTGATGCCTTCAGGATGATCATGGGTCACTTCCGCTGTTTGCCTGGCAACATCCAGCACCTCTTCCAGCGTGTCAAAGGCAAAGCCGACAGGACTCACACGCATCGCCGAACCGTTTCCATAACTTCCGTATGGTGCACGGTTCTCCGATTGCAGCCATTCGATAAAAAAACCACCATAACCCCGGTAAGGATGCTTCCGTCCATATTTCCAAATAGCTTCGGCAAAATCCTTGCCATGGAGAATAGCATCGGCTACAGCGACCGTGAGTACGGTGTCATCCGTAAAGTCCGATTTATCCGAGAATAACGGAAACTTTGCTGTCTTCACGTTATTCCGTTCAAAAACGGAACCAATGATATCACCCGCGATTGCCCCAATGATAGTTGGTGTTTTGTAATGCATGATTATGCAACTTTTATTTACTACAAAAATACTTAATCAATTAGAACAGAGATAAGTTTTCGATGATTTTTTCTTAATCCCTTAGGTATATCCGATTAATTTACAGTGATTTTCATTCTGTTAATGGTGCAAAAAATCGAATAAATGTATTGAAACGATACTCTTTATGATTAATTTCGTATTTTTGTATCAACACGAAAGCAGGCTGACAAAGATGAAACATTTAATCATAAAACATACAGGCCCGATTAATGAGGTTGATATTGAATTACATCGGATCAACTTATTGATTGGCGAACAAAGTTCAGGCAAAAGCACTATTAATAAAATAGCCTGTTATTGTTCTTGGGTTGAAAAAGAGATTTCTATCGCCCAATCCGCTTCGTACTTTGAGACGAAAAACAATTTCGAATCACGATTGTCGAACTTCCATAAATTGGAAGGATTTTTCACCCCTGAAACTTATATTGAATACGAGACGGATGTGATGTATTTTTCTTTCTCAAAGAAAGAAGAGGCTTTTCATTTTGAGTGGAAAGACCAATGGAGCTATATCCGTCCCAAGACTATCTATATTCCCGCCGAAAGAAATATAGTAGCGACTATTCCAAACTGGTTCGATATAAAACTGAAAGAGAACAATATTCGCAGTTTCATGTCGGATTGGGAAGAGGCCCGTAACTATTACTCCGGCCGTTCAACAGATATCCTGAATTTAGGTGTCCAATATTCTTTTGATAAAGACACACGGAAAGATCGGGTATTAATCACGAAAGATCAAGCACTTGATTTCACGAATGTATCAAGCGGACTACAATCACTGATTCCGTTATGGATTTTATTGAAGTATGTTACAGAAGGAGTCTATAATGGAGAAAAGAAAGATAGTGTAGCCATCGAATATCAAAACAGGAAACTTATTGATACTATCTATTCCGCGATATCAGGGGTTCCTCCAACTGCTAGTGTCCTTGTCGTTTTGGATGAATTAGCAAATGTTATAAAAATTGGGAACCGAGATTATCTCTTTGATGAAGAACAAAAAGCAAAAAAGTTTCAACAAACTTCCCTCAATTTCATTTACCCTCATTTCTCTAATATATTTTTGGAAGAACCGGAGGAGAATTTATATCCTCTTACACAGCGGGACCTAATATTTAATATCGCTTCGCTCATGAACGAAGGCAGATCGCACAACGTTTTTCTTACTACACACAGCCCTTATATTCTCACTTCCTTAAATAATCTTTTATATGCATCGAATGTAGGAAAAAAGAAAAAGGATAAGGCAAGAAAAGTGATTCCTATGAAATATTGGGTACAACCGGAAGATGTAGGTGCCTGGTCTGTCAAAAATGGTAGGATAATTTCAATAATGGACAAGAAACTGAAACAGATAAAAGCAGAGAAAATTGATGAAGTATCTCGCGGATTAAATAGGGATTTTGACAAACTACTGGATATTGAGTATGAGACTGATTGAAAAATATAATGACATATCGTATATTAAATTTCAAGATAGTCGCCCACAGGTCGTTCTTGATGATAAGAGAGGCGGTAAGGTATCCTATAGAGGAGAAAATAGGGATAGACTGGAAAAAATTCTGAAACAAAGGAATGGTAATCTTCGCAAGGATTGCAGGGTATTAACCGAGGTTATCGATTGATATAAACCTATCCATATCAAAAAATTACCCGCCAAACCGGGAGTCAAAGCCGGAATGACGGGTAAAAAATTAGCATTTGGATGCACCACAGTTACGGCACTTAAGGCATCCTTCCTGATAAACCAATGTTTCCTGACCGCAGACAGGACATTTTTGCCCTTTGGCTTCGGTCTCGTTGGGCAGGTATTTCTTCAATGCCCGTTCCACACCGTTCTTCCATGTGTTAATGGTCTCGCTGTCAAGTTCCAGTCCCGATACCAGCTTGATCACCTGATCAATAGGCATTCCGTAACGCAATACGCCGGAAATCAATTTGGCATAGTTCCAGTACTCGGGATTGAACTTACCGTCCAGCCCTTCAATGGTCACCTTGTAACCGCGCCTGTTCTGGAACTGGAAGTCGTAATGCTTGCGCCCATCGCTGTCGTATGCCTTGATAATCTTCCCGGAGGTAACTGTCTTAGGCAGCATGATACCATCGTCTTCGTCGTTGATACCGGTAAAGATCTCATACGGCCTGCCGTTATGCAATCCGATGAAAGCGATCCACTTCTCCTTATTGTTCTGGAACTTGATCACATCGGCTTCCAACTCAACAGGACGAGAGGTGACAATCGCCGGTAATTCGTAACAATCATCGTCTTTTTCGTCCTCTTTTTTGTCACCGTTGGAGATAAGCACACCGGCCCGCGATCCGTCGCGATAGACCGTACAACCTTTACAACCGCTCTTCCAGGCTTCCATATATAATTGGCCAACCAGCTCCTCATCCACATCATTCGGCAGGTTGATGGTCACACTGATGGAATGGTCTACCCATTTCTGCACGCGTCCCTGCATCTTCACCTTTTGCAGCCAGTCCACATCATTGGAGGTAGCTTTATAATAGGGTGATTTTGCTACCATCTCACCGATTTCTTCGTTGGTGTAGCGTTTGGTAGTAGAATAGCCGTTGGCTTCCATCCAGGTAACGAATTTATGATGGAACACCGTGTATTCTTCCCACGAATCGCCGTTCTCATCCACAAAGTCGATCTTCACATCCTTGTCATTGGGATTTACCTTACGACGACGGGTATAAACAGGCAAAAAGACCGGTTCGATACCTGAAGTGGTCTGCGACATAAGACTGGTTGTTCCTGTAGGGGCGATGGTGAGGAGGGCTATATTACGCCTTCCGTATTTCACCATATCCTCATATATCTGACTGTCAGCCTCTTTCAAGCGATTGATAAAGGGATTGTTTTTCTCTCTTTCTATATCGAATATTTCGAATGCACCCCGCTCTTTTGCCATCTCCACAGATGAGGCATAGGCATTGAGTGCCACTGTACGGTGTACTTTTTCCGAGAAATCATTACCCTCGTCAGTTCCATAACGAATACCCAATGCAGCGAGCATATCTCCCTCTGCAGTGATACCTACACCGGTACGACGTCCCTGCAGCGTTTTAAGCTGGATCTTTTTCCAGAGGTTACGCTCAGAGTATTTCACTTCTTCCGATTCGGGATCGGCTTCTATTTTTTCGAGGATCATATCGATCTTTTCCGATTCCAGATCCACGATATCGTCCATGATACGTTGTGCCAACCGTACATGCTTGCCAAACAGTTCGAAATCGAAATAGGCATCTTCCTTAAACGGGTTCACCACATAGGAATAGAGGTTGATAGCCAGCAGACGGCAACTGTCGTAGGGACACAAAGGAATTTCGCCGCATGGGTTAGTCGATACGGTTCTGAAACCCAGATCGGCATAGCAATCGGGGATCGACTCGCGGATAATGGTATCCCAAAACAGTACACCAGGTTCGGCCGATTGCCAGGCATTGTGCACAATCTTTTTCCACAACCTCCCGGCATCAATCGTTTTCTCATATTTCGGTTTGTCGGAATCAATAGGAAACTTCTGTACATAGGGCTTTCCTTCTGATGCAGCTTCCATAAATCCATCATCGATTTTTACCGAGATATTGGCTCCGGTTACTTTACCCTGCTCCAACTTGGCATTGATAAAATCTTCCGAATCAGGATGCTTGATAGACACGCTCAACATCAGAGCACCTCTACGACCGTCCTGTGCCACTTCACGCGTGGAATTGGAGTAACGTTCCATAAAAGGAACCAAGCCGGTGGAAGTGAGTGCCGAATTCTTTACGGGCGATCCTTTCGGCCGGATATGAGAGAGGTCGTGCCCTACGCCTCCGCGGCGTTTCATTAATTGTACCTGCTCCTCGTCGACACGGATAATGGCGCCATAAGAATCGGCATCGCCATCCATCCCTATCACAAAGCAATTTGATAACGAGGCCACCTGGTAATCATTTCCGATACCGGTCATAGGACTTCCCTGGGGAATGATATAACGAAAACGGTCGAACAAATCGAACAGTTCTTTTTCGCTCAACGGATTGGTATATTTCTTTTCGATCCGAGCTACTTCTTTGGCCAAACGCCAATGCATATCTTCGGGCGTCTTTTCATAGATATCACCCTGACTGTCTTTGAGGGCGTATTTGCTTACCCACACCTTGGCCGCCAGTTCATCGCCCTGGAAATACCTTAACGAGGCGTTATAGGCTTCGTCGAAAGTGTATGTCTTCTTCTTCATCAGGAAAAAAATTATATAATAAATAAAAACTTCAATTACATTAGAGATTTTGAGTCGCCTTTGCTCCTCGATTTCCAATCTCGCAACGACATAATCCAAGCAAGCTTGCCTTTTGTTCGTATTGCTTAACGAAAATGTTCTAAAATGTTACTTATTCTCCAAAACAGACCATTCAATTTCTCAAAGTAAGGTTTTTTGGTTTTGCAAGTTTATGGAAAGTTTCCAAGAATCCAAAATTTTTATCTATTTTTTTATCAACAAAATTTCAAAGTTTTCCAGAAAAAATCATAAAATATTAATAACCAAATAGTTAATTTTATCAACGAGAGAAAAAGTTTTCCAATTGGTATAACTTCACTGAATTTCAAACAAATAAATAAGTAAAAAGAATAATATAAAAAAACAGAGAAAATATAAATAAAAAAATCACCCAACAGGTGAAACTTGCTGAGTGATAGGTTTCCCGGATGATTAATAAGTCATCCGGATTATAAATGGTGTATAAATCTACTTGTCAAAATTTTTTACTGCTCCCATAAAGAGAATGGCACCGGTGGAATTTTCCTGGATGAGATAAAGGAAAGGACGATTAGCGTTAAATACCACTTTTTCCGGGTTTACAGGAAGGGAGGTCATTATCATTCCGATTGTAGTAACAGCCGCCGCTTCGGTACCCAACTCATCAGTACTGATATAGGTATCTTGTTTCACGAAATCAATTTTAGCAGGTACACCACTCATCCGTGAAAAATCGGCCGTATTGGCAAAAGCGATCCCCATCCCCATTTTTGCAAGGACCTCATTCAATCTTTTACTATACTCTGTTTTGAATTTAGGTAAGGAGAGTTCAACCTCGGCCTCATGTAATCCCGACTTCAGACTTTCCCAATAACCCTCCTGACGGGTTACTGCTACCACATCCTGTAGTTCTTTATCCTCTGCAGGCAGGAGTACCATCATACTGAAAGCCTGATTACCATAGGGAAGTTGTACTAACTGGAGGTTCTCATCATTAGTATAATTAAATTTTGCAGTCTGTTTCATCATCTCCACATTTTTCCGTGTACCATTTTCATAGGTAAACGGCCTTTCAGAAGTGTTCTTTTTGTCAAATTCTGAAGTCCATATACCTTTAAAATAAATGGCATTAAGCAGATACATCAGATCTTCAGGCTTGGTATTCTCTATCACTTTCTCTATCAAGCCATTGGTATTATCCGATGCCCACTTATTGATAATACCTACGGTTTCAGGACGAGTAAAATCGACAGCTTCTACAGTCGCTTCATAGAACGAGCGATTAGTATTAACAAAATCGGGCTTGATCTTAACGGATTGATTGGTAAAAATAGCGTTGGCAATTGATAACTTAGTAGAAGGATCTGTTTTTAATAATGCCTCCCTGAGTTTTTTATAGTAACTATTGAGTTCATCATCGGAAAATCCATCCATTTTCAGCGTTTGCTGCATAACCTCTTTTGTTTTGCCGGCAGCACCGTTCCATGTCATGGCAAGAGCCATACTCAGGCTCAGCGGCGACACCATAAAATTATTGTCTTCGCCGAGGGATTCTTCCACAAACAGATGTTCAAAGAATTCAAACGCAAAAGTCTGGTCTGCACGTACCATCTGCTGCTCTGCCGAGCGCAGGTTTATCCGGATGGGATCGGGGAGATCTCCGGCCCGCACATCACTGCCGTTTTTATCACAAGACATAGCCCAAAACAGGCTTGTAATAATTACCATTAATAATAGTGAGTTGATCTTCGATAGCATAACAGTTATATTTAGGTGAATATTCTCCATTTACATATTTATATGATGTATTTAAACGGCAAATTGTTGCAAAAAGACCATTAAAAAAGATAAAAAAGAGAAAAGGTGGGAAGGTGAGAAGATGGAAAAGTGGGATCTTTTACTTGCAGTAACTGTAAATGACAAAATTAATGCGTATTTTTGCCTGCTGATTGATCAGGTCTCAACTGGTTGATCGAATTTATGTATCACCTTTAAATAGTGTCTGTCGGAATGAGAAGATGGCGTATTGAAGACTCGGAAGAGTTATATAATATCAACGGTTGGGGAAACGGTTATTTCTCCGTCAACGAAAAGGGTCATGTACAGGTAACTCCACGCAAACAGGGAGGCAACAGTGTAGATTTGAGTGAGTTGATGCGTGAATTATATCTGCGTGATGTTTCTGCTCCCGTATTGATACGATTCCCCGAAATCCTGGATAACCGTATTGAAAAGATATCCCAGAGCTTTGCCATCGCATCCAAAGAATATGAATACCACGCCCAGAATTACATCATCTATCCTATCAAGGTAAATCAGATGCGTCAGGTAGTAGAAGAGATCGTTTCAAGTGGTAAAAGATTCAACATCGGCCTTGAAGCCGGCTCCAAGCCGGAATTGCATGCTGTACTCGCAATCAATACCGATAACGACTCGCTTATCATATGCAACGGATACAAAGATGAAAGCTATATTGAACTGGCATTGCTGGCGCAAAAGATGGGAAAGAAGGTATTTATTGTAGTAGAAAAACTGAATGAACTCGACCTGACCATCAAGATCGCCAAACGGTTGAAGGTAAAACCCAATATAGGTATCCGTGTGAAGCTGGCCAGCTCCGGCAGTGGCAAGTGGGAAGAGTCGGGCGGCGACGGCAGCAAGTTCGGCCTCAATTCAAGTGAACTGCTCGAAGCGTTGGAGGTACTCAAGGTAAACAAGATGGATGACTGTTTTCAGCTTATCCATTTTCACATAGGAAGCCAGATCACAAAAATACGCCGCATCAAGACGGCGCTGCGTGAAGCAGCACAGTTCTACGTGCAGCTCCATGCCATGGGCTTCAAGATTAAATATGTAGATATAGGGGGAGGATTGGGTGTCGATTACGACGGCACACGTTCCTCTTTTACCGAGAACAGCATCAATTATTCTATTCAGGAATATGTGAATGACTCTGTATTTGCTTTTGTGGATGCGGCAAACAAGAACGAGCTACCCCACCCCGACATCATCACAGAATCGGGACGTGCACTTACGGCACATCATTCGGTATTAATCTTTGAAGTGCTGGAAACGGCTACCTTACCGGCATGGCCGGAGGATCAGGAATTGGAAGAGGATGCCCATGAATTGGTGAAAGAACTCTACAATATCTGGGATACGCTTACACAGGCACGGATGCTGGAAGCATGGCACGACGCACAGCAAATCAGGGAAGAGTCACTCGACCTATTCAGCCTGGGCATGCTCGATTTGAAAACCCGGGCACAGATGGAGCAACTCTACTTCTCTATCGTGCGGGAAATCAATATCACCAGCAACCGGGCTAAACATGCCCCCGAAGAACTAAGGCAACTATCTACCCTGTTGCCTGACAAATATTTCTGTAACTTCTCGTTATTCCAGTCGCTCCCCGACTCCTGGGCTATCGACCAGGTATTTCCAATTATCCCTATTCACCGGCTGGATGAGAAACCCGACAGAACAGCCACACTCCAGGATATCACCTGCGATTCGGACGGCAAAATATCCAATTTTGCTTCGCAGGATGGATTCCGCTCTGCCTATCTTCCCGTCCATTCTCTTAAAAAAGATGAATCTTATTATGTAGGTGTTTTCCTAGTGGGGGCTTATCAGGAAATTCTGGGCGACCTGCATAACCTGTTCGGCGATACCAATGTGGTACATGTTTCTACGGGCGAAAGCGGATATAAGATCGATCAGGTAATCGATGGCGAGTCGGTAGCAGAAGTACTGGAATATGCACAGTATAATCCCAAGAAACTGGTTCGTACCGTGGAGACCTGGGTGATGAGTTCTGTAAAACAAGGGAAGATCTCGGTAGAAGAAGGGAAAGAATTCCTCTCGAACTACCGGTCGGGATTGTACGGATACACTTATCTGGAATAAACGCATTCCTCGTCCGCCACTTCAAACTCAATGGTACAGTGCTGTACCCCCATTGACAACAGTTTGTCCCGGATCTCCAATTTTAGTCGGTGTTGTTCCTCCATCGGAAGAGCGCTACGAAGTACCACGTGAACGGTCATTACGTTGTATTCGCCGTCTACCGACCAGGCATGGAGATCGTGTACATCCTGCACTTCTCCGATTCCCAGTAGCGATCGTTTCACTTCTTCCATATCAAGCTGCGAAGGACTTCCCTGCAAAATAATACGCAAGCTTTGACGGATATTTCTATACACATTATAAAGGATATAGAGAGAAATGAGAATGGAAAGGAGAGGATCGATAAATGGTGCGTCGACAAAATACATGATTCCTGCACCTATCAACACCGCCAGCCACCCCAGCACATCTTCCAGGAGATGTAGAGACACCACCCTTTCGTTGATTGAGCTTCCTTTCCTCAGCCGAAGGACAGCCATCCCGTTAATGATCACTCCCAGAACGGCAAGTAACAACATCCCTTTCACATCGGGATGTTGAGGATTAAACAGACGGGGAATAGCATGCGTCAGGATCAGGATACTTCCCACCAGCAGTATCACCGAATTGATCACGGCACCTAATAACGAAAAACGTTTGTAGCCATAGGTGTATTCCTTGGTTCGGGGTCTCTTTGCCACTTTTTGGAAATACCATGACAGCCCGAGCGAAAAACTATCGCCCAGATCATGGACTGCATCCGAAAGGATTGCCACACTATTGGTTATCAAACCACCGACTAACTCAATGATGGTGAAAGAAAGATTCAGAAAAAAAGCAGCCCTGATATTCTTTACCTCCGTGTGTCCGTAGTGATGATCGTGATGGTGGTGCTGATGTGCATGCATAACTCAACTCTGTCTATTTACCGATCCCGACACGATTCAGGATAAAGGCAAACTCAAAGGCAGTATCTTTGATACCGTCATACCGCCCCGTAGCACCTCCATGGCCTGAATCCATATTCATATGGAGCAACAGGATATTATCATCCGTCTTCAGTGCGCGCAGTTTAGCTGCATATTTGGCCGGTTCGTGGAAAAGCACCTGCGAATCGTTGATACCGCCGGTAATCAATATATTGGGATAATCCTGCGCAGTGATATTATCATAGGGCGAGTAAGAAAGGATATAGTTGTAATATTCCTCTTCATTGGGGTTACCCCACTCTTCATATTCACCTGTGGTGAGTGGCAGCGTATCGTCGAGCATAGTGTTGACTACATCGATAAACGGTACCTGCGCCACGATAGTCCGGTAAAGGTCGGGACGCATATTCGCCACGGCACCCATCAGCAATCCCCCTGCACTCCCCCCCATGGCGGCCAGTTTGTAGGAAGATGTATAACCATCCTGTATCAGTTTTTCGCTGCAGGCGATAAAATCGGTAAAGGTATTCTTTTTATGCAACAGTTTTCCGTCTTCATACCATTGCTCACCCAGGTCGCTTCCTCCACGGATCTGGGCAACGGCGTACACAAAACCTCGATCGATCAGGCTGTACATGCTCGCACTGAAATAGACATCAGAACTTATTCCGTAACTTCCATAGGAATAGAGCAACGCGGGATTGCTGCCATCTTTCTTCAATCCTTTCTTGTAAACGACAGCCATCGGAACCTGCACCCCGTCGGGAGCGGTAGCCCAAAGCCGTTCCACTGTATAATCATCAGGGTTGAATCCCGAAGGCACTTCCTGTTCTTTCAGTTTTTCCGTTTCTTTTGTTTCTATGTTATATTCGTATAAAGTAGTGGGGCGGTTAAGCGACGTATAAGAATACCGGAAAGTGACGGCGTCATATTCGGGATTACCGCTGAGTGATGCCGTATAGACCGGTTCGGGGAAAGCAATCGTTTCCGTTTCTCCCTCTCCTGATACCGGTTTGACCTGAATTTCAGCCAGTCCGTTTTTCCTTAACTCGAGCAACACATGATCTTTCAGTATATCGATCGATTCTATACGAACATCCTTATCATGGGGCACAAACAGTTTCCAGGCAGCACGATCTTCATAGCCGGTGAGCGGCATTTCATAGATCATACCGTTAAGATTCTCTTTGTCTTTATAGCGGACAAAAAACTTGTCCTTATGCGGATAAACACTATACTCCACATCCTGTACGCGGGGAAGGAACACTTTAAACGGGTCGGCAGGCCGGTCGGCAGAGATATATCTCTCTTCGGATGTGGTAGAACTTGCACTGGCAATAAAAATATGCTGCCTGGTCTTGCTACCGTAGACGTAAGTGCCAAAACGGGCATCCTTCTCTTCATATACCAACTCACCTGCTGTCGCATCCAGTTGTTGCCTGTATACTTTAGAAGATCGTAATGTCTGGTCGATCACGCTGTAGAAAAGCGTCTTGTTATCGTTAGCCCACGCTACCGAGGCAACGCCATCCATCGAAAATCCTACATCTTCACCCGAAGCAAGGTCTTTGACCTTCATCGTGAATTCGGCATATGAACCGGTTTCATTATAGAAATAAACCGCCTTGCTGTTATCCGGACTGATAGAATAGCCTCTGAAAATAAATGCAGGTTTCCCTTCGGCCATCGCATTCACATCGAAAATAATCTCTTCGGGTGCATCCATCGCCCCTTTACGGCGGCAATAGGTACGGTACTGTTTCCCTTTTTCAGTGCGGCTATAGTAGTAATAACCATCCTTAAAAGATGGATAACTCTCATCATCCTCTTTCATTCTACCTACAATCTCATCAAAAATGGTCTGCTGAAGCGCTTTGGTGGAGGCCATTATACTATCTGTATAGGCGTTCTCGGCATTGAGGTAATCAATTACCTTCGGGTTATTTTTATCTTTCAACCAATAATAGTTGTCGACACGTTGTTGCCCGAAGTTGACAAACGTATCGGGAATCACTTCCGCTACCGGAGGAGCGGGAAAATCGGATTGTTTCAAAATCTCCACTTCTTCTTTTTTAGGATTGCACGATACGACCATAAGTGTAATAACACCCACAATCACCAAATTAATATGTCTCATGCGATTATTTTATTTCTATTTATTCAATCGTCCGATTTACCGGGTCATTTCACCATTATATTGACTCTTCTATCGGATTCGTAAGGCAAAATTACATGATTTTTTCTGAAAACAACACGAACCGGCAAAATAGCTGTGATACACAAACCATAAATCCAAAATTTATGTGAAAAATATTGAACATTCTATTTATCCTTTTGTTATAAAGTGGCAACCCAACTTACCTGAAGGGTAAATAAACGTTTATAAACAGAGCATTATGATCCGGATTAAACGTATATATGATCAATTGGGCGATGATGACGGATATCGTATACTGATAGACCGGCTATGGCCGCGCGGCATATCCAAAGAAAACGCCCATGTGGATCTCTGGTTAAAAGAAATTGCTCCGTCTACAGAATTAAGGAAATGGTTCCAACATGATCCCGCAAAGTGGGAAGAGTTCGGTGGACGGTACCGGAAAGAACTGTCCGGCGAGAAAGACCAACTGAACCGGATAAAAGAGCTCGAAAAAAAGCATAAACAGGTGACATTACTCTATGCCGGGAAGGATGAGGCGCATACCCATGCGCTGGTATTATTGGAAGAATTAAATAAAAAATCATAATAAACAGTGAAAAAACTCCCCCTACATTGGAAGATAGTGATAGGAATGGTGTTCGGCATCTTGTTCGGTGTACTGGTAAGTAATTTTAGTTGGGGGAAACAGTTTGTGAGCGACTGGATCGCACCTTTCGGCACAATTTTTATCCGGCTGCTGAAACTGATTGCCATCCCGTTAATTTTCACCTCATTGGTAAAAGGGATATCCGACCTGAAAGACATATCAAGATTCCGGAATATCGGAGTCCGCACGATTATCCTATATATCAGTACCACTGTTGTGGCTATCATCATAGGATTGCTTCTGGTCAATACGGTAAAACCGGGAGCGGGGATTTCACAGGAGACTATCGACGAGTTGACAGAGACATATGCAGGGGATACATCCATCACCTCCAATATACAGGCAGCAGAACAGCAGGACAGTGGCCCGCTGACTTTCCTGATCGAACTGGTTCCCGAAAATATTTTTACCGCTTTCGGGAATAACAGTCTGATGCTACAGGTGATATTCTTCTCCATTATTTTTGGGATCAGTATGCTGCTGATTGACCCGGAGAAGGCGAGGCCGGTTGCCAAACTGATCACAGGGTTAAACGAAATAGTGTTGAAAATGGTCAACCTGATCATGCTGATAGCCCCCTTTGCCGTATTTGCTCTTCTGGCTCAAATCGTGGTCAGTTCCGACAATGTAGAGATACTCCAGAAACTGCTCTTTTATGGTGCTACAGTGCTATTGGGGCTTATACTGATGCTCTGCTTCTACCTGATTGTGGTCTATCTCTATACCGGAAAGGATCCAGGCTGGTTTATCAAGGGGATTGCGCCGGCTCAGCTTCTTGCTTTCTCCACCAGTTCGAGTGCCGCCACACTGCCGGTGACAATGGAACGGGTGACGGACCACCTGGGGGTCGACAATGAGGTATCTAGTTTCGTACTACCTGTGGGTGCTACCATCAATATGGACGGTACAAGCCTCTATCAGGCGGTAGCTGCTGTGTTCATTGCACAGGCGCTCCATTTCCCACTGGATTTCTCCGATCAGTTGACTATTATTCTGACTGCCTTGCTGGCTTCTATCGGTGCAGCAGCCGTACCCGGGACCGGTATGATCATGCTGGTGATCGTACTGGAGTCTATCGGATTTCCTGCCGATAAACTGGCTATCGGACTTGCATTGATCTTCGCTATTGACCGTCCTCTTGACATGTGCCGCACAGTAATCAATATCACAGGTGACGCTATGGTATCGGTAGTGGTAGCCAAATCACTCGGCAAACTGCATTATCCTATCAGGAAAGAAGAAATCCCACTCCGTGAAGAGGATGATATTTCCTTATACTGATCTTACGTTGGTTTAGCTCTTCACTACGCTCCCCTTTACAGGTGTCCGCTTCCGTACAGAACTGTTCGGAATCGGACACTTGATTTATCAATTTAACACTGACAATCAACATCTTACATTTATGGCACACGTTTTGTTTTTGATCCGGAAAACAAACAATACAGATGGACAGAAAAATACCCAAAGATGTTCTCCGCAAAGAGAAAAGAAAACGAGGAATCAAATATGGAGCAGTCCTTCTCTCCACCATAGTGGCAATCGCTGTAATCATCTCTTTGTTGCGCGATAGCATCTCTTTGAAGAATATCCAGCTCTCTGCCATTGACAAAGGGACGATTGAAGTCACTGTAAGTGCATCGGGAAAAGTGATGCCGGCATTTGAAGAGACCGTTATCGCTCCCATCGAAAGCCGGATCATGAAAGTACATAAAAGAGCGGGTGACTCCGTAGATGTGGGTACTCCCTTGCTACAACTCGACCTGCAAAGCATCGAGACCGACTACCGCAAAATGCTGGATGAATTGCAGATGCGCCAATACCGCATTGAGCAGCAACGTATCAAGAACAGCAGTACGCTCAGTGATATGGAAATGCAACTAAAAGTGAACGACATGCAGATCGATAAGATGGCTGTAGAAGTGGTCAATGAGAAATACCTCGACAGTATTGGAGCGGGTACCACTGATAAGGTCCGTGAGGTGGAGATCAGTTACAACGTAGCAAAGTTGGAACAAGAACAGGCACATAAGAAGTTCGAAAACGACCGTAAGGTGGCCGATGCTGAACTTCGTGTGCAGGAACTGGAGCTCGAGATTTTCCGTAAGACGCTTGCCGAAACCAAACGTATTCTTGAAGACGCACAGATCCGCTCACCACGAAAAGCTATCCTTACCTATATCAATAACCAGGTGGGTGCCCGTGTGGGACAAGGTACCGAAGTCGCCATCCTCTCCGACCTGTCGCAGTTCCGCATCGACGGGGAGATTGCCGACAGCTATGGAGACCGTATTTCTGTGGGAAGCAAAGCAGTCGTCAGGATTGGGAGTGATGAGTTGACGGGCGTTGTCAGCAACGTGACCCCACTGTCGAAAAACGGCGTGATCCAGTTCACCGTGCAGTTGGATGATCCCGACAACGCCCGGTTGCGCTCGGGATTACGTACTGATGTCTATGTGATGAACGCCGTCAAGGAGGATGTGTTGCGCATTGACAACGGCCCCTATTACAGCGGACCGGGTACCTACGAACTGTTTGTCCTGAACGGCGGCACGCTTGAAAAGCGTAAGGTGCGGTTGGGTGAAAGCAACTATCAATATGTGGAAGTGATCTCCGGCCTGGAGCCGGGAGAACGTGCAGTGGTGTCGGATATGAGCCGGTACAGGGACAAGAATAAGTTGAAAGTCTCAGAATAAAATGATAATTTTTTAGTTCTTCTTTTTTAGTTTTTTAATAATGTTTGAACAATATTACAGGCAAGTCGTACAACTCTGGAAGTCGAATCCGCTTTTTAGTGTGATTTCGGTACTGGCCACAGCGTTAACCATCACTTTTGTCATGGTGCTCTACATGATGTATGCTTTCCGTACTACCGATATGGAACCGGAGATCAACCGGAGTCGCACGTTGTATTCCGACCGGGGATATTCTTATATGACCAAAGACCGGTCACATGCTAACAGGGGAATGTCATACACTGCTGCAAAAAATATTTTTGGTGATCTGGAACATGCCGAAATAGTAAGCTATTTTGTGGCTAAAGGCGAGGGAGCCGGATTTGTCGGTACAAGCCGGGCCAATTTTGAAAAGAAGATCGTAAGCCCGGTCGACGACAGCTATTTCCGGATTTTCAATTTCAATTTCATAGCAGGAGGTCCTTTTACTCGGGAACAAACGGATGCTGCCCGCAGAGAAGCGATCATTACCGATAAGGTGGCAATGCAGTTCTTCAATACGACCGATGTTATCGGTAAAAATATCATGATCCAGTTTATCGATTACAAGATAACCGGCGTAGTGCGTTCTGTCAGCTCCCTTTTCAACAAGGCCTATAGCGACGTGTGGATAGTAGTCAACAAAAACGGGATGGACTGGGCACCTGAACAGTCGGAAGGATTGGTAGGTAATTGCCTTGTCGCGGTCGTGACAAAAAAAGGTTCATCGTTGAAAGTGCTGGAAAAAGAAATAGACAAAAAAATAACAGCATTAAATAACAATTTACGGGAATTCACTTTCGAGCAAACCGTACATACACAAGCGCAAAGCAACTTCTTTCAAGGTAACAATATCAATCCTGTCCGGATATTCACTATACTAATCCTGATATTATTAATCGTTCCGGCCATTAATATGTCGGGATTGCTTTCCACGCAAATAAAAAAACGAAGTGAAGAAATAGGAATCCGAAAAGCCTACGGAGCAAGTAATACACAGATAGGTGGACAACTACTGTTTGAAAATATGTTGTTGACACTTGGCGGTGGGATTATCGGCCTATTGCTTTCCGTCATAGCTGTTGTATTATTTAAAAATGCACTTCTGGGTGATATAATGACGGTCAACGTCATGGAGAGTTTCCATTTGCCATTAGGTGCCTTTTTCAGGCCATTACTTTTTATTTCTGCATTTGCATTTTGTCTCATCATCAATTTATTATCAGCTATTATTCCGGTGTGGAATGCATCACGCGCTACCATCATCGAAACCATAAAAGGAGAATAAGACCATGTGGAGATCAGCACTCAAACAACTCTGGAAAAACAGGAAATCCAACCGCTGGATCTTTATCGAGATCACCATTGTGGGGGTATTGTTATGGTACTGTGTGGATTTTCTCTATGTGGTAGTCCGCAAAAACAGCGAATCCTTGGGTATAAACCTCGAACATGTATACCGGTTACGATTGGGAGCAGACCCAACGCAAACAATCGACAGAAGTAATCCTGACAGTGTAGAGATTTTATGGATCAATCCGATATACCAGATTGTCCAGTTGGTAGACGAATACCCTGGAGTGGAGGCCACCGCTTATTATTATGCCAGTGAACCCTACGACGATAATCTCATGTTCCAGGGGTATACGGCAGATGAGGAAAATGCCTACGGGGCCAATATCCGCTATGTCAGCGAAAATTATGACAAGGTTTTTAAAGTGAAAATGCAGGAAGGTGGATTCACCGATTGGAATATCACCACATCTCCCCAAGGAGCGGTTATCTCGCCCGAGCTGGCCGACTCGCTTTTCGGGTCACAATCGGTTGTTGGTAAAACCTTTCGGGATTATTACGCACCTGATCTGAGATTTCATGTAGCTGGTGTTTCTGAGCCCACCAAATACAATATCTACGAACGGTACGGCACTTTTATTTATACTCCTTTTAATATGCTCCGGCTCTCTTATACAATTCCCGTTATCGGTTTCAGGGTAAGTCCCGGAGCTGATATTCCCGGCTTTGAACAACGATTTACGGAAGAGATGAGAAGCAAACTCAATATCGGGCCGTTTTATCTTTTCAGTCTTTCCTCCTACGATTACAAGGCCGAAGTATATGAAACGGCCACCGGTATCAGCAAGTATATAAATATTATCACCTGGGTAATCCTGTTCTTCCTTTTTATCATTTTCCTCGGTATGTTAGGGACATTCTGGTTTCAGATGGAATCACGGCAGGGAGAGATTGGTCTGCGGATGGCACTCGGATCGAGCCGGAATGGCATTTTAAGTTATGTAATGACTGAAAGTATGTTATTGTTTTCAGCCGCTTTTATTCCTGCACTCATCATATGTGCCAGTCTTGCTTATTGGGACATTACATATACCTATAACAATGCGATGGATTATACATTGGGACGCTTTTGGATAACGATTCTTGTAACAGCAATTATAATTGCGGCTACTATCCTCACTGGAATATTGATTCCTGCCCGACGCGCGGCAAAATTGCATCCGGTAGAAGCGCTGAGGGATGAATAACTAATGTTCCAATGTGAATAATGTGCCAATATGCCAATCCCTATAAATCGGGACAAGTAGTGAGTATGCCATGATTGATTAATGAAAATAATGTAATAAACAACGGCCAATGAGATAAATAAGCTTATCTCTGGAAAAAAATCGTAAAGAAATAAGAGAATCTTATGAAGTATCTTCTCTATCTGTTTGTGTTACTGATGATCGTCAGATGCTCAGGCTCATATAATGGTGAACTGATATTTGTCGAACCCGGTGTAAATGATCCATTCGAGTATCCCTATTTCTTATTTATCCCGAAGGGGGTTCTCGAAAATGAAAAGAATTATCTGATCATTGAATCAAACAACTCGGGTTTTGCCGATGATGACTTGCAAACACATATTGATAAGGCAAGGAGAACGGCGACCATTGACTTCTACCTGGGAAACTGGACTGCCCGGAAACTGAAATATCCGTTGATCGTGCCGGTTTTCCCTCGCCTGAAATCCGAATGGAAAGTATATACGCATGCGCTAGATAGGGATGTGGTGCTTCAAAAGGGTAATTCTCTCGAAAGATTGGATATTCAACTTCTCGAAATGTGTACAGATGCGCAAAGAAAATTGCAAGTGAAGAATATCCCGACAGAAGAGCGATATCTTCTTACAGGATTCTCCGCCTCGGGCACTTTCGCAAACAGGTTTACTATCATGCATCCGGAAAGAGTACAAGCTATTGCTGCAGGTGGATTAAATGGTTTATTGATGCTCCCTGCAGACAGTATCAATGGCGAAATGGTACGATATCCAGTGGGTACGGGTGATTTGAAAGAAATAACCGGCACAGAATTTCAAAGAACCCTGTTTTTAGAAACACCCCAGTTTTACTTTATGGGGAGACTTGATGACAACGATGCGGTTCCTTATGACGATGCATTTGACAAAGAAGAGAGGGACCAAATACTCAGGATTCTAGGGGAACAGATGCAACCCGAGCGATGGGACAAATGCAAACATCTATATGAGGAGCACAATGTAAATGCCATTTTTAAAACCTATGATAATATCGGGCACGCACATCCGGAACTGGTCAAAAAAGATGTCGTTGAATTCTTTAGAAATTGCATTCACTGAATGGACTTACTTATTTCACTTTTCACTTTTAATTTTTAGTTTATAAAGTTTTGGTTCTTGGTTCTAAAAGTCTAAAAAATGATCCGACAATATTTCAAACAAGCGTGACGGTTGCTAATGGAAAATCCTGTGCTGAGCACTATCTCTATAATCGGTACGGCTTTGGCAATCTGTATGATCATGGTGATCGTGATGTCCTATAGGGTAAAGAATGCCACTTACCCACCTGAGACAAATCACAATCGGACACTCTACCCGCAATGTTAATCATCCATATATTAAAGGAAACTGAAATACTCTCTTTTTATCGGGAATCTACTGCCATTCATTACTTCATAGGCCTGTGTATCACCTATCTGCTTCTTACCGGAACGATTGTGCTCGGCGTCTGGTTTTCCACCCGGAAAGCGGTCAATATGCCGCCGGCAGAAGCATTGCGGGATGAATAGTATACTGATGTGATGATTAAGAGAGCGGTTATCTGAAGTAATGGGAAACCTGTAACAACTGTCCGAATTCGAACCCCAACTGTTCGTTTTCGGACAGTTCTTATTTTACTACATGCTGACAAAGAAGCAGTTATATTTTTGGCATATACTTTGTTTGTAAAGATACAGATTTCAATATAACGAAACTTATATGCAAATAGCTTTCATTACTTTACTTCTTTTAACCTCTCTGGCAGAGGGAGTGTCGATACTTGCCGTATCGACACTTCCCGAGGCCATTGAATTCATCTTATGGAAATGAAAATTATATTGATATTCTTGTTCTTTTCGGTTGTCCTTTGTATGATTTGTTTCGCACAAAAAAACACCCAGATATTACGGGGAATTATTTTGGATGCACAAACAGGGGAACCGTTACCCTATGCGACTATTTTCATTCCAAAAACCGGTAACGGTACCACCTCGGATATGGAGGGTAATTTTCTCCTCGAGAATATTGATATCGGACGCTATAATATACAGTTCGGATTCGTTGGATATCAACCGTTAATCATTACCGATGTAGTGGTAGGTTCAGCAAAAGAAGTCTTACTGGAGGTATTACTCGAGCCGTCGACAACAGAATTAGAAGGAGTAGTCATCACTCCCACCATCAGCAAAGACCGCCCCATCAATAGCATGGCAGCGGTAAGTGCACGCACCCTGTCGGTAGAAGAGTCGTCACGTTATGCAGGCAGCTTCGACGATCCCGGCCGGATGGCAGCGAATTTCGCGGGTGTAGCCTCGGCGGGGGTGGCTGTAAACGCGATAGTCGTCCGTGGAAATAGTCCCAAAGGTGTTTTGTGGAGGATCGAAGGGATGGATGTACCGGTTCCGAGTCATTTCGCAGGTTCAAATGTGACAGGAGGAGGAGGAATCACGATGTTCAGCAGCCGGTTACTCGCAAACTCGGACTTCTATACCGGCGCTTTTCCGGCTGAATTTGCCAATGCCGGTGCCGGTGTATTCGACATGAAACTAAGAAATGGGAATAACCACAAAGCCGAATTCGCCTTGCAAGCGGGAATACATGGAGTGGAAGCGGCTGCCGAAGGGCCTCTGGCAAAGGGTTATAACGGCTCTTACCTTTTCAACTACAGGTATTCTACCCTCGCCTTGATCTTCCCTTTACTGCCCGAGATGAAAAATTCAGATGAATTACCCATCTATCAGGATTTGTCTTTTAAAGTAAATCTTCCGGCAGGGAAAGCCGGCAACTTCTCGATATGGGGCATAGGCGGACTCAGCAACAGCCGGATGAAAGGCACAAACGACACGCTGAATTGGACATATCCCGAAAACCGGATAAAGATGGACTTTTACTACGATATGGGTGTAGCAGGTATCAGTCATTCCAAGACACTGAAATCTAAAACACTGATCAACTCAGGGGTGGCTTTGAGTGCATTCACTACAGGATACAGGGAGGCAGGAAGACTCTCGTCAGATACACCTGATAAACTGACAGATCTGTTCGGAGTGCGCTCCCTCAACAAGAAGTTAAGTTATTATACACGATTAAACCATGTCCTCAGCAGCAAAATTATATTACGTGGAGGAGTGAATATCAGTACCGAAAGATTTGACCTCGACGGCGATGCGCTGAACTATTCATCCGGCAATAAAGAACAGACCATGCAGGGTAAGGGCAATTCTCTTTTGGTAAATACGCATCTTCAATCAAAATGGCATATCAACAACTGTTTATTTGTGACCGGAGGTTTTAACTTCTCCTGGTTCAATCTCAGCAACGATACCAAAATAGAGCCTCGTCTATCTACATCATTTCACCTAACACCCAAACAGTCAGTCTCACTGGGATACGGCTTGCATCATCAGACCGAACCGCTATCCATATACTATGTAAACAAATATGATTCGGTACGACGTAGACATTATTTTCCGAATAAAAGCCTGAAAAGGTATGGTGCACACCATCTTGTGCTGTCCTATGATTATAAAGTCTCCCGCAATACCAGGCTAAAAATAGAACCCTACATGCAGTGGCTCTATAATGTCCCTGTTGTAGAAGGTACTCCCTATTCGATGGTCAATTTCCTTAGCGACTGGACATTTAACAAAGAGCTTGTCAATACAGGAGAAGGAACAAATTACGGTGTGGATGTTACTGCCGAAAAATTTCTCGATAAAGGATACTATCTTTTATCCACCCTGTCACTTTACAAATCGACCTATACAGGTGGTGACGGCCTACAATACAGATCACGATTCGACGGCGGTTACGTGTTCAATTTACTGGGAGGAAAAGAGTTCATCACAAAAGGAAAAAATATCCTGGGACTCAATCTCAAACTCACCGTTATGGGGCCCTATCTGTTCCAACCCGTAGATACCGAAGCGAGCTTATTAGCTCAGGATATTATTTACGATAACAACAGCCCTTTTACTTACCGGAATTCAAATGTAGAATATATGAGCGACGTTACTTTCTCGTACAGGATAAATAACGTGAAAACTGCATCTGTTTTTGTTGTCCAACTAAAGAATTTCATGGGCAGGCAGTATCAGGGGAAAAAGTTTAATTTGAGAACGCAACAAATTGAGAACGACTATTTCAGTAGTGTCGTCCCATTCGTCAGCTATAAGTTTGAATTTTAATTTGTGCTGTTGCACTGACAATGGGATAAATATTTTCTTCAAATATTATTGATTTATAAAGTCTCTGTTCTTTGTTCTTTACTCTTTATTCTATAGATCATAATTCTAAAAGTCTAAAAAAGATGATCCAACAATACTTCAGGCAGGCTTGGCACCTGATTAAGCAGAACAAACTATTCAGCGGCATTTACATTGCCGGGACGGCTTTGGGAATTTCCATGGTCATGGTCATGGCGATAATCAACCATATGAAAACAGCGAACCTCTATCCCGAAACCAACCGCGACAGGACACTGTATTTGAAAACGATTATAATAACGCCTAAAGACACTACCAGCAAATGGATTAATTCGGGGGGATTTTCTTATAAAAGCAGCACCCTATTTTTCCTGTCACTGAAAACGCCTGAATTAGTATCATTGGCAATGGATCCCGTCCCAAAATTCGTCTCACTGCCGAATGATAATTATCTCAACAGAGTTCAGGTGCGCTATGTAGACAATCATTACTGGGATCTATTCTCTTTTCAGTTCCTATCAGGAAAACCGTTTACCGAAGCTGATTTTCGATCCGGATTACCAGTGACGGTAATATCCGAGTCAATGGCAAAAAAATTGTACGGCACCACCGATGTTATTGGAAAATATATGGAATGCGGCTTTAAGGGGTTCCGTATAGTGGGTGTGGTAAAAAATGTCTCGTATGTGCTTTCGGGTACGTATGCCCAGGTGTGGATACCTTATACTACTAATAAGGACTATAAAGAAGAAATCGATCCCGATGGAATGTTGGGAAATATAAGGAATATTTATCTGCTGGCACATTCATCGGATGACTTTGATATAATCCGCACAGAAGTGAATGAGAATATCCGGCGTTATAATGCGCAATCAGCTGAATGGAATATCGACCTGGCAGGACAACCGGATACGAAAAAAGTGGAAATCAACCGTTTCTGGTCGAATATAGGTCCCGATATGCCTAAGATTATATTACGTAACATATTGTTGGTATTGTTGTTTTTATTGGTGCCGGCGATCAATCTGTCCGGGTTGAACAGTACCCGCATGGAACAACGTATGAGTGAGATGGGTGTAAGGAAAGCCTTCGGCGCATCACGCAACAAATTATTCAACCAGATATTTATCGAAAATCTGTTGCTGACCTTTGCCGGTGGATTGGCGGGATTACTGCTTTCTTATCTGTTTATATCTGTATCACGCAATTGGATACTCGATTTGGGAAAACAAATTGCAGAGGCTTTACCCGAAGGAGCAGCGATCGACTTTTCCATTTCCATGCTTTTTAATTTCAGGATATTTCTGGTGGTATTACTGATTTGTTTCGTAATGAACCTTCTTTCGGCATTGATTCCGGTATTCCGCTCTTTACGGAAAAATATAACTGATTCGCTTCACATACGCTATACATGATTCAAAGATGATAAAACAACTTATAAAACAGATTTGGGTACAACGCAAACAAAACGGGTGGATATTCGCCGAGTTGCTGGTTGTATGCATATTGATGTGGTACATTGTGGATTTTTGCTTTGTTCTCCTCCATAATAAGAGCATTCCAACAGGTTCGGATATCAGTGATACCTATGTGATAACCTATGGTGTGCTGACGGAAGAAAATTCACGGTTTGATGCCGCAGAAAGTGATTCCCTCCGAATGATGCAGAACCTGGAGCTATTCACGCGCAAAATCAGGCAATATGATCAGGTAGAAACGGCCAGCCTGCTCAATACAGCATGGGGAACACTCCCCAATTCCGGCGGTTTTTACGGAGATATGATACAATACGATACCATTCAGATAAGTGCTGAAATAAAGTTTATATCATCCGGAGATTACTTCCGTATCTTCCGGTATACTTCCGCCAGAGATAATTCATGTGAACATCCTGCAAGCATCGACCTGTATCAGCACAATGCGGTCTTCATTACCCGTATGATCGAAAGAAAACTGTTCGGCCAACAATCGGGTATAGGCAAAAAAATAACAGTAATCGGCAGAAATGATAATAACAAGGAATATATGGTTGCTGATATCCTGAGCGACCAAAAACGGTTTGATTATGGTCTTCCGGCACCGGCCGTCTTCCTTCCTGCCGAACCACTTTCAGTCGCCAATATGAACAGCCATGCCGTATGTATCCGGTTGAAAGGCGAAACACCCGAAAAACCGTTTATCTCCGCCTTCAGGAAAGATATGACACCTGCATTGCGGATCGGGAATCTCTATCTGGAAGATATTGAATCTATGAGTACGAGGAAAGCCAATGTAGAATACCTGTTCGGAAAGACCAATGAGATTCGTACCCATATGATCATCATGACATTTTTCTTACTCTGTATTGCATTGGGAGTGATCGGTACATTCTGGTTCCGTATTGCTTCACGGCGCAACGAGATAGGCGTGCGTATGGCGATGGGCAGTACCCGCAAAAAGTTACAACAACAGTTTATCCAGGAAGCTATATTGTTACTGACCATAGCCACCATTCCTGCCATTTGTATCAGTTTTTTTATTGTGCAGGCCGATCTGATAGAATCTCTCGGGGAACGGATCCCTGACAGTATATACATTACAGGGCAGAAATGGCTTCGGTTTTTTCTCACAAATGGTATAACGTATATTTTCTTATTGCTTATCGTTGGCTTAAGCGCATGGATACCGGCTTACCGTGCTTCAAAGATCCATCCGGTGGAAGCGCTCAGGGAAGAATAACTGATGTGATGATTTGATGATTGAATAATTAATAAGAATAATATGTCAATGTGCCAATGAGACTAATGTGATTGATTAAAAGAAGTCTAAAATTGAGAAGTCAGGAAATCTTGAATTTTAAATTTTGAATTTTGAATCTTAAAAAAAGTATTACATAAACAAATAAAAGACAAAAATGGAAACAATGATTTTACTGGACAAAGTGCATAAGATCTATCGCACTGAAGAGATTGAAACCGTGGCGTTGGAAAACGTGAACCTCGAAGTGAAAATAGGCGAATTTCTCGCTGTGATGGGACCGTCGGGATGTGGCAAGTCGACCCTGCTCAACGTAATGGGACTGCTCGATGCTCCCACATCCGGCAAAGTGATCATCGACGGCAAAGAAACGGCAGAAATGAAAGACCGTGAACTGGCCAAATTCCGGAACGAGAACTTAGGCTTTGTATTCCAGAGCTTCCATCTGATCAATTCACTCAATGTGCTCGATAATGTAGAGCTACCTCTACTCTATCGCAAAACAGGAGCGCGCGAACGTCGCCGGCTGGCAGAGGAAGTACTCACACGTGTGGGACTGTCGCACCGGATGCGCCATTTCCCTACCCAACTATCAGGAGGACAATGCCAGCGTGTAGCCATCGCCCGCGCCGTGATCGGGAACCCTTCTATTATCCTTGCCGATGAGCCGACAGGAAACCTCGACTCAAAAATGGGAGCCGAAGTGATGGAACTGCTCCATAAACTTAATAAGGAAGACGGCCGTACCATTGTAATGGTAACCCACGACGAAAGCAAAGCCAAAGAGACTTCACGGATCATCCGTTTCCTCGATGGACGACAAATTTCCTAAAATTAATTTCAGGATTTCATGATTTAAAGATTTGATGATTAGTAATTGGTAATTAAATTATAATCAGTACATCAATAAATCTACAAATCAATTTCACTCTTTACTCTAACAAAATGAACAAATTACCGTATCTTCTAAAAAATATATTCAAGAAACGGTTTCTGGTGGTTTCATACATTGTACTGATCGCATCTGCGGTAGTGTTTGTCGTACAGCAACAACTGCGGTTCGACACCATTGCCTCAAACAACGTCAATGAACCACATGTCGACAGGAGTATGTACCTCATTGACGTGCATGTGAAATATCCCGACAACAGAAGAAAATGGCTGTACTCGGGATTGAGGCTCTGTAATCTTATGGCAGAGATGAAAACACCGGAAAACATCTCATTTTCCACATGGGTCAGGTGGGAAGAGTTTTTCCAGAATGGGAAAATGGCAGAAATTCCTTACCGGGCGACTGACGGCAGGTACTGGCAAATGATAAATTTCGATTTCATTGAAGGACGTCCTTACACACAAAAGGAGGTGGATGGTAAAGAACCATTGGTAGTATTGTCAGAAACATCCCGTAAACGGTTCTTCGGAAATGAGGAACAAGTGGTCGGACGACAGGTGGAGATTGAAAACCGAAGCCTTACCGTATGCGGGGTGGTCAAGGATGTCCCCTATTCTTCCCCGTATGCCTTCGGAGAATATTGGATGCCGTATACGGTATGGACTGAAGATGACAACCAGATATTGGGCTTCTTTATAGTACAGGTGCTGGCGAAAAAACCGTCGGACTTCGGCGCTATTCACAAAGAATTCCGCCAGTTGATCGATCAATTGAATAAAGAGATTAGTTCGGAAATGGAAATTACAAGGACGACCTTCGGCACGCGCGGGTATAGTTATTTCGGAAAAAACCGGACGAACGAGCATTACCGGCTTTCGGCAGGCGATGTATGGCGTAATTATCTCTCCACGCTCTGGATATTGCTGGTTCCTCTGCTGGCGTTGATATGCCTTAACTTCGCCCGGGTAAACGATCGCGGAGCCGAAATCGGAATCCGTCGCATGGTGGGTGCTGGAAGAATGGAAATCAACAGCGAATTGATCCTCGAGAACACGGTGATTATCCTTATCGGTATTCTGTTGGGAACTTTCCTGGGATATCTGTCCGTATATCTATATCCGGTAGCATTTATCGGGGTCGATGCCCGGGACTTCAATGGAGGTGTGTCGCTATCCTTCACCCGAAATATGTTTTCACATCTGCTACTCATATTGATCGTCTTTCTGGCAGCGAGTACAGCGTTGCCCATGATCCGTGCCAGCCGGCAATCGATCTTAAAATTGTTGAAAGGAGATGAATTATGATCGTGCATATTTTACATATTCTCACGCAGAACAGGATTACATCACTGTTGCTTTTCCTGTTGCTATCCGCAGCCGCATTGGTCAATGTGTTGTCTATCGGCGGCATAATGGATCGGATGCAGTATTTTTTCCTGCCATACGGATATAATATTCAGAATGTAAGTGTTTTGTATGTCGACGCTAAAAACAAAGACAATATCGACAGTACAAAGGATGTGGAGTTATATAATCGTTTGAAAGCATCGCCCTTCGTCGAAAACGTATCGTATGGTACGCCCAATCTTATTTACAATTATACCCGCTACGATATGGTAGGCTATAATGACAAGGTTTTTTCGGCTTATTTAAGGGGAGGAACCGAGACAATGGCGGATATCATGCAGATAGAGATGTTACATGGACGGTGGTTACAGGTTTCCGACCAAAGTACCAACGGGGTGATTATTACGCCGGAGGCTGCCCAAGCATTGTTCAACAAAGAAAATGCCGTGGGAGAATCGATTGAATTTCAGGGACAAAAATTCCATGTAGTAGGCGTTTGTAATTCGATACGCCAGAACAACCGTGCCGATTTTTCGCCTTCATTCTTTGCTTATCAAAAAACACCCGGCGCTTTTACAGTACGGATCAAAGAGGGAGAAGAAAAAAGTTTTGCCCGTTCTATCGAAAACATTCTTGCAGCAATCTATGGCATCAACAACTATACCCTGTATTACGAGACCATGCAATATCAGGATTTCAGGGTAAACCAGGTTATTTACGTGGAATTGTTTCAATTCCTGCTACTACGTCTGTTTATCCTGATTGTAGCGTTGTTTTCTTTCGTAGCTGTTATTTGGTACACCATCGAGCGACGTGTACAGGAATGGAGTATCCGCTATGCCATAGGGCGGACAAAAACGCAACTTACCGGCTATATTTTTCTCGAAAATCTCGTGATATTCGTAGCTGCCTTTGCTTTTGCTTTGATCCTATTTTTTACTGTTCGCCATTTTAGTGTGGAAACATTTGCAATTAAATTCACCCTGCCGGCAATTGGCATAACTGCTTCCCTTATGCTGGTCTTTCTATGGATAGGTATATTTATTCCTTCCCGTAAAATAAAACAATTGAATATGTCGGAATTATTGAAATCGGAATAGCAACTACTTTGTAACGATATATAAAATCTTGGCTCTTGACTCTAAAATTAAAAACATGCTCAAACAATATTTCAAACAGGCGTGGCAACTGATCAGGCAAAACAAGCTTTTCAGCGCTATTTACATTGCGGGAACAGCATTGGGAATCTCGATGGTGATGGTGCTGATGCTCGTATTAAGTTTTAAAACGATAAGTGTTTATCCGGAACAGGATAACGGCAGGATACTATTCGTCAAAAGTGCCGTGATGAGACCCAAAACCGACAAAATAGGATTCTGGTCTTCCTCAATTTCTTATGAAGGGTTACAAAAATTATTTTTCTCCCTGAAAACGCCCGAAGCAGTAGCCTCGGAGAAATACTGGAGTGGAAGCGCGTATGTTTCGATGCCCGACGGGAAATCGCGGGTAAAAATTACGGAGAGGAGTGTGGATGCCGCTTACTGGAAAGTATTCAATTTCACGTTCATTCACGGAAAACCTTTTACCGAGGCCGACTTCCAATCGGGGATACATTCGGTGGTCATAGCCGAATCGTTGGCCCGGAAACTTTTCGGAACGCATGAAGCAACCGGGAAAACCATCGAATACAATTTCGACGAATACCGGATCGCCGGGGTGGTAAAAGACGTGTCTGTTGTCATGTCACGCACCTACGCCCAATTATGGAGGCCTTACAGTTGTTCGGACGATTACCGGAAAGACAGCGGGCATCCCTCCGGATTACTCGGCGGATTTCAGGTATATATACTGGCTAAGTCGAAAAAAGATTTCCCCCTGATCAAAGCGGAGGTAAACAACCTGATAAAAAGATACAATAGCCAGTTTGACGACTACGAAATGGATCTGTTGGGACAGCCCGACGACGTCTCTACCGCATCACAACGGCTCTCTTCCAATCAACCGGTAAACAAAACCAAAACAACCTTGACTTATTTGGGGATCATCATACTGTTAATGCTGGTTCCTGCGGTCAATTTATCGGGGATGAACAGCTCACGCATGGAAAAACGCCTTTCAGAAATGGGCGTTCGTAAGGCTTTCGGTGCGGCACGTTCAAGGCTAGTCAACCAGGTACTGGTGGAAAATTTATTACTTACCGGATTAGGCGGATTGGCAGGATTGATATTGTCATACGTGATCATTTTATTATCCCGCAACTGGATCCTTGATATAGGAAACAAGTTTGCCTCCGGTATGCCGCAAGGCGTTTCCGTCGATTTTTCCATATCGATGCTTTTCAATCTAAAGATATTCATGATCGTACTACTGGTATGCTTGATTATGAATATCCTCTCTGCATTTATTCCCGTCTTCCGCTCATTACGAAAGAGTATCACCGATTCACTCCATATAAAATACAATTGATCATGTTATATCATATTTTCAAACAGATCCGGGCACAACGGAAATACAACACATGGATTTTTATTGAACTGATACTTGTCTTTGTGCTGGTATGGTATATTGTGGATTATAGCTTTGTGCTGGTACATAACCGGTCTATTACGAAAGGATTTGATACCCGGAATACCTTTATGGTAACGTATGGCGTGCTCCCGAATACCTCCCCGCGACACGATCCCGGAGAAGCCGATTCGGTTGCAATGCTTGCTAGCGTGCACCGTTTTATGGATGCCGTACGGGCATATCCTGGCGTGGAATACGCAACATTTGTCGACCTGTACACCGGCTCTTACCCTTATGCCGGTGGTTATTCAAATTGGGGAATAGGACGTGATTCCACGGAGATTTATATTCACACGCGCTATATACAGTCCGGGGATTATTTCCGGATTTTCCGGCTCACTTCCTCCCGGGATAACTCCTTTGAAAAACTGGCACAAATAGACCTGACGACCGGCAATAAACTCATCATGACACAATATGCCGAACGAAAATTGTTCCCCGATGGTTCCGCAATAGGACAGCAGGTAAAAATGAATAACCTACCGTATCAGGTTGCGGAAGTAGCCAACGATCAGAAAAGATTCGACTACGAACAGCCCCAGGCAGTTGCCTTCGTTTATAAAGCGATCACGTACGAAAACTATCACGACTTCGCTATCGTCATACGGGTAAAAGAAGATATTCCCGAAAACCTCTTCATTGAGCAATTTCAGGAAGAAATGAACAGTAAACTCCGGATCGGAAATTTATATCTCTACGATATCGAATCGTTCAGCCAGATGAAAAAAAACATGGAATACCGTTTTGGTATTACCAACCAGATAAGGATACGTACCTCCCTGATGATCTTTTTTCTTCTAAATATGGGATTGGGAGTTATCGGCACCTTTTGGTTCCGTAACCAGACCCGTAAAAGTGAAATCGGATTACGCATGGCTTTGGGCAGCAATCAAAAGAAGTTACAATCACAATTAGTAACAGAATCGATCCTCTTACTCACTGCCGCGATGATACCGGCGCTATTGATAACTTTTGGGATTGTTCAGGCAGATTTGATCCAAACACTGGGAGTCCATTATACTGACAGTGGCTATATTACAGCCAATAAATGGCTTCGTTTCCTGATAACCAGCGGAATTACCTATGTGCTTCTTATTGTTATCGTGGCACTCAGCGCATGGATACCGGCATACCAGGCATCCAAAGTGCATCCGGTAGAAGCATTGAGGGATGAGTAACTGATGTGATGATATGATGATGAATTGATTTAACGATTTGACTCGCTGATAATTAGTAATTAGTAATTGCTAATTGGTAATTAAATAAAAAGATGATTAAACAATATTTCAAACAAGCATGGCGGCTGTTGAAAGAGAATCCCGTGCTGAGCGCCATTTCGATTATCGGCACGGCATTGGCGATCTGCATGATCATGGTGATCGTGATGTCGCACCAGGTAAAGAATACCCCCTACCCGCCCGAAACCAACCGCGACCGGATGCTCTACATGCAATATGTAAGCTCAAGGCCTAAAACAGACACGCTGGTGATGGGGGCGAATGCTCCGGTAGCGGCAGAATTGCTGAAAGAGTGTTTCAAACCTTTGAAAACCCCCGAAGCAGTAAGCATATCCTCGGCTGTTTATGAACCCGCGGGATTAGTTACCATTCCCGGAGTAAAAAAAGCGATGCATCTGGATAAACGGTTGACCGACGCGGAATTCTGGCGTATCTTCGATTTCTCTTTTGTAAACGGAAAGCCTTATACGGTAGAAGATGTTACTTCGGGATTGAAAAAGGCGGTTATCACGGAAAGTGTGGCGCACAGGTTGTTCGAAAGCACGGATGCGACAGGCAAGGTATTTCGTATCAACCATGTGGATTATACCGTCTGCGGCGTAGTGAAAGATGTTTCTATTTTGGCCTCTTTCGCGTATGCCCAGGTTTGGATGCCTTATACTTCGCAGGAGATATATCCATCAAGCGCCAATATCACAGGCCGCTATCAGGCATTTATCCTGGCAAAAAGCCCGAAGGATTTTCCCGCCATTCGTCGGGAAGCCGAACAACTGAGACAGCAATTCAATGATGCACAGACCAACAGGATGGCTTTTTATCTGGAACAGCCCGATGAACATTATAAAGCCGTTCACCGCTTTGCAGCGAATATACCGCCGAATATGAAGCAGATCACCAACCAATCTGTGATCACATTGATCCTTTTATTATTGATCCCGGCAGTAAACCTATCCAGCATGACCGGCTCACGGATGCAAAGGAGAATGTCGGAGTTGGGCGTACAACGTGCTTTCGGAGCCACCAAAAACAATATATTCTCCCAAACTTTATGGGAGAGTTCGTTACAAACCCTTTTGGGCGGGTTATTGGGATTGATTTTCTCTTTTATAGCCTCTTATGCCTTTAAGGGAATCATCTATGGTAATATCAGGAATGCCCGTCTGTTAAGTGATGTTTCCATCCCATGGAATACACTGTTCAACCCGGTAATATTTATCTATGCATTGCTGTTTTGTTTTCTCCTGAATTTCCTTTCGGCATTCATTCCGGCATGGAAAGTATCCAGAAAGGACATTGTAGAATCCATCTTATCGAAATAACTGAAAAATTCTCAATAATGATACAACATCTATTCAGAATCATTTGGAATGAACGTGGAAACAATACCGCTGTATGGGTTGAGTTATTCCTGATATCGGTTTTTCTGTGGTACGTTGTGGATTATATCTATGTAGGCGTTTCTGACTATTATAAACCACTGGGATTTGATACGGAACACACCTATATCATGCATCTGGGATATCTCAACAGTGACAGTCCGCTCTATCAACTACCCGATTCAACAATAAATGCGGCAGACCAATTATTCATGGTGCTCGAAAGAATACAACAGAATCAGATGATAGAGACGGCGAGTATCTCTGTCTTTTCAAGTCCGCATATCGGATCTAATTCCTGCCAAAACCTCTACTGCGATACGACAAGATATAAGCACTATTCCTTACGCCGTATTGTTACACCTGACTTTTTCCGGGTATTTAATTATAAATCAGCAAACGGCAGTACAAACGAGTTAGTAGAAACATTGAAAAAAAACGAGCTTGTGCTTGCCCCCGAGATAGAAAAAGAGATGTTTCCCGGGGAATCTGCCATAGGAAAAAGGATAAAATTTGACAGTGATCCGGACACTGAAAGCTTCCGTGTGGGAGCCATATCCACCACTATCCGTTATGATAACTGGATCAACGAAAGTTTGAAGAGATACTATGCGAAGATACTGGATTCGGAATATCTTTCGTATTACGATAACGATAATGTGGAAGACCTGGAATTTTGTGTGCGCGTAAAACCGGGTGAAGACTATGATTTTGCCGAAAGATTTTATGAACAAATGGCAGACCGGCTGCAGATCGGTAATTTCTACCTGAACTCCATCGAATATATCCCCGATAACAAGGCAAAATTCCATATGAGCATGATAAACGAACTTAAAACGCGCGGATTTATCGTTTTCTTTCTCTTGGTGAATATTGTTCTCGGTATCATCGGAACCTTCTGGTTCCGCACGCAACACCGTCGAGGCGAAATCGGCGTACGCATGGCAATGGGTGACTCGTCCCGCGGCATTCTCAGCATGTATTACGGTGAGGGTATTTTGTTGCTTTCACTGGCCATACTTCCGGCAATGGTGATTATTTATATTCTGAAAGAAACAGAGATACTCTCCTATTACTGGAAATTCACGGTCACGCGCTACTTCATCGGCTTTGGCATTACTTACCTGTTACTGGCCGGCATGATCGTTCTCGGTATCTGGTTTCCCGCCCGAAAAGCGGTAAATGTGCCGCCGGCAGAAGCGTTGCGGGACGAATAGGCTAATGTGCTAATTTGTGAATATGCCAATGAGACTAATATAAATAATGAAATCATATTTTTAATTTTTCACTTTTAGTTTTTAGTTTACAAAATACAACCAGTGAAACATAAGTAACTAAAGCGAAGACTGTCCGAATTCGAACCCTGACTGTTCGTTTTCGGACAGTTATATTTTTATTGTATACTGATATACAGATAATTACATTTTTGGCATATACTTTGTTTGTAGACAGACGAATTCGACACGACGACAATCGTATGCAAAAAACAACGTTCATTACTCTACTTTTTTTATTTTCTATGGCAACGGGAATGTCGGCACAACAGGTGCTGACGCTTCCTGAAGCCGTTGAAATGGCACGACTGCAGTCGGTGGATGCTGCAGTGGCGCTTAACGAGTTGAAAACATCCTACTGGGAGTACCGTACTTACCGGGCAGACCTGCTGCCCGAAGTGAATTTTTCCGCTACACTCCCCGATTATCGGAGAAGCTACAATCTCTACCAAAGTGAAGACGGCTCCTATAAGTTTGTCAGAACCAACTCACTGGGGATAACGGGAGATATCTCTATTGACCAGAACATCTGGCTGACAGGCGGGAAGTTGTCACTCAACACATCAGCACAATTGATCGATCCGCTGAATACCGCCGGAGCCAATAGATACTATATGAGCGTACCGGTAGGAGTTACCTACTCCCAGCCTATCTTCGGGGTAAACGATATGAAATGGAAACGCCGTATAGAACCTATCCGATATAATGAAGCGAAAGCATCTTATTTGGAAAACGTGGAGATCATCACCCTCCGCACCATCACCTACTATTTCCAACTGCTGCTGGCAAAGGAAAATCTGCATATTGCCGAACAGAATAAAAAGAATGCCGACCGTATTTACGAAATTGCACAGGCACGCCGTAAAATGGGACAGATATCGGAGAATGAGTTGTTGCAATTGGAACTCTCTGCTTTGAAAGCTGCATCGAATCTCACCAAAGAACAGTCGGCCCTTAACGGTGCGATGTTTCGCCTGCGGTCGTTTTTAGGATTGAGCGAAACCGATACCATCGATCCGGTAATCCCGGAAATGGTGCAATACCCCGTGATCAGTTATCACGAGGTGCTGGAAAAAGCACAACAGAACAATCCGCTTGCACAAAATATCCGTCGCCGCCAGTTGGAAGCGGATTATGAAGTAGCAAAGGCCAAAGGGGCACAGCGGGAGATCGATCTATTCGCCTCAGTGGGTTATACCGGGCAGGACCAGGCATTCCGTGCGGCATACCAGAACCTGATGGACTACCAGGTGGTGCAGGTAGGTGTGAAGATACCCATTCTGGATTGGGGGAAGCGAAAAGGGCGTGTAAAAGTGGCTGAATCCAACCGCGATGTAATCGCCTCACGTCTCAAGCAGGAACAGATGAACTTCAACCAGGACATCTTCCTGTTGGTGGAACAATACAACCACCAGGCAGAACAATTGCGTATCGCCAAAGAAGCAGATGTGATCGCACAAAAGCGATACAATACATCGGTCGAATCGTTCATGATCGGAAAGATCAACACCCTCGACCTGAACGATGCCCAACTCTCGAAAGATAACGCCCGGGCCAATTATGTTTCGGAAATGCACCTATATTGGTATTATCTGTATCAACTGCGCGGCCTTACGTTATATGACTTTGAAAAAGGTATAAATATGGATGCAGAATTTGAACGTTTGGTGCAACACTAATAAGGATTTATTTAGCTATATTTGCAAAAAAATAAATATTATGCAAAAGAGAAACACGAGGCAGTATGTTTTGGCTTTGTATCTTCTATTGTCACCAATTTTCATAATAGGCCTTAATTCTTGTGAATTCGACAGTGATGATGACAACTTTGTCTTCTTAGAAAAACCGGAAGAAGAGATTCAGATTGGGATAGAACTGACCGGCGTTAATCCCGCAGAATTAATTTATGTGTATAATAACACCCAGTTTTCTTATTCTTTATTTACCGGGGGAAAAAATATTTTCGTACGCCAGTTTTTCCTCGATGGACAACCCATATACACCGATGAATATACGGGCATAGGCTATTTAGAGACCAATATAACGGATAACGAAATCCACGAACTGAAACTGGTAATAGGTCTTAATACCGGCACGGGAAGCCTGGCCGAATATGCCGGATATGAAATGTACACAGGAGAGTTTAACTTTAAAATTAAAATAATCCCTTTCTCTGACGAACTGAATATCAGGGAAACAAGAAGTCTGAACAACAACCTCAGACTGGAATGGGATAAACCTGCGGATTACGAAGTATGGGGATACGAAGTTTACAAAGGAGATATCCATTTCGGGGAATTATTGACGCGTATCATCAATCCCGATGAAACTTTCTTTACCGATCCTAATTACGCGTATGGCTATAAACACTACACGGTTGTGGCCTATGTAAAAAACAGTTTCGGTATCACGGTAATAGATAATATCACTGTCAATTACTCAAATATAACTGACAAGAATTTTGAAATGTACCGTACTTCTCTCGACGAACTATTTATAAAATGGAACAATCCCAATCCCTTCCCATGTAAATATGTGTTAGAATATGGATACAATGAAAAGGTGATCATAGAAGAAGGGTTGAATGAAGTGACTATTCAGGCGGAAAAATTTCCTTCAAGAAGTCAGTCTTTTACTCTTTACATTATTCCAAAATCAGCCAATATAGATCAATATGATTCCTATCCTTCTATCCACGGAGGGTATAGCGATAAACAACTTAGTATAATAAGTCTTAAGGAAGATACTGTAAATAATATATTATACGGATTAACTTTTACATCTTTTGATGGCTATGAAATGCCGTCAATGAAAAAAATCAGTTCTGTCAATCACAATCTGGCACCCTATTCACGATGTCAGGTACAAGTAACCAAAGATGGCAGGGTTGCAATCAATGACACCGAAGACTTTGTCCATATTTATTCTGACCATTCTCTGAAAAATAAAATAACCATGCTAAAAGCGGATAATTATTTCTATTCCTTTTATTTTGCAGGTAATAATTCATTGTTGATTGAAGAACGAAGCGGATTCAAAATATATGATATCACGACAAACGCAATCCTTTGTTCTAAAACATGGCAATCAGAAAAAACACATGGAGAAATCGTGACACAAACAAGTATTTCACGAGACGGCAAATATATTTATGTGAAATGTACGGAATATCACTCGTCGGATCCCGATGAATGGATTGAATTATATGAAATCGATACGGATCATACCCTGAAACTACTGGAAACCGCTAAAATCAAAGATATCGAATCCATATACTTCCATCCTATAAAAAATACGGAAGTTATCATCCAATATTTATCGCATAAACAGAATAAATTCGTTATCATGGATATTCTCACAAAAGATCAAAAAGAGATAAAAGGTGAGTTTATGAATATCGATCCATTCAACGGAAACCTCCTGTTCAGGGGTGAAGAGTATCAGGGCTCCGAACCCAATTTATATGTTTACGACAAAAGTTATTCGAAAGAAATAATGAAGATAGAGTTGGCTTTTGCCAATATATGGGTTGCTTCTTATTTGAGTAATAGCCTCCTTTTCTTTGACGGTCATTATCTGAATCTCTCGGATTTAAAAGAATGGAAACAATGAAAAAATATATCGCCATTATCTTTTTGACTTTAGGTGCAGTGTTAACAGCAAATGCACAGGTAAGTATTGCTTATTCCGCAGGATACGGAAATTATAAAATGGATGATATGCATCGCCTCCTTGAAGCATCACTTTCATCCATGAAAACACAACTCCCTCCGGGAGTGCGGATCACGGATAAATTTCCGGGATATATCACACATAGTATCGACGTAACGTACCGGTTAAAGCGTCATGAGATTGGGTTAAAAGGGACGTATATGACAACCGGGGGCAAGATTGCTTATTCGGATTATTCGGGGAAATATCACGAAACACTCACGCTGAACGGATTTCGTGTGGGTGCCCTGTATCGGTTTCATTTCTTAAGGACACAAATAGGCAATCTTCCTTTCTCCCTTTATGGTGAAATTTCACCGGCCGTCACTTTTACCGGTTTAAAATACGATGCGTTATTGGATCTTCCCGATTACGATGTCCATGAAACCAACCCAAACGATAATGTAAGCACGGATGAGACCGGTTTTAGTATTCAACCATTGATTGCGGGACAGCTACTGGTAACACGGAATATTTTTATCTCTTGCAGCGGAGGATATGATTTTGAATTCGGCGCTAAATTATCTACTATAAATAATCAACTAAAGGCAGATTGGTCGGGCTTTCGTGGAAATCTTGGGTTAGGCTTTATGTTTTAGCCCGAATGATAAGTAAAAGTACAGGAATTGACAATTTATTTATTTCACCCAAATAAATAAATTGCAGACAGAGGCTCTATCAACTGATTATATAAGTAACAAATATAAAATTTGTGGACGTATCGATTAATCCTATAAAAGATAAAATGATCCTGATAATTGACGACGACGCAATTGTGCGCTCTTCGCTTTCACTCCTGTTGAAACGTGCGGGGTATGAAACCGAAGCGGTGGCTTCACCCGAGGCAGCACTGGAATTCATACGCCAGGTGTCACCCGATCTGATGCTGATGGATATGAATTTTTCATTGACAACGAAAGGCGAAGAAGGATTAGAATTATTACAAAAAGTACAGGTGTTCTGTCCGAGAGTGCCAGTGATACTGATTACCGCATGGGGTTCCATATCGCTTGCTGTACGCGGCATGAAAGCCGGGGCTTTTGATTTTATCACTAAACCGTGGGATAACCGCCAACTGTTGAAATCGGTGGAAACGGCGCTCGAACTAAAAACACGAAGAATGGTTCCCAACCTTCTACAAACACGCCGTGAACTGGATGACCACTATGATTTTTCTTCGATTATCGGACAATCGGAAGTCCTGGTCGATGTACTCTCCACTGTAGCCCGTATCGCCGACACCAATGCTTCGGTACTTATTACAGGGGAAAGCGGTACAGGCAAAGAACTGATTGCAGAAGCAATTCATAAAAACAGCTCCCGCAGAAAGCAGCGGTTCGTGAAAGTCAATCTGGGCGGTGTGTCGCAAAGCCTTTTCGAAAGCGAGATGTTCGGGCACCGGAAAGGGGCGTTCACCGATGCACACGCCGACCGTACAGGGCGCTTCGAACTGGCGGACAAAGGAACTATTTTTCTCGATGAGATCGGCGAACTCGACACCACCTGCCAGGTAAAACTGCTACGCGTATTACAGGACCAGACCTTTGAAGTGCTGGGCGATAGTAATCCCCGGAAAGTGGATGTGCGCGTAGTGAGTGCCACCAATGCCGACTTACAGCAAATGGTACGGAAAAAAACGTTCCGCGAAGATCTTTTCTACCGCATCAACCTGATTCGAATTCATTTACCGGCTCTTCGCGAACGCAAAGAAGACATCCCTCTGCTGGCTCAATTTTTTGCCGACCGGCAATCGGTACAAAACAGGTTATCTTCCATATCATTTACACCCGGTGCTTTCGAATTGCTCCAAACACTCCCCTTCCCCGGAAACATCCGGGAATTAAAGAATCTGGTGGAACGGACTATACTGGTGAGTGGAAAAAACCGTATCCAGGCAGACGATCTGCGCAGCCAGACAACCCTGCCGGAAACCTCATCTGCCACTCACCACATCGTCCATGGTATGACGTTAGACGACCTGGAAGCGCAAACCATCCGAAACGCCATCGAACAACATAATGGTAATTTATCAAAAGCGGCCCGTACGTTAGGTATAAGCAGAACCGCCCTCTACCGGCGCATTGAAAAATATGGTTTATGAAACGGGGTACTAAGTTCATGATATGATAATTCAGTGATAATTGAATCTTGAATTTTAAATCCTGAATTTTAAATCTTGAATTCGAGATAAATACACTATATGAAACTGAGAGTTTACTTCTATATTCTGGTGTTTTTACTGCTGTTGATTTTCGGATTTACACTTTACGAAAATCTGCATACAATGTCGTGGAGGACAATGACTATTGAAGGGCTTATTCTGGTAGCATTGATATATCTGATCATTTTCTACCGTAAAACAGTTCGTCCACTACAAACGATCAGTAGCGGAATGGATCTGCTCCGGGAGCAGGATTTCAGTTCCAAACTCCGGGAGGTAGGACAATATGAAGCAGACAGGGTAGTCGCCATTTTCAATAAGATGATGGCGCAGTTGAAGAACGAACGGCTCCAACTCAGGGAACAGAATGAATTCCTCGACCTGCTCATCACCGCCTCCCCCATGGGAGTTATCGTGCTAAACTACGACCATCAGATTACCGACCTGAATCCTGCGGCGGTTAAACTGCTGGAACTGGAAAATGCCAATGAAGTAAAAGGCAAAAAGCTTTCCGAAATACACGGTTCAATGCCGATTGACCTCTCGGAAATCCCTATGCACGAAACCCGTTCTATCGGCCTGAGCAACGGCACAGTGTATAAATGCACGTTGGAATCGTTTATCGACCGGGGGTTCCCACGGCCGTTCTATTTGATCGAAAGCCTTACAGAGGAGGTACGTAGGGCTGAAAAGAAAGCATACGAAAAAGTAATCCGTATGATATCGCATGAGGTGAATAACACCACTGCAGGAATTACTTCGACCCTCGATACCGTGATCAAGGAACTGGAATCACTTGCTGAAGCACAGGATATGCGCCAAGCCATGCATATCTGCGTAGAGAGATGTTATAGAATGAGCCGGTTTATAACCAACTTCGCAGACGTGGTAAAAATCCCGAAAGCGGAGCCGGAACCTATCGACCTGAACCGGTTGATCGGCAACCTGACACGTTTTATGGAGGTGATGTGCCTCAACAGGAATATCCAACTTGCTTTCCATCCCGATAAGAACCTGCAACCAATACGTCTCGACTCATCTCTTTTTGAACAGGTATTACTCAACATCATCAAAAACTCGGTAGAAAGTATTGAAGAGAATGGCGAGATAATCATCACCACCAGTTCGCAGCCGAAAACGTTAGTGGTAGCGGATAACGGTAAAGGGATCAGTAAAGATATCGAAAAAAAAATATTTAACCCCTTCTTCTCCAGTAAACCCCAGGGCCAGGGGATTGGGTTACTTTTTATCCGTGAAGTACTTACCCAGCACGATTTCCAATATTCCCTACGCACCTATCCCGATGGATGGACACGGTTTATTATCCGGTTCGATTAAACAGATTTTTATACCGCAAGGGTATCAAGCATCTTATCGAGGTTGAGGCTGCGGGCGGAAGCGTCAAAAATTTTGCGGTATTCACCATTCAGTTTGTAGAGCGACTCATGCGATCCGGTCTCTACTAACCGTCCATCCTTTAATACATGGATCACATCGGCATCGATGATCTGCGACAGCGAGTGCGAGATAATCACTACCGTACGTCCTTCTTTTATAGCATCAAGGCTCATCTTGATATGTTCGGTGGCAATCGCGTCAAGGCTGGCGGTAGGTTCGTCGAGGAAGATCACGGGAGGATCCTTCAGGAACAGCCGGGCAATGGCAATCCGCTGCTGCTGGCCACCACTCAGGTTAAACGCATCGGTATCGTAACCTTCCGGCAACAAAAGGACCTGATCATGCAGAAAAGCCCTTTTCGATGCTTCAATTACTTCTTCAACGGTTGCATCCAGTTTTCCGTAAAGGATATTGTCGTAGATCGTTCCCTTAAAGATATGATTCTTCTGCAACACCAGGCCTATATTGTTCCGCAACGAACCGTTTTCATAATCCTCCAGGTCGACTCCGTCCAACAGGATCTTTCCACTATCCGGTTTATAAAATTTACAGAGGAGATTGATCAGGGTACTCTTACCTGCACCGCTCAATCCGACGATAGCGGTCGTTTTCCCTTTTTCCAGCGAGAGGGTTACATTCGAGAGTGCCTGCTTCCCGTTGGGATAAGTAAAAGTCACATCACGCACTTCAAATTGCCCCTGCACATTCCCTGCCCTGATATCACCACCCGCCTCTACCGCCTCATCGTTCGAAAGCACTTCAAAAAATCCGTCGGCATAGATAAGTGCGTCGTTGACCTGGTCGTAAATACGATGCAACTGGCTGATGGGAGCCGATACGTTCCGGAAGAGCATGATATGCATCATAATGGCACCGATTCCCATCTGCCCGTCAAGTACAAGAAAGACGGTCAGAATGATGATGAGTACTACCCCGATCTGTTGGATAAACGATTTCAGGCTCTCATAGACATAGCTTGTCCGACGGGTCTGTAACTGGTTGTTCAGCATCTCCATTTGTACGTCGTATTGCTTCTTCCCTTCCGGTTCTTCGCGTACAAAACTCTTGATCACCGTGATGGAATCGATAATATTGATCAGCCCGTGATTCTTACGCTCCCGCTGCCCACGCAACTGGATACGCCATCCTTTCAGCCGGCCCGCCTGTTTCTGGCTTACATAAAAATAAGCCGGCACAATGATTGTCGCCAACAATCCCACGTAGGGGTTGGCATTGTACATCACCACCAGGGCGATAATAGCAGTAGAGAATAGAGGTAATATATCGAGGAAGAAGTTCTGCACCAACCCGATAAGGCTCTCTATTCCCCTGTTGATCCTGGTTTGCAGCAATCCGGTCTGATTCCCGGGTTCAGAGAAGAATGACATTTTGTAGCTGAGTATCCTCTCCACCGACGCCTGAGACAGGTCGCTCCCTACTTTGATGCGAATTTTTTCACCAAAATATTTCTGTCCAAACTGGATACCAATATTCAACAACTCATTGGCCAACATAATGGCAGAAATAATCAGCAGCAATCTCATCCCATTCTGAAACGGATCGGGCTGCCGGAGTAAATCTTCCACACGGTTAATCGTTTCATTCACTAAAAGCGGATTTACCTGGGCGGCAAAAGATCCGACCAGTGTAAGAAATAGGGTTCCCGCTATCATCCCTCTATAGGGTTTCACAAAAGGAACCAGGTTCCGGAAAAGGGCTTTAAAAGATTGGGTGTAAGTTTCTTTATTAATCATTGGGAATTGGACTTTACAAAATTAAAAGGGTTTAACCTGTTTCGTTTACTCTTTAAAACCTAGTTCTATTAAAATATATTTTACCGTCCCATTGTTACAATATCGCTCTTCAATTAATCATTAAATGTAAAAATCTCAATTTTGAGAATAATTTGCTACCTTTGAAACCAAAATACTTTCAATTACACATATCAGAGCAAGCAAGCCTGGTTCTTATAAGTATTTTTCGAGAAAGAGTAGATAAATAATTTCAAAGGTACCATTTCACAGCAATATGAATACTGAACAAAAAAATAACGTATTACTCTCCCTTGTACAGCTATTGGAGTTAAACAGGGGGAATATCAAAGAGGCCAATGAGGCGGATATGCAAGCCTTTCCCGGCATGGATGATTCCATGAAAGACCGACTTAAGGTGGATGATAAAAAGATCGATGGAATGATCCGCTCATTGGAAGAGGTTGCTTCCCAACCTGATCCGGAAGGGAAAATCCTCTATGAATTCGTACGGGAAGACAGACTGCGTATTGTCAACCAGACGGTACCATTCGGAACTATCCTGATCATTTACGAGTCGCGTCCTGACGTTACCATCGAAGCGGCAGCAACAGCATTCAAGGCGGGTAATAGGATCCTATTGAAGGGAGGTAAAGAGGCCCGTCAGACAAACATTCTGCTTACAGGGCTGTGGCAACAGGCACTCGACGGACAAAATGTCAATACGGATTGGGTACAATATCTGGACCTGTCCCGGGAGGAGACACAGAGCCTGATCAAGGAAAACAGCCACAGGGTGGATCTCATTATTCCCCGTGGCGGAGAAGGATTGATCCGGTTCGTACAGGAAAACGCTTCGGTGCCTGTTATTGTGAGTGGCAGAGGTAATAATTTTCTCTTTGTGGATGACAACTCCGATTTCGGAATGGCTGTCCGGCTGGTGCTGAACGGCAAAAAACGTATCAGCGTATGTAACGCCATAGACAAGGTGCTGTTGCATAAAGGCCTCGATGAATTAGAAGAAAAACTGTCTTATCTGGTCACACATCTCTCGGGAAAAGGCATTGAGGTGTGGGGAGACAAAGACATAGCATCTCTATGCAACACCATTAAGATAGAAAACGATGCTGCCACACTCTGCGAAGAATACCTGGCTCCGAAACTATACCTCACTCTGGTAGACGGGATACAGGATACCATCAATATGATCAACCGCTATTCCGGCGGACACACGGCAGTGATCGTCACCAACGACGCCACAAACGCCACAGAATTTATGCAACAGGTAGATTGTGCTGCGGTATATCACAATGCTTCGTCGCGTTTCACCGACGGCGGACAGTTTGGAGTTGGTGCTGAGATCGCCATCAGTACCCAAAAACTCCATTTCCGTGGGCCACTGGGTGCCCAGAAATTGGTAACAAACAAATGGTTTGTGTATGGAAACGGGCAGATAAGAGAGTGAAAAATGAAAAGTGAAAAATGAAGAATTAAAAGTGAAAAAGAAACTAATCATTAAAATAGGTACGTCTACGTTAACGGCCGGAACAAATAGGATATCATTCGCGGTGATCGAGAGTTTGGCACGACAGATCGTGGAACTAAAAAAAGAATATGATATCGTAATCGTCTCATCAGGTGCGATTGCAACAGCGAGACAATTTGTAGAGATCAACGGGTTCAATAAACATGTCGATTCCAAACAGGCGCTCGCGGCTATCGGACAAACAAAACTAATGGAACTGTACGACAATATTTTCAGTACATTCGGACTGAATATCGCACAGATACTATTGACTTATCGTGATTTCGAGAATCCGGTAGCCAACGAAAATACCCGCAACACCATAAAACGACTCTGGCAGGTTGATTATATCCCTATTGTAAATGAGAATGATACCGTCTCTATCGAAGAGATAGTGCTGGGGGATAACGACAAACTTTCGGCATTGGTATCTGTCATTACTGAGGCAGATCTGCTCGTCCTTGTCTCCGATATCGATGGTATTTTCGACCGGAATCCTCATCTACATGCCGATGCACAATTGATCGCCGAAGTCACCGATTTAGATTCCATCAAAGAATTTATCGAAGAGAAAGAGTCCCTCCTCGGAACCGGCGGCATGTCGTCTAAAGTACATGCTGCTGAAATTTGTATGCAACACAATGTTGAAATGTGGATCGTGAACGGACAACGTGCCAATTACATCATCAATGCTATGGGTGATCGTATCCCCTTTACACGATTCGGGAAAAAGGTGGGAAAGTGAAAAGGTGGGAAAGGTTGATTTGATGACACTTTTAGTATTCAACTTTCATATTTTAGTTTATTAATGAGCGTGAAACATGGTTTTATAGGTTTTGGCAACCTGGCCAAAGCTGTTTATCAGGGATTGAAACAGGAGGAAAATATTGAGTTCGCTTATTTTGCCAGAAGCAGAAAAGAGGCCGACATACCTTATTACAACAAGATAAGCGACCTGGTTGCTTTCGCGGATGTGATCTGGCTAATGGTAAAACCACAAGATTTATCCGCTGTCCTTGAAGAGTTGACACCTCTCGACCGATCCGGCAAAACCATTGTCTCACCGGTAGCAGGGAGAAATATCGCTTTCATTGAACGTTATCTTGGTACAGGGCAATTAATCGTAAGGATCATGCCCAACTTAGCAATGGCTTACCGCAAATCGGTAACTGCTTTCGTGAGCAATCAACCGGATAATGGGAATGCATCAGAGATTTTTCATCTGCTGGAAAAGCTGGGAAAGGCTGTACAACTGGAAGAAAACGGATTCGACCTGTTCACAGCCGTCTTTGGCAGTGGTCCCGCTTTTATCCTCTCCTTTATTCAAATTTTCAAGGATAAAATGCAGGAATTCAATCTCCCGGGATCACTTCTCGACGAACTCCTGTTGGAACTTACGCAGGGAACCACCCTCTATTTCACCCAAAATCAAAAAAACTACAGCATAGAACAGTTGATACAGAATATCACCAGTAAGGGCGGAACGACCCAGGCCGGTCTCGATTACTCCCGTACGCATGAAATAGGGAAACACTTCGAAGGGATACTCGATGCAGCGAGAAACCGGTCGGAGGAGATGAGTAAAAATGGAGATTGAATGGAGAAGACAAGTATCCAATACAATATCATGAATATGCTCTCTTCTCCCTCATTGAATAAGAGGGATATTGTATCTATCCTGAAAATGGATACAAGGGAAGAGATGGATGCCTTGCAATCGTTGGCCATGGAGGTCAAACAGGAAAGGGTTAACCGAATAGTCTATTTCCGTGGGCTGATAGAATTCTCAAACCAATGCCGAAAAAACTGTTTTTATTGCGGATTAAGAAAGGGGAACAAAGGGGTAAACCGTTTTCGCCTCTCTGAGGAAGAAATTCTCAAGGCAGCTGACTTTGCCCATGAAAACCGCTATGGGTCGTTAGTCCTACAATCCGGAGAAGACCAAAGCGAAGATTTTACAGATTTTGTTTGCAGGGTTGTAAAACAAATCAAATCGAGATACGACCTGGGCATTACCTTATCGTGCGGTGAACAGAGTGAGGAGACCTATCACCGTTTCTTTGAAAGTGGAGCGCACCGTTATCTTCTGCGCATAGAGACCGCTTCTCCTGATTTATATGAAAAGTGGCATCCGGAAGATGGTAAACACCGGTTCGTAACTCGCCTGAATTGCCTGAAATCATTAAAAGAAATCGGATTTCAAGTGGGTTCAGGAAGTATGGTGGGTGTACCTTATCAGACCTATGAAGATATCGCGGGTGATATTCTTTTCCTGCGAGACATGAGAGTAGACATGATGGGAATAGGCCCTTTCATCGAACATTCAGGGACCCCATTCTACCGGAGTGAAGCTTATTCCATACGACAGGAAGAGCGGCTAGGCCTCACATTAAGAATGATTGCAATTCTGAGGATATTGCTCAAAGATGTCAATATCGCTTCTACTACCGCCATGCAGGTACTCGACAAATTCGGCCGTGAAAAGGGTTTACTCTTTGGAGCCAATGTGATTATGCCAAATCTCACACCTCTCATCCATAGAAAAGACTACCTCCTTTATGAAGATAAACCATGCCTCAACGAAGATGCCTCTCAATGTAATAATTGCCTTGAAGCACGTATAGCCTCTATAGGTGAGACAATCGGATACGGAGAGTGGGGGGATCCGTTACACTTTTTCCGGCGCACTAAGACATCTTAGTTCATTGGTACATATTAACTACGCTTCGCTCCGTTGAATTGAAAATCGGCGCAGCCAACAGCTGTTTATCTTATTAGCTCATTGACTTATTTCTCCGCTTTGGCCTTATAGGCAATAGCGTAAAAACGGATCTGTCTGATTACCGAGAGTAACCCGTTGGAGCGCGTCGGAGAAAGGTGGTCTGTAAGTCCGATTTCTTTCATAAAGCGTAGATCGGTATTGATAATCTCGTCAGGAGTACGACCGTTGAATACCCGCAGTACCAGAGCAAGCAGACCCTTCACTATAATGGCATCACTTTCCGCCTGGAACCAGAGTTTTCCATCTCGATAATCGGTCTGCAGCCATACACGGCTCTGACATCCCTCTATGATATTTTCGGGAATTTTATATTTTTCATCGATTGGTTGCAGGGCGTTTCCCTGCTCAATTATAATGGCATATTTATCCATCCAGTCATCATAAATGCTGAATTCGTCAACAATTTCCTGTTGTACTTCGTCTATTGTTTGGCTCATATTCATTTTTCCGTATAAATCACTTCCATTACTGTCTGTCCGGCTGCTTTAAGGCTGCTCCTGTCAATATTGCGCATATCATCTCTATGGGTATGCCAATGTGAAGCAAACCCCGTATGTGTATCAGTCTTCAGATTGATTATATTGATACTTGGAGCCCGCTGATGTTGGTTCACCGACAGATGATCGTCAGTGATATACCCCCCGTTCTGTGGCAGGAAGTAATTGCCATATCCCAGTTTAGCTGCGGTACTCCACACTTTGTCCAATATGTTCGGTGCATACTTCATAGAGTAACCCTCTTTCAGAAAAGTTGTATTTGCAGCGCCGACCATATCCAGTAAGATACCATAGTCTGCTTTGTAATTCTCCACATGCGGTTGCTCCGACCAATATCGAGAACCGAGGCACCACCACTCTCCCTGCACCCAATCGGTATCGAAAGAGGGTTGTCCCCAATCTTCCAGGTCGAAAAAGATAATATCGACTCCCACCTCTACCGGGTATTGCTGCAGATTACGGGCTATTTCAAGCAGTGTCCCTACCCCACTTGCCCCATCATCGGCACCGGCAATGGGTTGTTGTTGCCTGCCGGTATCCGATTCTTCATCGGCAAAGGGCCGCGTATCCCAATGGGCAAAAAGTAAAATTCTTTTCTCCTTTTCAGGATAATAACTCCCTATGATATTGCGCAACGTCAAATTTTTACCGTCGTAGTGAGTAATATCCGCCTTTTGTTCTGTCACTTGTGCACCAAATTCGGTTAGTTTTGCCGCCAGGTAATCCCCACAGGCCTGATGTGCCGTCGTACCGGGCACTCTGGGACCAAAAGCCAGTTGTTTCTCCACGAAGGAATAGGCACTATCGGCGTTGAAATCCGGAGAAATTTGGAGGTACGGTTCCGTCATAACCGTGTACTTATTCGATTGACAAGAATTACACGATATGGAAAACATCACTCCGGCTATCAATAAAATCAACAGGAAAAAATTACCCGCTCGTTGCATATTTTATTTTAAATTTCGGATTTCAAAATTCTGAATTGAATTAGTAATCGACATAGCCAATTAACAATCGGCGTAAGCCAAATCTTGAATAGGAACAACGTTCGGCGGAGCCAAAATAGACGTAGTCGAATTATGAAATCGCAAAATCAGCAAATCAACTAATCATCACTGGTTCTTCTGATAAGAAAAATTCGAAATCCCTATATTTTGATAAGTCTCTCTCAGAGCCTCTTCATTATCGGAGATAACCAACAATTTATCTCCCGCATGCAGTTCTGTCTGACCGGTCGGCACAAAGAATTGTTCTCCTCTTTTCACCATAACCACCAGAGTCTTATCGGGTAGAGGCATCTCTATCAGGTTCTTACCATACTTCAAAGTCTCTTCGGTGATCAATATCTCCGTCATAGCCGACTTGATCTCTTCTGCAAATTCTACGTCGAAATCCTCGAACGCTTTATGTTTTTGCGGTTTTTCAGCCAAATTCAACCATCTTGCCACCATTGGAAGAGAAGTACCTTGTATAAGGAGCGAGACAATAGTAATCACAAAAACCATATTAAATATCCACCTTGCATCGGGAATTCCGGCAGCCAACGGCATAATAGCAAAGATGATAGGTACTGCTCCCCTTAGACCTACCCATGAAATATAAAGATTATCCCTGAAACCTATTTTACGGAATGGCAGAAGGGTAAGAAACACTGTCAGCGGGCGTCCGATAAAGATCAGGAAAGCGGAGATGATAAGGGCAGGTACAATTACCTCAATGAGTTCACCGGGATTGACAAGCAATCCGAGGGTAAGGAAGAGCAATATCTGACTCATCCATGCTACCCCATCAATAAAGTTCATGGAAGTCCGTTTATGAGAGAACTTAGCGTTTCCGATTACCAATCCGGCAATATATACGGCAAGGTATCCATTTCCTTTCAGGTAGTATGTGGCGGCAAAGATAAATATACCCAGCGTCAGTAAAAGAATGGGATAAAAAGAGCTGTTATCCATACGGATCCGGTTGATGATAGTCACCGCTCCTTTTCCCATTAAATACCCCATTCCACTTCCTACTACCAGTTGGATTACAATAGTGAGTACCACCATGCCGATATTAGGATCTGTTCCCGACTGGATAATTCCCATAAACACGATGGTAAGCATATAGGCCATCGGGTCGTTACTACCACTCTCCAACTCCAAAAGCGGGCGCAGGTTATTCTTAAGCGATAATCCTTTGGACCGCAATATACCGAACACCGATGCTGAGTCGGTTGATGAAAAGGTAGACGAGAGCAGCATCGCCGTCAACAGGCTGATCCCCAGGGAAGGGAACATATGTCCCGACAACCAGTAAGTGAATAATCCGGTAAGAATAGCGGTTATAAGCACCCCTAAGGTCGCAAGCATCACTCCGGGCCAGATGACCGGCCTGATTTCAGAAAATTTGGTATCCAATCCACCGGAAAAAAGGATTACGGTCAAACAGATCGTGCCGATCGTCTGTGCGGTCTGCACATTTTCAAAGACCAGACCAAATCCATCAGATCCGAAAACCATTCCTACTCCAAGGAAAAGCAACAATACGGGAACACCAAAACGGTGGCCTGCTTTCCCAATCAACATGCTTATAAAAAATAGGACAGATCCTACCAATAATAATAATTCAGGGCTTATCGTCATCTTATATTAGGTTTTACTGTATGAATGAAATAAATTCTTCTCCAACTCCCAACGTGGCCATCCCCCCCATGATCAGTGGGAAATTCAGTTTGACATGTCCCACCGGGAAATTGAAACAGAGAGGGAAATCATACTCACTGACCGCCTCTCTGATAGACTCTTGTAATGGAGAATACATTTGACTATCCTCTTCGTAACCGGTGAACTGGCCGACAATCAATCCACTGATTCTCTCAAATATACCTGCAAGTTTCAGGTGGTATATCATCCTGTCTACACGATAGGGGGTTTCACCAATATCTTCTATGAAGAGTATACCTCCACGGGGGATTCTGACATATTTAGAACCCAATAAGCCGCAAAAAACCGATAGATTTCCCCCAAACAATTTCCCTGTAGCTTCTCCCTTTCTATTTAAAAGAGAACTTTTCTCTCCCACAGGAATCCGGTATTCCGGTGACTGTCCTGCCAAAACAGTTTTTGTATAGCGTACCGCTATATCTTCGGCTCCTTCATCGGAAAAATGTTGAGCCATCGGGCCGTGAAGAGAAACTATGCCGTGAGTTTGCAGTGCAGCATGAAGTAGGGTTATATCACTATAACCGACAAGCCACTTTGGATTTCTTTTTATCCCCGAAAAATTGAGTTTTCCAAGTAGATGCGTAGTCCCGTAACCACCACGGGAACAAAGGATCAGTTTCACATCCGGATCGTCAAACGCTCTCTGCAGATCGGAAAGCCGTTGCACTACCGAACCACTGAATCGCCCTGCATCACACAAGGCGTTTTCACTGATCTCAGGACGGAGTCCCCAACTCTCCAGGACAGCGGCTGCATCCTGCACGACATATCCGTCAATTTTCCCTGCAGGGGAAAGGATGACGGCTCTATCGTTGAATTGCAGTGACGGCGGTCGCTTCATCTTGTTATTTTCTCATCTATGCATCGATATTGGCATAGGTAGCATTTTCTTCAATAAATTCCCGACGTGGTGCTACCTCTTCACCCATCAACATGGAGAAGATAACATCGGCGTCGGCGGCATTCTCGATGGTCACCTGTTTGAGGGTACGATTTTCGGGATTCATCGTTGTTTCCCAAAGCTGCTCGGCATTCATCTCTCCAAGACCTTTGTAACGTTGCGTATGGACAGCATTTTCGTTACCATCAGCATATTTGTTGATAAAAGCCTGTCGCTGCTGGTCGTTGTAACAATACTCTTCAATTTTACCTTTCTTGCAGAGATAGAGAGGTGGAGTAGCAATATAAACATACCCGCTTTCAATCAACAAGCGCATATAGCGGAAGAAAAAAGTAAGAATAAGGGTATCGATATGGCTTCCGTCCACATCAGCATCCGTCATCAGAATGATTTTATGATACCTCAATTTTTCGATATTGAGTTCTTTGGAATCCTCTTCAGTTCCTATAGAAACACCTAAAGCGGTATATATGTTTTTGATTTCATCACTTTCCAGTACCTTATGCGGCATTGCTTTTTCCACATTGAGGATTTTGCCACGTAATGGCAAGATGGCCTGGAATATACGGTTACGCCCCTGTTTGGCGGTACCACCTGCAGAATCACCCTCCACCAGGAAGATCTCACTTTGTGCCGGATCCTTGCTGGAACAGTCGGCCAATTTCCCTGGCAATCCCGCACCCGATAACGGCGACTTGCGCTGCACCATCTCACGTGCTTTGCGTGCAGCCTGACGGGCCGTAGCAGCCAGAATAACCTTTTCTACGATCACCCTTGCTTCTTTCGGATGCTCTTCCAGATAATTTCTCAAAGCCTCCCCTGTAGCCTGATCCACAGCACCTATCACTTCGCTGTTTCCCAATTTCGTTTTGGTTTGCCCTTCAAACTGGGGCTCGGCTACTTTTACGGAAAGTACGGCGGTAATCCCTTCACGGAAGTCATCACCACTAATTTCTACTTTTACCTTGTCAAGCATTTTGGAATCTTCCGCATACTTTTTCAGCGTGCGCGAAAGACCACGCCTGAAACCGGTGAGGTGTGCTCCACCTTCGATGGTGTTAATATTGTTTACATAAGAATAGATATTCTCATTGTAAGTATCGTTATATGTAAGTGCGATTTCGATGGGAATGCCACTTTTCTCCGTCACAATATGAATGGGTTCGGGAATAAGGGACTCCTTATTCTTGTCGATATAGCGAACAAACTCTTCCAATCCCGTTTCAGAGTAATAACGGTCTATTTTAAAACTACCATCGTCGTTAGGAGTTCGCTTATCGGTCAACGTAAGCGTGATACCTGCGTTCAGATAGGCCAATTCACGAAGACGGGTCGCTAATATATCGTGCCGGTATTCCAATGTGGTGAAAATGGCATCATCCGGCTTGAATGTGATAATCGTTCCGTTCTCTTTTGTTTCCCCAACAATTTTTACATCGGCATAAGGCTTACCTTTCGAATACTCCTGCATATAAATCTTACCATCCTTGTGGATTTCGGCTTTCAGATAGATAGAGAGTGCATTCACACAGGAAACCCCCACCCCGTGGAGTCCACCCGACACTTTATAAGTACCTTTATCGAATTTCCCACCGGCATGTAATACGGTGAGTACTACCTCAAGTGCCGATTTTTTTTCCTTTTCATGATAATCGACCGGAATACCACGCCCGTTATCTTTTACAGTGATTGAATTATCTTCGTTGATAGTAACATTGATCTCCGTACAGTATCCGGCCAATGCTTCATCAATGGAGTTGTCGACGACTTCAGATACCAGATGGTGCAATCCTTTCTCACTTACATCCCCGATATACATTGCAGGACGCTTACGTACTGCTTCAAGACCTTCAAGCACCTGAATATTTTGAGCGGAATAATTTCCACTTCCATTTTTTTTCTCTTCTTCTGACATTTCTTTCAATATATATATTAAAAATACGTGTGAATTAGACTTTTACAATAGATTTACTGATTTTTTCAAGACTGAACAAAAGTACGAAAAAATAGTCATTTTTCCAACCCCTTTTTGTTTTTTTAGAACGTTTGCGTTAAGCTAAAATAACGGTTAAGTGAGAGCAGTGTCAAGCTCGCCTGAAACATTGCCGAGCGATAGTTATTTATCAAAATGAGCAGAAGGCCAAAGACTTTCCAAAAAGCCTATAAATGACAAAAGCGGACCTGTTGTCCGCTTTTGTCATATTATTCCTTGAGGTGTGCTATCCTAAAACTCGTAATCAATGGCTGCTCTTCCAATCCTCACTTTTCCAATAAACTCCCCTACTTTTAAGTGCTCAGGATGTTCGGCATAAGTTTTCAAATCTTCCAGCGAGTCAAATTCGCTATCGAGCATAATATCATAATTTTCAGAAGAAGCCAGTGGATGATTCGAGAAAACCTCTATCTTCCTGATTATAGGAATCACTGCTTTTAATGCCTCCAGTTTTTCTTTTACTATGAGAATGTTTTCCGCTTTAGCATTCCCCTCAGCCTCTTCAGCCAACTTGAAGAATACCAAATGCCTTATCATCTCAACCCAAGCTATTTACATGAGAAGCCAATTTCGACTTCAGGTTGTTGGCTTTATTTTGATGTATCACATTCTTCTTGGCTAGTTTGTCGAGCATAGAACAAACTTCGGGATACATCTTCTGGGCTTCCTCTTTGGAAGTAAGCGTACGTAATTCACGCACTTTATTCCTGGTAGTGCGCGAAACGTATCTGTTTGCCAGACGACGAACTTTGGTTTGCCTGATTCTCTTTACAGATGATTTATGATTTGCCATTTCTATTGACGCGTATGTTTATTTTTTTAATATTGTAGCCCATAGGGGAATCGAACCCCTCTTTCAAGAATGAAAATCTTGCGTCCTAACCGATAGACGAATGGGCCCTTTCGGGCGTGAACCCTATTGTTAAAGATCTTGCTGTCTCAATTGCGGGTGCAAATATAGAACGTTTTTCTGAAAGCGCAAAACTTTTCATTTAATTTTCTTCATTTTTCTTTTCATTTTCTTTCCGTAATTTGCCCAAAGGGCTGAAAAAGAGAAAAAAAGTATTTTTATCCCATATCGAATTGGTTCTTTCAAATATTTTATCTAATTTTGCAGCCCGTAAAATGAAGTCTCCCATAGAGAAGAGACCTTGTTTATCAGGAAATGGACAAACCGGGAAGGGCAAGGTGTCACAGGAGAAGCGCTTAAATCCAACCGGGCTTATATCTATATATAAAGAACAACGGAAATAAAAAAAATAAAATAATTGTATGAAAAGAACATTCCAACCCTCTAACAGAAAGAGAAAGAACAAACACGGATTCCGTTCCAGAATGGCTTCCAAAAACGGAAGGAAAGT